>Ga0315284_10007198_pt1 | contig 15874 bp, 14 predicted proteins | sample YL17G09_16_MG_FD_203696 | JGI IMG/M metagenome (GOLD analysis project Ga0315284, IMG submission 203696) | Sediment microbial communities from Yellowstone Lake, YNP, Wyoming, USA - YL17G09_16 | ecosystem: Environmental > Aquatic > Freshwater > Lake > Sediment | place: USA: Wyoming | collected... | reverse complement strand
GGGCGGTGAGGTTGTACACATGGTCGTCCAGCAGCGCTTCCTTGTTGGGGGCATGAGACACGGGAGTTTCCAGTGGGAGGCCAATCTGCCGAGCCAGTCGCGGCTCGTCCAGCAGCCGTTTTCCGTCCACCATCACCAGCAGTTCTCCGCCATCAGAAACTTCGTTCAAGGGTTTCGACGCGACCGGTGTCCCGCGGATGTCCACCAATTCCACAGTGGAAGTGCCCGTGGCCAAGTTGTTTTGAACCAGCATACCCTTGACAGCTTGTGTCAGCGAGTCGCACCAATCCTTCTGCCCAATGTCAAACTGGAACAGATTCGCAGCGCTGCCCATGATGCGAACCCCAATCGAGAAAGGCGCATAAATGTCTTCGTTTGAAAACATGAACCGACCCTCGTTCTCTATCCATTCTTCAATGGTGTCCTGCGTACCAAAGGTGCGGTTTTCCAAATACGCATCCACGCACTCCGGCTTGTAGCGCGAGAAATCTTCAAATTGACTGTTGTCGTAACACAAAAGACTCATGATCGACAAAAAAAAAGTTGTTCTATATGTCAAAAAAAAATGATAAGCGAAGTGTTTCCAAATTAGTTGTGGTGGTGGTCACGCCTCCCCTTCCTTCGTAGTCTTTTTTTTTTGCGGCTTAACAAATACGGTCCGTTTCGCTTGCAGATATGGTTGTGGTTTCGTTTTTTTGGAAAACTTAAAAAAAAAGCTTGCTTTGTTATTTTTTGTTTTTTCACTACGCACAATGGAACAAAGTGTAGGAGTCGACGCGTCTTGTATTGTTGCTGATCATTATCATCATCAGCGCTCAAAAATTGTGGATTGTACCAACGTTGCACATTCGTACGTGGACACGGACCGCGTTGGACAACACAACTTATTTGGGGCGGAGCACGTGCTGGAGTTTCTTCGGCGACATTTGATCACGGACCGCTGTGAGATGGACCCCGTGCTGTTGCCACAGGCTCAGATATTGATGCTTTACGGCCGTCCTGGAACCGGGAAGCGTACATGCCTCCATTATGTGCAGGACCCTGACAGTAACTTGCGTGTGTTTCTGGAGTGTACGTTTGCGTGGGTCAAGCACTTCCGTCTGCAAGAGTGGGACGACGGAGAGTTTGTTCAGTGGTGCGAACAAGCGCGCGACCTCATTCGCCAAATGAATGTGACGCGCGCCGAGGAAAAGCGCAACAAACAACAACAACTTGCGTATCCCAGCGGTCCGGAGTCCTTGTTGTTGGTGATCGGAGATTTGCACTACATGAATGGGTGGAGAAACCCGGAGCCCAAGTTTGCGTTGCAGAACCTCATGCAGACCATCAAGGAATGCAGCTACAATCGCCGCGACGACATACGCATGGTCATAACGTGCGGGGAAGCACCCGGAAAGTTTGGGGAGCGAGTGTTGTCGCTGGTTGATCGAAAGTGTTTCATGGGAACGCTGTCTCCCGAGGACCGGGGTGCAATGTTTATTTATTGGATGCACAGATTCAAGTTGCTTGCCAATCGAGAACCACGGCTCAAGAAGCTTGAATGGTCCATCAAATTGGACGTCGAAACCATTGAGCATGACCCGGGACATGTTGTGAACAATTTGATTCGGACGAGCAACGGATGCACCGCCCGCGAGGTGTTCACGTTTATGCGTCGCACGTTTGATGCGTGTTCTTGTCCCCGGGAAGACGGCATGACGGACTATAGCAGCGCTCTCATCGACAAGATGATGTACGTAGACGAACAGCAGAAACAGCGCATCACTCCATACAACACCGCCACCATGAATGCGCCGATCCTCCAGTACACAAATCTGGACCCGGAGATTGACGTGCGGGACACCAACCGATTCATCATGACCGCGGATGACAACGCGAAGTGCGAGTTCAAACGAGCCAACAACAATGACGACAACGACAGGAATGAAGAAGAAGAAGAAGAACAACAGAAAGCAGAGGGAAAGGAACCGTCCACCAAAAAACGCAAACCTGATGCACGCACCGACACTGGCGATCAACCCCGTGACAACGACAACGACGGAGACAATCTGAAGATCCGGCACAGCAATGCTCCGTATCGTTTGCGAGTGTCGGACGCATTGAAGCAAGCAGATATCGATCAACAAAAAAGGTTGCGTTTCATGCACATCAAACAGAAGAGGAAGCAACACGAGAGCAAAGCATTTGAATGAAAATGGGGGGGATGCGTGCTTTTTTTTTACTTTTCGTTGTTGTCGTCGCCGCCCGGTGATAGTGAAACAGTACAGCCAAACATGTAACACACAAGGTTGTTTGCTTCGTGCACATTGTCTGTTTCCACGATGATAATACACGTGTCGGAGGTTTGGATATCAATGCTGGGCAACGTGAATGATATTTGCCAATAGTTAATGAGCTTTGCGAGGGGTTTGCTTTGCGTACCACCACCACCATCACCGCCACCACCACCACGCAGAGCGTATGTACACATTGCCGCCGGGGCAGTCCTTTTGATGGAAATGCTGCATTTCATGTTCCGAGGCATTCGCTGAGCATCTATTGATAGAAAATGCATGGCGCTGGCTGCTGCAACTTTGTGTACAACGGGAGAAACGAACCACGCAACTTCAAACGTTGTGCGCGTGTCGGGGTTGTAACCCATCAACACATACCGCGACGCATCTTTCACCACATCTGATGTAATACATGGTGGAGCAGGCTGATTGACCACCAGATTCGTATCTCCTTGATGATCCCATTTCAATAATCGCAACTGTCCTGATTTCCGCTCCATCATTAACGACACACATTTCTCCGTTTCGTTTGTTGTTGGTGCCGTGTGCGTCCTCCATGTCCCGCTCAATGATGGTGGCGTGGCTCGGTCCGTTTCGCTGTACTCGTACAACTTCACGATCAAGTTCCAACAGATGCTTGTCAGCGCACAAGCCACTCTGATGGGTGTTCGGAACGTGTCTTGGGCGTTTTTAAGAAGGAAATTTCTTGCCTCCGCGCTGTATTCTTCCCTGTTGTCGGTGTTCATCGCCACAGGGATGACGACCCCGTTTTTCCAATCCTGAAACCACGGCAATGTCCATGCAGACTCTTTGATGACGGCGTTGTCTGGCAGCTTTTCAACAAAGGCACAACCAAATACATTGAAACAGAAATATGAATTCACGGCGATTCGGATGGTGCGTGCTTTGCTGTGCATGCCGAATAATTGCAACGACATAAACACATAAAATTCGTTTCCGTCTTGCACAATGTCTAAAACTTGGTACGGATTCGACGACGACGACGACGGTGATTGGAGCATTTTTTTGTGCGGATCACACTCTCAATATATAACCATTACACCACAAGCATCAAGGGTCCGCACTTTTTTTTGTATTTGTGTGGGCCACAACCCATTTCTTATATCTGTTGGTTCATTTTATTCCATTTTGTCAGTCTTCGTGTAATACACTTGTCCATTGTACGCAAGTGTGGCGATCTTGGGTGTGATGTTTGATAATGGTGGATCCGTGGAGATGGTTGTCGACTGCGTTTTAAAATCAAATTCAGTCTCCACGCTCGACGTGGAAGACGACAGAACCGAACGACGAGCACTGTTACTGCCACCACCACCCGAGTCTCCTTCACTGTCGGTTTCATTGTTATTGTTATTCTCGGCTCCGGCACCATCATCTTCTTCATCGTCACCACCACCACCAACGCCAACAACGAGGGAGACACAATGATCAATCAACGTTCCGTCATCGTTGTACAGCTTGTATACATTGGAATACTTTTTGAAAGTGTTCCACACCAATTCAACAATTCGGCGCACATCGACGTCGGGAAAGCCCAACATTGCGATTCCCTGTAAATTTCCCTCGTGCACGCGTTCTTGGCCCGTTTCCGAATAAAATGGCAAGTTCCCAAGGTGATAATTGAACAGCAACACGCGCACCAACACATGCACGTGCGTCATCCACAGTATAGTTTCCACATGAATCACGGAATTGTATTCGTTGGTGGTGGTTAAGCGCGATTCAAACATCCCATGCAACAGGTCGCTCTTTCGGGGATATGCAGACGTCGACAACAACAATCCTTTGTACACAGTGTCCAGGTATTCTTCCAACGACACACCTTTGTCTTGCACGGGACCACCACCACCACCAGAAGAATTTCGCGACGCCTCTTCCGCAATCTTTTTCTCTTCGCTGTCCGCTTCTCGCAAATCAAACCCGTCGTCGTCGTCGTCGTCGGCATTCTTGGTACATGCTTCGTTCCCAATATCAATAGTGACGTGTGCATGTTTGTGCCTCATCATTGTGTCGGTGTTGTGTTGATTGATGGTGCAGTTCTCATCGTGGGGTTTCGGACAAACATTTTTTCCCCCAATTTTTTTTCATAAAATCGAATCAAAATGCAATTTGTTTTAATACGGCCAACGCGTATCCTAGCGCAAAGAACGTGGTTGCGGTTCCTCCAATGAGCAGCGATAACACAACCAAGAAGTTGCCCCGTGCAATTTCCAACGCCACAACGTATGCCACACAAACTATCCCAAAGAACGCAGCGGCGGGATACTTATGTGGATGCGGAAGCGTCTTGTGTGTGAATATCAACAACACAATTATCAACACAATCACGACAACGGCGCACAGCTGCACCAGGCGCCGGACAACATCCAAATTGCGGTTGGTTCGTTTTTTCTCCGCAGCATTTTGGCGCACAGTCTGGCCCAGGGTTTGGGATTGTGTCGTGGCCGTCTGCAACTGCTTCTCCAAATCCACGGTCTTAGCGTCCGAGTCCATCGTTTGCAAACTTTCGCATCGAACGAATCAAAAAAAATAAATCATTGGACGTGAAAAGACATTCCGCTTTTTTTTTTAATTCACCACTTGGGCCCCGACAATGGGCCATACTGCGAATGACCTGCGGAATTTGGAGTTGCGTACGGACTTGCGTATGTTACAGGTTGACCACCTTGTACGAAGCCAGTACCGTATCCACCACCACCATTGTCTTGATAACCACCACCGCCACCCCACCCTCCACTTCCATCTGGATATTGGTGTTGTTGTTGTTGTTGTGGATAATATTGCTGTTGTTGTTGTTGCGGATGCATTTGTTTGCCTGACCATAGCCTGTGCCACCATGCACTGACTCGTTGCACAATCCATCGCCGCAAGCGCACAAAGAACAATCGAAGTAACAAAAACACCAACATGGCAATAATTGCCACGTGTACATACATGATTGGTTTTTCGTAGTATTCCAACCAATCCCAGAAGTTAATGCTGACAGTGAACTGCGGAGGATGCGTCGGCGATGGAGGTGGTTTTGGAATGTGCAGCTGTTGTTTTGGTAGAGCAGGAGGCTTGTTTCCAAACGTGTCATGCGAACCTAGTGAATCGTACAACGTTTTTCGATTGCCAGGATCAGCCATTGCCGTCGTCGTGAATTATTTTTCCAACGGACCCTCGATTTTGGCGTGCATGCCTTTTTGGCTTTTTAATCCACAGCAACGTCGAAAGCTACAATTACGAAAATTTTTGCAAATGTCGTTTTGCATCGTCGTTGCGTAGGTTGTTTGTTGTTGTTGTTGTTTGTTTTTATTATTATTTTTTCTTGTTTTGCGGTTTTAGTATTGGAGCATACGTCTGGTTGGTGCGCCCTCCTTCGTACCTCGGTATCCCAAGATTGGCACTTTGCGCGTCATCGAGTACCAGCGTCGATTGGAACATTCTAGTCTGCATGGGTCCCGGTCCCTCGAACTTTAGGTCCGTGTTGATTAAATCGTCGTGATCCTCGTCCTCGTCGTGTTCTGCCTTGCCTTTGCGCGGATCCACAGACAAAGAAGAAGACATCACTGATCCGCGTTGTTTTCGTTGTTGATCATTGTGAACCTGATTCTGGAACGCCATGCGTTGCACGTTTTGCTTCACAAGCACGTGTTCATCCCATTCCAGTTCATTTCCCATGCTTTTTTGATTATCCGTTGTAGTGAACCCATTATCCTCTTCGTCGTCGCCATCACCATCATCCCCTTCCGCGTTTCCCAGCGCGGATGCAAAGTAAGACATCACATCCGAATTCATCACCGTAGATTCCATGTCTTCCGTGCCCAGCTCTTCAATGATCGTCGTTGTCCCCGTGATGTGGCGTTGTACGTACGCGTCGTCCTCATCATTGCCATTTTCTTCTTCTTCTTCTTCTTCTTCTTCTTCTTGTTCTTCATCCCGGAACTCCGTATTGTCGTATTCGTGCGTCTTGTGCTGTCTTGTGGTTTTGTGTTGCTTTCCGAAATTCCTGCGCTCCCCGTCTGGCAAGATTTGTCTCTCCCGCCTGGCAAGGATATCTGCCTCTGTCAACAACACAGGCCGGGGTGAATCCGAGGTACGGCGCGTGTCGTGCATAAACACGGGAGTCCACTGATCAAGCTGCTGTGGATTTTTGAACTGTTCGGGTGCAACAAATCGTACATTCTTTTGATGGACAATCAAGAAACACACGTGCAGCACCTTGAAATGCCCATCCGTGTGTATAAGCAGAGGGAGTCCATCACCAAACTTTGAAATTTGAGCGTTCATCAATCCTGTATGCTTGTCGCGCTGGTACATTGAGATAACGTTGGCCCACCATAGATAAAGATTCCCTGATACACCAGAGACGTTGAAGATGTGATCTCCCCATAACACTGTGAATTGCGTGGTTCCCGTTGGTTTCTTGGTGACCGGATCCAAGTAAGGACCAATGTTTTGTTGGATTTGCGTCGTCAATTTGGACGTCTTGTTCCCACATTCAGCTGTTCCTTTGATAATACGCGTACGCTGGAACAACAAGAAGAAGCCGGAGTTCTGGGCAATTTTTGGCATCGATTCAATCTCAAACACCAAATCACTTGCAAATTGACACTGACGCGCGCTCGTCGGCGCAAAGTTCACTTTGACGCAATTGTTGTCTGTCACCGCAAGCGCCCATATGTCCGTGGGTTTTTTCACGACCACATCCAGCAATCGTTGTGTAATACCACACGATTGTTCTGCTCCCATTTTTTTGGTCTTTTTTTAAGTTTGTTATTGTTTCGTTAAACGGCCTAATTTCGATATTTTTTAAATGGAGGACATTACATTTTCTTAGCACCACCAAAAAAAAACGAGAAATGCTTGCTTGAACAACAACAACAACGATGAGTGAAGTGGAAGAATTTGTGAAACGCTTGCTACCCATTGTATCCAATTTGGCAGTGTTGCTGGTGTGCAGCCGACTACTGGATTATGGTCATGGTCAGAAATCCTTCTGGTTGTTTGTTGCGGGAATCTTTACGTCGCCGTTGTATCATTTATGCATTGGATTTCCGTCGTCGTGTGTATGGAGCCTGTACAAACACAAGGTGATGGACTTTTGGACGGCCGAGCTTGCTTTGCCGTTGATTGCGTTGGTGTTTATTGAATTCCACAAACCATACTTGGAGAAGTGGATCATATTAAGCGTGGTGATTGTGGTTGGGTTGCTTGTAACGGGAACAAACAGTACATTCTTCAGCCAATCTGTGATTGGCGGGACGACGTTGATTGTGGTGGCTGCGTATGTGTTATGGCACAGATTTGCACATGGGTACTGGCCCGAATATGATTTGGTACAGCTGAGCTTGGGTATCACATTCAACGTGTTTGGGCTGTGCTTTTTCATTGTGCAAGACTGGTGGCCGCCGTACTACGGATATTTGCACAGTTTTTGGCATGTATTCGTATTCATTGGATCATTTTTCTTGGCTGGCGTGCGTCCACCTCGGCCGCAGATCCTCAACCTCGACACGGCCATTGGTTCGACTTCCATGCAAGCAGCGGCAACTTCAGCCATGCACAGAATAGCAGTTGCGCCCAACCGAGTCGTGCAAGCGATGTTACCCGCGGCATTATTCAAGCCCCGTAAACTGGACATTATTCTTCCGCTTTCGTACACCACAGCAATAACCAAGGAACATTAAAAAAAATTTTTGTTGGGTGTCAAAAAATGGGTGGTGTGTTTTCGTCGTCGTCCGGAGGAGACGGGGGCGAAGGGTACGACCCTCCTGAGGTGCACATAACCGATGCGGTGAATACGTCCATCAGCGAACACAAGAAACAAATCACGGTCCACCTGGTTTCCTCCGTCGACGAACACGGGAAACTGGTATTTCAAATGAGCCCGAAACTTGAGCACCGGAATCCATTCCACGAGTTGTTGAAAGATTTGTCCAGCGTTGCAGGAAACAAATTGATCATCCGCTACGTGGACATGATTCACAGCCATTCCGATCATTTGAGGGAAGCGTTTGAATTTGAGATTCGGGATCCATTTGACCCAGACGCGGCCACCGATGAAGTACGCAAGCGCATAGACAGCGTGTGGGCGCCCAACAACCCAAAGCCAAAATGGAAGGGAGAACAACCCAGTATTGCACTCACCCCTGATCACCAGCAACAACAACAAGAGCCTGACGTCGACGCGGCCGTGGATCGTTTGCTGGGTCCCGAGCGCGATAATGATGGTTTAGGATTGCCTGCATCAGCACCACCACGACGACCTCCCCCGCGTGTCGTGTCTCCTCCCGCTGATCCGGAGACGGTTGAATACGGCGATGACGGAGACGAATCGTGGGACCTGTCCTGGGGAATGCGCGTATTTCGCAACGTCGCTGAGAGACGCAACGTGATCCGTTTAGGACTCATAGAACCGGGAACATTCGTGAAACGTGTTTACCTGTACAAGGCTAGCATCTCTCCGCACATTGTGAAGTGGTTTGCAGGCCAAGAGCACCACGTGATGAATAATGGGGACCAAATTATCAGAGACGTGAATGCCCGTGAAGTCCGACGATCGCCCGTCCAGGTTACAGAATGGGCAATATACGAACGCAATCACTCGTTGCTCGCGTTTATCCGTGAATTTGCGGACCAGCTGAACGTGACTGGGGACGACTTCTCTTACGTACAGGACAACAGGTCCCAATTTGATACAAAGTTTGTCAAGATCCGGCTTTCGCTCATCCAGAGAGCGCAGAAGATGATCAAGGAGGTCGTGTACGCACAGATTTACTACACGACGTTGCGCTCGTGTCATCTGGTCCACGTGCCTCCCAGAGACGACAACATCTCTGCGTTCATCGCAGCACGAATGCTATGTGACTGGGGAGAGGATTGGGAACAGCGCCCCTACAAACCATCCATTGTGCTCACGTTCGAGGTTGGGTATTACGTGGTGGTGTCGGGCGACAAGAACGCCGCAGCAGCAGCCATACGCAAGGACGTCACAAAGATCAAAAGCAAGTAAAAGGGAAAGATCTTTCTCGGACCACACCCATTTGACATTTTTTTATTTCCTCATCACGACCAGGACGGGCTGTTGTCGATTGACGACTTCTCCGGGCGATCTTAAACGCGGGACCGTGTTACGCACTGATGGCTGGACTTGCACATGAGGATGGGTGCGCGGGTCAATCGCCGCGACTACATGGACGTCGCTCCTCGCCTCATTGGTTATCGTGGTAGGGGGTGCGACGTCCACGTAATTCATCTGTTGCTGTACGTACTGAGGTGCTTGGTGGACATTGTTGTTCAACGGCAAGTCAAGGAGTAGCTGGGCGTCCAGTTGTTTGTTCCAGCCAAACTGTGCAATCTGCTGAGGCGTGATGGCTGTGTTTTTCAAGAATTCCCACTGTGACTTGGTTCTCAGCCCCGCCTTCATGACAAGAGGCATCGACATGCCCAGTTGCAACAGTTGTGGTAGGGTGTCCTTGTTTGGTTCAAACGCGTACCCCAGACTCAACAACCAAGACGGTTCGTAGCCCAGCTTCTCTCGCAACACAGGTTCCTGCACATATTGCGGAACCTTTGCAAAGTGGTCCGGACTCATCCCAAGAGCACACAGAACTCGCAGTCCGTCCTTCTTGTTCATCCGCGATCCAAACGCTTCGCACATGTGGGCCATGGTGTACCCTCGCAAGAAGAAGTCGTTCACGTTCAATCCGTGATCATTGATGAGCTCCGTGATGTCCATCCCGTGTTCCGTGACCAGCTCCGTCAGCGGGATACGCTGATCCAACAAAACAAACGGATTCCGCGCTTGCGTGTCTGGCTTATTGCGGTCCGCCAAGCTCCCAATCTTGTCCAGCACTCCCGCAAAGAACGCCGTGGCGCCACTTCTCTGCGTCGACAACGGATGAAGCGGTTCGTTCATCCGGGATTGCATTTTGGCCAATTTTATGGCGCTATCGGATGGCGACGGAACCACATTCTCAGATGCATTCTGTTCTTGGTGATGTGATTGTGGCGGTTGAGGATGTCCCTTCCCTGCACACACGTCCACGGGACACATGAAATTCGCCACATTACGCGTGTTCGATTGCATGCATCGTTCGCATGCAATGTGACGGTTACAAGCCATTTCAAACGAAATCACAGTATCAGGAATGCGGCGCATACATCCCGCGCATTGTCCGGGCTCCATTTTTTCTTATCTCCCTTTTGACACCCACACACACACACACTAAAAATATAATCTTAACCCACAAAGTAGTTTGTATATATTCAAGAATTGGCCACTTGTAATGACAACAAAAAAATGGGCTTGACATTAAGATGATGCTGACGACGAAGACGACGATGATACTGGTGACGGTGTTATTAGTATTGGCGCAGGCTCAGATTCGCGTGGGCAGCGAGGAACGCTGTAAAGTGGTCACGGATGGAATTGCGAATTTCTTCAGCATCAATTTCCTGGACAACTGCGACATGTGGCACGCGCCCCATATTGCCAATCCTTTTTTTCTGATGATCCTGTGTCGAAAGTGGTGGGTGGCGTTCCTGGTGTCGGGCTTGTTTGAGATTATCGAATGTCTGATGGTCGTGGTGATGGGAGAGTTTGGATTGTTTGCAGGGGCAGCCAATTCACTGGAGAATCTGCCCGACGTGCTGATAGACGACTGGTTGCTGCAAGCCGGACTTGGCGTGGCGTTGGGAGCATGGGTAACGTGGTACTTCGACAGTCCGGCCATGTGGAAAGGCTGGTACACGGATCGAGGACGCTTCATGTGGTGGTTGTTGTGGTACGTGGCCGTGATGGTGCCACAGACGACATACGGCATCAATCTGAACGACGACGACCCCACGGGCTTTCCCTTGGGTCCCACCATCTGCATTCCCATTATGGCTGTTGTGTTCGCGCTGATGATACAAAACGAACCACGCAAGGAGGAGTCATGGAAAGGACGGACGTACAGAAGCCGCGCCGAGTTCTGGGGCTGCGTCGTGGCCGTGTATTTCTCATTCTATTACGTGGTACAGTTTGACTTCTTCTTTGGAAGCGCTCCTCAGACGTGGTTAATGTGCAGCGTGTGGTTTGTGGGTATATTTGTGTGGGCATTGATCAGAGGACGCGGTCCCGAGATTCTGGATGCGCTTAACTGGCAAGTGAATTATGTCCGCTACAGACAAAAATTGCTTGGTGGTGGTGGTGGTGATACAAAACACGCACAAGACATGATTTAAAACAAGCACCATTAAAAGAAACATGCGCACATATATTCTATTAATGGCGTGACTTTTTTTTAGGTGTTGAATGTAAAAAAATTTGCCGCCATCGCCAAATGATCTGAAAAACAAATGCGAAACCCACACCAAGATCGAGGATTGAAAAGACTCCGTGCCTGTGGTCTGGTTTCGGCCGGCGTTATTTCGTTCATTGCGTGCATGGTCGGGTTTATTTACATTGCGACTATCCCTGCTGTGCGGTCTCGCAATTCCGCCAACAACAGAGGTACATCGTCGTCCTCCTCTACCGTGAGCACCACGGTACCACCCACGCGTTCAACAACAACCACCCCAGCCCCAACCACCACCACCACCACAGCCATCCCCGTCACAACAACCACTGAGGAAACGACTACCACCGCCACCACAACTACGACAACCGAAGTACCGACTACGACCACGACAGCAGAGATCACGACCACGACCACCACAGCCCCGACAACGACCACGACTGGTTCGACGACATCTCCTGCGCCCACGTTTGATTCATGTCAGTCGTGTTCCACGGCTGCCGTTGCGTCTGCGTGCCTTGCGGAGAAACAAAGCTGTGACGGGAACGTGTACAACTGTCCTGTCCTTTGTTATGGAACCTTCATACAGGATGGTCTCGTTCCTGGTACGTGTGTAACACTGCAATTAATTGCCCAATGGCCTCCGCTGCAGGATTGTTTGTGTAATGCCACCAGAGGTGGATGCGCGTCGTACTGCACGGGAAATTGTGAAGCCATCACCACGGTCCCTCCCGTGACGACACCGACTCCACCCCCGAACACGGCGACCACCACCACCACCACCTCCGCCACCAGTATAACATCTGAGGAATCGACAATTATCACAACGACAGCGGCTCCCAGCACGACCATAACAACAGAGATTGCGACCACAACTGCCGTCACAACAGCGACGACGACACCGACACCGACAACAACTACCCCATTCACGTTCACGTTCCCATACAAAATGCAAACGGATACGGTACCACACAATACGCCGCCGCCAACGTACACATCTTGCACGGCATGTGTTGAAGCAGCTTCGGCGTCTTCGTGCTTGCCGCAAAAGCAGAGTTGTAACACCAACGTCTACAACTGTCCGGTGCTCTGCTATGGGACGTTCGTTCAAAATGCACCCGTTCCGCCGACGTGTGTAACACTGCAATTGATTGCTCAGTGGCCACCGTTGCAGGATTGTTTGTGTGGTGCATGTGCATCGTATTGTGGTGCAAATTGTGGCGCGACGATAAGCAAGTGAATGTTTGGGGAAAATTTTCTTTGCGATTAAAAAATATAATGTTTCTTGTGTTAAAAATTGTGTACCGTGTGTGTATATTGCACGCGCACAACAAACAACTTGCAACACAAGGGAGAAAACTTGAGCAACAACCGCGACATCCACGATGATGAAGTATGCTGGTGTGGTGGTGGTGATGGTTGTGCTGATACTCGGTTTGTGTGCTACTCCGGCCCACGCTGTGATGATGGTTGGCGCGTATCCTGCATGTGATGGGTCACCGCACGCCATACTGGAATGTGTGAAGTTCATATTTGACTTGAACCATGACAACGTTATCACGCCGGAGGAAATTGACGCTCGGTTTGTGATGAACATCACGGGTGTTCCCGGGCCGTTTCAAGATCCGCAGATTATCAAAAATTGCGACGTCGACGGGGACGGAAACTTGACCATGAGCGACTGGGACTCGCCCAATCGCACATGTCTGATCTATCCCGGTACCACTACCATTGCGTGCAACGTGTGTGAGCTGAACGGGTTTGTCATGACTCCGCCCGATTATTTTGTTCAACCAAACAAACGTTCCGATGAACCAAGACACGTGCGTTTTACGGACAAACAGTTGCAAGACCACCGAAAGGAAGAGCTCGTCCAGGCAAATTTATTCAAAAAGGCAGCCATTGAGAGACTGGAAAGACATGCTATGTTGGAAGAACGCTTCAAAAACCTTAAGAAGTGGAAGCAGAAACAGATGGCGGAAGAAGCGTTTCACAAACACATGGAATTGACTGACAAATACATTGCGGACAAGAAGAAAAGGTTGATTGGCGCGTGAACCAACCAAAAATGAAACTGCGCGGCTTGATGTCGTTTGTTTTCATCATCAAACATTCCCTTTTTATTATTTCCTTGTCATCCATTCAAAAAAAAAATTTTCGCGCGCATATTCAAAAAAAAATATAATCCCCCCCCTTTCTCTGAATCCCTTTCGTGTCTCTGCTTCTTCTGTGTGTGTCAGGTTTACATCTGAATTTGCGTGACAAAATACTCCAACGTTGTAGCACGTACGAAAACTCCTTGGATATCCGTGGTATACATGGGATTAAATCCATAGGAACAGCTTGCAACATCGCCATCAAAACAACCCGATGTATCGCCCCCTGGTGTGTTAACAATTTCTGTTGTCTTCAACACCACGTCAATGTTGGATTGCGGCCACAAGCCGGAGGGCACCAGATTGACACTAAACCCGGGTTTAGTGTACAAAAATCGCGGACCGCCTACGGTGACGGTGTCTCGAGGAGTCATACATCCATCTGTTTCTGGGTGCACCACATCGCATATGTAATTCGAAGGTGCGGTGTTATCCTGGATAGCCAGAGCAAACGTGGACAGCCAGTTCCCGTAAGGAAAGTTCAAGGTAACGGACAATGTTGCTACAATCTCCACAATGTACGTCCCATTGGCAGGCGCGGTCCAGCCACACGTATTCCCGTTGAACGACGGGAAACCTCGCAGAGAACACAACGTTGGTAGCACGGGACGCCAAATCTTTTTGGCAACTGGACCACATGTCACTGGTATGCTGACATTGAAATCCGTGCACGCTCCGAACAATGGAGTCACATCCTCTGTTATGTATGTTTGATTGTTTGTTCCCCGTAGATAAACCTTATTTGCGGCAGTCGGATTGATAGTGGTCCCCACTAACAACGAATGTGGTGCAGGATATTCCATGTACATTTTGGTGCCAGGTATCAAATCAATGTTTCCAGTGGTTGCGTTGCGCTGCACTCCGTTGATGCTGGCGATACCGTTGTTTTGGAATACAAGACGTCCTGACTTGGTCATTCCCCCGGGGTAGATCGTTGTCAGCGGGTTGGACGAGCTGATCAGGAAATGATGATCCGGGGTCGGAAGCTGTCCGTTGATACTTAACAGTCCATGTCCCAGCGCCAATTGCGCGTTGAGCTGTTCCATAAGCAGTTCGTCCTTGATGGCTCGGTCGTGCGCCTCCTTTTGCAGTGTGACGTTGACGTAGTTGATGGTCTGGTCCGCCAGCAGTGCTTGTGCCACTTTTTGGGCGTCTTGTGTGATGCGCGTGTTGATCTCGTTTGTCAAATCCGTGTCTAGCTGCACAATTTGCGCCATAATGATCATGAATTTGTTCGCGGAGATCACATTGTACTGCTCGGCCATTACCACCATCATAGTAATGTTGGGGAGCTGAGCATTGAGAGCTTCGTCCCCAGCAATTCTGTCCGCCGTCTCGTTGGCAAGACGCATCATCAGCGTCATGTGCTCGTTGATCCGCGTCGCCGTCTCGTTGAGAATCCCGTAATACAATATGATGAAATTGGCTTCCCGAATAGCAGCTTCAGGCGGCAACTTCGCGGCAAGTTGCGCGTTTTGCACAGTCAAAGTCTGGTCCTTCACTTGTCTGGCCACCGATTCCCCATAAATACTTTGAGATATTTGCAAATCGGTGTGCCGGATTGTCTCAAAGTCGAACGTGTGTCGCCGAAAGAACGCCCACGAACACAGCGCAGCACCCACGATCATCGCCCCAAGAAAGATCAAAGAGATGATAATCGTGAATAACCGGCAACACGGTTCCGGCTCTCCTCCGTCAAACATAAAAGAAGCGTTCTTTGTGTTCCCAGAACCGACGCCTCCGCTCGACGTTGTCAACATGTTTTTTGGTTTGGGTGCACTCAAAAAAATTTTCACTCTAATGATGATGACGCTGTGGTCATTACACCCAACACTCGCCACACACAAAGATCCAATTTTCAAAACATTGTCTTCACTAATCAATGCTTATTAATCTGTAACATCAAACTTGTTCTGCGCAAAAAACAAAAGGTAAAAAAAAATCTTTTTTTTTGGTCGCTGTGTCCTTTCATTTTTTTGTGCTTGTCTCCCAACCATAGATTGTCTAACAAACAACAAATCCCCCTTTTCCCCGCCCCCCTCATGCTAATTTGGTGACGTCGTATGTGATCCGATACCACGGTATCCACAACGATTCAGCACTCATGTAAGGCTGGAAAGTACAACCTTGGCCACTCACGGTAATGGGACACAACCAAAAT
>Ga0315284_10007196_pt1 | contig 15876 bp, 20 predicted proteins | sample YL17G09_16_MG_FD_203696 | JGI IMG/M metagenome (GOLD analysis project Ga0315284, IMG submission 203696) | Sediment microbial communities from Yellowstone Lake, YNP, Wyoming, USA - YL17G09_16 | ecosystem: Environmental > Aquatic > Freshwater > Lake > Sediment | place: USA: Wyoming | collected... | reverse complement strand
CTGCACCACCGGCGATTGTCAACGTGCCCGACAGATCCGCATATCCAGCATAGTCAGCAGAGCAGAAGGTGACATCATAGACGAACCGTGTGATGGTCTTGGCCGTGGTATCGTAGACGCTATGACAGATAAAGAGTATGTAGTTTCCTGCCTCAATCGTCTTGGCGATGTTGATGGGTCGGATGCCCGTCGCTGCTCCGCATACGTCTGTAACGTTGAATATCTGCGTCTGTCCGTCCTCAGAGAAGAGGGCAATCCGCACCGCGCTAGTTCCTGCGCCGCCCGCACCGATGTTGTAGAGGATGCGTGTGATAGTGATCGGCCTGGGGATGCGCACCACGCCGAGATGCGCTGTGGTGGTGTTGGCGGGCAGGGCCACAGCCGCCGACACGCCCGTAACAGGCTCTACAGGTTCAGGAATCAGGGAGACTATAGGGGCATGTAGAACGATCTCATTATCCCTGATCTGCTCATCCAGTAGGGCCTTGGTGACTACTTCGCCGGCTACCCAGATTCTTGGTGCTGTCCATCCCATAATAATTCTCCTTAGTATTCTAATTTAGAGGTTGGATAGGCCCCGGGGTCTATACCTGGCCAACCAGCGGGGTCCCATACAAGACTACTATCAACCAGGAAATATACCCCTTCACCAGAAGAGGACACGAGTTCATAGGTGACGATGTGTCGCGTCTTGCCCATATCTATGGCGTGGTGGATGCTCTCAATGTAGAAGTCCTCGTGAATGCCCAGGCCGCTTGCCCCATCTGCGTCGATCTCAATCCGGTCACCAATGAGTCCAGTCAGCGCCTGGGACATGTGGGCCTCATCCCTGCTCGCCACGAATGTCATTTGCAGGCGGTTGTGGGGCAGGCAATACCTACTCACGATGTAGTCACAGAAGTTCTGGGCGTCAGCAATGCTAGCCATCCAGATGGGAGGCAAGGGGTAGGTACGGAGCCCGTAGGCAGCAATTGACGTTGCATCCTCGGCGTGAACAATCGTAGGATCGGGAGTGACCTTTGCCCACGGAATCCCCTGCGCGTGAATGCTAGAGATGGTCATGCCGTGGGCATAGCTGGTGTTCCACATCGTGAAAGTCATCTCGTTAGCACTCATTACGGCCGGAGTACAGCACATATCGAAGCATAGAGGATCGTTGGAAGCGATACCATGCACCCCAGCGACGGGGGATGTCCAGGGATTAACATAATTCCCATCAGCACCAGGCGGGTAGCTTGCCGTCAGAGTCACCCGGGCACGCGGAGCAAGGTAGACAGTTGCACCCTGTGTCCACAGAGTGGCAAGAGCACCAGCGGCATACGATGATGATGCGGGGACGGAAACCTGTGCGTTGTTGTAGATGCCACTCAGAGGGTCTAGTTGCTCGATTCCCAGGATAGACAGTGCAGTGCCAGCATCCACCAAGGCGGGGTCGTCAGAAAAGGTGGCCTGTGACACCAGTGAGCGAGTTGCTGTCAGCCGATGCCAGCGGTCGGTGAAGCCGTACATGTGCCTACCCGCGTAGGGGACACGCTGTTGGTCAGCATGGAGAGTAAGAAATTCATAAAGCAGCCCAGGTTCAGCATCTTCCATCTGGCGAACAAGCTCTAGACCCGTGGCATCGTTCGCAGGATAGAAGGTGCCCGTTGTAGCTTTCCCTGCGTCCCAATCCCAACGGGGTTCTACGGAATAGGCGTCGAGAATCAGGCTAATCCAGGTGCCCGTCAAATTGGTGGCCACTGGTAGGTCGAGCTTCTTGGCGGCATTAAGCCCCTCAAGCGGGCCAATACCCTTGATGGTGACAGAATGAAATGGGTCTGAGACAGACGGCTTAATCATGTCAATCGTCCCTGCCCAAAGTCCCCTGTAAATCTTCGTGTCCAGGCCCGCCTCAGAGGAGACGGCGCCACCGGATTCTGTGAGGGCCAGGCCCATGTCAAATCCCCGTGTACCTGACACCTCATCCATCTGATTCCACTGAGGAAGGATAGCATTGCCCATAACGTCATAGATGAGGTATTGTCCATCCGTTTCACTCACACCCAGTTCGGTGAAGTCTCGCCCGTGGCCCCCATTGTAGAGCCACGTGAGCTGTGCCGCCGTCAAGTTGGTACCTGTGGGCTTCCAGAGGGCTAGAGGGCCTACATCACCTGTCATATAGTTAGCCGCAAGGGCTCCCACTTGGAAGGCAGCGTCGGAGTCGCGCACGCCAGTGATAGCAGCTGTATCATGTACACCAGCGTTGACAGAGATCCCTAGAAGGTTTGCGGTAGGATCGTGGTATATGTGAACCATACACCAAGTGTTCGGTGGGATGACACCAAACGTATTGGCAGACACAGTAGTCTGGCCAGTATCCGCAAAATTGCGGGCAGTGAAACTGAACTTGCTCGCAGAAGTTACCAGGTAATACTCGCGATGAGCAACTGTGCCCCACTTGCCTATATAGTAAGGGCTTACTGAAGGATCAGGTGTCTTGATCCACACCACCATATCCCAATAGATGTCACCTACAGACAGCGCAGCAGCGTCAGCGTGCACCAGGTAGCGCGCATCGGCAGCCACGAACTTGGCAGCCAAGGACGACTCACGCAGGCCAGCTGAGAGAGTAATGGGACGGCCAGTCTTCAAGTAGCCAGCGAGCACCGACCCTGCGTTGTTGGGGCTGTATTTTCCGTCGTCATTGCGTAGCAGGGCGTTCAACTGTCCTGGCGTCCACCGCCCAACAGCACTATCAAAATCCCGCCCGCGCATGGATTCCACAGACATAACATCGCCAGTCATGTTGTCATAGGGGTCAAACAGGTATTTCGTGGCACCAGTGTCGCGCCACGCACATTCGAATAGGTAGTCAATGTCCATGTTAGGCTGTCACCAAACCCCTGAATTTGCCATGTCGCAGAGCATCAGCGATAACGCGTTCAATGTCGCGCTCACTTAGGATGGAACCCTGTACGTGCATGTGGATTTCCGTAGTACCACCACCCATACCCACACCACGACCTAGTGGGATGACAGCCTCATCACCGTGTTCACCCAGGAGGGCCAGCGTAGGCTTTGTCACGATGCCACCCTTGGCTAGTGCGATGGGCGGGATGGGGTTTGGGGATATATCGAAACTCACAGGCCCCCAACCAATACTATCAGGAATGGCGTCATTGAGTTGTTGGATAACACCATTAATCATATCCACCAGGGCTCGCTTTATGCTATTGGCTATATCACCAGCCAAGCCGCCCACAGCCTGGATACCAGCGATTATCCCATCCTTAATGGTTGTTCCGATGCTAGTCGCCGCTGTAAGAAGACTGCCCAGTGTGGCCGTAACTCGGCCTGGAAGACCCGTGAAGAATCCTACGATGTCATCCACGCGGGCACCCACGAAGATCTTGACGGCTGTCATAGCGTCCTGTAGTGCTGTCCGCACACCGAATCCGTCCGTAGCCAGGGCCACCAGCGGAGCGAATGGGCCACTCAGTATGGTGGCTATCTCTGGCCAATGTCCGATCGCCCAGTCCTTGATGCTGGTGAGCATACCCGTGAAGTTAGTCCAGAGGTCACCCATCCCCTTCTTCATCCCGTCCCACGGTATGAATCCAAGGAGCGCCTTGATGATGTCGATATTGAAGATCGTCGTGACATAAGTCACAAGGGCCTTCAGTGCGTCCGTTCCCAGCTTCTTGATGTCCTCCCACGCCGCCGACCAATCCCCGCTGAACACGTCCTTGAAGAAGGTGATGATGTCCTTCCCTATCTGGATGATGCCCTGGAACAGGGCGATGATTGATTCGATCTTCGCTTGGATGAGCGTCTGTAGGGCGCTGACGATCTCGCCCAGGACAGGGATGCCCTTGATCATCTCCAGGAAGTTGCCCACGGCTGCCGTCACGTCGTTCCAGTGTGTGATCAACAGGTAGATAGCTGCCACGACTGCTGCGATGGCTACGCCAACGGCCACGAACGGGGCTACGGTGGCAATCACGCCGACTGCAGCGGTGCCAGCCGCGATAGCTAGGGCCGCGAACGCAGGCACGAGCATCACGCCGATGGTGATGGCTGCGATCTTGAGGACGTCCTGGTTCTTGGCCAGCCCCTCAACGAATGGCTTTACGGCCTCCCAGACAGGCTTGACTGCGCTGTTGAGGGCGTCGAAGCCAGCCTTCAGGGGTGGGAGGACAGCATCAACGAGCTTCATCATTGCAGGTACGAGCTTCGTTGCTACCAGGTCAGATAGCTTAGCCATGATGGGGAGGACGGCGTAGCCGATCTTCTCCTTCAGTTCGCCCATCTGTATCTTGGCCTTCATCATCTGGCCAGCAGTGGAGTTAGCGAAGGTGTCAGCCTGGCCTGCGAACTTGCCCTGGAGAGCAGCGTAGACATCGGCCTCGGTCGCGCCCTCGGCCATCGTGATGCCCATCTTCTTGAAGACGTTGACGTTCTCCTCGGTGACCTTACCGAGTAGCTTGGATGCCTGCTCTAGTGGGATGCCCGCGCCGCGTGCCACGTCCTGGGCTAGGGCGAAGCGCCTCATTGCCTCATCCGCATCGCCTGTCTGAGCCATCAAGAGGGAGAGGGACGCGCGGGAGTCGTCATCTGCGAAGCCCATGTTCTGGGCAGCGGTGACAACCCCTTCGACCTTTGGGCCATACACGTCGTATGCTGCGCCCGTGTTCTCGATGGCGTTCTTCAAGCGCAACTGGGCAGCCTCATCTTCAGCAGCAGCATTGGCTGCGTCCATGAGGAAACCGCCCACCTTCTCGATGCCCTGGGCCGCCATGAAGCCGCCCGCGATCTTGGCAGTGTCGCCCAGCGCCGAGCCTAGACCCTTCGCCTTCTTCTCGACATCACCGATTGCGGCGGATGCTTCATCCTTACCCTTGATGTGGATTACAACTTCATTAGGCATCGACTATCTCCAGTTAGCTCCTTGCTCTTTTGGTGTAGCCCAGCGACAATTGCCTGGCTCGTAGTTGCCATAAGGGTCGATCCGATCGATGGTCGTCCCTTCAGGCCGCTCGCCCATATCCGTAAGGAAGTTCTCAAAGATGAGCCAGCGTTCACAAAGTTGGATACCCTTGCCCCCATAGCGAGGATAGTTGACCACATTCGGGTTAAGGCAGCGGTCATGGATAGCCCGCCAGGTGTTGTAGGTAGGAGTCATTGCTCCGCATCGCGCGTGGCTATGCCGCAGCCCATTCTGGTTGCCAACCATAGCGGCACTTAAGTTTGCTCGGCGCTCCGATGTCCAGCCTTCTGCTCTGCTAGGCACCACGTTCCTTTTCTCCCAATTTCTCTATCATCAGTAGACGGATGATCCCAGAATCCTCGGCCAGCACTTCGCTTGGCAGGCAGTGGAATCGATCACACAGGCCCAACACCAGCCTAGTCTCCATGACTTCGACCGGCATTAATTCTGGCAGGTTCAGTTGCCTCCACCTCTCTATTTCGCGGATGACGCTAAAGGGAGTTCCGTTTGAGCCTGCATCCACTTTGTGACCACCAGGTTGATGAATGTAGGGTAGACCCTGATCACACCATTGTAGGTGGTCGGGATCGCCCCCGTCTCGTCTTCCAGGTTCCAGTCGATCAGGATACCTGCCACGAACTTACACAGTCCCTCGATGTCCTGGGACACCTGAAGCTTCTGCGCCTCGATGAAGACCCCCAGCGGGTGGTCAAGCGTGACCCTGACCTCCGCGCCTTCGTACTCTCCATCGAAGATCAGCTTCAGTGTCCTCGGTGTCAGTTTGTATCCCATGTCTTTGCCCTCCTAGATCTCGCACACGTTGCCCGTCAGGTCGCACACGTGCCCGAACAAGGCCTGTGAAACCCACAAGCCGAGTCCACCTACCACCCTACACGAATGTAGGTACAGTTCCATCCGCTAGTTTGCCCGCCACCGTCCACGTCAACGCGCCGTCGGTACCTCTCGACACGATGTAGGAACTGTACGTAAGATTCAGTACCGCATGGTCAAGGGCACAGCCGCCTGTGAGCGTGACAGTCGTCTCGCGGGGGTTGCCAACACCACAGTCCCTGAAGACCTGGTGGGACAACGCCTCGTTGAAGACACCTGTCAGGGCGAGTTCGGCGTCACCGAGCAGCAGGAGCCGCTCTAGGGCCGACTTGTCGAGCCCAGTGACGTCTTGCTCCCCCCTTGAGGTGTTCAACGTGAAGCTAGTAACATCATTACTGATGTCCTTGGCCACACCCGCGCTGTTGTCCACCTCGATCTTCGAGGGGATTCCTGTTAGTTTACTCATCTGTCACCGCCTACGCGAAGGTTGGAACGCTGCCGTCGGCCAGTTTGCCAGTCGCCGTCCAGGTCAGACTGCCGTCTGCACCACGAGACAGGTTGTAGTTGCTGAACACCATGATGCAGGTCATGGTGACCAGTCCCGCGCCTGGGAGCACGATAACTACATCACGACCCACGTGAGCCGCTTCCTGTACGCCGATGTTGTGGAACACCGTGTGGCTCAGGGCTGGGTTGTAGGTTCCGCTGAGACCTAGTTCGGAGTCGCCCAGCAACAGCAGCCGCTCAATAGCGCTCTTGTCCAGGCCCGTGACGTCCTGCTCACCCCTGGACGTGTTGATGGTACACGAGTTCACATCAGGGCCAATGGCGATCACGCCGCCAGCCGAAGTGGTGACGCTTATACTAAGGCCGATACCACTAGTCTTTCCCATTGTCTGTTCCTCCTGGCCCCTACAGGGCCACGCCTCTGATTGCGGCCACAGCGAAGTCCACTGTGGTCGGGTAGTTGCTAACCGTTAGTGTGGTCACGCGGAGCCACAACTTGGCATGCGTGACGGTCTTGGTAATGCGCTGGGCCTGCGGGACGGCGGCGATGTCCACGTTGGTGAAGTCAATCAGCGTGGTGTAGGGATCAATCCCGTCGTCGTCCGAGTGCTCGATCCGTACGGTCACGTCGTCGCCTGCACCGCCTGTCATGGCGAACATGTGAAGGACGAAGGTTGTTGGGTCTGCACTGGCTGGAGCAGCGGTGTATCCACCAGCAGTACCGTCGAGTCCTGGTAGGCTCTCGGCCCCTACACTGTGCTTCTTGCCAGCGGTCAGGGAGTAGCCATATTCCAGGCCGTATCCGCTGCCCTTGACGGCGATGTTCGCGCCCACCAGGGAGCCATCGCTGCCCCTGGAAAGGCCGTAGTTGATCTGCTTGCCCAGCAAGGATGCGGTCACAGCGCCCAGCAGAGTGCCCCTGAAGTAGCTCACGAGGGCATCCGTGTCAGGCAGGTCGCTGAGGATCGCGTGTAGTCCAGGGCTGACAGGGTTGTAGTAGTTGGCGAAGCCTATCTCCCCGTCCTCCAACAGAAGGATGCGTTCGATGGCCGACTTGTCCAACCCGGTCACATCCTGCTCGGCGAAGGACTTGACCAACGACTGCACCGCTCCGATGTCGCCGCTCATGTCGATTCCGTCGACGTATAGTTGGTCGCCTAGTCCACTAGTCTTCATTCTTCACCTCGATCTCCTCGATGTAACCCTTCTGGATTGCCTGTGGGATGTTCACATGCTTTGGGGGAGTGAACTTATCGCCCCCCTTTACCACCAGCCACCCGCCCTTGTCGTCGCGGTAGGCCAGGTCTTGTAGTGCTCGATACTTCATTTCAGCCTCCCTATGCCAGCGGCCAGCAGTCGTTGATGATCAGGGGCAGGGTGATATCGACGTTGCGATACATCACCTTGTCCACCTCGACGTAGCCCGCCTGGGCCTTCAGTTGCGTGCCGCACTCCCCGAAGATATCGATGTTGCGAACCGTACTGCCCAGGTCGATATCCCCCGCCAGGGCCGTGAACACCTTGTCTGTGGCGTGTGCCAGGATCGTATCGATCTTCTCTGCTGGCTCCTGTAGCATATTTGTGTAGATTCGAATCTTGTAAACATACAGACCTGTCGCTGCGTTCAAGCCACTGACCGCCGCCGCAGGGATGATGCTATCCAGGTAGACCGCCACTGTTAGGCCGCTGCCTGGTGCACCCTTGGGTTCGACCGCCTGGACGGTGCGGAAGATGCCAAGCGTCTTCAAAGCGTTACGCAGTTTGATCAGGGTCGTCTCTACAGTCATGCTAGTCCAACTTCTTCGTTAGGTTTACCTTATTGGCGATATCGCCGATTCGTTCCTGCAGCCATTGTGCGGTCTTTCTAAAACTGGAGTAGCCCTTGAACCTGGTGACCTCATTACGTGAGCCGATCCCTTCCAGCCAGGGGCCATAGATACAGCCGTTGTCGGTTATCTGGGCATGGAGATCGCTCTCCACCTTGCCCTGTACCTGGCGTCGGTAGTTACCTATGGACTTGGCCTTGCCCGCTTCCTCGGCAGACAGGTACACACCTGCTGGTCGGGGGCGCAAGGTCTCGTCGAGGTGCTGCTCGCCAGCCTCTACTGCGGCCTGCAAGACGTCACCAATCCCTTCCTGGATCTTATTTGCCGCACCAGTAAAGACCGGCCCTTTCAACTCGACGTCGAATGTCACTGGCATTAGATACTCCTGGGGCCTCGTGTCCTGCGATAGGCGTCGTCGGCCCTCTTGCGTACATCCGCGATGCCTTTCCCAGAGATTTCTCGTACTGCCTCGCCAGCGCCCGCCGTGAGGGCGAATGAACCTTTCTCTTGGGTAGCGCCATAGATCACCTCCGCCAATACCAGTTCGCTGATGAGACTAGGGGGTACGTTCTTTGTGATGGCGGTCTTGTCAGCGTGTGCTGCTGCTGTGGTTCCTACTGCTGCACGCTCTACTGTGAGTGTTCGGGGGGCGTAGAGGTCAGCATTGTCCAGATGGGAGGCAAGTACAGAGCCATCATAGGCTCGCTTCACTGTAAGGACTGCACCTGCGACGCCCTCGACAAGCATCCGCTCCGCGTCGATGGTGATGGTTTCACCCTGGCAGACAGCACCTACACCATCGATTGTGATGGCTACAACCGCCTCATCAGCAGCGATGTGGGCACCCATGTTGACCTCAGTTGTGGTATCCAGCAGGGTCTTCTCGGTCACGATCATGCGCTCGGTGCCTATCAGAATCAGATCGCCGACGCCTATCAGTGAGGAATCTGTTACATCAAGGGCCACTTCTGTTCCATCATCAGCCTCGGCAAGTGCCCCCGCCGCGATGCTGATCTCGCAATAGCCCCACCTACCCGTGACCTCGATGGCCCGCTGATGGGTATCTCCTGACTCCCATGCTGCTGCAGATGCCAGGTCGATCTCGATGCGGTTGTATGGAGGGCCGTAGTTGACAGGCTCCTTGAAGTAGTCTGCGGCCAGGATGGTAGTGCCGCCAGATACTAGCAGGATGACCTCGATCAGGTCATCGTCTAGCCAGTAGCGATAGTTGCAAGGGCCTGTGGACGATGGATAGGGGAAATACTTGATTGCGGTTGTTGGATAGAAACGACGGTTGAGGCTACGCTCAACTTCACGTGAGGCGCTCTCTAGCAGGCGCTTGATGCTTGGCTCCTCATCGGGGCCATTGATCTGCGCTGCCCGTTTTACCTGTTCGACCGTGCAGTAGAATAGACTCATTGTGCTGTCCCCCATGCCCGCCGATTTCTTATGTTCTCGCTATGGGTCGCCCATCGGCAGTTCCCTGGCTCATAGTTGCCTTCGTTGTTGATGCGGTCGATCTCCATCCCAGCAGGACGCTCTCCCATATCCTCAAGGAAATTCACGAAGGAGTTCCAGCGCTCACAAACAGAGATGCCTCTACCACCATAAAGATAGTAGTAAAGGTGATTAGAGTTGTGACAGCGATCGCGCAGATGCGTCCAAGTAATATAAGTAGGGGTTAATGCTGCAGATCGTGCATGGCCATGAACGATCTTCGCCGCGCTGACGTTAGCACGATGTAGAGGGGAGCAGGGCTTATGTATATAGATACCTTTCGGCATTGCATTCTTACCTCATGCTTTCGGAGGCAAGGAGCAGTAAGTAGGGAGGGCCTCGCTACTCACTACCCCCAGCGCTTGTTCGATAATCTCCAGATGGACAGTTGAGCATTCCTCCTGGCCCCCTCTTCAGCGGCTCCCCACAAATAGGGCAAGCCACAGGTGGCTGCCGTTTGTCTTCAGCAGCCATCTGCTTTGCTTCCTTGAGGATGTCGAGGAGTTTCATTACGGTGTTGCCACCAATGTTGCACCCGCACTGATTGGGCGGTAGAATACGTCGAACCTGATCTCGCCAGTGTCGATGTCGGCGACGGCTACCGCACCCCGAATGTCTGTAGTGATGGCGATGTTCTTGAGTGCCACAGGGATGGGGCCGCCGATGGTGCCTCCCGCGATACTGAACCAATACTCATCGGGGGCAGCCAGGTCGTCGATGTCAGTTGCTACGATGAAGCTGGTGAGAAGGCCATCCACACCCAAGGACAGGGTTGCCCCATTGGGTGCTATGTCATCCAGCCCCAAGGTGACGAAGGGTACGAGGCGGACGACTTCGATCTGGCCTGTAGTCACGAAGAGAGGAACCTCTCCGACCGCGCCAGTGTCAGCGTTTCCGTCGAAGGTCAGGGTCTTGGTAGCCTTGAACAGGGTAGGGGTCGCGTCGGCTAGCCACAGTGCGCCATCCCAGGTGTAGTGCACGCCAGTGTCCAACTCGTCAAAAGTGGAACCGACGGGCGCGTCCGCTGGCTTAGCATCCAGGGCATAGCCCAGGTACTGCTTGGGATGCGTGATCAGTAGTGTAGTCATTCACATACCTCTCGATGGTCGGGGGGCAGGACGCGCCATTACATTCCTGAGATGACGGTCTCCCGCCCCCCTTCCGTTCTTCTGGCTAGTCAGCCGCTGCTTCCAAGTTCACTGGATCGCGCTGTACGACCAGGTCGTGGATGATGGCAACCAGTGTGCCGCCGTCGGCTGTCACTATCACCCCATCGTAACCGTCGTCCAACTGGTCTGCGCCGACATAGAAGACGATGCAGTCTTCAGCCGCGCCAGCCCCCTTGGTGAGGGTAGCCAGCGGGGTGCCTGTAGCACCCACATGCGTCCAGACCGCACCATCGCCATCACTGGCGAAGTAGTCTGGGTCAAGCAGGAGGGCCGCGGGGGCACCACCGCCGATGGTCTGTGTGAACGTGTAGATGGTAGCGTTCGTGTCTTCCTTGCCGACGAAAGAAACGCCCGATGCGTTCCTCAGCGCGACAGCCACGCCGCTCGCGACAGCGATCACGTTAAATTCTCGTCCTAGTCCCTTCATGTTCTTTTCCTTCCCGCTCACCACAGGGGTTGATTGCTGTGATGGGCATAGCTGATGGCGGGGGTTTGAATGCCCGCCACCAGCGGATTCACTTTTCAGTTGTTCTAGTCGTCGGTCAGCGCGACGAATGGACTCAGGTCGTCCGAACCGTTCTTCGGGGTGATCGGACTCTGAAGCCATCCACGGCCATCCACCCGCTCGACTACCTTGTACATGGTCTCGTCCTCCTGGAAGCGGATGTGCTCGCTGGAGGATGCGGTCATGACCTGGCGGTCGCCGATGAGGTAGTAGCCGAAGTCGTAGAAGCCGATGTCGCCTTCGGTGTTAAGGGCAGGCACCTTCTCGGTGAAGATGACTGGGCGTCCCAGGATACTCAGCGGGCTTGCGCCTGCCAGCGAGGTGACCCACGTAACGGGCGATGCCGCTGCGAGTGCCATCTGTGCAAGCTGGGGGAACACGTTGATGCTAGCCACCCACACTGCACGGCCAAGGGAGCCAGGAAGCATGCGGGCGTACATGTTGACGATGTCCACCCAGGCTACTTCGCTGTCGGTGGCGCGGGCCACGGTGACCAGGCACGGGCTCTGGAGAACGCCCTGGGGCTCGCCTGCGCCATTGCCTGCCAAGAACGCGTAGTCCTCAGCGAACGACATGGCTTCGGGGAGCAGGGTGTTCACGAAGGCGGCGAAGGACACGATGCTGTCCTGCAGTAGTTCGTTCGGAACCACACAGGCACCTGTCAGCTTCTTGGCCTCCAGTACGACCCGTCCAAACTTGGCGTCGTTCAGGGCGATGGTGCCAGACTCAGGCGTCCAGTAGACCACAATGCCCCCGTAGACACTGCCCTGGTTGGTGGTGCTGTCGATGCACGGGAACGGCACACGCAGGGAGTCCATCGGGATGAGGCGTGCCCTTGGGCGGACGATGCTGGTCTCAAGGCTCACACGCAGAAGCTCGCTGCGCAGGGATTCTGGCAAAAGGAACCCGCCTGCGTCAGGCACTGCAGAACTGTAGTTCTGAAGCTCCACGATGCGGGGATCAACCTTGCCGCCCTGGAAGCTCTTGTACCAGATCGCCTTCAGGTAGTCGGCGGGGCCGTCGAACAGGCTGTCGATCTTGGCACCGATTGCCTTGGGGTTGTAGCCAACGCCCTTGCGAGCGTCCTCTGTGACCATCATGTTGGGGCGCTTCACCCCATATTCCTTGAGCCACTCCTTCAGGGTCTTCTGCGTCTCCGCAGCGACCTGGTTGCTAATGTCCAAGGTGGTTACCGAAGACAAGGAATAGGCTTTGATCGTGGCCTGGAAGTCTTCAGGGCCAAGCTCCATCAGCTTCTTCTGGTCACCAACTAGTTCCTTCAACTCTTCAGGAGTCTCAGGAACGATGAACTTCTTACTCATGGCTTAGTACCTCCATCAGAGTGAGACTGGCAGCCTGCCGAAGGGCTGCTCCTCTGTCAAAATCTACGGACTCCTCGGCAGGGGCCGTGCCCTCCTGATCTTCTGTCTGGGGTGCGTTCTTGAACTTAGTCATATCGAAGCTGTTCGTGACACCAGAAGCTGGCCCCACCTCATCCGCCAGGCCCGCCGCCACTGCCTCCTCTGCCACGTACCAGGTCTCATCCGCCATCCTGGACAGCCACGTCTTGGTCTTACTGCCCGGGACACGCTCCTGGTAGATCTCCGCGATCTCATTGCTCCAGATGTCCAGGCGATCTGCCATCAGTTTCATTACCGCTGCGTCACCCATTGCTATGCCCTGGGCATTGTGAATCATAAGCGCACTGTGCTTGGCCATGACGATCTTGTTCCCAGCCATTGCGATAACCGAGGCGATGCTAGCTGCCAGTGCGTCGACGTAAACTGTGACATTAGCAGGGTGGCTCTTGAGTGCTGAGTAGATTGCCAGCCCATCGAAGACTTCTCCTCCGGGGCTGTTGAGGTGGAGCGAGATGCTACTGGCTGTGATGCCCTGCAAATCCTTGAGGAATGAGGCAGCAGTTATCCCGCCGAAACCTATCTCAGCGAAGATGAACACATCGGCGGACTCGTCGCTGATGTTTTTTATGGAATACCAGCACGGCCTAATCATTGTCACTCCTTACTGTATACCCTAATGAGCAATTAGTCAAGCGCCTTTAGGAGCCCCAGCACTAGGCCTGCGACTGACACTGTGATGCCGGTCACCCAGATCGCGCCTCGCTCGATGGATGATCGTAAGGCCACGTACTTCTCGACTCCGCCCAGCCGCGTGTTCTGCTGCGCCTGCTCTTCGTTGACCACCTTGCGCAGAGCGGCGATCTCGTCACCGATGGCCCCACACTCTGAGGTGATGCGCTTATCGATTGTCGTGATGCGCTCATCGATCCCACCCAGGCGGTCGGCAATCTCCTTGAGATGTTCTGTGTATCGCTTATCCATGAAAATACCGAATCTGACACATACAGTTCGGATGGGCTGGGATTGTTGCATCCCCAGAGGAGAACTCGTCGCCGATTTCAATATCACCATCTGCCTCGTTCGCGTCGCAGATGTCGCATCCTGTACCTTGGGTCGTCCATCTCTTCATGTTGCGCCCGCTATCAATGGCTGCCTTGTAGCTGCCACGCCCGTATGCGGCAGCCGTCTCTGTGCGTGCTATGGTCATGGCCCGTGACTTATCGAAGATGATATCTTCATTCAGGTTCTTCTGTAGCTGCTTCAGGCTCTCCCCGTTGCCTATCGCTTGGGCAACCAGAGCCTTCACACGCTCTCGTGTGGCGTACGACAGGCTGAGTTCGCCCTTGAGGTCGAGTAGATCACCAGCATGTATCTTCGCCCAGGTCACCGCTTCCCTGTGTGCCTGGGATAGGGGCATCTCAGGGGCTACAAGGATAGCCGCCTGCTCATAGGCATCTACGAGGGCGTCCTGTAGTGCAGGGCCGTAAAGCTTTAGCCAGTCAGAATAACTTGGGATAGACATTACAGGTCATCCTCGTCGAGGGAGTTGAGCGTCTTGCGCAATTCTCTGGCTAGCATGTCCTCGGCTACCTTGCGCAGTACCTTCTCGTTCGTCTTGCGTGGATCGGCCTTGGCCTGCATCCTGGCGAATGGATTGCCGCTTGCTGGGGCTGCGGGCTTTCCTGCGTAGGGCATCTCAGGCAGTCCCACAACTTCAAGGACGGCGGTTGGGTCGTATCCCGCATCGACAAGAGTCTTCGCTGCGACAGCGGCGGCTCCAAGTATCTGCGAGTCTCCCAGCTTGTCTGCGGGGGAGGGGTCTTCATAGTCCCACTCAAGTCCTGCGCCGCTAGTGCCGTACAGGGGAAGGAGCTTCTCATTCAGGGCGCGCTTAATCCGATTGAGTCGTGGGTCGATCAGCCAACGAGCGAAGACTAGCTCTGCTGCCTCGGCGTTGGCACGGTTGACGTCTGTGGTTGTGCCCAGCATTGACTTGGGGAAGCCGAATGCCTCGCGGATGATCTCTCTGTTCACTTCACGTAGCTCGGCAAACTGCATATCTCGCATTGTGAATTTGCGATCGATCCAGGTGGTGCCCGCTTCCAGGATGGCCACACGATGTGCGTTGGCTACGCCCTGGTGCTGCTCTGCCCAGCGCTCTCGTAGCTCCTCGAACTCTGCATCGGTCAGGTTGCGGTTGACCTGGACGATCCCTGCCGGCTCAGCACTGTTGAGGAAGAAGTTGCGGTTCCATGCTGCTGAATATCGTTCAGCGTCGATGTCCATGAGGATGCTCTGCACAGGGCCAAGGCCACGATAGGGGTCTAGAGGGCTGGGGCGCTTCAGTTGGATGACCTCGCCTGTCGTCCAGGGCATCAGGGGCTGGCCAGGACATGTGTACACCCAGCCAGCAATGAACTCTACGGGGTCGGGTACGGGCTGTACGCGGTCTGGACGGACGGGCCATAGCTCTAGGGGTGGGCCTAGCCCAGTTGTGGAGCGCCCGACGTACCAGATTGCTTCGCCGATGAGTTCGAGGTGCTGTTGGAAGGTCGAGATAAATTCATGCTGGTCGTAGTGTGGGTTGGGCTTGCTCCAGAGGTCGATCATGGGGTGGGCAAATATCTCTGTGCGCTCCTGCCCTGGCTTCGCTGATCGGTAGAGATGCCAATCTGCGCTCGCTACGGCCTCGGTGATCTTGTCAGTGATGCTGAATATGGTTCCGACTGAGCCGTAGGTCTTGAGCAGGGCTTCCTGGTTTGTGCTGAAGATGGTACCAAGCGTTCGGACACCCCGACCCACGTATGGGGGAGCCTGGTTGAAAAGTGAACGGACAAAGCTGCGCATCTGTATACCTACCTTAGCACATTAACGAACATAAAGCAAGTGAGGATCACTCTCGCGCTACGGCTACGGCGATCGCAATACAGGCAAGTCCTGTTGCCGCCAGCGCTGGGGCCAGACCAAAAGCGATGCCTACACTGAGGATAAGACAGCCCGCACCTATAGTCTCAAGCAGCATCGCTGTCCAATCCTTGCGATATAGTCGTGCCAATTTCTTCAAGATCATGTTGCCCTCCTGTTACATCCACCGTATCCTCGGAACGCCTGACCTGTAGTGGTGGTTCGCCAGCGCCAATGCACACACACAGTCGTCGTTTAACCCTTCAGGTGCGCTGTACTGGACGCCAGTTCTCGAGTAGATGTATTCAAA
>Ga0315284_10007195_pt1 | contig 15877 bp, 15 predicted proteins | sample YL17G09_16_MG_FD_203696 | JGI IMG/M metagenome (GOLD analysis project Ga0315284, IMG submission 203696) | Sediment microbial communities from Yellowstone Lake, YNP, Wyoming, USA - YL17G09_16 | ecosystem: Environmental > Aquatic > Freshwater > Lake > Sediment | place: USA: Wyoming | collected... | reverse complement strand
GCACCGCCACGGAACGAATACATGTAGACATGTTTGTTTGTCGTTGCTCCATCGGCATTTTCGAGAGAGAATCCAGTACCTCTTACAGGTACGCCGAGGATTGAATAAACAGAATCTGTCGTCAACATACCAAGTGAAGTGATCGTTGGCGTATCAACGGTATTAGCAGTAACGGTTGACTCAGCACCTACGCCAACGGTCCCGGCAAGAATCTTCACACGTTTACCAACAAAATAACCGACTGGCCAGTGTTGAGTCGAATCTACAAATGTGGTTGTTCCACCAGTAGTACACAATCCGTATGTATCCATAATCTCGAATACAGTAGTCGTGTCCGGTGTAAATCCAGGAGCCGCATAACTCAAAACTGTAGCAGTATTGCTTGTAATAGCCATTTCATATCCGGAACCGGTTCCGGCTATAATCTTCACCTTACGTTGTTTCCCAGCAGTCTGAACAGGATTTGCCCACCAGTTTGTCGGCCAATTCTTCCAGGAACAAGTAAGACTTGTAGCGCCTCCTGCCGTAGCGATTCCTATAGGACTCACGCTATTCGTATCCGTTGTTTGAGGATATCTTGCAACAGTAGTGTCCGAACCAAACGGACGCATATCCACAATCATATATCTCGTAGTACCGTTAGCTGGGGCGGGCGACCAGAGGGCAGTACCTGCAATCGTTATAGTTGTTGCTGTATTGGAAAGAATTCTCCTCACTTGAACCGTGGAAGCTGGACCGACTGTAATGCTTTGCAGAAGTTTACCTGCCAACTCGCCATTTCCTGTTGCTCCCCAGTTTTTAGTCACATCCACAAGAACCGTAGTGGATTGATCAACATAAGTAGCCGCACCTGGAGTCGCTGCTGCGATGTCGTATGTGAATGTCGTAGTTGTATCGACACCGACGATGGTGAATGTTCCATTGTACCCCGTCGTTGCACCCGTACATCCGGCGATTACGACTACATCTCCAATGATGTAATTATGAGCGACAGCAGTTGTCACATAAGCATAATTCGTAACCACAGAGATGGTTATCGTACAACCTGAACCAGCACTTCCAGTAGGAGAAGTTGCGCTTGAGAACGGCGAACCGGTATATCCGCTACCAGTCGTTTCGATAGCTATTCCTGTAACTGCACCGACAGAAGACACGGATGTAACACGGACTTTTCCTCCAGAGCCAGTAGTAGTTAGAGCAAGAATATCTCCGACCCAATAATTTGTACCAGGAGCATTTACAGCAACAGTTTTGATACCGTTTGTATTGCCAACAGAGGTAATTGAAGTTATTCCTTGTGCCTCTATACCGCTTATTGCCGACGCTGGTTTGCATGACATTCTTCTCGGAATACCCCAATCGTACTGGACTCCGGTTGACCATTGATCGCAGATTTTATTGTATTGTGCAATCGTCGCCTGACCGCCGAACATAGCCCATAGTTTTTCGTTATCTGGAAAAACGCTATAAGTACATGTATCGTCAGGTTTAACATCGAAATCTCTTCCAAGAGTGAATGAAGTTGCGTCATTAGCAATGATTTTTCTGAACTGACCAACTGCCGTTGGTGTTCCAGGACTCGTGATAACACGAAGTTGAAAACCGGCGTATTGCATCGGTGTAAAAGTAGCACCAGCCTGAATGACTCTTCTCAATGTAGTTGTACTTGCAGCCGCTCCGGAAATAACTGCTGTTTCCTCGGTGATTTCCTCCAACGACAAATCTGTTCCTTCCAGACCTATGACGTTGGTTCCGGCACTCTTGTTGTACCATAAATCGGTAAGGATATCGTACATTTGCAAATAGAAAAATGGAGTACCTGAAACCGAAGTGAAATGCCATATTCCACCACCCATGATCACAAATCTCGAAGTATTGTCTGGCTGTACCGTAAACGGACTGCTTACAGTGACCGTGGATGCTTCGATCTGATAGAGAGAACCGGCAGCAGGAGCAGTAACAAACGGACAGATTGCCCAGGCGTCGAGAGTCGAATAGTTGACATCCGAAACGGTCAATACGGTTCCACTGTTGTAAAGGATTTTTCTAACTTGCGATAAACCGGTTCCGACGAAGACTCTGACTTGATAGTCTCTCCACTGGTTGATTTTCCATTGTCTGTAAAGAGGACCCGTAACATTGGTATCAGTTATTGATGTCACCGCACCGCCAGTGGCATAGCCATAATCGTAAACTATCCTTTCAGAAACAGCAGAGATGGTTTTCTCCTGTCCAGCACCTGTTCCTGAAACGATTCTTATTTTGCTTCCAACGAAAGAGTTGCCATTGTACGCAGCGATGATCAGAGTGGATGTGGTAGGACAGGAAATAACCCTTCCGTGATAGCCTTCATCAGCATCGTATTCGATAGATGAAGTGACACGGCTGGCTGTTCCGGTAGCCAGCGTTTGCCAAGTGTCCGTGATGGTATCGTAGCGATAAAGGATGTTGGTGTTCAGGTAATAGATATGCCTTCCTCCAAGCCCTTCGGCACGAGTACAACCGGAAAGGGCGGCGGCGTTTGCCGGAGTAAAGCGTGACCATTCCCACACTGGCATATCCACTTGGGGTTTTAGATTTACTGTTACAGCCATGTTACATCTCCCAACTTATGAAAAAACCAACCTGTTTCTTATACCGATATCGTATGACATTCTCGCTCTATCTACCATTTCATATCTTTGATCGACCGGAGCCAGCGTTGAAGCACCTACGGTTATTGTACCAGAAACAGTAGTCGTCGGTGCTGAGCTGACGGTAATCGATGGCATTACTTCAACCGCCACTCTCTGTCTCTGATTTCCATCAATGGTCCCGGAAGATTCCAAAAGTTTAACAATCCTGCGAAGCATCATCATCGACTCTTCTGTGGATGGATTGACTTGCGTTTTTGTTGTATCCAAAACCAACACGTTTTTCTGTGCCATACAAAAACCTCCTATACTACTCGCTTACTACAAGCCAATTGCCGATTCCATCCGACACGAGCCCGACAAACTCATTATACAACTCAAGAGTGTAACTTGACGCAAAATCTATTGTATCTGTTCCGTTTGGAACAACAGTAACAATATTAACGCTCACATCTGTTTTCTTCAAGAAATATTTGTATCCCTTCTGACCGGGGCAAGCAGGCAGAGTTACCGAAAAAGCTCCGCCAGTACCATTCGCTTGAATCGTATGATAAGTTCCATCAAGAATGGTTGTTGCCGTAACTTTCACAAAAGTCGAATCTGAATAACCGCTATATCCAGAATAACCGCTGGTGCCAGAATATCCACTTACCCCTCCAGATGTAGAGATCACTATTCTTCCGGCAAATCTATAGTCCGGTACAGATGGTACTTTAACGGTTGTTATATTGTTAGTGGTTTGAATAACAGAATCAACAAAAACCTGTTTTGAAGTTGAAGTTTCGTCCCAAATTTCAACAACTAAACCAGGAGTTCCCAAATTATGAGAAAACGACAAAGAATAAAATCCATCGGAAGGCCCGACCCAATCCAACACAACAAAAGATGATTGATAGTTGGTTTGCGGCTGTCCTGAAAAGCCTGAAATTCCTTGTATGCCTTGCTGTCCGCTTGTTCCAGAATAACCGCTAACTCCCGAAAAACCGGAAAGACCTGAAAAGCCGCTATATCCCGACATTCCTGAAAAGCCGCTATATCCAGAATAGCCTGTTCCAGAATCTCCTTTTTCGAATGTCAGACTCCAATAAATAGCCCAATCGATACCGACCCCAGGTTCATCGTCTGCCGATGATGTATTTACGGCAATACAAGTATATCCATCCCCGTTGTTCTTTACACAATCTCTGACAGAATAAGGGGTCGAAATCAACCATTGACCCTTCCAAGTATACGAGTCTCCCTCGTCGCCTTTTTCAACTAACAGATCCCAGTATATCTGCCAATTCAGCCCAACACCTGGCTGATCATTGATTGCAGATATGTTTCCAACCTTACACACATACCCACTTCCAGCGCTTTGAACACATTCATTTATTGCATAAGTGGTGCTTACAACCCAAGCACCTCTCCAAAGATAGAGGATACCGTCAGATCCGGAAAAGCCAGAAACACCGCTATACCCACTATACCCGCTATACCCGGAAGTTCCTACTTGCCCTGACAAACCACTATAACCAGATGTTCCGCTATAACCGGAAACCCCGCTTGATCCAGAAGTTCCCGAATATCCACTGAAACCGGAAGTCCCAGAATATCCACTAAAACCAGAAACTCCACTATATCCTGAAAATCCTGAAAACCCCGATAAACCAGAATATCCTGACGCTCCATCATGTCCTATAACTCCATCTTGCCCGCTATAACCTGAATAACCGCTGAAACCGGAAGTCCCAGAATATCCACTGAAACCGGAAGTCCCAGAATATCCACTAAAACCAGAAACTCCACTATATCCTGAAAATCCTGAAAACCCCGATAAACCAGAATATCCTGACGCTCCGTCGTGTCCTATGATTCCATCCTGTCCACTGTAACCTGAATAACCGCTGAAACCAGAAGTTCCTGAATATCCACTGAAACCGGAGGTCCCAGAATATCCACTAAAACCAGAAACTCCACTATACCCTGAAAAACCTGAAAAACCGGAAGCTCCGTCGTGCCCTATGATTCCATCCTGTCCACTGTAACCTGAATAACCGGAAAAACCAGAAGTTCCTGAATAACCGGAAGCTCCATCGTGCCCTATGATTCCATCCTGTCCACTGTAACCTGAATAACCGGAAAAACCCGAATAACCACTTCCACCACCACCGCTTCCAGAACCGCCACCATCATGCTTATGTGTGCCTAAACTGAAAGTGTAGCCAGTTCCTGGAGTTTTGGTCCCATCCAACGTTTCGACGGTTTTAGAGGCTTTATCTTGAACAACTTCAACGCCTGGTGATGGGTCATATGATATAACTTCGAGCAATCCTGCATTGATTGCAGAATCAATATTTTTTAGTTTTCTATATTTATCTGCTACAGTAACAGTCTGTCCTGGTTTAAGCGTAAGACGGAATGGCTCCAACTCTCCTACAAGAGTCTCTTGGCTACCTATGTCCAGATATCCAGAAGTATGTTTTGCCCTTAGAATCATTTGTTAAAATTGCCAGTGTCTTTTTGTATTCGTCCCCAGATCGTCTTCTTTATCGAATTTGACATCGCTTATTATTCCATCGAAAATTCTGTAAACGTTTGAAGTAACACCCTTAATCTCAATTCCACCTTCGTGGTAAGATTTCTTTATTCTCTTTACCTTGTTTACAATTTCAGCAAATGTATCGTCTGCATATTTCTCGTTTTTAGGAAAATAATAATAGTTTCTCTTCATCAGGTATCTACCGAGATACCCTTCTCTTATGTAAGCACTTATCATTATCAGCTTTTTACCATTCTTCGATATCATATCTTTTGAAACGTCAACCTGATAATGAGAATCTTTGATTTCTTTCGAAGCTATTTTTATAGAAGTATCTTTAGATTTGAATTCTTTCCTCATAGGACTGTTCAGTATTACAAGTTGATCTTCATATCTTTCTTCGTCAGATGACTCGCTATCTTCAGAATCGTCTTCGTTCTCTCTCTCCAAATTAAGCTCCGACAAAATCTGTTTGAAAAGTTTCTCTCTGGAAGATTTTTTCTTAGTCTTCTTTGGAGGTTCCACATTCATCTCGGCAAGAATTTTTGAAAACAACTCTTCACTAGATACATTTTTAGTCTTTGAAGCCTTTTTTGCAGATTTCTTCTTCGAAGACGATAGAATCTTTCTAAGGACATCTTCGTCGATCAACGGGACTCCAAGACTTTCTATATTGGATAATGACAATAACATCTGATTAACTCCTCTTAACCGTTGTCCCAAGTTCATCCTCTGGAATTTCAATGTCTCCTTTTACACTTTGCAAAAAACTGAAAATTTCAGTTGTCATAGCTTTTACGCCCAAATTATCTTTATAGTATTTGGACTTCACCTCTTTTACCTTATCGTCAATTTCATCAAAAGTCTGATTCGCTTTCTTCTCGTTATCGGAAAGATAGAAATAATTCCTTTTTATCAGATATCTTCCAAGATATGCGTCTCTCAGATACGCACTGACCATGAACATCTTCATTCCGTTTTTTTCAACGACTTCTTTGGAAAGATCTATCTGGTAATGAGAATCTTTTATTTCCTTCGAGGCAATTTTTATTATCTCCTCTCTTGAAGTAGGTTTTTCAGAACTGGCAGCAAAAATTCTCTTGAACAACTCTCCAAGGTCAATTTCCGTCTTTATTTTCATGTCAGACAAAGCTTTGGCAAACACTCTAAGAACCTGATCCGACATATCAGAAGAACCGAACGAAGCCGTTTTCACCATCTTGTCAGGTTTAACGTTTTTTAGTTTTGACAAAACATTTTCAGCTTTTAACTTAGCACAAAACTTTGGCTGAATTCCCAGGTCCGTATTAGAACTCGAAAAAACCAACATGATGATTCTCCATAAAGCCATAATAAATATTCAGAGAAATTATACCTTTATCCTGCAAAAACAAAAAGGCCGGGACCAGAGAGTCCCGGCCTTCATACAAAAACAAAACCTATTTTCCGACTTGATACCTTACAAACCTGACAATCATTATATTTTCTCCAGTTTGTTTTATCTTGTCATTCACATAGTCCCTGACCGTAATCAAAGAGTTATGAACCGATTTCTGACTGAGAAGACAATGTTCCATATAGAACCGTTTCATCCTGTTCTTCACAATTGAACTTATTGCCTCTTCTGGTTTTTCCTGAGCTTCCATCTCTTCCAAAATTCTAAGCTTCTCGGTGTTAATTATTTCCTTTGGGACATCTCTCTCGCTTATGAACTCGGGATTTGTAGCTGCAATCTGCATACATATTGCCCTGGAAAAATCTGACAAAATTCTAGCTGTAAAATCAGTCTGACATCTAATTTCAATCATAACGGCAACTTGCTTGTTATGATGAAGATAGCATTCTATCAAACCGTTAGGAGTCTCCTCTTTCTGAGCCTCTTCGAGAAAATCATTCCCCATTGAACGAAGGAGGGTTTTTGCTTTCTCAAAGTCCCATTCTGACTTTACGAGAGCATCCTTGCACATTGAAATGCTGACACCAGTGGTTATTCTAAGTTGTTTCAACAATTTAAGGTTCATAAAATTTCTTTTCTTATAACTATCAAATTTTGCTTTCCATTTTTGCGCCAGAACTTATTTCTTTCAAAATCGAACGTTCCTGAAAATTTTTAAGGTTTAAAGAACCAGAGTATGAAAAAGAAGACCTTAAACTGTCTTCAATCTCTCTAACGATATACTTTACATGACCTTTGAATGGAACCGTCTTTATCACACCTTCCACAAACGAATTCTGGTTTCCATTTTTAACCTTGTTTTCCCCACTTGACGAACCTCCGTAAGTCTTATAGAACTGTCCTTCTACGTTTTTATATACATGTCCGGGAGTTTCTGCGGTGCCAGAAAACAAAGACCCGATCATAACTGCATCAGAATATTTCAGAGCTTTAGCAACATCTCCCGGATACTTTATTCCACCATCTGAAATAACAGGTAAGCCAACCATTGCCTCTTTTATCTCCATCAAAGCATGAAGTTGAGGAACGCCAACTCCGGTATTTTTACGAGTCTCACAAACAGAATTATGAACTATTATCCCATCAACATTATAAGAATGGTTATCTTCTACCGTTAAATCATAAACAGTTCCATTAAAACTAACTTCGTCTTTACTTTTTACTTCCACTAGCTTGAATTTCATCAGTCATCTCCTTAATTTTTACTAATGTATCTATTTTTTGAGCGTCATCTTCTTTCACTCTAAATAATATGTATCCAGACTGAACGGCTAAAAGATCCTTTTCCTTATCATTCGCTTTATTCTTTTCAATAGAATGCCAATAACTCCCGTCATACTCTACAATTAACTTGCCAAACAACAAAAAATCAAAAAACTTGGTTTTTATCTTAAATTGTTTTTTTACATTATCTACACCAAAATAATATTGAAGAACATATCCGAATTCCATTTCTGGTTTAGACGCCAACCCACTTGTAATTAGATCGTCAATTTCCTTTTTCCCAAATTTTTCCCATAACCTAGTGTATATCATCAATTTTGTTTGTTTAAGGTTAAATATAGATTTTAACTTTCTTATCGTGATCTTTTTAGGATTATTCTTCAGATAACTATAACAATCTAATAATATGTCATCTTCGATTCTAACATACGCCCCATTTTTCTCTCCCTGATTTGACCAAAAAAACTTGTGTTTTCTTGATAATTCTAATATTTCATCATGCGTTGCTATACCTAAAAATATCCAATATTTTGATATTGTCCTAAAATCAATTCCTGAAACATTTGATATTTTTTGCTGATTATAATCAGGCATCCCATATAAATCATAATATTTTTTTAAATCTTCCTTAGATTTATTAAGTTTTTCAAAATCATAAACTTTTGATCTGCTTCTATAAATTTCTCTCATTTTTTCTTTAACATCTTCTGACATTTTTGTATGATTTTTGTGATCTTTATAAAATTTTAAGAACTTAAAATGTCGAAATGTTACTTGATGCCTACAACCACAAGCACAACGTGGCTTTATGCCGCCATGTTCATGATTTAGAACATAACTTTCTGGTGTTAGTTTATGTTTCCGTTTTATATGCCATATCAGTTTATGTTTTTCTTTTCCTAATAACTCACTCTCGAAAATCTGCCCGCATTCTTTGCACACAATCTTATACATTTCACTACTCCTCTTTAAGACCTACGTATATAGTTCTTAATCGGAATAGGACTTTCCTGCTAAACTAGAAAAATATCTTTCTAGTTTGACATTTGCACCATTAAATACCTATCGTCAAGATCCTCTGCCTTAATCCACTTCGCAAACCTACCAATATTATCTTCATTGACAAGACCGGAATCCTTTTTTTCTATAACGTAAAATTCATGACGTTTTGTACATACAATATCATTAACTTTAATAAGACTTTCAGATGTATTGTATTTTATAGTATTTATAACTCTTTTTAAGTCTCCAGTATGGGTATAAACAAAATCGCCATTATGAACATCTTCTATATTTTTTGGACCGTTAGATGTAAAAACAATAGTCCCAGCAACAAAACACCCTGGTCCAATACCAACTTTCAAAGCATCTGCGCCCCAAAGATCTAGATCAGCCGCAGCACGAGCAGTCGCTATATTTCCAGCAATAATGTAAATATCCTTTGGTCTCTTACTTTTGTAAGACCTCATGTACTTTATCATTTCGGCAACAAGGATTGAATGACCGTGAGCGACATCGATACAGAAAAGCTTAGCTCCAGCTTCAAGAAGTTTTACGAACCTTTCTTTTTCTTCTTCTTTGACTCCAACCGAAACTCCAGTGTGCCATACCGCTCCATCCTCAGAAAACGCAGGGCAAGCAGCACGAACACCATCAAGTGCTTCATAAAAAGCGTCAACATTTTCTTCAATTGGCATAAATCTGTGTAAGATTCCCATACTTCCACAACGAGCCATCTCTGCTATCATTTTGATTCCAGTGATATCTTTCATATTTGCAGATATCAATGGAACTCTCAAATATGTTTTGCCTAAACTTGAAGATAGATCAACCATCTTCCTAGATCTAACCTCTGAGTATTGAGGTTCAAACATCACATCACTAAATGTTATATCACTCATAAACTACTCCTTTTTCAAAGTTTCCGGCTCCGCTCCATCAAAGATGACAGCGACACGGTTTACGACTGTAGATAAAGGCGGCATATTAACTACAATAACATCTGAACGCTCAAAGGTCAAATCTGGATTCTTCCTGGCGGCGTGTTTCGGAGGAAGTTTGTCCAATTCTTCTACCGAAAAACGACGAACGATCTTTTTACGCTGAATGTAAGTCCCACGCTTGAATCTCGGTCCAATATCATTCCAGTTGATGCCAAATTTGGAAAAAAGCATTTCCTGCTTTTCCTCTCCGGTTTTACCATCAAGTTCCTTGTGAGAGAACTTTGACTGAGCCAACATAGAGATGCTATTTTTGGTCGAATCAAACTCCCTCCATAGGATACTCGCAACCGCTTCTTCTTTATTAGGAACGGTCCAAACTCTACAGTCAAAAACTGGAAGTTCTTTGACTTTATCCGGCATTTTTCCCATAACAAGAGTCAAGAACTTAGCCGTAGCCAACGAAGCAAGAACCGACACCAATTTCTGAATTCTCCCATCGAAAAACACCTGACTCTTGTAAGTATCGCTATAAAGAATCAAAGAAATCTCATCCGACTGAGTGTAACCAATACAGGCATTAGTTTCTTCAACAAGAAATTTAGTTGTCTCAACCATCATGTCAGACATTACCGAATCAAAAGGTCTCTTCATTCCTCTTGTAAAAGACGAAAAACATTTCCCATCAAGTCTAACACAAATAGGAAGCAATGGAAGAAATCTTCTTCCAGCTTCAATTCCCTCAAGCATTTTCATTCTGTCTCCAAGATCATCTTTCATGATTTTTCTCCAGTTCTCGCAACAATCAAATGTTCAACGTCCTTTTCATTCCTGTTTTTAAAACTTACGGCATACGTCTTGTCGAAAATCAAACACTGAATGCCATTCTTATTGCCATCATACAACCCACGAATGAAATCGGTATTTCTCATGACAGCAAGAAACTTTGCTTCGCATTCGTTCACAAGATAGTTTGCCAACCTTTTCTGCTCCTGTTGTCCGAACACGTTCTTCGCATACGTACTGAACTCACTGTCGTATGGAGGATCTACAAAAATGAAATCATCATTCGTCGGCTTCGTTCTTCTTAGAAAAACTTCAAAGTCTTCTTTAAAGAAGTTTGTAGCTGATAGATGTTTGATAAGTCTATCATCATTCCAATACTTCATCCTTGCTGCTGGCGAACGATCATTGTATGACATACCTCCATAGGGAACGTTAAAACCGCCTTTTGAATTATAACGAAACATAGAAGAAAAACAATATTCTCTCAAGAAGTAGAAACATGCGATTTTCAAACAATCAATTTGTTTTCTTCCATTGTAAATTTCCCTTACCGTCGTATAAAACCCAGCCTTCAAAGCGCCTTCAATATTCTGAGCAAGATCTTCTTCTGATAATATTCCCCTTCTTGTTTCTACTTTTTTAATGTTTTTTACTTTTGACAATAAAGAGGAGAGGAGTACATCAAAGTATTTACTCTTAAACTCTGAAGCAAAAAATGTACGCTCAAGAGATATACGATATGTCTCTAAAACATTACACTTATCTTCGTCTGATGAATTGTAAAACTTAATATACTTATCCCTGGCAATTCCAGTTAACATGTTCCAGTTATAGAACATTCCTCTGATAAGTTCAAAAAAATCACAATCCTGATCTCTTATTGTCTCATAGAAAAACATAACCTCTTCACAAAGATCATTCACAAACATCTGTTCCGCACTAAGAGAAAGCCAAACCGCACCACCTCCAAGGAATGGTTCGTAATAATTTCTGATTGTTTTTGGAAGAAGATATGAAAGGTTTTTCTTTATATGTTTAATATCATCTGTTTTCCCACCAGGCCATTTAAGTAACGGTGCCAACGGTTTTTGATAGAAATAGTCCAATTTGTTCTCCAATTTTTAGTTAACCTTGTATAGTATAGCACTGTAAAGGCACAATGCAAGCTGAAACATGATGAAAATTTCTTGGAACAAGAAGGAGAACGATAACTTTTATTTGAATTCTATAAACGGAAATATGGAGATAAAATTGTGAAAATAGTTACTGCCGCAAACGGTAAAAAGTTCCTGAAAATGACAAAGCAAGAATGGCTTGACATTGGACTCAAGTTCGAAGAATCTAAGAAGAAGAGTAAGAAAAAGTACAATGAATATGCCGTGTGTACAGAATCCATTGGTAAGACCGAAGGAACTACCGAACGAAGCAAATGGTCAAAAGGTGCTGAAGAACGTTATAAAAGATGCAAAAAGCACGTTAAGAAGCAGAAATAACTAACGTCCTTCACAAATATTTTTTGAAACATTGTACCAATGATTATAAATCTTTGTTTTATTCGATTTTTTTACAAAACCATCCTGATAAGAAGAAGTCTTCCTTTCACGTTTTATCATTGTTATAAGCTTTCTCATATTTCTTTTTAGACCTGGCATATGTTCTTTAACCACATTTCTTATTTCAGGGTATCTATGATGGCATAGGACTTCTATTTTGGTTACATAAAGATGGAATCTTTCCAACCCATAATCTGGAAACATAAAATGTGTTATTTCATGGATAGCTTCATGAAATAAAAAATCAGAAACTCTATTAATTGGAGTATCGGATTTTCCTTCAGAAAGAGCCTCTTTAGAAACATCGGATAGTTGAGCGAACAAATCAGGATGAGTGACGGCTGCTGCCGTTATAGGATTTATCAATAACATGTGTCTTTTCTTCTCTCCTTTTGGAGGCATATATAAAGCTATACATTCATTTGAATAAACTATACCAGGAATAAATTTTCGTCCTCTGGAAAAGTCGCTATAACTACTCTCAGCTATAGATTCTGAAATTATTTTTAAAGTTTTTTGCCAGATGATAACTAAATCAGAAATCAAAGAGAAATTATTCATAGCAGTTTCATGTGGAATAAAATTTTTCTGAACAGAAATTACACAAGGAGTCATCAATCTTTCTATCATTTCTTTAGCTCTTTCAATCCAAGTAAACTTTTCATCGTTTTTATCTTTGATACTATCGACAAGACTTTCTACAGAAGCTCTTAAAATACTTTGTTGCTGCTGTGACAAAGAACCGACTTCATCTTTTACAAGGAATTCTATATTTTCAATTTTTCTTTGAATGTCATCTTCACCCTGTTGCAACGAAAATCCCGTTGAAACATTTTGAGTTTCAGGAACGCCTTTCATGGAATATGCGTTTTGAAGAATTGTTGCTAAATTTCTAATTTTTTCCTTTCTAGAATTATGTTTTATTTGTTCTTCAGAGGTGTTTTTATCAGTTTCTTCATCTTCATTTTCATTTTCTAAATCAATAGAAACATCACTGTCAAGTTCGCTTTTAATCTCCATCTCAGGAGACCCTTCGTTTAAAATCGTCATGTTCATTCCATCTCTTAAAATTTCACTTTCAGAAATTTTTCTAAATATTCCAGAGATAGAATCTACAACAGAGGAGACATTTTCCAAATAAGGAGGTCTTAAATTTTCTCTTCCTGGATCTACTGGATAATCATCAGTCCCAGGTCTTGAGGTTGTATTTATTAAAACAACAATATCCAACTTTATTCCAGTACTTTTCATAAACTGATATTGTTTGTTCAAATAAATATAATAAGAACCATAGTGTGGGTAATCACGATCTGGATAGAATTTCAAATAAAAATCAATATTCGACGTTGAATTTTTACCATTTATGGTAATAGAACCAAGACTTTTTTCTTTTTGCTTTTCTAACAAATCCTCGATCATTAACCTTTCCATTCCACTAACTCCAGAATCAACCAGAGAGCTAGAATTTTCCAACTTCTTTAAATCGGTGAAGTTAAATTTTGGAGGCACAAGATTACCATTGACATAGACATCTAAGTTTTCAATTCCAGAATTGTAATTAGAAGCAATATTCATTATGGAATAGTTGTCCACAAATGGAATATTATAGAGAGTAAAAATACTTCCGCCATTAACAAGAGGTTGAATTTTAGAACTTGGAGGAGAATATTCTTTCGGATTTCCAAAATACATGTTCCTATGGAAACGACCAGAATGAATTGCATTAGTGTCCACAGACCAACCCTCTTTAGGGGTTTCCTGAATTAATGCTTTTGCTACACCAAATCCACCAGCAGAGGTTGAAGAATCCCCCTTCCCTGTAGCAAAATAAACAAAAAACTTTCTCGAAAGAACTTCCCAGTTCATTCCTATTCCATTGTCCTTAACGTATAAATCCATTCCACTTGATAATTTTGCAGTTATTATATCAACCTGACCCCTTACGCCAGATTCAATTTTTGAACTTATAACTGCGTCTACAGCATTTTGCAGCATTTCTCTAATAACCCTTAAAGTTTTATCAGAATCGTCTTTAATAGAATAAAGAGAACCCTGCAATACAGATTGCATTCTTGAAGCATCTACCTCTTCTATATAATCTTGATTAACCCCACCTTCAGAAATTCTTTTAAGAGATTCAATCTGATTTGGAGTAAAATTCATGTTTTCAACATAATGAATTAGATTAATAGTAGTAACAGTTAAATTTTTTGTATTCTCAAAATTAGAAAATAAATATTTGTTAGAAGATTGAGATTCTAAGTATTTTGAAAAATCTTGGACTAGCGTCTCTAAAATGCCCAACAAACTTTTCAATCTGTTAATGTTAGATAAGTCACTAATTATCTCATCCAAATCATTTGTTTTAGGATATCCTTTCATAGTCAATTTGTAAATTAACGATGCCTTATGAAATCTTTCTGCCACCACACCTAAAACCTTTCTTATCTCTAAAAGAAGTTTCTCTTTTTCTAGTTTATCTGTTGAAACGGAAAATTTGTTTATGTAATCTGACAAAACACCAACGTCTTCAAGTTTGGCTGAAGAATATACTGTTTTTTTGATTTTCATGACTTTTATTTTTTAGACCAACCGACTAATTTTAAGAAAAAAGTAACCTTAGATAAATTACCACTATCAATTTCAAATTCATGCATAAACATAACAGCTATTTTTTCCACTAATTCGTCTAAATCCCTATCATCTTTATATCTACTAAGCTCTATGTTATCAAACAAATAGGAAAATTTTTTGCTTTTAGATAACTCCAACATTTTTTTTACTGTAAACTTTTTGAATTGCATAACCGCTCCAATAACTACGGAATAATATTCCTATAACAATTAGATGTTCCCTTCAAAAATAACTAGTCTTCCCAATTCAACTTCCAAATTCCAGTCTTTTCATACTGATTTTTTGGACATTTAGTTGGATGACACCCACGATACATCGTTCCACAATCTTTGTGATGATGTTTCCACCATTCTTTAGGAACATTTTCTTTTTTCCTTTTCTCTTTCATAATTCACTCATTGTTTAAGAAACCATTTTTTCTATCCTTCTGGAGATAAATCAACATGATCTGCTTCAAGCGGAGGAGGTTCTTTGGTGTAGATATATGTTTTGCCATTCGACAAGTCACAGCCACGTTTACGAGCTATTTCATAGCATTCATGGCATTCGTGAGAGTCCAAACCCTCACGAACGCCATGCATACAAGTCAGTCTGTAATCATCCCAAGTATACATAAACCTATCCTTATAGTTTATTTTGCAACGTCCATGAATCACATTTTCCAAATTGATCTACTTCGTCACAAAAACACGGTTTTTCCGGCGTCTTACACGCTAGTTTGCAAGCGTAAACCAATTCATCGCTGAACTCTCTGAATAGGCCATAATAGCGATTTTTGCAATTATGACAACCGTGACACTCTGCTGGGATTAAAATCCCGCAGCTTCTAACAACTGCAACCTTTTGGGATACAATTTATTAGTAACACGTGCGTTCGCATGAAAGCGAACGCACAAGCCCGGTGCCATAACGGGAACTACGTGGGTTCCAAAGAACCCACGATACTTTGATAATATGTTGGTTGATCCTACCATATCTCTATGTGCTTCGTATCCACAATAAGGACATTTGAAATTCCTACCTTTACATTTATGTTCTCTAAAACAATTCGGACACGTTCTTGACGTATAAGATTCTTCTTGAAGTTTAAACATCATCCCACGTTTCTCCGATTTGTATCTTAACATAAA
>Ga0315284_10007194_pt1 | contig 15877 bp, 15 predicted proteins | sample YL17G09_16_MG_FD_203696 | JGI IMG/M metagenome (GOLD analysis project Ga0315284, IMG submission 203696) | Sediment microbial communities from Yellowstone Lake, YNP, Wyoming, USA - YL17G09_16 | ecosystem: Environmental > Aquatic > Freshwater > Lake > Sediment | place: USA: Wyoming | collected... | reverse complement strand
CGTACACCGTGGCGCCACGTCCGAAACGCACGGTCTGCATCCGTTGCCGGGCATGGCCCGTACGACTGAGTTCGGGGAACAGAAGAAGAAGGATGTCTTCACGTATTAGAAATACGTTGAACACTTGTACGCTAGTATGATATAACTATGTGTTAGTCGACTAAAAAGATGAACAGGAGTGGTGCACTATGCCTACATTACAGTCGCTTTTGTTTCGTATGCCAGATGGAATGAGTAAGCTTGCCGGCCCGGAGAACCCCGATCAGAATCAGTTGGAACAGGACTTCAGTCGTCTTGCGTACACATTCTTACAAGATCGTGCGCCCGGGCTCGTACCGTATTTGCTTGGTTTCGAAGTGGTCGAGCGTGAAGACGACGGATCAAAAGCGGTCGGCATTTTCGGCATTAAACTGGGCAAGACCTTTTACTACGTTCCTTCATTCTTCATCAACGGCCAGATCAAGGGCATGGATCTTCTGTACGCCAAGGAAATCAACATGTTCATGCCGCTGCGTGAAAGTTGGATCAATTACATCATCAACAAGCAGACACTCCAGCTCGGGGACGCCGTCAAGGAGAACCCAATGGATCTTCGGCGTACGTTCGAAAGCCCGAACTTCGACTACCTGTTCAAGCCGCCGCTGTACCCTGGGGTTAAGCGTGGAAGCACGGTGGACAGCGTGTGCTCGGATCTGGCCGATGCGTGGAACTGTATGCAGACGACACTTGCAGCGGCAATGGAAAAAGACGCGCAGTTCCAAGCCGCGTACTTGGGTGCACTGTCTAAGCTGGAGCATTTGCCGATAGAGAAATCTGCCAACAACAGCGTACTCATTGACTGGCTGCAGAAGCGTGGCGGGGTGCCGGCCGTTAACGCGCTCATGCGTGAGCTGACCACCAATTTCGCGTTCGCGAAAGCAGCCATGACCTTCTACCCGAATGTGGATAGTTTGTTTGTTACGGAGTTTGATGCGAGTTTGGCTCCGCAGAAGCAGGCGGCCAAGCTGGAGATCCAGAGCGAAGTCACCGAGTACCCGAAAGAGGAGAAGGCACGAAAGCGGGTAATCACCCGGGGGTTCAACGTAGTTGATCGCCGGGATCCGGCAGAGAAGTCCGAAATCTATGAAGTCGAGTACCAGAAGCGTTTCAGCAGCCCGCAGACACCCGGCAAGTACAATGTGCTGTTGCGTACGGGCGCGGTGGCCCCCGCATGGGTGCTTATGCCTGGAAGCGCAAACAAGAAAGACGGGTGCGTGGTTGTGAGTGAGGACCAACGCCGCTGCTTTATGGCGGACCCGGACAGCCTGTTCGTACGCGGGGAGATCGTCGAAGGGCCAAGCAATGTGTTTGACAAAGCCATCAGCATTGAAAAGATGGAAATCGGCGGCAAGTACATAATGGTGGGCCCGCACGGGGAAGCAACACGGCCGGTAGAGATCCGGGATATTATCGCGGAAAACGACAAGCGTTTGCGTATGAACGTATACGCTTGCTACGGGTACGGACACCCGGAAGGCCGGGAGACCTACGGCAAGGATTTTGACGGTCGCATTCTGGACGAGCGGGGTGGTCGTGGCTACCCGGACTCCAATTTTGCCAACAACATGGATGGTATTCAGTTCTCCAGCCGCCATACGCAGCCGGCGTGGAACGGCAGTACGCTGATTGTGCCGAGCACGTGGAAGGCTTTGGAGATCAAGAAGGACGAAGATGAGAAGGTGATAAACACGGACAAGGAACTGTTCAAGCCCGGGAAACTAAGCGATGTGATGGAAGCGCTTGAAAAGCAGGGCGTACACAAGTTGCTGGTCGGATCCGATGACCGGGGGCTTGAGTTTTACATCCGGCTGGATGATCAGTTCGCCGATCACAAACAGATGCCGTACAAGACCGCGTGCGTACGTTTGATGGCGCATTTTGGATTGGGTGTAGATGATGCCGAGGATATGCTGACGGAGGCGGCGGAATCGTTCAAGAGCCGCAGGCTTGTCAAGTTTGCACAATTGCCGGGTGTGGCCATGCCTTACCCGCCGCCTCCTGTCTACTCGTCAGACTACCAGACGGGCGCTACCGTCACGTACCCGCAGGTCGATCTGACACGCGGTCAGAACGTGGGCGTAACCCCGCCACAATACAGTCTGGCTCCGGGGTTTAACCTCGGGGGTGAAGCCCAGCAGGATCTGCAGAGCGCGCAAACGGCCGTCCAAGCCGGACAAGCGGGCCAGAAGCAGGTGTTCGATCACAGCGTGATCGGCGGCCTGGCCAAGATGTACGACATCGGGGCGGTGGTCGATACGTACGTTCCGGACATGATGCAGGCGCTGGACAAACTCGGGCGCGTGCTCTTCCTGTTCTATTGGAAGAACGAGGAGTTCGTCGAGCGGTACGGTGCGGAGGACATGGCGGAGCTGGAGGACACTATCCGTGGCGTGTTCAAGAACTTTGGCGATCTGGTGCTCAAACTCAAACAGAAGGCGATCGAGAGCGAGGACACCAACGACGTAATACTGTCGTAGAGAAGGAGACGTATGGACAACCAAGCGTACGAACAGGGGTTCTTGGATAAGTGTGCGGAGTTGAACGTCGATCCGGATTACATACTGCCGAAGCATGCTGACGAACTACAGGAGCGCGCCGAGAAAGAACTGAAGAAGCCTAGTCCGGGCATGACCGCGGTGGAACTTGCAGCCAAGCACATTAAGGTGCCTACCAATAAACCGCCAGCTCTTCCTGTAGAAAAGACTTCTCAACAGCTTACGGCGACGCTCAACCCCACGGGAGCGACCGCAGTCGGGCTGGGGATTGCGCACTTGGTTGGTTCGCTGTTGGGTGGGGCCGCGCTCGGCGCCGGCGGGTATGCGGGCTATCGTGGCATGAAACACTTGATCGACAAACGTACAGCAAGGAACAAGCAAGAACAGGAGTAGGCACATGCACATGCGTATGACATTGGACGAACGATTTGCAGAAGGATTCGAAGCTGTATGCAAGCAGGCGGGCGTTGATCCGCGAATGATGTTGCTAAAGGGCGCGCAGGAACCTGATTGGATGTCGCCGCAGGAACTTGCAGGCGCGGCCGGACGAGCGGTTACGCATCCCATTCGTGCCGCAGCCGAACAGCTGGGACAAGGAAGTGTGCCGCTTCAAGCTGCTGCAGGAAAAGCGTGGACAACACCGGCTAACAAGCAGCTATCAATGCTGCGGGAACAGATCGCATTATCTGAAGACCCGTCGCATGCAGGATCAGGTGCGAAGTTGCGTGCCCAACGGCAAGCGCGTGCACCCGCTGCCCGGCCGATGCCGGCGCCTGCTGCGGTTCCTTCTCCGGCGTCTGTGAAAACGCCTACTACGGACGCGGAGCGTGCGGAGTATTTTGCTGATGTCACAAAGGGTGGGCCCGGAGCTGAACTGGCAGGCCCTCGCAGTACGTTCATGGACAGGATGCGTGCTGGCGGTACGGCGGCAATGGGCACAATGCGCGGCCTAGGCGGTAAGCTTTCTACCGGATGGCATAACTTGCCGGAAGGTACGCGGAATTTGTTAATGTACGGCGGTGGCGGAGCGGCCGGTTTGATGGTACTGTGGGCACTGCTACGCGCTCGCCGTAGGCAGGCAGAGCCGAAGTATGCGAACGCTATTACACCGTTGGATGCCGAGTACGCCGATGCATTTGCTGCTAAGTGTGCGGCCGCGAACGTTGATCCGGAACAACTGGTACGTAGTCTTGTAAAGCAGGCGCAATCGCCTGGGTCGCTGCTCCCAGTAGTAGCGGGCGCGGCAGCCAAGCCCATTAGCAGGCTGGCGCAGGCGATAGGCTGGATGCGCGAACATCCGTGGAAGACCACGGGCGGCGCGTTGGCTGCCGGCGGAGTCGGTGGCGCTGCGTACGGCGTGAATAAACTGCGAGCTGCACAACCGCAAACGTTCACCGACAAGATAACAGCATTGCTCGGCAAGGCCAAAAACAAAGCCGTGGAAGGTGCCGAAGGATTAGGCGGTGCGATTAAGGAACATCCTTATATCGCGGGCGGGATTGGCGCGGGCGCGATCGGCGCCAGTATCGGACTTGCTGCGCTGATCAAGAAACTGCGTGCGGCCAAGACCCAGAACAAGGAGCAGCAGCCGGCCGCCGCTGAACAGTCAGCGGACGCGGTCCTTAACATATAATCGCGAAGGAGCACAGAGCAATGGCCGCGTATACCAAGCGCGCATTCCTTGGTTTGGTGGCGGCGCACTCCGTCGCAGGCGATTCCAAGTTCCATGCGTTGCTCACCAAGCTTGCGCAAACCTACGGTATTGACTGGATGAATCGGCGGCCAGGATTTACTGCCGCTACCGGGCGCACCGATGTCGATCAGCTTACGTCCGCGGCCCCGCTGCTGGGTCCGGCGCTGCGGCAACAAATATCGCCGTACGGAGGTTGGCGACAGCGCATAGCATGGCCAGCGGCTGCGGGCGCGGCCGGGGCCGGGTACCCGGCGGCTGCCAACCGTATACTGCGTCCGCCAGCGCTGCCTTTTCAATCCAGCGACACACAACAACAGCCTTCTTCTCCGACATGGACGGTGGCCCAAAGGGCAGCTGACGTGGCGATGGCAGGCAGTGGGCTCGGAGCCGGCGTGGGTGCCGTCGCATCCGGTACCGGCAAACTGATGCGCAGGAGTCCGCATTTACGGGCAGCGGGCGGGGCCACCACTCGATTCGGTGGTAAAGTACTGGGCGTAGCCGGTAAGGTGTTCAAACCGCTGGGGGCCTTTGACGTCGGCCGTACGATGATCAACCAAGCGCGGGATCCTAACGCAACGGCACGGGATGTTGCGCGTACGGGCCTGTCTGCGGCTGGCGATTGGGCGCCGATGTACGGGCGAACGGGTGTCGGTAGCGTAGCGCAGGGCGCCATGTATCTTGCGGATAGGGACCGGCAAACCAAAGAGTTTTTGGCGAACACGGATATAGGTGGTGGTCGCGGGGCGACCGCCAGCAATGCCGTGGCCGGCGCTATGAACCCGTACAAAGCTATAGGCAGTTACGGCGAAGCAGTAAACCAGATGGATGTGGCACGGGCACAAGAACAGCAGAGCAATTACGCGTGGGAGAAACGCCGGGCTGCAGATCGTGCACTTAAACAGCAGCGCTGGGGCCGGGAACTGACGGCTGGTAAACAGACGGTGGGTGGGGACCCGACCGAACGATTACGGTTTACACGCCGCTGGATGGAGCAGAATAAACCGCATACGGCGGTGGCAGCCAACAGCAGTGGTCCCATGGGGTTACCCCCGGGCAACTCTGCGGTGCCTGGCGGCAAGACCATAGTTGCGTCCCATGTATTGGCCGAAAAAATAGCCGCGCATATTGTTGCGCAAAAGGTGGCTGCCCAGCTTGCGAACAGCACGTCGCCTGTGAATGCGTCCACGCTCATGAACGCTAACGCCAAGCAGATTGCCAAACGAGTTGCGAGCAGTCAAGGTAGTGCGCCGCTGGCACAGGGGCTGGCGATTTCACACCGGGTCAACTCACAAGGCAGCGAACCTGATAATCGGAAGAGCGAAGGCCTGCCTTCTTCCCCGGCGATAGCGCCCATGCCGACAGGCAATACGGCGGTAACCAGCGTAAGCTCGGGTGCGGTCTCGTAACGGTATACGCATACGCATATGAAGTTAATGAATCAGATTATAAACACGCCGTTTGACGACGTGGGAGTAGTGTACGATCCCGATTGGCGCGATCACATTGCGCGTACATGGGTGGATGCCCAAGGGTTAATCCCTGACACGCATCATATGTACGGCGACGAGTACATCAAGACACAGCACGCTTTTCTGTTGATCAAGCGGCCGGAGGCGGGCGATATACCTCCGTACATTCCTGACGATTATCGATCGTACGTGTTCGCATTTGCCAGGCATAGCGAGGTGATGGCCGACGATATGCGGGCGCGGCTGGACGCCCTGTTGTTGACGGACGTTCCTTACAGTGTGATAGCCAAGGACTTGGGTGGAAGCCGGATTACGGTCGAGGATATACGAACGTACGAGCGACTGTATTTTAATATACGGGATGAGGAAGGGCGGGTGGATGCCTCCTGTTTCTTGCGCGGTAAGTTCGCAACCGCGGGCTTGGAGCAGGCTGCTGCCGGGGAACCCCTTCCGTTGCCTATTTTTTGGAAGGCGACCGCCTGTTTGTTTGGCTATACTGGGCTCATACGCATATGGGGCTGGTCGGGCGTACACGGGGAATTGCAGACCGAAGAGTACATGGATGACGTATATCGGCACGCGGCAGAATCTGAGCTCATGCGGCGTATCCTGCGGAACGAGATTAATACGTTTGACCTTAACGCGGCAATACGTAATAATAATGAGCGTGCAGTTTTAAGAAAAGAACTGGCTGCTGATAAAGGTCAGCCAATCAGTACCAGCAGGCAGAACGAGTTCATTACCGCGGTACTGCAGCGTGCGGGCAGGCCAGCCATGTTACCGGCGGCAAGAACCCAGGCTGAGCAGAGCGTGAAAGGGGAGATTTGGAATACGCGAATTAATGGGCTGGTGAACGTAGCCGGATACAAGGTGAACGATGCCGGTGCGGAGTTCGGTAAAAAAGCAGTAAGCCAGCGCGTTGACGAACAATTCAAAGCAGCGAGGAACGGATGATGAACAGTATAACATTCAAAGAAACGTTGATGCAGGCACTGCACAAGGCAGCCGAGTATTTCAATGCCGGTAGTACGCCGGATGACGCGGTTGCCAAATCCGCCTCCGAGTACAATTTCAACGTGGATCAAACCAGCCGGCTGGTTGAGACGTTCAATACTGCGCGTACGATTTATCACTATAAGACGGCTGCCGATCGTTCTAGCGAATTCCGGCTGGCAAATAAGGACGGCGTACTTGCCATTATGTACGCAAAAGAGCCGGAGGCCAAGGCAGCGACCGCCCCTGACTACAGCCAGTACGATCAGAAGGAGCAGAATTATCGCCAAGATACGGTGCTGGATGCCCGGGGATTCCCGGAGCTGAAGTTCGCTGCCCATGATTTCCTGGACAGCACGATCGATACCCAGGCGGTGAAAGCCATGACCATACTCAACGTACAGCGGGACTTGGCCGAAACCGCCCGGCACGAAGCCAATACGTTTGCGATCAAGGCCGCGGAGATACTTTCTGAGGTGGCTGCTGATCTGAGACGCGGCTACATTGAGGATTGCGTAGCCCGTTATTCGCGGTTGTGCGCCGCGTGCAAGGAACCGGTGATGGCCAAACTTGCCGAACATATGCCATCACACATCAAGGCGCAGCCCGTGGATGGACTGGTAGACGACAGGGACCTGCAAGAGTACGTAACGCGGATCAAGGATGCTGCATGGCATACGCAGGTCGAATCCGAGATGCTGGCGGTCGCCGGCCAACTCCATAAAGAAGCTGATCAGTTCGAAAGAGAGTTTTTCGAGCTGCTTTGTTTTCTACCTCAGAAAAAGGCTGAGTCGCTCGGGGATCTGGTATCCCCTGGTTTTTTTAAGCGAGCGAAGGGTGACGCCGGTATTGGCGGCATCAGTGGCGGCGGCGGCGTAGGATCTATGCTCGGATCGCTCATGGCGCCGGCTGAGACCCCAATGCTGGACAAGGCCATTACGCAGTCGGCAGGCAGTGCCGGCCGGCCGCTTACCGCGGCGTTGATCAACTCGCCGACCAAGCAGGAAAACAAACAGTTATCCGAACGTCTGCGCAACGTACAGCGTCAGCTCATTCTCGAAGAACTGATGAGCAATGACCCGGTGTTGAGCGAGGCCGAGCCCAACAAGGTGATTACTGCTTACCAGTCGCTTATGCATATGGCGCCCGAGGTTTCCACCAACAAGGAGGTCGTGCGCGCCATCCTGCGGTCTGCGACTCAGTCGGTGGCTATCAGCCCATACGATGCAAGTACGTGGGCACAACTTGAAAAGACCATGAAAGAGGTCACCGGCGGACTGCCGCGGCAGCCGACGTTGATGCAGCCACAGGAGGTACGGAAGTGAAAGTACGCCAATTCAATGAAGTCAGTAACGACGTATTTAAGGTGATCCTCAACACCGAGGACTGGAGTGAGGCTGATCAAGCGCTTATGGAAAAGTTTGGCGAACCGGAGATCGATGTGGGCGGGATCTTTACCGGGCCGCCAGGCTACAGTATGCCAAGCGACTTGGTCAAACTCGCCAGCGAAAGCCCGTTTGTTGCCGGGTTCGATCTTCGAGATTTTGCAAACGCGCAGGCGCGGGCCACCGTCTGGGGTACGGCCATTACCCTGCGCATATCCACGGCAATCACAACCTTGCGCAGCCAGACTGACACATTCACCAAGGAGCTGGTTACAGTGATATGAGTGAACGAACGATCACCTTCGACAAGTACGCCCAGGAAGGCATGTCCCCGGAAGCCCGGAAAGCATTACTGTACGGACTTCTGGGATCGGCAATCGCTGGCGGCGGCGTAGGCATGCTCCGCCATTTTACGCCCAAGGAAAAGGATGAGACCACGACCCAGCATACGCTCAAACCTGCGTTATTGGCGGCATTGGCTGGCGGTGCGGCGGGTGCTGCCTTGCCGTACGGTGCGAAATTAATGGCAACCGGGATCGAGGGTTCCGAACCATCTTTGGCAGGTAAGGGGTTGAATGCTATTACTTGGCCGGTCTCAAACTTTCCGGCGGCGACCGCCGGGGCAGTTGCCGGGGCGATGCCTGCTCGGCTTGGCTGGTGGCGGCGGTGGCGGCAGCCGTCTCCCACCGCCGGTTCGTCGCTGTGGCAGCGCATACACGAACAAAGAGATCCCGCCAAGAAATTGTACCCGTACTGGGGAAAAAGTGATATCCCTGGAATGCAAAGCGTGCTGAACACGTACGGGCCCGGAGGATTTGCGAAAGTTGATCCGACAATGCATAAAGCGCTTACCGATCTTTTGGCCCAGTATGAAAAAGGGACAATCGGTCAAGGCGGGTTAAACATCGGACTGGAACAGATCACTGCGCCACACGGAGCGGTAGGTGCAGCACTCAAGGCCCGTATACAGGAGGCGTACCAACAATCACACGCAGCGCGCCCGGTATTCCGAGACATTTTGTCGGGCGGGGTAGCAGGCGGCAGAGGGCAGTATGCGGGCAGAGTAGCCAAGCAATTGCCTGGGCGTTTGGCAATGAACATTAAAGCATTTCTTGCGCGGGAGGGCGCACTTACACTCGGTCAGCGTGGCGCCCGGTGGGGATTACCGGTGGTGGGCGGGATTGCCGGCCATGCACTGGGGAAAACTCTTCGAGGAGAAGACTGATGCACGCTGGAATGACCAAATTGATTTTCAACGACAGCTGGAGCTCGGCGCTTGATTTCTCGGTTAAACTGATCGAGGACGCACGCCAGCTGGAGAAGTCTGCGGCTACTATTTTCGGTTGTGATTACGCCGACGTACAGCCGGACAAAGATCACGTAGGCCTTCACGTGGTAGCGCTTGGCGACTTGGAGACATACGGCGCGAACCGTAACGGTGATACGTTCCCGAAGAAAGCCTGCCAGCAATACCATCATACGTTCGTCAAGTACGGCAACTTGTTCCAGCATCATAAGAACAACGATCCGGAAAAGGCTTTGGGCCGGGTTGTCAAATCGGCGTACAATGAACCGATGGGTCGCGTAGAGTTGTTTATTCATGCGCACAAGGAGAAGGCCAAGGATCACCTGGATAAGCTGGCGAAAGACGGGGAGATACCGGTCTCGATGGCATGCCGTGTAATGTTCGACCGGTGCTCGATCTGCAATACGTTGCGCAAAAACGCATCAGATCCCAATATGTGCGACCACGTACGCAATGACTTGGGCAGGATATACGATGACGGCCGCATAGTGGCCACGCACAACGATGAGCCTAAGTTTTTTGACATAAGTTTCGTGACCAGGCCTGCCGATCGTATAGCATGGAGTTTGAAATCCGCGGGCGTGCTCCCGGTACGCGACAGCATTAAGCTGGCGGAGGACGCTGGCGTATGGACGCCAGACGAATTGGCGCTTACCAGTCCGGAGGCGCAGGCGCGCAAAGAACTGATGCGCAAACTTGCCGCGTACGAAGACCTGTATGTCGGCCGCGTACGGCAAAGCCAGAATCAGAATCCTACCGCAACCGAACGCTACTATAAGGAGCTGCTTAAGGCGGCGAGCTCTGGGCTACCGGACAGTACGTTGGAGGATTTGCGTCGGGTGGACCCCCGGGAGGCGTTCACCGCGCTGGCAAAACAGGGCATAATCATGGACATAGACAGTTTCTACAAGTACGCGCTTGGCGCCGATTACGCAGAGGTAGCCGCGCATATACCGGGTGCCAGGCAGTTGCTGCGTACGCGGTATGGCGATCTGCTCAAGAGTGCGCAATGCCAAGCCGTATGCAATGAGCAACTGTACGATACGCATGATGATCGGTACGAGTCCGAACTGCTTGACCGCAGGCAGTTGGTGACCGCGGTAAGCAAATTGGCGGCCCAGTTCTCGCTTCTGCCCGTACACTCTGACGAGCGTATTATCGGGCGTATGATTCATCATGAAGGTGACTTTAGAATTGAGTTTGACAAACAAGCGGATTTGGTGTTAAATGATACGCAGATTAAAAGACTTATAGCGGATAAGTATGCCGCATATAAGCTTGCCGCAGTTGCCGCGGTGATAAAATACAATCCGGAAGCGGATGAAAGCGCGATACTGGCACAGGCCGTAGCACAGAATCTGATCCGGTAACAAGGCAAAGACAGACAGCAGCATGGAGTACGAACATGGCCGATACAATGAAGGACATTCTCGAACGCACGAAGGCACTCATCCAGCAGAAGACAGCGAGTTTCAACAGCAACGTGGCTGGGCAACAGAAGTCAGCCGCTGGCTTGGATACCGCAGGAGCCAAGGACGAACGGACAGCGGATACGCTGACCGCGTTGGAACCCGCCAGTGTCACACCGGAGAAGAAAGAAACCGTGAGCGCGGACGCCAATGCGAAGCCGCCTTCGAACGAGAGCGGTACGGGCAAGGCCAAGGCCGAAGGCAAGGTTGATTCGACGGAGACCGGTGCGCAGACCGTGTTGACCGCTACTGAGCCCGCCCTCCAACCTCAGAAGAAAGAGCTGATCACTGGGGATGCGAATGCCAAGCACGCGGCAACGATCGCCAACGATATCCTCGGGAAGATAAGGGCCATTAAGCAGGGCGAACCTGCTGCCAAGCAGGCGGAAATGCCGCCACAGCTGGCAAAGGCCAAGGAAGAGAAGAAGGAAACCAAGGTCGAGGAAAAGAAGGAGCCCAAGGCCGAGGAAAAGAAGGAAGACGTGAAGGCGAAAGCAGCGGCTTCCACCGGTGGCCTGACGCTCCAGTTTGACGAAGAGATCTTGAAGAAGATCGGCGAAGTTATGCTCTCCACGGAAGAGGGCGCGGATATGGTGCAGCAGCAGTTTGCGAAGGCTGCCGGCGCTGAAGCCGCGAACGAAATCCTCGGGTACATGGCGGAGCAGAGCGAGATCGCCGAGAAACAGGCAGCGTACGCAGCTGGGCAGGCTGACGCCCAGGCGCTGATCAACCAGGCCATTTACGAGGCCGGTGTCAAGCATGGCGCGGCTACGAAAAACGCAGCCGAGGAAAAGGCCTTGTTCGCGAAACTCGGGCAGGCAACGGCAGACGCTTCGATCGAAGACCTGATGGGCGCTGGCGCGGGCGCGGGCGGAGCCCCGGGCGCAGTTGACGCGGGCGCGGGCGCGGTTGACGCTGGGGCAGGTGCCGAGGCCGAGATCTCGCCTGAGGAGCTGGCGCAGGCTCTGCAGACACTCGTACAGCAGGGTACGCTTTCCGAAGAGGAAGCTTCACAGGTTCTGGATTACGTGATGGCAGCTGAAGGCGGCGAGGGCGCTGCTGGCGCTGCTGGCGGAGCAGCGGCTCCGGCCGCAGCCCCGGCCCCGGCTCCGGCCGCGGAAGTCAAGGACGAGAAGAAAGAAGAGCCCAAAGAGGCGCAGGTAGTGACCAAGGCAGCGGCACTTCTCGACGCGATCAAGCAGATCAAGGCCGCAGCTGCAGGCACAAAGAAGTAACAAGATATAGCGCACTAAGAGGAGACGACCAAATGGACGCCAAAATTGATGAACTATTACGGAAGACTGCGGAGTACGTCGAAGTTGCTCAGCAGGAGATTGACCGTAGTACCGATCGGCGCGCCGCGTTCCTGAAAAGGGCCGGCGAAGTCGCTGAGAAATTGGCGTCCAAGGGCGTCATCCCAGCTGAGTCCGTAGACGCATTTAACAAGAAAATAGCCGAAAACGAAGTCGAAGTGTGGTCACTGGTCGAAAAGCTGGCCGATGCTCTGTCTATTGACAACATGGGCCAGGATGCCACGGGCAAGATCGCGGCGCAGGGTCGTAAACTCGATCCGTTTGAGCGCTGGATTCTGTTCGGGAATCCGAGGGCTGAAGGCCCGGGACCAAACAGTGGAATGCTGGAGTAGGTTTTAATACTGTGTTCCTGGGGGAATACGGACCAAAACAGCAAAGAAGGAGAATACAATGGGCTGGTTTAATGTTCTGAAGGGAGCCTACCCATCTCTCCAACAGATCGACAAGACGCTGAACGTAGCAGCTCAGCAGTCTGGAATCGTTCGCGGCAGCTGTATCTATCAGTCAAGCGCGACCGAATTCAGTCTGGCGACTGTCACGCAGGCGACTGACGAGGAAGCGTACATATACTTCTGCCTCGTCGCGCAGGACGATCTGGTGGCCGGGATGGCCGGATCCAAGGGGCAAGGGGCCCCGAACGGTGTGGCAAAGATCACCGGGCTCGCAGTCGGAATGCCGATGGAGTTCGAGACCTCTGAGTTCATCACCGATACGTACCATGTTGGGCAGCTGCTGTCCGTGGCTAACGGTGGCAAGCTTACCGCGCATGGCTCAGGCGACAACGTAGTCGCCCAAGTAACCAAGACTGTCGCTACTCGTTGGGTAAACGATGCTATCGCAGTCACCGGGTTCCGTACCGGAGCAAATATGGCGATTCTCACAGCGCGGACACTGTGGCTTCCTTGCTACACCTGTAGGCAAGAGTAGGCGGAGGAAAGACAATGCCAGATAACACACAGAATGTCCCTACCGCGGTGATGAACGCTCGTATTCTCGAACAACTGGAACGCGGCGAAGTCAAGATGGCGCAGGATGCGGCCACGGATTTCACCCGTTTGCAGGTTCGTGAAGAAAGCTTCATGTTCAAGATCCTTCCGCCTGAAAAGGCGACCGATGATATGCTCAATCGTGCCCTTGACGAGAGATTGCAGATCATATGGGAGGTTGAACCTGACAACCCGGCGTCCAAGTGGGTGCCGTTGCAGACAATCCCGGATGGTGAGTATATCACCGGGTCACGTTACATCATTCCGTTCGCCCGTGTGCTTACGCCCAAGTTCGTCAAGGACGTGGACGAGCTGCGTACATACAGGCAGGACATCCGCAAGATCCTGACCGACAACTCCATCAAGGATGGGCTGGCGGAGATCGACGGCAAGGGTATTGAAACGGTCAACTCGATCGTGTTCGACGCCCCGGGCCAAGGTCAACCGAACCGGATCACCGGCAAGGTGCAGTGGGTCGATTTCTCTGACCCTCTGAACAGGACGAGCTTCGCAGAAGCCAAAAAGCTGCTTCCCCGCGGGAACGCCCGTGGCAAGCTGCGGCTGCGCAATTACATCGCGCTGATGAACGATGTGACCGCGCAGGATTGGCTGAAGCTTGACCGGTTAGCGGTCGGCGGTGACTTGGCGCAGGACTTCTTCAAGAACGGTCTGACCACAGATACGTTCTTCGGAGTGAAGTGCATATTTACGATCAAGGACAACCTTGTCCCTGATAACTATGTGTACTTCTTTGCGGCGCCGGAGTTCCTCGGGAAGTGCTTCTATCTGACGGACTGGACAATGTACCTGAAGAAAGAGGCGTACTTCATCGAGATGTTCAGCTACTGGCTGGGCGGCTTTGCATTCGGCAATGTCGCGGCAATGGCCGTAGCCCGGTTCAACCAATAGTCATCGCGTTGGTTGTTGAAAACCACGAAGGGGCCGGGGGTTCGCCCTCGGCCCTTTCTTTAACGACGGAAGCAGGCACCACATGGATCCAGTCGCGTACAGTTCGTTATTCATCGAAGGCTTTTGCGGTGCGCTTAAGCGTGCCGGTGTTACTGACCCCGACCAGATGAAGTTTTACCTTGCCCAGGCGCACAGACTTCAGCTTGCTGCCGGCAACCATCAGCAATACGAAGCAGGTTACAAGCAGGCGGCGACCGGCATAGAGAAGCAGGGAGCCGGTGCCAGTTGGGTCCGGCCGGCGCTTGGCATCGGAGCAGGGCTCATGGCCTATTTGTACGGACCTAAAGCCAACCAATTTATGGGTACGTCACCGCACAGCCCGTGGGCGGGTACTTCCGCGCAATGGGGGCCACTGGCCGCGCAGCGGGAATATGAGGCCGCGACACGCCAAGGGCAACCAGACGAGCCGACGCAGCAATGGATGCGGCAGAACTATCGTCGGCAGTACGTTGCGCAGGCGCCTTGGCGCGCACTGCAGCAAGAGAGAGATGCCATGGAATTGGCGCACCAACGGAAACAACTGGATTTCGAGAAGTTGACTGAAGAGCAGCGGTATGCGGTTACGACAGCGAACCGGCAGCGGGAGCAAACGCGGTACATGCAGGAGCAGCAGGAGAGGTTTGAAAACATGGCAAAGTTGCAGGGGTTGCGTGCCAAGTATAATACGCCAGCTTCTGCCGGACAAGCAGCACCTGCGCCCGCTCCAATGCCCGCACCAGCGCCCGCGCCAATGCCGGCATCTACGCCCGCGCCAATGCCCGCACCCGCACCCGCACCAGCGCCAGCGTCAGCCCCACGGGTAAGCAACGTGGCACAACGCGGTGTGTTCTTGCACAATCGACCGTGGACACGTGGCATGAGTCTAGCATAGGAGGAACAGCCTATGGCCACCACGGCACCTACCGGGAACAAAAAGTACCTAACCGAGGTGGAGATCCGGTTGATCTTGCGGGACAACGATCCGGCGGCCAACCTTCTGCTTCAAGATCTCGAATACACTTCCGAGGAAATACGCAGTGCGATGACGTTGGCTGTCGATAGATGGAATGATTCTCCGCCCTATATCCAGAACCATACGGTTGATACTTTTCCGTGGCGCAGTATGCTGGCGATGGGTACGGTGGCCAACCTGTTGTTCATTGCCGCCAATCGATACCGCAGAAACGACCTGCAGTATAATATCGGTGGGGGCGCGGTAAACGATCAAGCCAGGCATAAGGATTACGACGCTGCCGGCGAACGCCTTTGGTCCCAGTATGTGCAGTGGATTGCCCATAACAAGCGGGCACTGAACATGGAACAGGGCTGGGGCGTTATTGACGGCGGCATGAGCTGGATACGCTGACCATGGGTACGCCAATTATTAAGCTGGAGATTTTCCCAGGGTATGCCGACGGATTTGCATTTCGTTGGTATATGAATCCGTTGTTCAATGATCCGCTGCCGTGGAATTCAGTTGTAGAACTGGCGCCCGCCCCGGACGAAGGCTGGGTGGCGATCTCGCCCACGATCGTAAACCAATTTCTTTGGGCATCGACCGAGCCCAAGTATATTAACAAGGATCAGGTTCTGTACTTTCGCGTGCGCTTGACGACCTCCAAGGGCACGTACGTTTCGGACGTACGCAAGCCGTACGGTGATCTGCCACGCAGGGAATTCCTTATCGCTAAGGAGCTGATGCGCAAGGAGATATTGCAAGCCCGGAGCATGTCCGGGATCATCGGCGAGCTGTGGCTGCGGTCTACGTTCGGCCCCCTGTG
>Ga0315284_10007192_pt1 | contig 15878 bp, 14 predicted proteins | sample YL17G09_16_MG_FD_203696 | JGI IMG/M metagenome (GOLD analysis project Ga0315284, IMG submission 203696) | Sediment microbial communities from Yellowstone Lake, YNP, Wyoming, USA - YL17G09_16 | ecosystem: Environmental > Aquatic > Freshwater > Lake > Sediment | place: USA: Wyoming | collected... | reverse complement strand
GCTCTTTCCGGCGCCAAGGAAAAGAAATCCCCCGAACTTTCCGTGGAACAGGTCGACCTTTTAAAAACCCTTGAAGGCCAGCACCCTGCCATGCAAAAAGCCCTGGAGCGCGTCGAGATTTCCACTGTGGGCATGCCCTTGTGGGAAGCCGTTAAAGCCGGTCTTACGCCTGAAGTTCTTAATAAGGCCTTGAAAATGCAGAAGCCCACTTTGATCATGGCTCCGCCCACCACCCGCCAGTTCAAAGTGGAGGCCATCAACAAGAACCCCGCCAAAGGCCAAAAGCACGACACTTACGCCTACAATTTACAGGACAATGATCTTTGGAACGGCGGAAAAGCCAAAACTGAAAACCGCTGGAGAGTGGCGATCGTTGAAGGCACGGAAGATGTGATGCCTGATCCGAAAATCACCGACGGCAAAAAAACGAACTATGAAATGGCCAAAGCCTATGTGGAAAAATATGCCAAGGATGGCCTTGATGTCATCAATGATGCGGACACATACCTGCCCCTTATGCTGAAAGCCCTGGCGGAAGGCAAGCCGGTGGATCCAAAAACCTTCACGGTTCTGAATGCCAAAAACGCCACAGAAGCCGCCTACCTCGCGTACGGATACTGGCGCGACGCTCAGGTGAACCTGCTCAACGCCAACCCTGACTATTCCGTCGATCACCTTCGCCTCCGCTCCCTGGTGGGGGTAGATGTGCAGGCTTAAACTTTGATCTTTGGTTTTCCTTTAGCCTTCTTTTGCTTTATTCTTTTGGTGTGCGGTGAATAGTCACTCCGGTCACGTATCGGGGCTACCGCAGTTTCCGATCTTTTTCAAAAAGGCTTTGCATTCAAAAAGAAGCCTAAGAAAGGAACAAAAAAGCACATCTACCCTCACGTTTGAGCCGGGTTTAATACGCGGGAAAAGCATTGCGGTTGCGACTGCAGTTGTAAATGGATAAGCCCGGTCAAAAAGCCTCCAACCTCGCGAACGGCAACTGGAACGACGATCAGGTGAACCTGAACAACGCCAACCCTGACAATTCCAACGATAACCTTCGCCTCCGCTCCCTGGTGAAGGTTATGTGCTTTGGGTTGCCTTCAGCCACCCGCCCAGCATTCTGCCGATTTCAGCCAAAACCGCTTGTGTTTGGAATAGCTTTGTTCCGTTGGCCAGTTTCAGTTCCAGTACAAGGCGCAGTTTTAGGGTAGTGGTTTCCAGCTTGCCACTGGCTTTAATCAGGTAGCCCGCCTTCAGCGGCTTTGGCGCATTTTTGGCCATGATCAGGCATTCCATGCATTCCAACAGAGAATTTTCCAGGCTCAGCCCCAAAGAATAACGCCAGCGTTTTAGGAGAGTGTCGTTGAGGACTATAATGGCCTTATAAGCTTCGTAAATCCTATTGATGATGGGCAGTGATTCCATAAATCTGGGTTTAGAAAATATCTGGCACAGCTGGTTTAATTTCCGCAAAGGCAAACGCGCCACACTGGAACTTGATGCTTTTCAGTTTGATCTTGAGAAAAACCTTTTTGCCCTGAGCCGTGATCTTGCCTCTGGTATTTACCGTCACGGCTCGTATCGCACCTTCACCGTGTGCGACAACAAGCGCAGGGAAATTTCGGTAGCGGGGATCCGCGACCGCGTCGTTCATCGCCTGATTTATGATTATCTGGTTCCCATTTTCGACCGCACATTCATTCACGACGCTTGGTCGTGCAGAAAGGGTAAAGGGCTTTTGGGCGCCATCGAACGGGCGCAGGAATTCATGCGGAAAAATCCGCACGGGTTCGTTTGGCGGGCGGACATCAGGAAATTTTTCGATAGTGTAAATCACGGTGTTCTGCTGGATGCCATCTTCCGGAAAGTCCGGTGTCCGGCAGCGTGCCAGCTCATTCAAAAAGTCGTGGATAGTTTTCCGCAGGGGGGGGAGCCTTTATTGGTATGCCGATAGGAAACCTGACCAGCCAAATTTTCGCGAATATTTACCTGAATGAACTCGATCGTTTCGTGAAACATGAACTTAAGGTGAAACAGTATTTGCGTTACGGAGATGATTTTATCCTCGTCCATAAGGATTTGGAAGAATTAAAATTATTCCGCGAAAAAACAGTTTGTTTCCTGAAAGAAACCCTGAAACTGGATATTAACCCGAAAAACGACAAAATCTTCAAGGCGGGGCACGGTCTGAAATTTTTGGGCGTAAGAATACGGCCGGATGGACGGATTTTAAACAGGCGCAATTGCAAAAGGGTCAAAAAAAGGCTTAACCGTAGGAATGCGGGCAGTTATTACGGCTTGATTAAAAAACATGCCCCATCTGAATTCAATCATGAATTTGACTGGTGGATTTTAAATGCTATTTCCTCCTCGGATTCTTCCTGAACAAATGCTTCCACATGTATTTCAGCGAATCCCGCACGTGCTGGCGCAGGATCCATTTGAAGAAAAAGGTTTTCAGCCCGCCCTCGCTGGCGCGCCGGCCGTCCGCGTGGACGGTTATTTCGGGGTGGTAAACCACTTCTTTGCCCGATTTCCAGCACTCGAAACAGAAATCGGGGTCGGCCATGAAAATAAAATAGCTTTTATTAAGCCCGCCTAATTTATCCCACAGCTTGCGCCGGACGACCCAAAAGGACGACTGGAGCCAGTCCACGGGCTGGGTTTTGGAATAGTCTAGATCTTGGCACTCGTCCTTTTTTACAAAGTAGCGGATGATCGGAAGTTTCCTAAGCCACGTGCGGCGCGATATCTGGATAACGAAATGAGGAAACCGGCGCACGGTCATGGCCACACTTCCGTCGTTGTCGTTAATTTGTTTTGGACCAAGCACGCCGATTTCAGGATGAGTTTCCATATAAGCGACAAGTTTTTGCAGGATGCCATCTTTCGGCCACAAAATGTCCGGATTCACAATCAGCAGGTACTCACCCTTACTGCGGCTCACCCCCTGGTTGATTCCGCGCACGTAACCCACATTTTTTTCATTGATGTAGACTTTGACGCCCTGCAGATGTTTAAGGGGCTCCAGTTTCTTCGCGTTTTCCGGGTTTGCGGAATTATCCACCACCACAACTTCGAAAGGGAAATCTGTTTTTTGTGCCAAGATAGACCGCACGTTTTCAATGGCGCGCTTGCTCTTTAGATAGTCGAGAATGATGATGGAGGCTTTCACTTGGCTCATTGCATCAGGTTTTCAATGTGCTGGGGCGTCACCCGGCGCGGCATGGCGTCTTTCTTGGCGGCGATCTCCTTTTCGCACTGCATCAGGATCTTATATTCCTTCAGCAGGTAGGTTTCAAAAAATAGCGTGTAAAGCTGGCGGAGTAAATGGCGGAAAGAAGTTTTCAGGCGGACGCCGATGGAAAATTCCTTCGAATAATTCTTCATCAAAACCACATGCTGGCCGAAGAACGAATTGCCTTTTACCCATCGGGACGCCGCTCCACGGCTTTTCTTATCCACCTGCCTGTCGTGGTGCACGCGCACATTCGGAATGAACAGGCACGGATGCCCCGCCCATTGCAGGCGATAGGAAACGTCGATGTCGTTTTTGTAGTGCAGAAGCTCGTCAAAATATTCCTTTTCGCCCTTCAGGTTCGTGTAGGCAATATCCTCGATCGCGGTTTTGCGGTAAATAGCCAGCGCGCCGGAAGCTCCGAAAACATGGCGGGTATCATCATATTGCTTTTTATCCTTTTCACTCTGCCCAATATCAAAGAAATGATGGCCTTTGGTAATGCCGAGGCCGTAGCTATCTATCACATCTGTTTTTGACGCCTTAAGGTCGCCACCATCCGCCAGAACAAAATCCCATTTCATCAGTTTGCAGGTGGCACTGCCAAAGTGGTGGTTTTCGGGCTTTTCCAGTTCTTCAACGATCTTCGTCACAAAATCATGGCCGTAGTGCATGTCCTGGCTCACGCAGAAGTAATACTTGCCCGTCATCTTGCGGATAAGGCTGTTATGCCCGCCGGAATGCCACAAGTTTCCGCCCTTCTCGATTTTGATCTTCGCGAATACGTCCGGCATCTGCTTTTTCACATATTCATACGCCTCGCCATTTGGGCTTTGGTCGCGTACGAACATTTCGATATGCGGATAATCCTGTTTGAGTAGCTCGGACAGGCAGAATTTCAGGTACGGTTCGCCCTTATGCAAAATCAAGCCTATGGTGATTTTAGGTTGGCTCATCCACTCGATTTTACCATGCTTCATGCTAAAATGACCACGCCTATGCAAGAACCCAAATGCCCCCATTTTGGCAAGTGCGGCGGATGTGCCATGCAGCATGTGCCTTACGAGCTGCAGCTGGAGAATAAAAAGACCCGCCTCATTCAGGAAATCGGGTATAAAAACGTGCAGGTCTTTTCGGGCGAGGAATGGAATTACCGCAACCGGATGGATTTTTTGATCCACCCCTTTGGCCTTGGCGTTCGCGAAAAGGGGAGGTGGTGGTGCTGGGTGGATGTTCCCGAGTGCCATATTTCCGATCACCCGTTGAATGTTTTCCTTAAGGAAATCCGTGACTTTTTCGGGAAGGATATCGACGCGTTTGACGTGAAAAAACATGGGGGCACTTTCCGCTACGCCGTCATTCGCACACCGCAAAAGGATTCGTCGATTTCATTCGTCCTAAATAAGGCCAGCCCAAGGCTTACCGAAGCCATCGAAAAAATCAAAACTTTTGCGGCAAAATCCAGCGTCCGAAACGTTTTGGTCACCTATATGCCGCCGGATAGTGACATGAGCGTGGGCGAGGAATATTTGGTGGTGAAGGGGAGCGATACGCTGGAAGAAACCTTGCTGGGAAAAACTTTCCGCTACAACGCCCAGGGCTTTTTTCAGAACAACTCGCCCATGGCGGAAAAAATGCATGAATATGTGAACGGCCTGCTGAAAAAGTACGACACCAAATACGCCCACCTGCTTGATTTATACGGCGGCGTCGGCACTTTCGGTATCATCAACGCCAACCTCTTCAAATCCGTGACGACGCTGGAAAGCTTTGAAGGATGTACCGTGGCGGCGAAAGAGAACATCAAGCTCAACAACACTCCGAACGTCGAAGCGGTGTGTTTGGACGCGGCACAGCTAAAGAAACTTGAATTCCCGGAACCGCTTTACGTCATCAACGACCCGCCACGGAGCGGCATGCACGCTAAAACGATCAAGCGCTTAAACGAACTGGAACCGCACGTCATCATCTACATTTCCTGCAATGTGAAACAGCTCGGTTCGGAACTTCCGAAATTCAAGGACTACAAAATAAGGAGCGCCGCGATTTTCGACCTCTTTCCGCAGACGAACCACATGGAATCGGTGGTGGAATTGATAAGGATTAGAAAATGAAGAGGGAAAGAAGGAGCTTTTGTAGATCAATAGGCGACATGTTTTCAGAAATGGCTTTCCTTAGCCAAAATCTTGTAGTCTGCGATCCGGATCGCTGGAGCAGAGGAAAGGGGCTTAGGTAAGCCGTTTACAGCAAATCGGCGCTTTAGGATGCCTGAACGACTTGCAAAGGGAATCCTTGGTGCCCCGGTTTGGAACGATGAGTAAGCTATATACATACCATACATATGCTTTACTCATCGCCTCCGGAGAGAGACATCCAGTGGCTATGCTCCGAAACAGCGGTTATTATTCACCAATAACCTTAAGCCCTCCGCACCAGTCGTGCGGGTCCACTTTCCCCAGATCCTTGAGCAGTTTCTTGGCCGAAGCGGTCTTTAAGCGTTTTGAAACATTGTGGATCCAGTCCATGGCGAATTTGTGGCCTTTTTCAATGTATTCCTTCGCCGTTACGGCCTGTTCCAGGTAATCGGCATCCTTGGCAATAATGCCGGCCTTGGTATGGTGTTTTTCCATCTGCCTCCAAAGCTCCAAAACCTGTTTGCCGGGTTCGCCCAAAGAAGCCATCTGGTCCTTCACTGCCCTTTCCTCGTCCGAAGTCACATATCTTATGGCGATCTTATGCAGATCTCCGATCCGGCATTCGCCGATATCGTGGAAAAGCATAATGGTGCAGATTTCAAAGGGATTCGGATACTTCTCCATTTTTGCCAAGAAAAAGGCGATCTGGGCCGCGCGCAAGGTGTGGTCCGCCACGCTTTCGGGGTGGTCCACACCCGCCACCCGCCAGCCCTCGTGCTTGATGCGCCGCATCTGGCCGAGTTCGAAAAAGAAATTGAGAAGTTTTTTATTGTCCATGGCCGCATTATACCATTTCCCCTTGCCATCCAGAGGCTGTTTCATTAAAATACATAGGCAATTTTACTTATATCAGTCCTTCCCCCGATCCGCCCATCCTGGCCCGCCTTAGGCGGGAGAACAGGCGGAAGCGACGGGGCAGGGCGTTAACCCCAAGGATACATATGAGCGATATTTCTTTAAAGGAGATGGCTAAGAATGCGGCGCATTTCGGCCATCCCACCCAAAAATGGAACCCCAAGATGAAGCCGTACCTTTTCGGCTCACGCTACGGAATCCATATTTTTGACCTGCATAAGACGGCCGCAGGACTGATGCGCGCCCTGGATTTTCTGGAAGAAGCCGTCCGCCAGAACAAGACGGTCCTTTTTGTGGGCACCAAACAGCAATGCCGTAAGGTTTTGCAGGATATCAAAGACGCTTCGGGCATGCCTATCGTTACCGATAAATGGATCCCCGGCCTTCTTACGAATTACAAGACGATCAAAAAGAGGATCGATTATTTCAAACAGCTGAAGGAGGATGATGCCAAAGGCGGGTTCGAGAAATACACCAAGAAAGAGCAATTAAAACTCCGAAAGAAAATCCAGGATCTTTCCACTTCGCTTTCCGGCGTGGAAGGCATGGCGGATTTGCCCGATGTGGTTTTTGTCACCGATATCGTGCGCGACCATATTCCCGTCAAAGAAGCGCGGAGGATGAAAATCCCGGTAGTCGCTATTGTGGACAGCAACGCGGACCCGGATCTGGTTAGCTATGTGATTCCCGCCAACGATGACGCCATCAAATCCCTTGCCTATATCATGGGGCTTGTTAAGGAGGCTGTCGCCAGGAAAAAGAAATAAGCCCTCTTTTTCTAACTTCAATGAATATGGAAGAAGTCACCAGCAAACCACCGGCGGAAGAGATAACCCAGGTTCAGCCTGTTACCGAGGAGCCCCCCAAGCCCGAAGCCGAACTCGACGAAATGACCACACTCCACGAGAGGACGATCGCGGCCCTAAGTTACGTCAGCTTTTTGGCGATTGTGCCCTTTTATCTAAAGAAAGAAAGCAAATTCTGCCGTTTCCACGGCAAGCAGGGCCTTACGGTCGCCATCCTCTTTTTCTCCCTAAGCTTGTTCCAGATCCTCGGTTTTGTGGCGGATTTGGTACTCCTGCTTCAGTTCATTATTTTCATCTACATGGGTTTCAACACCCTTGCCGGCCGATGGAAAAAACTGCCCTGGGTGTACGACATGTCCTGCCAGCTGGAAAATTCCCTCATGCTCAAAACAAAAGAAGAAGAGGAGGAAGAGGTCGCCTTAAAGCCCGACCAGGTGAGGCCCGAAGAACAACCTAAATCTTAATAACCATGATTACCGCATCCCAAGTTAACGATCTGCGCCAACGCACCGGTATTTCCATGATGGCCTGCAAAAAAGCTTTGGAAGAAGCCGGTGGCGATGAAGAAAAAGCCATCGACATTCTCCGCAAAAAAGGCGCCGCCAAGGCGGCCGAGAAAGCCGATCGCCTGATGAAAGAGGGGAAGGTCATCATCAAAACTGCTCCCGGGATCGGAGTCCTCGTCAAAATCCTCTGTGAGACCGATTTCGTTTCCAAGAACGAGGAATTCCTTAAGATCGGCGAAAAAGCCGCGGAAACCGCTCTTAAAAAGGGCATGGAAGCCGCCAAAACAGAAGCTGATGCCGCTTTAAAGAATCTTTTCACCAAACTCGGCGAAAACATGGGCATCGAAATCGAAGTTTTGAAGGGTGATAACGTCGAAACTTACCTCCATACCAACGAAAGGGTGGGCACACTGGTCAGCTTAAGGAATAAGGATAAGGAAAAAGGCAGGGATGTTGCCATGCACATCACCGCCATGAGGCCCAGCGTCGTCCGTCCCGAGGATGTAAAAGAAGACGTTGTCATCAAGGAACGTGAAATCTGGAAAGAACAGCTGAAAAACGAAAAAAAGCCCGAAGCGATATGGGACAAAATCATGATGGGCAAGGAAAAGAAATTCCGTGAGGAAATGGCCCTGTTAAAGCAAACCTTCGTGAAAGACGCCAACAAAACCATCGAGCAATTCCTGGGCGACAACACGGTGGAGAAGTTTATAAGGATGGGCCTTTAATTTTGATAGTCAGTTTATCTCCTAAACGGTGGTCGTGATCCACCGGGTCGGGATCCGCCCGGTCTGGGGCCGGAGGGGCCACCTGTTCTTTCGGCGGGACCGTTTACCTGGCGGATGGAAAGGCGGTATTTGCCGGTGGCTGGATCCGTTTCCACAAGGCGTACCGTCACTACCTGGCCAAGCTTAAGGACAGAGTCGATATTTTCGATGCGCTCATTGGAAATTTCCGAGATGTGCAGCATGCCTTCCTTGCCGGGCATGAATTCCACGAGGCCTCCGAACTCGAACATCTTGGTCACTTTCACGTTTTCGTAGATCTTGCCCACTTCGGGCTCGGCCACCAGGTTTTTCACCCAGGCTTCGGCTTTCTCGCCTCCTTCACCGTTTTTGCTGGTGATGACCACAGAGCCGTCGTCTTCAATATCAATGGCCTCCACGCCGCACTCGGCGATGATCTTGTTGATCATTTCGCCTCCGGGCCCGATGATGAAGCGGATCTTAGCGGGATCGACCTTGATGAAAATCAGGCGGGGCGCGTAGGGCGAAAGATTGGCGCGCGGTTTATCGAGCACCTTATTCATGGCCTCCAGGATATGCAGGCGGCCCTTATGGGCTTTTTCCAAAGCTTCCACAAAGATTTTGTCGGGCAATCCTTTGATCTTCACATCCATCTGGATGGCGGTGATGCCGTCTTTGGTGCCGGCCACTTTAAAGTCCATATCGCCGCCCATGTCCTCTTCGTCCTGCAAATCCGTCAGCACCTTATAAAGGTCTGGATTATGATGCGAGGTCATAAGGCCCATGGCGATGCCGGCAACAGCCTTCTTAATCGGTACCCCCGCGTCCATCAAAGCCAGCGAACAACCGCAGGTGGCGGCCATGCTGGAACTGCCGTTGGATTGCAGGATTTCCGTAACGGTGCGGATGGTGTAGGCAAAATCCTCCTTAATGGGGAGCATCGGCCGAAGCGCGCGTTCCGCCAGCGCCCCATGCCCGATTTCGCGGTTTCCGGTAAACAGGCGGTTGCTAACTTCGCCCACCGAGTAGGGCGGGAAATTGTAGTGGTGGAAATACTGCTCTTTGCGCTCGCCTTCAATGCCTTCCATAATCTGCGCGTCGCCGGGGGCGCCAAGGGTAACGGTGGTCAGCCCCTGCGTTTCGCCGCGCTGGAAGAGGGCGGAACCATGGGTGCGGGGGAGGAGGCCCGCCTCAACGGTAATGGGGCGGATTTCATCCATCTTCCTTCCGCCGATGCGCTTGTCGTTTTCCAGGATGTTCTTGCGGACGATATGCTTTACCAAATGGTCCACCGCTTCGCCGATCTGGGAAAGCTCCGCTTCGGCCACTTTATCTTTGAAATAGACTTTGCAGTCGGTGGTGATTTTGCGGAAATAGTCGTAGCGCGCCATTTTTCCGGGGAACTTATAAAGCGCGTCCATTATCTTGTCGGCAAAGTTTTTGTCGATGTAGTCGATGATGGCCTGGTTCTTTTCCAGCTTTGGGTAAACAATAGTTTCCTTGCCAACCTTTTTCTGAATTTCCTGGATGAACTTCACGATCTTCTGTCCCCATTTCTTGCCGAAGGCGATGGCCTCGAGCATCTTGGCTTCCGGCACTTCATTGGCGCCGGCTTCGATCATGATCACATTTTCCTTTCCGCTGGAAACGACGAGGTCGAGATCCGAAAGCTTGCGGGCCTCATGGGTGGGGTTTAAAACAAATTCCCCGTTAATCATGCCCACGCGCACGGTGGCGGTGGGACCGTCGAAGGGAATGTCTGAAATACTGAGAGCCACCGAGGCGGCAATGGAGGCGATCATGTCATGCTCGTTTTCCACGTCGTAAGAAAGCGTGGTGAGCATCAATTGCACGTCGTTGAAGAAATCCTTGGGAAAAAGCGGGCGCATCGTCCTATCAATGACGCGCGCCATGAGGATCTTATCATCGCTCGGGCGCATTTCGCGCTTCACAAAGCGGTTCGTCTTGATCTTGCCCGCCGCGTACATCTTCTCCTGGTAGTTAACTAGGAGCGGCAAAAAGTTGATGCCCGGCCGGGGCTCTTTGCCCATAGTGGCCGTGGCCAAAATAACGGTATCGCCGTACCTTACGGTGGCGCTGCCGTTGCATTGCTGGGCCAGTTTCCCGACCTCCACAATGAACTCCTTGTTTCCAAGGGGTAAACGGAATTCTTGGGGTTCCATATAAAATAAGATTAGGGTTTAAATAAAACCCTCTGGAACCCGGAAAGTTTCAAATCGGAAATCATCGCGCCTTAACCGATGATCTTTGATTTGAAACTTTTTTCCGTCATTCCAAAGGGGGATGTTTTATTTGCGCAGTTCCAGCCCCTTGATCACTTCCTCGTACTTTTCGGGCATGCTGTTTTTGAGGTAAGAGAGCAGTTTGCGGCGTTTGCCGACCAAAAGCAGCAGGCCGCGCCGGCTGTGATTGTCTTTCTTATGTTCTTTCAGGTGTCCTGTCAGCTGGTTGATGCGGGTGGTGATGATCGCGATCTGCACCTGGGCGGAGCCGGTATCTTTATCATGCTTGGCGTACTTGGTGATGATCTTTTTCTTCTGGACGCGTTTCATTGAATTAGGGGTGTTAGAGGGTTAGCAGGGTGATTCTACCAAAAAGGAGGGGGTTGTGCAAGGGTAATGCTTCACTACCTTTTCTTTTTCGTGGGCAAATACTGTTTTCCCACTGAATGTTTAATGGCTTGTTCAAGCCTTGTCTTGTATTCCTTTTTACAACTAAATGCGAATTTGAGCAGGTGGTAAAGGAAGAAAACACCCAAAAGCATCCACCAGAACCGCATGGCCAGATAGGGGATTCCCGTTTCCCGGAAAAGGAGCAGGAGCAGGATGAGGAAGCCGTAGGTGCGAAGCAGCCCGGGATATTTTCGGATGATTTTCTTCCAGATTTCATCTTCCATGTATTTCCGGCGGTAATAGGCGAGCGCGAACCCCGCGATGACCAAAAGAAGCCCCAAGGCCAGGGAGATCTTGGTATATTTGAAATCAATGTCGGGCAGGCGGGCGAAGTAGTAATGGAGGTCGAGGAATTTGGACATGGTTGGAAAATTAATTTGCGAAAGAATTATACTGCATTTTCCACAGGGGCGGTATCTGTTTTTTCTTCGGGCATGGGGACCACTTTGGGCCTATGGGCAATGAGGCGGCGGGGTTTTACGGATTTGACCTTTACCTTTGATTCTTCCTGGTACTGGCTTCCGCAATGGGGACAGATATTCCATTGGCTTAAAAACTCCTTGCCGCAATGGGGGCAAAGTTTTTTAAGCTTGAGCCCGCAGCTGGGGCAGAAGGTGAAGTTTTTGTCCACGAGCGTGAGGCATTTTTCGCAGGTCAGGCTTTTTTCCGCGTTGCCTTCCAAAAGCAGCCTCCGCTCCAAATCCTCGTAATACCGTTCCATATTGGTTTTGGTGGGCCGGATGATGAGGTAGAGGAGCAGCCCGAGGACCGGCATGGTGATATTGATCAGGATGGAGAAAGTCTGGAAAATCAAGCTTCCGCTCCTGTTGATGGCATCGCGCGTGACCCAGACGATGATGGAGACCCAAAGAAGCCCGATGTAGCAAAGAACGACGATTTGGATAGTGCCGAACAGGGGATTATCCATAAATTCGGCAAGAGGGGCTAGGGAGGAAGGCATATTAAATAGGTTAAATTTTTAAATTTCTAATGGTCCGATTTTCAAATCAATGCGGCAGGCTATGCGTTTTGTAAGAGCAATGCACGAGGGAAACAAAAGCCAGCATGGCAACAATGCCGTAGCTGATTTTAGCATAAAGCGAGGGCGCCCCGTGGAAAAAGTCAATACCCAGCATCGCCAAGGCGTAAAGCATAAGGGCAAGGCTGCCCGCCATGCCGGAAAGGTGCGTGTGCTTCATGTACCTTTTGGCATAGAGGAAAATGATCAAAGTGGCTAGCGCTGAATAAAGCTGGGTGGGATGGATGGGGCTTATGAAGGGAATATTTTGTGTATCCAATGTAATCCCCCAGGGGAGATCGGTTGGCCGGCCATAATTCATGCCGTCAAAAAATTGGCCGATATGGATAAAGATAAGGGCGAGAAGGTTCGAAAGGATAAAAGCGTCAGACCAGGCCCAAAAATCTTCCCTGGCGGAACGCGAAACAAAATAAAGGGCCAGAAAAAGGGCTAGGAATGCTCCAAAAAAACTGAATTCCAGATCCCATACATATAAGGAGGAAAGAGGATCTTGCATAAAAAGGCTGAGATTTTCGAAAACGTATCCCATCCGTCCTCCGATGAGGGCGGCAAGAATAAAATAAAGGAAATAATGGGCGAGAAAAGACACGCTCATTTTTTGCCGGGTAACGCAACGCAGTAAGAACACCCCGCCCAAAAAGAAAGCGATAGCCACAAACAGGTTGAAAGTCCGCAAAGTTACAGGGCCGTATTGGAAAAGGATTTCGAGCATAATTATTTGCGCGTCATAAAACACGCTACCACACATCGCGTATCCGCGCATTGGATATTTAAGGCCTGATTTCCTGGGATTGCGTCATGCCCGATGTAATGGTAAAGCCGGGAGGCGCGATGCTGCGATTATCCTTTTCGATGTAAAAAGGATCGGTTGACTTGGAAAGGACGGGATCGATTATTCCGTTCGTCAGGGTGATGGTTGTTTGGTCCGCGCCAAGCGTTGCGGGTGAGCAGCTCTGGCCGGGGCATGAACCGCCACCGCTGAATTTGCCGGAAGTAAGGCCCTTATCCACAGTAAACCGACGGATGTAATCCATGTCGTAAAGCAGGAAGCAATAATCGGCCCCCTCGCAAGAAATGCCATCAGGAAGTTTTTTATTTGCCGCTCCTCCAATGGTATTCCGGGAGGCGATGGTGCCGGCTTTCCAGTACAACTGGTTCGAAAGCAAGTTGGCGCTCAGGCTTCCGGGGCCATAATAGAATTGGCTCCCGTCAGGCGAGCTGAGGAGGCTTCCCTCTGCATAAACAGAAGCATTGATGTTGGTAGGATCGGGATGGATGTACACGTTGGCTCCTTCCCCTTGATCACTGGCAAGCAGGATGATGCCAAAATAGGAAGAATCATCAGGATAAAGAAGATTGTTCTTGATAAGGAGGTTTGTTCCTCCGCGGAGAATCAAGGTGTATTGCCCCGAAGGGAGTTCAATATCCGCGCCGGTGCCAAGGGTAAGAATTTGGTCGGGCGTGCCATCGTAAATGGCAACCGTTTGGTTCGTTTGCGAAGTAAAGACGCAAGAGCCCGATGTGGGTAAGCTGCCAAGGCTCAGGGGAACGGTGCATCCATCCAAATTAAGGCCTGTGGTAAGTTCCGCGATATTCCGGCGTATTTGTTCCTTAAACCCGCGGGTCACTTCCTTGCCCACCGATTCGTATGTCTTTTCGCCGGTCTTGTAAATCTTTTCCCCCGTGCCGAGGCCGGTATACTGCACGCCGATATTCTTGACCTCGATATCCTGGATCAGATTATCCGGCGGATAAATGGTAAAAGCGAGTTCCCGCTCGTCTGCTTCCGGCGTACTCAACCGGTAGCCTATATATTGTTTGATGCCGAAAACCATTTGATCGCTATTCTCAGGGATCACGAATTGCTGGGGGGTGAAGTCGATTTGGTAAGTTTTTGTGCCGGTTAGCGCGATTGCTGAAGAATCAAATAAATCGCTTCTATCGATTGTGATGTTGTCCTCCTGGCCAGGCAGGTCATATATTTTGTCGATCTCGTAAGTGCCGTCGGGTTGGCAAGAGGCGGGAACCAGGGTGAAGGGAACGGCAATGACTTTATTGATGAAAATATAAGGATCATGGAAATTTGAATTCGCATCGTGGAAAATGGTCGAGGAGGCATCGGTGCTGGCATTTTGGAACGTTTCATAACGGGTTTTACCCATTACAGGATCTGTCCTGCCCGTCACGCTATCACCCCCTTCCTCATTTGCCAGATTGATCTCGCGCACGTCGAGGACAGCGGAAAGGCCGCTACCTCCGGGTGGTTTTTCCGTGTAACGGAAATCATGGTCAAGGTCGATATACTCGATGGAGCTGAGGGCGCTTTGGTTTTTAAGCGTGAATGTCGCAGAATTTGGTTTGGCGGGAATCAGGAAGTCCTCTTCCAGATTGGCGGCCGAAGCTGTAAGGGCGGGCTTAAAAGACAAAGGAGGGAAGAGAAAGATTTGAAGGTTGGAATTGATCCGGATTTCCGTAGTACCGCCCGTCAGGGGAGAGTCATTTTTTGTAATGGCCGGCATCGTTGCGTCTTCCGCCTTCAGGCTGAAGTCCACCAGTTTAAAGGAATTTTCGCATTCGGTTCCGCAGAAGGAAGTGGGCGCGTAAGAGGAAACAATAACCGGATACTTTCCCGCGACGGCGCCGCCAAGGCCATATTGAACAATCGGCTCTGATGCGTCTTGGAGAAGCAATGCGTTGGGAGCGCCATTATCCGTTAATTTGACGGGCAGGGTGTAAGAGGGGAAACCCTCATCCTTAAGTATCGCGTCGTAATGGATATTGCTGTCGAAATAAAATATCGACGTGATTTTTCTCATCCAATCAGCCGATTGGTTATTGTAGCCGCCGGCTTCCAAGGTAGCCACGTTAACGGCGCGCGGGGCTTTTACGGAAACAACAGGAAGACTCGCGATATCGAAGGCTTCGAAAATATATTTAAGGCAATCCTTGCCGTCGGCAATGGCTTCTTCGGGGCAAGCCGCGGTATCCCGCGTGTATTTGGTTTGGTTCGGCACAAGGTCGCCCGCACGGGTATAGAACGTCTTGGGCGTGATGGCTGTTTTTAAGCCAGCGCCATTCACGATTTCACCGGAAAGGGTATACATGCAAAAACCATACGAAGCGGCGCCGGTGACAAGCCCTGCCCTCGGAAGATTGATTATAAGATCATTGGCCTGCGGGTATTTGCCTACATCAATGTTTTTGTTGAGCAGGTCCTGCCTGTATTTGCACGCCCCATTGGCATTGTCCCACCAGCAGGTGGCGGCATTCGCTTCACAGGGGTCCTTGGCGAAGGCGTCGCAGTCCACCGTCGTCCCCGGGCATCCGCTGAATCCGGGCGAAGCGTTTTTCACAACAGCGATTTTGGTACGCGTGGAATCGATCCCGGATTCGGGATCAGTGGCAAAGCCCGGCCAGCTGATCGTTCCGATCGGGCTGCGGTTGGCGAACCAGAGGTTATCCTGGTCCACATTAAAAACAGGAGGCGTTGTATCCGGCATCCACATGGTGTATACGCCCAATTCATTGAACTCACCCGCCTCCTTCCCGAATTTGATCCAGCCCAGCTTTTCGCTCCACGCGTTTCCGTAGAGGGCGCGGCCGAAGCGGATGGGCTGTTTCATGCATGCCCCTTCAAGGCCTGGTGTGGAGGGATCCGAATCAACGGTAGGGTCCCATTGGCATTCGTCCGGCTTATCCTGGCAACCGGTTTCATCGGTGATGTCATCCCCGTTTTTCTTTTTTGTGCAGTCCGCTCGTTTGTTTTCCATATCATTGATTGGCGCGGAAAGGGAGGCATCCATCCATAC
>Ga0315284_10007187_pt1 | contig 15886 bp, 13 predicted proteins | sample YL17G09_16_MG_FD_203696 | JGI IMG/M metagenome (GOLD analysis project Ga0315284, IMG submission 203696) | Sediment microbial communities from Yellowstone Lake, YNP, Wyoming, USA - YL17G09_16 | ecosystem: Environmental > Aquatic > Freshwater > Lake > Sediment | place: USA: Wyoming | collected... | reverse complement strand
GCCCCCCGCCCCCCCCCCCCCGCCCCCCCCCCCCCCCCCCCCCCCCCCCCGCCCCCCCCCCCCCGCCCCCCCCCCCCCGCCCCGCGCCCCGCGCGGCGGGGGGGGGCCGGGCGCGCGCGCGCCGCCCTCCCCCTGCTCCTCCCCCGTCTCCCTCTCGCACCGCGTGGAAATCCAGGGCCACCTTGGCGTCCACCCCAAACCCCACGTAGTTGGTGGCGACCAGGGACTTGGACGGCGCCGTCGCCGCGAGCGGGGGCGGGTGGCGCGGGATCGGCGCGGCCGGCTCCGCGTCGGCCGTCGACCCGCGGCGCCGCCGCGCGCGCCCCCCCAACGACCCCACGCGCGCCAGCGTCGCCGCGGCACGGTCCCGGCGCGAGGGCGCACGGGGCTCCTGCAGCGGGCGCACGTCGACGGCCCACCGGTCGACGAGCGCGTCTGTCGACGCGGTGTCGACCGCGGCGAGCGCGGCCGCGACGCCGCCGCCCGCCGCCCACCCCGCCAGGCCACCGCCCCAGCCCAGCACGCGGGCCAGATCGTTGCCGGTGCCCAGGGGGAGGACGGCGACGGGGGGCGGGTGGAATGGGGGGGGGAGGGGGAGGCCGGCGGCGCGCGCGGCAGCGCGCGCGGCGTCGGCGTCGGCGCGGATGCGGTCGAGGCACGACAGCACCCACCCCACCGTCCCGTCGCCGCCCACAGCCAGCACGCGCGCACCGGGCAGGCGGCCGAGCAGGCGGAGGGCGGGGTCGGGGGACGCCGCGGGGACGCACACGATTTGCAGCGGGTTGAGCCGGCGCAGCAGCGCGGGCCCCAGGGTCGGCCCCGCTTGCGGGCCCGACTTTGTGTTGACGACGACGATCAGGGGCGTGCACCCGGCGGGGAGGCCGCCGGGCGCGGGCTCGAGGGCGGCGTACGGGTCCCGCGCAGCGGCGCGCGCGGCCGCCGCGGCGGGCGCCGCGGCGGGCCACCACGAGCCGCCGCCCAGGCTGGCGCGCCGGTCGGGGGAGGGGCGGGCCAACGCGGGGGCGTCGGGGCCGGGCGAGGGCGCGCAGGCGCCACCCGCGCCGCCCCCGTCGAGCGACGGCCCGCGGCGCGCCGCGACGGCCGCCGCGACCGCCGCCCGCGCCCGGTCGGCCCATCCCGGCGCCGGCCCCACCCACCGCAGCGCGGTGGGGGGGAGCACGAGGCGGCCGTGGGGGCCGCCATCGCACGCGTCGGCGGCGGCGAGCGCGGCGGGCGTGGACGGGAGCGCGCCCCGCGCCGCGAGCAGGGCCGCCACCTCGCCGCCCGCGCGCGGCGTGGGCGCCGGGGGCGGTGGCGCGACTCTGCCGGGCGCGACGACCGCGAGGAACGAGGCGAGCAACGACGGCGGCGGGCGCGCGGGCGGCGGGCGCGCGGCGTGCGGGGTGCGCGGGTCGCCGGTCGGCGACCGCGGGCTCCGTGCGCCGCCCCGCCGCCGCCGCCTGGACGCGCCCTTGTCCGGCGCGTCCAACAACTCCCCCTGCCCGTGGCACGCTGCGTGGCAGGCCACGTGGCAGGCCGCGCCGCACCAGGCGCACGCCCACTCGGGCGCCGCGCCGACACCGCCGCCCGCGGGGCCGCGGCAATAAACGCACACGGAGGACGACGCCGCGTCGGCGTCGTCGCGCTCGGTGGCGACGTCGGGGGGAGGGGCGCCGCCGGCGGGGCGCCAGTGGTGGCAGCCCCCGGCGACGGGCGCCACGCCCGCCGCCGGCTTGCAGTCGGGCGCCAACCGGCGCGCGCACCCGTCGTGCACCACGATGCCGCACGCCGCGCACCCGGTGGGCGCGCCCCGGCGGGCGACGGGGCCGGCGCACACGCGGCAGAGCGCGGGCGCGGCGAGGGGGGGGCCGCGCGCAAGCGCGTGAGGCGTCGGGGGGTGGGCCTCCGGGCGGGCCTCGCGCCAGCGGGCGGCGGCGGCGGCCGCCTGGGCGGCGGCGGCGGAGCCGAGGCGGCGGGAGGTGGTCGCGGCGCTGGGGAGGGAAGAGGAGGGCGGGCGTCGCGCGGCGCGCGGGCGGTGGCGGCGCGGCCACGACCGCGGCTGGCGCCGCGCGTCCCTCTGGAACGGAGTCATGCGGGTCACCCCGCGGCGACGACGCGCCGCGGCAGCCACGGCACCGCCCCCCCCCCCCGCGCGCCGCGCGCGCGGCGATGCCCATGTGCCCTCCTCTCTCCCTCACCGGCACGCCGCCCCCAGCGCGGCCACCAGCGCCCACAGCGCCACTGCGACGACGGAAGCCGCCAGCGCGGCCAGGGTGAGCGGCGTGGCCACGCGCTCAGGCAGCAGCGCGCACGCGCGCGCCGCGAGCGCGCCCCCGCGCGCGCAGGGGAGCGCCCAGCCGCCCGCGGTGACCGCGGGCGGGTCGTGGTCCTCCATGAGGAAGGCGAGAGGGCGGGTCGTTGTGTGGAGGGGGTTGGCGGCGGCGGCCGCGTGTTGCCTCTCGACGCTGCTGCCGCAGTCACACCCGCCCGCCCTCTTCCCTCCCTCATCCGTCCACGCTCACGAACGCCCCTGCGCCCGCGTCCCACGCCCACCAGGCGCCGCCGTCCCGCGCGCCAAAGAGGCCGGTGGGCGGGTGCCACCAGAGGCCCGCGGAGGGCGACCACCACCACGCGCCGGAGACGACGCGGTCGTAGCCCGGGGGCGGGGCGCATTCCGCGGCGGCGGCGCGGGAGGCGGCGGCTGCGGCCTCCGCGGCGGCCGCCGCCGCGACCAGGTCCCCCCGCTCGACCGCGCCCGCGCGCCCGCCGGCGCCCGCCTCGCGCACGTACCTCGCCAACTCTTTGACGGGCCACGTGGTGAAATCGGTGGGGGCGCGCGGGGGCGCGGGCGGGGCGGGCGGCGGGCCCGACGGGGGCGGGGGCGCGGCCGCTGCCTCGCCACCCGTCTCCTCTCCGTCGCTCCCCCCAAACATGTCTCCCTCCTCGTCGCCGTCCCCGCCACCCCCGGTGGGCGCGAGCGAGGCGCGCGTCTCGGAGAACACGTCGCCGTCGCCTGCAGAGACCAACGCGCCGGCCGCCTCGGTCAGCGCGTCGAACGCAGCCGCGTCCCCTCTCCGCTCCGGCCGCAGCCTGCGCAGGGCGCCCGCCACCGTCTCCCCGGGCAGCAGAGAGGCGGCGACGCGGCGGCGCAGGGCGAGGACCTCTGCCGGGCCGAGGGTCGGCGCGGCGGCGGCGGCCGCCGCCTTGGCCGCCGCCGCCGCCGCCGCCGCCGCGCCCTTGGCAGACGCCAGCCCTGCGCCGTCGAGCCAGGCGTCGGCGGCCGCGCCGTCGTCGCCGTCCGAGTCGGCGTCGGCGCCGCGCCGCGCCCGGACCAGGTTGCCGTCCGCGTCGACGCCGCCCTCCTCACGCTCGGCCGCCATGTTGAAGGGCTCCAGAGGGACGGCGCTATCGGTGTCGTCGGGACGAGGGGCGTCGGGCGCCCCTTCCTCCGCGTCCTCCAGTTCCCCCAAGTCGGCGTCGGCGACCCCCTTGACCTTCTCCGCCGCCCGCCGCGCCGCCGCGCGCCGGTGGGACGCCATGGCAGCCGCCGACTCGCGCACGGGGCCGCCGTCGGCGTCCTCGACCTCGGCCAGCGTTTGGCCGGCGGCGCGCAGCGGCGGCGCGCCTTTTTTGGCGGCCTTGGCGGCCGCCTCCTCGCGCAGCACGGCCGCGACGAGGGCCTCGGTGCCGTCATCGGGGCGGGGGCGCTTGGGCGCCATGGTGCACAGAGTGCGGCGCCGGCCATCGGCGCGCCACCCGCTCAACACTCCAGCCTCCCATCCCTTTTCTTCACCCGCCTGATTCATCATGCGCCACCTATTGACCCTGCGCAGCGTGGCATCCGCCGTGCCGAGAGGCTCGGCGGGCGCGCTGCGGCATGGCGCGCGGCCTGCGCTGCTGCCGCGGGCCGTACGCGCGCCCAAGCGTGGGCGTGCGTCGAGCGGTGCGTGCGAGTGGGGATCGGGATTGGGAGGGAGGGGACGGCGGCGGCTCGTCGCCTCTCGCGCTCGACCCCGTTTCTTCTGCTCCCCCCTGCAGCTCGCTCCATCGCCGCGGCCGCAGTCACCGGCGGCGGCTCCGGCGGCAGCATCGGCGGCTCCGGCGGCGGATTTGGAGGGAGTGGTGGTGGCGGCGGCAGCGGCGCGTCGGGCGGCGGCGGCCCGTGGGCCGGCCTCGCGGGCATCTGGACCGCCTACCTCGGCCTACTGGCCTCCAATCCGGTGCGGGCGGTGTGGGGCGGTTGGTGGGTGGATGGGAGACGGTTCCGCGGTGTCGAGGGTCCGCCGCCCACCCGTCTCTCCCCTCCCCAGCTCTCCACCAAGGCCGCGACGTCGGCCGTCTTGTCGGCCGGCGGCGACGCCCTGGCCCAGCTGGTCGTGGAAGGCCGGGACGGGGCGACGTTCGACGGGCGCCGCTGCGCCCGCTTTTTCGCGCTCGGCGGCGGCCTCGTCGGGCCCGCGCTGCACGTGTGGTACGGCACCCTGGCCCGCACCATCACGACGCCGGGCACGGCGGGTGAGACGGTGGCTGGTGGGGATGGTGGGCGGAAGCGCAGGTGCCCACCTGCGCGCGCGCCGACCCCCGCCCTTCCCTCCCCTCCCCAGGCGCCCTCGCCCGCCTCGCCGCCGACCAGCTCCTCTTCGCCCCCGCTTTCGTCTCCACCTTTTTCGCCGCCCTGCTCACCCTCGAAGGCCGCCCCGGCGACGCGGTGGCGAAAATTAAGGCGGACCTCCCGTCCGCGCTCAAGGCCAACTGGTCGCTCTGGGTCCCCGCCAACTTCGTCAACTTCCGGTTTGTGCCCCCGGTGCTTCAGGTCGCGTTTGCCAACGTCGTCGCCCTCGGGTGGAACACGTACCTCTCGATCGTGTCGAACGCGCCGGCCGCGGCGGCGTGAGGGGGTGCCACGTGGCATCTTGGGGGGGCGGGGAACAGAGATGCGGCATGGGCGGATGGCGGGCGTGTGGAATGGGCGCGGCGAGGGCGGCGCGCGCGGGCTGGCCGGCGCGCGCGCTCTCGTTCACACCGCGCGGCCGGCCCGCGGGCCCGCCCCCTCACATGGACCCCGCCGACGTGCGCGCCGCGGTCGCGGCCTTCCTGTCCGCCTTTGTGTCGGAAACGATCGCCGCCCGGGGTCTCTACCCTGCGGCCGCGTTCGCGCCGCGCTCGATATTCGGCGCCGCCGCCCGCCGCGCCACGCACCCGGGGCTGGCCGCCTACGTGGACAAAGCGACGGCGCAGCTGACGGTGGGAGGGAGGGGGGGGGAGGGAGGGGGGGGAGGGGGCGCGCGGCCGAGGCATGGCGCCCGTGTGGCGGCCGACGCAGCGCGCGGTCGGTCGCCCGCGCGCGCTCGCGCCCACCACGGCGCTCGGCCGGGATGGGCCTCACATCGTGGCGGCGGACACGGGCGCGCGGGCGCGCCAGAAGCCGCAACCGCCGTCCCCGTCGCCGCCGCCCCGTCGCCCGAGACGCGACGCCCCTCCCTACTCTCCAGGACCCCCTCATCCGGGGCGACATCTCCCACGTCGCCGTCCTCATCCTGGATGCCGCGGGCGCGACGGTCGAGAGGTTCGTGGCCGCGCTGGCGTTGCGGCCCGAGATTCTCGCGTCGGTCGACGCGGCCGACGTGGAAGGCGCGCTGCGGTCCGCCCTCTTGAAACTCGCCTGCGTCGACGCCGCGTTGGCGCCTTTGCCCCCGCACTGCACGTTTGAGGTGACGGCGGCGGCGTCGGGGCGGGGCTGCCTGCCGGCGGAGGAGTGGGCCGACGGGGGCGAGCGCCCGCGCCGCGCGGGCGCGGGCGCGGCGCCGCCGCCGCCGCCGGGCGTCCTCCCGCTCAAGTCGGCGGCGGCGGGCGGGGGGGCGCTCAAGCTGTCGCTCTATGTTGAGGCGGCGTGTTGAGAGGGGTGGAGAGAGGGAAGGAGGGTCTCGTTTTTCGTTGGCGCGCCCTCCGCGCGCCGCCCGCCCCTTGCCCCGCCCCCCCTTCCCACCCCCCATCCCTTGTTTGAGGCCGCCTGCCGCCTTGGACGCGCCCTCCCAGCGCGCTCCGCCGCCGGCTGGCCTCGCAGTCCCCTACCCCACCTTGCCCCCGCTGTTCGCACCTCCTCCCTGCCTTGTGCCCACCCACCGAGCATGTGAGACACACCCCCAACGCGCCGGTGTCCGGCCCCTCTCGAATTGCCGCGCCTAACACGCGCGGCGCGGGGGAGGCAGCTCGCAACGCCGCCTCCTAGCCCCCCCCGAATCGCCCCCCCCCCCCACCCCGGCAGCGCCCGGCGCGCGTGCGGTGGCGGCCCTATGCGTGGATGACTAAAAACCGCGCGCGAAAAGGAACTTCTCGCGCGACCCCTACCCCTTTTTTCAATCCCTGTGTTTCAAAACAGCAGCAAGCACATGATGACAAAGGAGCCCAGCATCAGCAACAACCGCGACAGAAACGCCTGGTGCGCCTGCTCGGGCGTCAGCGCGTCGAACGCCGCGCCGCCGCGGTCGCCGCGCTCGCGGTCGCGCCGCGCGCGCGGCGGCGGCGCGGCGCCGAACAGCGCCGGCAGCAGCCCCAGCCCCGACGTCGCGGGCGACAGCGAGTCTGACCGCGCGCGCGCGGGCGGCTGCTGGCCCGCGGGGCGGCGGGGGACGGGCGCGGGCGCGGGCGTGGCGGCCGCGTCGGCGCGCCGCGCCGCGTCGCGCGGGTCGGCGCCGTCGCCGCCGCGGCTGTAGATCGGGACGACCTTGTCTTCGTCCACGGGGGCCTTGCACATGGGGCACGACTTGGCGCCGGCGCGCACGGTCATCCAGCTGGAGAGCGAGAGCGAGAGGGAAGGACGGGGGTGGGCGCGCGGCGCGGCGCGCGCCCAGCACGCGGGCCCGCCCGCGCGCCCGCCCGCGCAGCGCGCGCAAAAAATGGTAAGAAGAGCCTCGCCGCCGCCTCGAGGCCGGCCGCGCGCGCGGCGCGCGCGGGAATCAGGGCGCGGCGCGCCGACGCCGTCATCCACCCGCCGCGACCACCGCTCCCCTCCCCCCCCCACTCCTCACCGGTACAGGCACGGCCAGCAGTACAGGTGGCCACACAGGGTGACCACCGGCTCGCGCGCGGTGTCGTAACAGATGTGGCAGTCAAAGCAGGTGCCGTCATCGCCGCGCGGGGGCGGCGGGGGGGCCGGGGCGGCGCGGGGGGGCGGGGCGGCCGCCACGGTGGCCATGGGGGCGCCGCGCAGACGGCGCGGAGTGGGGCGGGGGGGTGCGGAGCGCACGGGCGGGCAGAGTGCGCCGAGGAGAGCCTTGCAGGCGCCCGCCGCCTTTCCCTCCCTCTCTCTCTCTGTGCCTCTATCCATCCACCGCCAGCGGTTCGTAGAGCTCGGCCGCCGCGAGCAGGGCGTCCGCGAGCGCGGCCTCCACCCCCGCGCGCCCTTCAACCCCCAAATCCGCCCCGGCGGCGTCGACCGCGGCCCGGAACGAGCGCAGCGGGTCGACGGACCGCTTGCCAGGGGATGCGGGGGGCGGGCGGGGCCCCGCCGTCGCCAGGGGCAGGTTCTCGGGGTAGTCTCGGTAGAGCGCGACCGCGCCCGCCTCGAACAGCCCCAGCGCGGGCGCTGCCGCGGCGCCGATGCGCATGCCGGTCGTCAAGTGGGTGACGTGCAGGGCGTAGGCGGCGGCAAAGAGGCGATGGGTGGCTTTGAACGAGGGAGGGGGGGAGGAGCCAGCCGCGGCGTCCGCCGCCTCGGCGCGCGCCCGGCGCCCGGCCTCCTCCAGTTGGCGACAGGACGCCGCTATCGAGGGCGGGATGGGCGCGGGAGGAGGGTCGCCGCGGACGGCGAGGGCGGCCGCATCGGCGGCCGCGGCCGCGCCGCGCGCGAGCGCAGACGCGGGGCCGAGCCGGGCCAGGGCGGCGGGAGCGCCCGCGGTCGAGCCACCACCGCCGACCGCCGTCGCCAGGGCGGCGTCCAGGGCGGCGTGGAGGGCGGCGGTCGCCGCGAGGAACGACGCGTAGCGCCCGGCCTCCCAAGCCCACGCTTCAAACGGGGGCAGCGCCGCCCGCTGGGGTTGGCCCGGGGCGCGCGGCCTGGTGAGCGCGCCGGACGCTTGCAGGGTGGCGAGGCGGCGGGCCAGGGTCTCGTACAGAGGGGAGGGGGTCGCGGCGGCGCCGTTGCCCTCCTCTTTCACGTCTGGCGAAAACCGCTTGACTTTCAGCTCGCCCACGTCGGCGCCCGCGGCCCAGGATTCGACTGCGACGACGTCGACGCGGCCGCGCGCGGCGGTCGCCGCGTCGACCGGCGGCGCGGAGTCGCGGCGGGCCGCTTTTTTCTTGTCCGACCGGCCGGGCGCCGGCGTGCCAAAGCCTTTGCCGGCTGCAGCGGGAGGATGGGGGCCGGTGGCCCGGCGGGGCGGGCGCGGGTCGGCCGCCGACGGCGGCACGCGCATTGGACCGCCGGCACGCGCGCGGGCGAGCGTGCTGACGCACCGGCACGCGCGCCGGCCAGGGGCGGCGCCCGCCGGTGGGCGCAGCATAGGAGAGAGTGCGTGCGAGCTGGCGCTGTTTTTTTGACATGCTCTTCCTCACGCTCCCGCCTCGGGACTCGGCGACCGCGTCCGGTGCACGGCCAGCAGTGTTCCCAGGTGCACCCGGAACGGGGCCCCGGAGCGCCAGGCCGTCACGCAGGCAAACTCTTTCCGCTCGCGGTCGGCCGCCGCGTCGGCCTTCAACCCCCGCGCCCACGCCCGCAGCTTCGCCAGGCTGAACGGCCCGTACGGCGCGCCGCGCGCGTCCAGGTACCACCAACACTCGCCGGAAGAGCCGGCCTCGGCCACGAGGCGGGAGAGGCCTGCGCGCTGCGCCGCGGCAAACTCCTCCCGCGGCGGCGGCGCCGGCAGGGGGGCCGAGCGGGCAGGAGGAAGGTATGCCTGCGCTCCCCAGTCGGGCACGGCGGGCGGCGGGGGCGGCAGGCCGCCGTTGGCGGCGACGGGTGACCGCCGACCGCGCGACCGGCTGCGCGACCGGGAGCGCGACCGCCTGCGGCCCCGGTCCCGATCTCTGGACCGGGACCGCGACGCCGACCGCCGGCGCCGGTCTCTGGAGCTTGAACGGGAGCGGCGGCGCGAGCGCGAGCGCGAGCGCCCCCACCGCGACGCCGTCCGCACGCCCTCCTCCCGCGACGCCGGCAGCGCGCCCTCCTCCTCGTCCGACGGCGGCGGCGGCGGCGGCGAGCCGGGAGGGGGGGGGGGCGGCGCGCCGTCGGCGTCCATGGTGGCGGCGAGGCCACCTCGATCCGGGCCGGCGCTCGTGCCGGGCGCGGAACGATTAGCGCACGCGCTGGCCGGGCGCGCGGGCGGGAAAGAGTGACGAAGAGCGCTGCGGCGCCGGCGCCTTCGCACTCGACCGGCCGCCGCCAGTTGCTGGTGCCCCGTCCAGCCTCTGCGCACCTGCATTCACACCCGCACACGCGCCCGACGACCGCGGCTGCCCCTCGGCGCCCAAATGCGGCCGCCGCGGGACGCCCTTGCGCCGCTCGACGCGCTCGAGGCGCACGGTGCGATGGGAGAGGCGTAGGGTGGCATGTCTGGGCTGCGTTGCGTGCGCAGGGTCGGCGGACCTGGCCGTGGGCGCTCTCACCCTCGACGCGTCCCCTCCCTCCCACCCTCTCCCCTCCTCCCAGGCCGCGCCTTCATGCGCGCGTTCGAGTCGTCGCCATCGCCCGAGTCGGGCGGCCAAGGGCGGGAGGAGGAGCGCGGGCAGCAGGCCAAGGCGGCGAGGCGGGACGTGAAAGCCGCCGCCAAGCGGGCCGGCAGCCCGCCGCCGGCCGCCAAGGCGCCCGAGCTTGCACCATCCGCGGCCCCTGCTGCCGCCGCACCACCCTTCACCTCCGCCCCCGCGGTCGTCGTCGTCGCCGCGCCGCGCGCGCTGCCCCCTGCCTCCCTCCCTCCCTCGGCCGCCGACCGCAAGCGCTTCATGTCGGGCAAGGCGGGCGACGTGCATGGCGAGGAACGGAAGCCCCAGGATCGGCGGCCGGGCGCGGGCCGGGTCGGCGCCGCCCCCGCCCCCGGCGCCGCCGCGTCCACCGACCTCCGCCGCCTCGCCCGGGAAGTGGAGACCCTGGGCGCGGCCACTTTGGACAAGCGGGCCCGCAACGCGCTCGAGGAGCGGCGCCTGGCGGAGCTCGGGTGCGCGCCGACGCCGCGGCCCGCGGTGCCGGCGCGCATCGGGTTTGGGTCGGCCCGCCACCAGCAGGCCCGCTCCGCCGCCGCCCTTGAGACGGCGATCGATGCGGGTCTCGTGTCGCGCAAGGGGCTGGGCAAGAAGAAGCGGCGGGAAAAAGAGGCCGCGCGGCGGGAGGCCGGCGACGACGGGTTGCGCGAGCACGGGGCCGCCTTTCGGGGGGGCGTCCTTCGTGTCGCGGCGCCGGGAGGCGTCGCCAAAGGCGGCGGGCGCGGCCGCGGCGGCGGGCGCGGCCGCGGCGGCGGGCGTGGCCGTGGCGGCCGCGGGGGCGGCCGCGGCTGCGGCCGCGGCCGCTGACACACCCCCGCCACCGGCCGACCCCACCCCCTTCTCGTTCAATGGTCAAGAAGCGGCCCCGGTCCGCGTCCCGCCCGCCGCCAGCGCCCGGCCCGCCGCGCACGCCGGCCACCGCGCGCAAGTCGGTCTCGTTTGGCCGCGCGGTCGTGCTGCGGTCGCCGGCGGCCGCCACGCACGTCGCGGCGCCGGCCAGCCTAACGCCGGCCAAGGGCGGGCGGCCGGCCAAGGTGCGGGGAGGGGGCCGCGCGCGATGGCGCCCCGGGTTTGCGCAGCGCGCGGACGGCCCGCGCGGCTGCTCCGCGGCCGCGCCCTCTCGACGCGTGCCTGATGGTGCCCGGGCCGCCGCCGACGACGCGCTTTTCAAACACACAGGCACACTCGCCCAAAGCGTCGCCCGCGACCCGCGCGCGCCCTCCGTCCGCCCCCCGCCCCCGCCCCGGGTCCGCCGCGACCTCCCGCCACCCTCTTGCGAGCTTTGTGCGCATCCTGCTGGCCCACGCGCGCAAGACAGCCGCCGGTGCGGGCGGCGGCGCGCGCGGCGCGGCGGCCGCGCTCGCGGCCGCGATGCGGGGCGTCGTCGGGGCCGCGCTAGATGTCGCAGGGCCGCACGCGGCCAAGAAAGAGGCGGCGGGCGAGTCGCCCGCCGCCTGAGAGAGGGAGGGTCTCGCCCCCCGTTTGGGGTGCGCCCCTCGTTCCCTGCTTTGGCGCGCCCCGGGGAGGTCACTGCAATCACTTGTGTCTGTCAGAGTCGTTGGAGTGGGGCGGGAAGAGCTCCAGCGCTCTCACCGCAAGTGTGGGCTGCTAGGTCAGGCTGCGCCCCTCTCACACCCTTCCCCCCCCCTTGCCCCCTCCATGGTGTTCACCCGGCGCAAGTCCGGGTCCCGGCCATCGACGCCGGCGCCCGAGGCCGCGGCCGCGCCGGCCGCGCGGTGCGCCGCGGTCGTCGGGAGCGGCATCTCGGGCCTGGGCGCCGCTTGGCTGCTCCAACGGTGCGCTTGGAGGCGTGTGTGGGCGGGCGATCGCGCGCGCGAGCCTTCTTGGGGCGGTGCCGCATGCGCGCCGTCGCCGTTTGCCGCGCAGGGGGGGCGGCCGCCCCCCGCGGGGCCGGTCTGAGCGCCCCTTGCAGACGCCGGGTAACGCTGGCGCCGATTGAGAGCGGCGCCGCCGCCGTGCCCCCCGCAACCGCCGCCGCCGCGCCGCCGCCCGCGGGCTGGCCACGGCGCGCCGACCCTTCCCGCCTCCCGCCCTCTCCCCAGCGCCGGCTGGGACGTGACGCTCTACGAAGCTGAACCGACCCCCGGCGGTCACACCCTCACCGACGCCTCCCCGGGCTTCCCCGTCGACGTCGGGTTCCAAGTCTTCAACCTCACGACGTACCCCCACCTCACCTCCTTTCTCGACGCCCTGCGCGTCCCGTCCCACCCGTCCGACATGTCGTTCGCGCTGTCGGTGGATGGGGGGCGGCTGGAGTGGGCGAGCCATGGGTTGGACGCGCTGTTCGCGCAGCGCGGCAACCTCGCGTCGCCGCGCTTCCTCCGCATGGTCGCCGACGTCGTCCGCTTCGGCAAAGACGCGCCCAAAGTGCTGGACAGCGAGCGCGACGCGGAGCTCACGTTTGGCGACTATCTGGCGCGCGAGAAGTATTCTCAATTTTTTGTCGACGCGTACGTCCTCCCAATGTGCGCCGCCGTCTGGTCCGTCCCGCCGGCCTCCGTGCTCGCGTTCCCCGCGCGCATGCTCATCCGGTTCTGGGTCAACCACCACCTGCTGGACTTGGCGGCAAGGCCCGTGTGGCGCGTCGTCGACGGGCGGTCGAAAGCGTACGTGGACGCCGTGCTCAAATCCCTGCCCCGCGTCCGCCTCGGCGCCCGCGTCGAGGCTGTGACGCTGTCCGGCGACGCTCCTGGAGGCAAGCCGACCGTGGTGGTGGCGGGAGGCGCGGAGGAAGCGTTCGACGCGGTGATCCTCGCGGTCCACTCGGACGACGCGCGCCGCCTCGTGTCGTCGTCCCCGTCCCTCCCCGCCGCCACGCGGGCCGCGCTGGCCGCCATCCCGTACGCGACCAACGACGTGTACATCCACAGCGACGCCGCGCTCATGCCGCGGACGCGGCGCGCGTGGGCGTCCTGGAACTGCATCCAAGCGTCGACGGCGGCCGCCGACGCCGCCGTCTGCGTCACGTACTGGCTCAACCGGCTGCAGCGCCTCCCCGCGGGCTCCCCCGACACCTTTGTCACGCTCAACCCGCCGTCCCCGCCCGCGGCCGCCAAGACCCACCGCCGGCTCGCGCTCGCGCACCCCGTGTTTGGCCCGTCGACCCCCGCAGCCCAGGAAACCATCCGCTCGCTCTCCGGCGCCGGCGGCGTCTACTTCGCGGGCGCGTGGATGGGGTACGGCTTCCACGAGGACGGCCTGCGCGCGGCGGTCGCGGCCGCGACAGCGCTCGGCGCGCCGCCGCCGTGGGCCAACGCGCTCCGCGCGCCCTCCCCCAAGCTCGGCCTCCTCGACCGCGCCGCCATGGCCACCTTTGACAAGTTTGCCAAGGCCGCCATCCGCAAGGGGCGGCTCACGGTGGTCCTCCCCGACGGCCGCCAACTCGAGTACGGCGGCCCCGCCGACACGCTGGGCCCCGCCACCCGCGCCGGCGACGCCTGGATGGGCGCCCCCCCCCGCGCCGCCACCCTGCGCGTCTTGGACGCGTCCTTCTTCCGGGCCCTCATCACGCGGCACGACGTCGGCCTCGGGGAGGCCTACATGCGCGGCGACATCGAGGCCGACGACCTGGGCGCGCTCATGGCGGTCGCCGTCGCCAACGCGCCGGAGATTGAGTCGTCGAGAGGGGCGCTGGGGGTGTTTAATTGGGTGGGGGACAAGTTGCTGGCCGCCGCGCACGCCGCGCGCGCCAACACGCGCGCGGGGTCGGCCGCCAACATCGAGGCCCACTACGACGCCGGCAACGCCATGTACAAGCTGTTTCTGGATTCCACCATGACCTACTCGTCCGCGGTGCACAGCGATGCGCCGGGCGAGACGATGGAGGACGCCCAAATCCGGAAGATGGACGCGCTCCTGGACGCCGCAGGCATCGCCGACGGCGACGCCGTGCTCGAGGTGGGGTGCGGCTGGGGCGGCCTCGCCCTGCGCGCGGCCGCGCGGTGGCCGGGCGTCACGTGGACGGGTGTCACCCTGTCGAAACAACAGCTCGAAGAGGCGGCCGCGCGCGTCGCCGCCTCCGGCTGCACCGACCGCGTCACCCTCCTTTTGCAAGACTACCGCGACGTCGGCCCGCCCCCCGGGAAGGTCGCGTTCGACGCCGTGGTGTCGTGCGAGATGATTGAAGCGGTCGGTCACGAAAACCTGCCGTCCTATTTCTCGGCTCTGGCCGCCCGCCTGCGCCCCGGGGGCAAGGCCGTGCTCCAAGCCATCTCCCAGCCGGACGCCGCGTACGACGCGTACCGGGCGAGCTCCGATTTCATCCGGGAGCACATCTTCCCGGGCGGCCACCTCGTGTCCGCCGCCGCCATGACCGCCGCATGCGCCGGCACCGGCCTGGCACTGACGGCCTGCGTCGACATCGGGCCGCACTACGCGGTCACGCTGCGCGCGTGGCGGAGCGCGTGGGAGGAGAAGAGGCTGGAGCTGGCCGCCGTCGGCGTCACAGACGTCTTTTGGCGCAAGTTCCGGTTTTATTTCGCGTATTGCGAGGCCGCCTTCGACGCGCGCAAGCTGAGAAACTATCAGGCGGTGTTTGAAATGGGGGCCGCGGGCGCGGCGTTGGCGCCGGCGCCCCCGTCCGCGACCGCGACCGCCCTCCCGGCCTCCTCCCTGGCCGCTGTGGCGGGCGCGGCGTGGGCGTGCGGTCTTTCCTGTGCGCTGGCTGCGCGCGGCGGGGGTATGGCGGCCGCGGCAGTGGCCCTGCTGGCGGCGGTCGCCGCGGCGGTCGCCGCGGCGCGCGTGCGCGCGAAACCGCCGCTCGCGGCCAAAATTGCAGAGGGTTCGGCCGACACTGGCGTCGTGCACGCGCACGAGGAGTGATGTTGGGGCGGTCATGTGGCGCTGGCGGTGGTTGCAGTGTGCAAGTCTTCTTTCCCTCCCCCACTCCTCTCTCTCCCTCCCTCCCTCTCCTCTACCCCGCCGTCACAGTCGACCCAGCGTGGCCGCCGCCCGCCGCGTTGGCGGACGCGCCGACGCCGTTGCCGCCCGCGTTGGCGGCGCCCGACCCGCCCGGGCCGCCGTCGGCGTTGGCGGACGCCGCCGTCGGCGGCGCAATCAAGGTGGGCGGCGGCTGTCCGTCGAAGATGGCCGGCTCGTCAACGTGGTGGCGGAGTTTGGCCTTGGTGTGGCCAAAGGGGCCGTCGACAAACGCGGGGGGACCACGCCCGCCGCCGCCGCTCCCGGCCGCCGCCGCGGACGCTTGGCCCGCCGCGTCGTTGGCCGGGCGCGGGATGAGATCGGCCTCACCGTACGGGGGAGGGGGCGGAAGGGACGCTTCGCCGGCGGAGAGGACGTTGACGGTCGCTGTCGCGGACGACGACAACGAGGATGACGCCGCGCCACCGCCCCCGTTCCCATTGTTGTTGAACGGGCACAAGGGCCCGCCTGGAATCAAGCACTCGCCCCGGTCGTGCAGCTTGGCGATGGCGGCGCCCGCGATGAGGCCGAGGAAGCGCAGCTTGCGCGTCTGGTGGCCGGGGGACGCCGCCGCGTCCACCCCCTGCAGCGCGACTGACACGCGGCGCAGGGTGGGGGTCGCGTCCCGGATGGGGAGCACGTCGTCAGCGGTCGAGGACGCGGCGGCAAAGGAGGAGGTCGAGAGCGCGGCGGGAGGGGCGGGCGGCGGCGCTGACGCGGCGGCCGCGGTCGCCCAGCAGAGCAGGGCGGCGAGGGCGAGGTGGTGGCGGGCCATGGTGGAGGTGGTGGTGGTGGTTGGTGGGAGGTGTGAGCGAGGGACGCGGGCGGCGCCGGTTTTGAGGGAGGCGGGGGAGCGTTGGCGCCGCCGCGGTCGCCGCGCGTGCTGTCGCTCTCTGCTCTCTGCCACGGTGCGACCCCCCTGCACCCAGCTTCCCCGGGACCGCGGGACCGTTTGCATGGCACCGCCCTCCCCGCGGCCTCCGCGCCGGCCGGCGGGCCCGGCTCGCGCCCGGCGGCCGCGCGCGCGCGCGCCAGGCTGGCGCGGGGGACGAGCCGCCGGCCCCCCTCCCGCCCGCCTCCCGCCCCACCACCACTGCACCAATCGTGTGCGCATGCGAGGCGCGATCGCGCGACGCCAGAACCGGGGCGGGGCGCACCCCCGCCCGCGTCCCCGCGCGCGCTCGCGCCCCCGTCACGCCCCGCCCGCGCCCCCCCCCCCCCCCCCCCCCCCGCCCCGCCGGCCGGAGAACGG
>Ga0315284_10007186_pt1 | contig 15891 bp, 18 predicted proteins | sample YL17G09_16_MG_FD_203696 | JGI IMG/M metagenome (GOLD analysis project Ga0315284, IMG submission 203696) | Sediment microbial communities from Yellowstone Lake, YNP, Wyoming, USA - YL17G09_16 | ecosystem: Environmental > Aquatic > Freshwater > Lake > Sediment | place: USA: Wyoming | collected... | reverse complement strand
CGTCTCGCAGTCGCAGATCAAGCGTTTCGGGCTGAAGACCGGCGACACCGTATCCGGTCAGGTGCGTCCCCCGAAGGACACGGAGAAGTATTTCGGACTCCTGCGCGTGGAAGCCGTCAACAGCACAGATCCCGAAGTCGCTCGGAAGCGGCTGAACTTCGACGACCTGATCCCCATCTACCCGAACGAGAGGATCGTTCTCGAGACGAAGGCGGACAACATCTCGGCGAGGTTCATTGACCTGATCGCTCCGATCGGGATGGGCCAGCGCGGTCTGATAGTTGCGCCCCCGAAGGCGGGAAAGACGACTCTGCTCAAGGTGATCGCGAACAGCGTGACCACGAATCACCCGGATTTAGTTCTCATGGTGCTCCTGATTGACGAGCGCCCGGAGGAGGTCACGGATATTCGGCGATCAGTCAAGGGCGAGGTCGTGAGCTCCACGTTCGACGAGGCGCCGGAGAACCACATGCGCGTCGCGGACATGGTGCTCGACAAGGCGAAGCGCCTGGTCGAGTCGGGCAAGAACGTGGTCGTGCTTCTCGACTCGCTGACTCGACTCGCGCGGGCATCGAACCTCACCGTCACTCCGAGCGGCAGAACGCTCTCGGGAGGACTGGACCCTTCCGCGCTCTACAGGCCGAAGAGATTCTTCGGGGCGGCCCGCAATATCGAAAATGGCGGAAGTCTCACGATCCTGGCGACGTGCCTCGTCGAGACCGGGAGCCGCATGGACGACGCGATCTTCGAGGAGTTCAAGGCTACGGGCAACACGGAGCTCGTCCTCGACAGGGGTCTCGCGGAGAGGCGACTCTATCCGGCGATTGACGTGAAGAGGTCGGGCACGCGTCATGACGAGCTGCTCTACGAGGGGGAAACGCTCACGAAGATATGGCAGCTTCACAGGCTCCTGGCGTCGCTCGATACGGTGGAGGCGACCGAGCTGCTGATTGATCGGCTGCACCACACCAAATCGAACGAAGAGTTCCTCCAGATAGTAGACAAGACCATGAAGAGCACCGCGTAGATTGCCGTTCCTGCGTTTCCGGGTAACAGCAACCATAATAGTAGTGAGCGCCGGGAAAACGCGGGGGAGGACCAGGCAGTGAAAAAGGATAACGACGACTTCGACGCCGGGTCGGAGGAGAAGCCGAAAGAGGACTCGCCCCGCAGCGACAGCGATCTCCCCGCGTTCGATGAAGGCCTGACTTCCGAGTTGGAGAACAGGCAGCGCGGGGATATCAAGGACTTCGAGGAGAAGGAAGTCCAGGTCGTCGGGGTATACGAGCATCAGGAACAGGGAATGGCCCCCGGGTTCTCGCCGCCGGCGTTCGTGCTCCTCAGGGACAAGCAGGGCCGCCAGGTATTGATCTTCATCGGACGCTCCGAGGCGTTCGCCATCTCGCTCGCGCTCGAAGAGAGAACGGCAGACCGGCCCCTCACCCATGACCTCATGAAAAGCATCGTGGATCGGCTGGGCGGGAAGGTCGAGCGCATCCTGATTGACGATATCTGGCAGGATACCTACTACGCGAAGATAGCCGTCGCCATGAACGGGAAAGCCGTGGACATAGACGCCAGGCCGAGCGACGCCATCGCCCTCGCCCTGCGCGTGAAAGCCCCCATCTTCATGGCGGAGTACGTCCTTCAGCAGGCGTCAATCAGCGAGGAGCCGTAGTCCGTCTCTACAGCCCGCCGTGCCTCGTGTGCGTGAAGAATCCTCCGACCAGTCCGGTCAGGAAGAACGTGGCCAGGACCAGATACTCCAGGTTGTCCGCGAGCACCTCGATCGCGCTCCTCGTATGCACGTTCATGCACACGCCGACGAACCCCAGCATGACCAATCCTGGGATCAGGAGCACCAGAGGAAGCACCCACGGGCCGAGATGGAGTAGGGGAGCCCCCTCGCATCTGCCGAAGACCTTGCAGGCGACGCGCGATCCCAGCCTGTCGCCTCCCGCCAGCAAGAGCAGCGCGAACAGGAAATATACCAGGATGATTGCCAGATCCGTCATCGAGCAGGTTTCCTCCTCCCGCGTCGTGATCCCCAAAGCCGCCGAGATGTCCGCCCTCTTCGCGTACTCCCGGTGAACGGGCAGGACGTAGCTGATGACTCCAACCATCATATCGGCATAAACCATGCCGTCGCCGCCGTCTTCGGTGAGACGCAGCGCGCGATGCGTCATATACTGACGCTCATACGCGAACGCCTCGTCGCGTCGCCGGGGAAATCCTCGCAGCCGATTCTCCGTGTGTCGCCGGATGTGCGCAAGCTCGTGGATGATAATGGAGGATCGCCCGGCCTTGCCGACATCCCAGAAGCTGTTCCCGACGAAGATTCGCTTCCGCGAGAGAACCGGAGTATAGGCGTAGTAGGCGAAATCCGAACCTCGTGCCGCCGCGAGGCCCCCGAGAGTCTCGAAGAAGCTCGACGTCCTGAAACCTCCATCGCCGATTATCCGGTAGACCATCCGTGCTTCCGCGCGAAACCCGTGCGCATTCAGATAGTCGGCCGCGGATCGTACACGTTCGGTCTCGCGATCCGTGAGCGGCCGGCCCACGTTCGCGTCCAGGAGCACCAGCGTGGCGAGCAGAACCAGCGTGCCATAGACAAGGACGCGCGGCAAGACCATTGACAAATACCTCATCAGTAATGGTTTTCCCGTCGTGCGAGGGGGTCAAACTGCTGAGTGTGATGAAGGTCGCGGGGGAGTCGGAGGATGTGGCCGACACGAGGATGCCGGGTAACCGACGAAACATGTTAACATAAGATAGATTATCGGACTCACCCTCGGGCTAAAGCACGAGGCAATGCCGCGCCTAGGCGGGTTCTCTCAAAAGCTCCAGGCTCGCCTCGATCTCTTTGATCTGATCGTGACACTGCGCGATCACCTCGGCGGCGTTGCGGAGCACGGCCTCAGGTTCCACTTCGCTCCGCACGGAATAGATGATAATGACGGCCGCCAGAGCGCCCAGGACACCCGCGGTGACGCCTACTATGAGCGGCCAGCCCGTTCTTTCGTCATCCATGATAGCCCAGCCTCCTAACCATTCCGGAGCGACGATCACGACGATACGTCGTAGACTTGTCCGTCCTCGCCGCCGCCTTCGCTCAGGGATTTGAATATCCGCTTCACGAACGAGATCAGTTCGAGCGGGTTGAACGGCTTCGTCAGATACATATCGGCGCCGGACTGCCATCCCCGGAAGACGTCGGCTTCCTCTGCTCTTCCGGTTAACATAATCACGGGGATGTCCCGCGTGGCGGGGTTCCGCCTCAGCGTCTGCAGGACCTCGAAGCCGTCCATCTGCGGCATCACGACGTCGAGCACGATGAGGTCCGGGCGCTCCTCATCCACCTTCTGCAGAGCGTCCTTGCCGTCCACCGCCGTAACGACCTGATACCCCTGGCGTTCGAGGTTCGCCTGAACCAGCCTCAGAATGTTCTTGTCATCATCAACCGCGAGGATTCTCTGGGGCATGATGCCGCCCTCCTCTCACAACCGCGCTGTCAGTATAGCAACTGAGCATGCCGTTGTCAACGCTTGGGCGCTCGCGATTCACGGTCCAGTCCACGGACGCGTACTTCTCCTCGGCGAGCCGGCGCGCGAGGCTCTGCTCCCACTCCGTCAACCCCATCTCACTCAGGTCTATGCACAGCGCCGTGCTGAATCCGTTGACAAGCGCGTCCCCCACCGATTTCCCGGAGAAATCCTGGAGCGGAAAGCGGACCTCGGTGTCCATGGGCACGCGTCGGCTGAAGACTCGGTCGCAGTCCACCCTCGGAGCGGCATGCGGTATCGAGCCCTGTTCGAGGATCGCGCCCCATTTCCGGGCCTGAGCCGCACCCGCGCATTTCCCATGCTCCCATCGGACGTCGCACTCCGCGATGTGGGCAAAGCAGTCGCCGCCCGCCGTTTCCGCATGTCGGCTCGATCCGGACGAACCGAGGCACGCGCGAATCCCGAGCAGCTCGAATGCCCGCACCACGCCTTGAATGATCCAGAGATGGCTGCCGACGACGCCGCGAAACGCCTTCGGAATCCGCGAGTCGTCCGTCACGAGGCTGAATGTGACGTCATGTCCGTGGAGAACGGCGCGGCCTCCGGTCGGGCGTCGAACCACGGAGATTCCGACGGCCTCGCAGTAATCCAGGTCAATCCGTGACTTCCGAACGTCCTGCGAATAGCCGAGCGAGACTGCCGGCGTCGCCCAATAGTAGAGCCGGATCGTCGGCGGGGCCTTCCCGTCCGCGTATGCGGCCAGCATCGCCTCGTCCACCGCCATGTTATGCGCGGCGGCATGCCCGCCGTCGAGGATCAGTCTCCAGGAGTCCATCGAAGCTCCATATTCCGCGCGGCGGCCGCCTCGTCGAGCCGGGACACCGGAGTCACGTGCGGGGCGGAGCGCACGACCTCCGGGTCCGATTCCGCCTCCTCCGCGATCTTGAGGAGCGCCTCCGCGAAGGCATCGAGCGTATCCATGCTCTCCGTCTCCGTCGGCTCGATCATCAGCGCCTCCGAAACGATCAGCGGGAAGTAGATCGTGGGCGGGTGCGCGCCGTAGTCAATCAGCCGCTTCGCGATGTCCAAGGCCCGGACACCCTGCGCCTTCTGCTTCGCGGCGGATGCGACGAACTCGTGCATGCATCGCCGGCCGTAGGGAACCTCGTAGGCGTCGGCGATCCGACTCAGAAGGTAGTTCGCGTTCAGGACGGCGTTCGCGCTGACCGACTTGAGGCCGGGCGCGCCGAGGCTGATGATGTACGCGTAGGACTTCACGATCACGCCGACATTCCCATGGAATGCGTGAACACGACCGATCGAATCCGGGCCGTCGTACCGCAGATGGTATCTGCCATCGGAGAACGCGACCACCGGCGACGGAAGGTACGGCTCGAGAAACGCCTTGACGGCGACCGGGCCCGATCCTGGACCGCCTCCGCCATGCGGAGCGCCGAACGTCTTGTGCAGGTTGAAGTGCATCGCGTCGAACCCCGCGTCTCCGGGGCGATGCGCTCCCAGGATCGCGTTCATATTCGCGCCGTCGCAGTAGAGGAGGGCGCCCGCTTCGTGGACCATGCGCGCGATCTCCTCCACGCGCGATTCGAAGAGGCCGAGCGTGTTCGGATTCGTCAGCATAACGGCGGCGGACTCGTTAGACAGCGCCGAACACAGTGCCGAGAGATCTACTCTGCCGTCCGCGCCGGATTCGATCTTCAACACATCGCATCCGCACCGCGCGGCGGTCGCCGGATTCGTCCCATGCGAGGAATCCGGAAGGATCACGATGTGCCGATGGCCCTCCCCCACCCTCTCGTGATGCCGCTTGAAGAGCATGAGCGCCGTGAGCTCGCCCTGCGCGCCCGCTGCCGGTTGAAGGGTCACCGCGTCCATCCCGCCGATCTCCGCGAGAAAGACCTGCATGTCATACATCAGCCGCAGAATGCCCTGACTGAGCTCCTCGGGCTGACACGGGTGAAGTCGCGAGAACCCAGGACGCGCCGCGATCTCTTCGTTCACCACGGGATTATACTTCATGGTACACGAGCCGAGCGGGTAGAAGCCGGTGTTCACCCCGTAGTTGATCGTCGAAAGGTGGGTGAAGTGGCGCATCACGTGAACCTGGCTGAGCTCGGGGAGCGGCAACTCGTCGCGGAGATTGGCGGTTCCGAGAAGCTCCTCCACGGGAAGCTCGGGAACGTCGCAGGGGGGCAGGTCAATCCCCTTTCGACCCGGCGAGCTGATCTCGAAGATGGTCGGCACCCCGTTCATGACGCCAACTCCTCCACGAGCGAGTGAATCTCCTCGCTGGTTCGCTTCTCGGTGACGCAGAGGAGCATGTGGCCGGCGAGATCGGGATAATGCCGCTCCAGGTCGAGGCCGCCGATGATCTTTTTTCGGAGCAGGCGACTGTTGATCTCGGAGACCGGTTTCGGGCACTTGACCACGAACTCATTGAAGAACGGCGCGCTGAACGGAAGCTCGTAACCGGCCAGCTCCACGATGGTCTGGGCGGCATAGTGCGCCTTTTGGAGGCACAGCTCGGCCACTCTCCGAAGGCCGTTCTTCCCGAGCGTCGCCAGATAGACGGTTGCGGCGAGGGCGTTCAACGCCTCGTTCGTGCAGATATTGGATGTCGCCTTCTCGCGGCGAATGTGCTGTTCCCTCGTCTGGAGCGTGAGCGCGAATCCCCGCCGACCTTCGGCATCGGTGGTTGCGCCGACGACCCTTCCCGGCATCTGGCGCACGAGATCCTTCTTGCAGGCGAAGATGCCGAGGAGCGGGCCTCCGAATCCGGTGGGCATACCGAGCGGCTGGCCCTCCGCGACGCAGATGTCCGCATTGTACGCGCCGGGCGGCTTCAAGAGGCCGAGGGAGATCGGATTGCAGGAGACCACGAAGAGCGCTCCGTTCTTACGGGCGACGCGCTCCGCCTCGGCGAGGTCCTCGATCGCGCCGAAGAAGTTCGGGCTCTGGATGACCACGCAGGCGGTGTTCTCCGTGACTTTCCGCGAGAGGTCATCGAGATCGGTCAGACCGGAAGCACGGCTCACCTCGATCAGCGAGCGGCCCGCGCCCCACGCATACGTGCGCATCGTCTCGCGGTATGCCGGATGCACGCAGCCCGAGACGACCCATTCTCCGCGCCCGGTGACGCCCGTTGCCATGAGCGCCGCCTCTGCGAGCGCGGATGCCCCATCGTACATCGAGGCGTTCGCCACGTCCATCCCCGTCAATTGGCAAACCAGAGTCTGAAACTCGAAGATCGCCTGGAGGTTTCCCTGGCTGACCTCAGGCTGGTACGGCGTATATGACGTGTAGAACTCGGATCGCCCGGTGATCGCGGGGACGGTGGCGGGGATGAAATGGTCGTAAGCTCCCGCGCCCAGGAAGCAGGTATAGTCGTCGAGGTTTCCGTTCGAGTCGCTCAATTCGGCCGCGTAGGTGCGAAGCTCCAACTCGCTTAGAGGCCCGGGGAGATCGAGCAACCTCGGCAGTAGCAGCGACGGCGGAACCTGGTCGAACAGCTCGGAGATGTCCGAAATGCCTATCAGTTCGAGCATTCGCCGCCGTTCCGCGTCTGTATTGGGAATGTACGGCAAGATCAGCTCTCCTGGATGAACCTCTCGTATACGTCGGCCGACATCAGCTCGTCAACTTCGACAAGCGACTCCATCTTGACGATGATCATCCAGCCCCCGGAGTACGGCTCTTCGTTCACCAGCTCGGGTGTGTCCGGAAGGTCCTCGTTGACTTCCACGATCTGGCCGCTCACGGGCGAAACAAGATCGGTAACGGTTTTCACGGACTCGATAGTCCCGAAAACTCCCCCCGCATGGATCACCGCGTCCACTCTCGGGAGTTCGAGGTAGACCACATCCCCCAGCTCGGACTGCGCGTGATCTGTGATGCCGATGGTAGCCAGGTTGTCCTCAACCCGCACCCATTCGTGCGACGTGCTGTACCTCAAGTCCTCTGGTATCACTCTTGAACCTCTGTTATTTGGTGACAGTCGAAACCGCTTTCGCGGCCTTATAGAATGGCATCGAAACTATCCGACATGGGCACGGCCTCCCCCGGACGTCAACCTCGACCCGCAAGCCGACCTCGGCCTTTTCCGGGTGAACGTACGCCATCGCGATGCTCTTCTCCAGCGTGGGCGAGTATGTCCCGCTAGTCACATGACCGACGGGCGCGCCGTCCGCCGAAACGATATGCCCCTCTCGCGGGATGCACCGCCCCTCAGCGGACAGTCCTACCAGCGTGCGATCGGGACCGCGCTCGCGCGCGTCGAGAAGCGCCCGCCTGCCGAGGAATTCGCCTTTATCGAGATGCACGACCCACATCAAACGCGCGTCAACGGGCGTCGTTCCGCGCGTCAGCTCGTGGCCGTAGAGCGGCAGCCCCGCCTCGATCCTAAGCACGTCCCTGGCGCCGAGTCCCGCGGGCCGAGCCGCCCCGTCTTCGAGGATCAGCCGCCAGAGCGCGACGGCATCGGAACTCGCGCAGAACAACTCGAAGCCGTCCTCGCCCGTGTAGCCCGACCTCGAGATCCAGGCATCAACCTCCCCCACCCGCTCGTGTATCGCATGCATCTTGCGAAGCGTGGTCAGATCGGATTCCACGAACCGCCGCAGGATTCCCTGGGACGCAGGCCCCTGCAGCGCGATGATCGCCCGCTCGCCCGACAAGTCTCGGAGCTCGGCGCGGAAACGATTGTGCCCGCGTATCCACTCACGATCGGCTTCGGTATTGGATGCATTCACGACCAGGAGGTATTCGTCCTCCTCCAGCCTGAGGACGATGAGATCGTCAATGACGCCGCCTTCATCATCGCACAGCAGCGTATACTGGGCCTTTCCCACCTCCAGCGATGACGCGTCGTTCGTCGTGACGTACTGCACCAGATCGAGCGCGCCGGCCCCACGGACGATCAGCTCGCCCATGTGGGAGACATCGAAGACTCCCGCGGCGGACCGGACGACCTCGACTTCGCGGACGATGCCGGCATAGTAGAGCGGCATCTCCCAGCCCGCGAACTCGACCAGCTTCGCGCCGAGCCGCGCATGTTCCTCAAGGAGCGGCGTTCTCTTCATCGAGTCTACGCTTCCACCAGTCTAACCGGTCGCCAGCGCGTCGGCCATGGCGCGGATATGCTCGGGAGTGGTTCCGCAGCAGCCCCCGACTATGTTCACGCCCAACTGCGCGAATCTCACGGCGTATGCGGCCATTTCGTCCGGTCCGCTCGAATAGATCGTGCGTCCACCGCAGATTTGCGGCAACCCGGCGTTCGGTTGCGCGATGATGATCGCGGACGTGATCTCCCTCATTCTGCGGACGACGTCCAGCGTTTCCGCCGGTCCCACGCCGCAATTCGCGCCCACGCCCGACGCGCCCGCGTCGGTGAGCTGCACCGCGGCGGTCTCGGGATCAATGCCCATCATGGTCCTGCCGCCGGTATCGAAAGCCATCGTGCAGAAACACGGGATGCCTGCTCGAAGCGCGCCGGCCAGGGCCGCCTTCGCTTCATCCAGATCCATGAACGTCTCGATCAGCACTACATCCGCGCCGGCTTCCGCCTGGGCCTGAGCCTGCTCCGCGAAGACGTCCACAGCTTCGTCCCACGAGAGATCGCCCAGCGGTTCGAGGAATTTGCCGGTCGGGCCGATTGACGCCGCGACGAAGCGCTCCGTCCCAGCCGCCTCTCGCGCGAGCGATACGCCCGCGAAGTTGAGCTCGCGCGCCCGGTCGCCCAGGCCGTAAGCATTCAGCTTCAGCCGGCTGCCGCCGAACGTATTCGTGGATATCACGACCGAGCCCGCCTCGATGTAAGCGGCATGCACGGCCTTCAGTTCATCCGGCTTCTCCACGTTCCAGAGCTCCGGGCAGACGCCGGGCGGCAGCCCGCGCTCTTGAAGCATGGTGCCCATCGCGCCGTCGCTCAGAACGGTGCGAGCCTGAGCCAATTCCATGAGCCTCTGTCCCGACATGCTCGTCCCCCGGTCACCTGTCTTCCAGGCCATGCATCGCCATCTGTGCGAGAAGGAATGAGACGCATGCTTCGGAGCCCTGGTTAAGGTTCAGTCCCCACGGGCATACCGCGTCGCAGCATCCTCCCGTCTCAGCGTCGTATACCCACAATCCCGCTCTGTTGTTGCCGAAATACCAGCTATGGGCGATATGCGCCAGATCGCGGTAGGCGGGATCACCGAGCAACTCGTGCGCCAAGGCATACAGATACACAGTGTAGCCCGCGTCTATGGATTGTTGATCGTACCAGGCCCGCTTTCCTCCGCGCAGATACCATCCGTCATTGCCGATTATTTCGAGCCTGCCGTCTACGATCACGGTGTCCGTCAGAAACTGGATCGTCCGCCGGGCGGCTTCTTTGTACTTCTTGCGTCCGGTCAGCTCGCCCGCGACCAGCATCCCGAGCGCGATTATCGCATTTCCATAGGTCAGGTACGGCTCATACCAGATCCAGTCGCCATCGGTATGCGCGTTCAGGCCCACAAGGAGCGAGTCCGCGAGCGCGCCGGCTTTCGATACCAGGCCGGTCCGATCCTCATTCGCCCGCAGGTACTCGCTCATTCCGAGCATCGAATATGCCCGCGCGCGAGGGCTCTCCAGGTCGCCTGCCCAGACCACGGAATTCTCGAAAAGCTTCCTGGCGACCACTCGGATGTTCTCCGGTACCCCGCTCGAAGACACGTATCCGCACGCCCAGAGCGCCCGTCCGAGACAATCCTCCGTCCCCTCCTCGTCGAGGAAGACGCGCTGATAGGTCATGAAGTCCTTGAACCTGTTGTCCGCGGCCCTCGCATAATGCAGGAAGCTGAGGTAAATAAGGACCAGGTCGAGGTCCTCGCGCGTACCGGTGCGCTCGTATTGCTTAGCGGCAACGATGAGCGCGCGCGCGTTGTCATCGGTCGTGTAGCCGAGCCTGCGATTCGGCACGCTGTGGAAACCGTGCTGGATGACCCCGGTGGAATCAGTAAGCGTGCGCAGATAGGAGAGGCTTATCGGAGGATAGCCCATCAGGAGCGGAGCCTCCCGCCCGATCCGCCGGATCCGCCCTTCGATCCGGACTTCGCCGGCACGACGGAGCTGGTGTGAAGCCTGTGAAACAGGTTCAGGTAGTCTATCGCGACGTTAAACCAGGCGGCGCGGCGGCCGTACTTGTATGCCTTCGTTTCCATCTGCTCGCGCATGGACGGGCCTGAGAGTATGGAGATGGCGGAAGCCGCGATCTCCTCCGGGTTGCGGAAGTCCACAAGCAGCCCGCGCCCCTCGGACAGAACCTCCTCCGCGTACAGATATGGACTCGAGACAATAGCCTTTCCGCAGCCGAGAGCATATGCGAGTGTGCCGCTGACTATCTGATCGCGGTTCAGATACGGCGTGACGTAAACATCGGTCGCGCACAGGTAGTTGATCAGCTCCTCCAGCGTGAGATACCGGTTGTTGAACCGCACGTTGTCTTCCATTCCAAGGTCGGACACGAGTTGAAGGAGCTCCTTCCGATAGCTCTCTCCCTCGTAGTTTCTGACCCCCGGATGGGTTTCGCCCAAGACGAGATACAACGCGTCCGGGTACTGCCGCACGATCGCCGGCATCGCCCGGATAGCGTATTCTATGCCCTTCCCGCGGTTGATGAGTCCGAACGTGGAGATCACCGGCCTGTCCGCGATTCCGAGCGACCTCTTGATGGCGGCGGCCCCGACCCTGTGAACGTTCGGGACGCCGTGCGGGATCATCACCACTTTCCGCGGAGGAACGCCGTAGTTCTCGATAAGCATGTCCCGCCCGGTCTTCACCATCACTATCAGCGCCCCGGCGACCTCCGCGATCTCCTGGACGATGCGCTTTTGGTTCGGGCTGGGACTGAAAAGCACCGTGTGCAGAGTGGCTACCGCGGGCTTCCGAAGCCGCTGGAGGAACGCGAGGACGTATTCGCCGTCCGGTCCGCCGAAGATCCCGTACTCGTGCTGAAGGCTCACCACCTCCGCGTGCGAATCGTTTATGAAATCGGCGGCATCGAGATAGGACTCCCGGTCGGACTTCCGAATCCGGGACTGGACGATCTTCGGGTACTGTTCGATGTCAACTTCGCCGCCCATGGCGACGACCAGGGGATTGGAGAAAGGCGTGTACTTCGCTATCGCGTTTGCCAGGTCCCTCGTGAACGTGGCAATGCCGCACTCCTGCGGCGGATAGGTGGCGACATACGCGACATCAATGCGATTCAGGACTCCCCGGAGGAACTTGAACATCTTCAAGTCTTCCGGCTTCCATCCGTCCCTTGGCAGTGAGACTGCCGTTGTCAGGTCGAGTTCTTCGTCTAATTCCTTTACGGTCTTGGCCAACGGCGATCCCCACACTGTTCCTCGACGCGGTCATTTTCCCGCGCTATCGGAATTGTTCTTCTGACGACGAGGTTTCTTCTTCTTGAGGCTCTGTACGGCGGAATCGTCGTCCTCAAACACCGGCAGAATCTTGTTCAGGCCGGTGATGGAGAGCACCCTTTCGATCTGTGGGTTCGTGCCCGAGATCGCCAGTCCGCCATCGTGCTCGGCGACCCGCCTGAGTCCCCCCACCAGTGTTCCCAGCCCGGAGCTATCTATATAGTTGACGCCGGAAACCCCGATCACGAGGCGAAACTCTCCCGCGTCCATCAGGCTGCGAATCTTGTCCCTGAGCTTCGCGCAGGTGAACTCATCCACATCCCCGGAGAGACTCAGAACCGGGATGCTGTCTACCCTGCTTACGATGAGATCGAGATCTGTCTCCACTAATGTCACTCCCTTACATCTCAGATCAGCATGCGCATCATGGCGCGCTCGACTTGCGGACGAGATGCCGATCTCGATTTCGCCATTCGGCGGATTGCGGGCGCACTACGATGTCGCCAGGCGCGGATGAAGACGCTTCCGCGGCGTTCATGTGCCGCGGTGCAGCACTTCATCTCCCATCTTCATGCTTGCACATCGAGTTATTCGCCGCTCACGTGCGTTTCTCCTTCGTGCCGCGCGAATAACCGCATCGGTTTGCAGGAAGCGCGCTGTTGCCCTACAATTGTGTATACGCAAAGATGATCCCGCGCGGTTCGCTCACCCGAGATTCGGAGGCCGCCGCGCGTGACCCGGAGGGCGCAATCGTGAAGATAGGCATCATCGTCGGCACGGGAATGAACGATCTGGCAAAAGGCCTCGAGTGGGCGGAAGTCTCGACTCCCTTTGGCTACACGGTCACGGCCACGATCCAGTTCGGAGGCAGAGAAGTCGTGGTCGTGCGACGCCACGGCCCCGGACTCAACGTACCTCCTCATCTCATCAACTATCGAGCGAACCTCTGGGCCATGCGCGATGCGGGCGTGAAACCAGTGCTCGCTACGGCGGCCGTCGGGTCTCTGCGGCGCCCGATCAAACCCTCCACCCTCGCGATCGTCCGCGACTTCATTGATTTCTCGAAGCGGGGCAATCTCACTATCTACGATACGCCGGGCGAGAGGCTGAGACACATTGACCTGTCCAGGCCGTATTGCCCGTTGCTGTCATCGGTGATCGAACAGGCCGCCGCGGAGATCGGCGTCGAACTGGGGCCGCGCGTCGTCTACGTATGCGTTGACGGCCCGCGCTATGAGACCCCGGCAGAGGTGAAGATGTTCGCCAAAATGGGCGGCGACGTGGTCGGCATGACCAGCGCCCCGGAGGCGATTCTGTCCCGAGAGCTCGACATGTGCTATGGTTCGCTCGCGATCGTGACGAATTACGCGGCGGGATTCGGCGAGCATAAGCTGGAGCATGACGACGTCGCCGCGGCCGCGAAGCAGCTTCAACCGACGATCCGCGCGATCCTGGAGCGCGCGGTCGCCCTCATCCCCGAAACCGGCAACGGCTGCGGTTCGGTGGACTAAGCCGCGCCGGGAATGCGTTCAGGGCCGCCGGATCAACTGCTTCAGCTCCGTGAGGTTACCCGCGCTGAAGAACGCTTCCTCTTCCGTGATCAGCCCCGCCTTGAAGTACTTCACTAGGCACTGGTTCATCGTCTGCATCTGGAAGAAGCCGCCATCCGCGATCGCCGAATACAACTGGCCCGTCCGACCTTCCTCGATCAGCTTGCTTGTCGTGGGTGTCGCGACGAGGATCTCCACCGCCGCGATGCGGCCCGCGACGTCCGCCTTCGGAAGCAGCTTCTGAGAGACGACTCCCCGGAGGCAGTTCGAGAGCCGCGTGCAGATCTGCGGCTTCTCATGCGGCGGGAACATGTTGATGATGCGGTCCACCGTCTCCGCCGCGCTCGTCGTATGCACCGTTGACAGAACGAGATGCCCTGTCTCGGACGCCGCGAATGCCACGTGCATCGTCTCTATATCTCGCATTTCCCCGATGAGAATCACGTCCGGGCTCTGTCGGACGACGTATTTCAGCGCCTCAGTGAACGATTCCGTGTCAATGCCGACCTCGCGCTGACTCACGATGGCGAGTTTGTCTTCGTAGATAAACTCGATCGGATCTTCTATAGTCACGATGTTGCAGTGCCGAGTCTCGTTTATCAACTCGATCATCCCGGCGAGCGTTGTGGATTTCCCGCATCCCGTCGGCCCGGTCACAAGAATCAGGCCCTGGCGGTGGGTCGCGAGGTCTTTCAGCACCGGAGGCATCCCCAGATCGTCCAAGCCCGATATCTGAAGTGGAATGAGCCTCAGCACCATCCCGATACTTTCGCGCTGCCGGTAGACGTTCGCTCGGAACCGGGCGATTCCTTCTATCGTGAACGCGAGGTCGAGCTCATTCCTGCGCTCGAACCGGGCGATCTGATCCTGGCTCATCGCGCTGTATGCCAGGTCGCGCGCTTCATCATTTTTCAGCGACGGCTGATCGAGTTGGACGATCTGGCCGTGTACGCGCAATGTCGGAGGCGCGCCCGCCTTCAAGAATAGGTCCGATGCTTTCTGCTCGGCTGCCAGTTTCGAGAGTTCCTTAAGGTCCATTTAACTCCTCGTCCGATGCTTCTGCACGAGTCGGGCGGCTATGATGAATCCCAGCGCCGCCATCGTCAATGCCAGCGCCATCACCAGTATCCCGATTGTCAATCGGAGGCCGCGGTCGGCGGACTCCCTGGGCGCGCCCGGGATTCGCGGGCCGGGGAGATCCAGACGCTCGAAATCATGCGTCTTCAGCGAAATCGAGTACCTATATGTATTACTTCCACGATTGAGCTTGATTCTGACGTGCTTGTTCTCGAAATCCCCTACCCCGCGGAAGACGAACGTCGCCGGGACGATGTACTGAATCTCCACGGCGTTCAGGTCCCGAAACGCGATGATGATCGGCTCGATAGGGAGGTATCCGGTCTGCGGCTGAATCGTCACGGGCGTGGAGAAGTCCACCGAGGTCATGGGATTCTCGCCGGACTGCATCAGGCTTCCGCTGGTGATCTTCAGGTCCGCGGCGGTCCATCCCGTGTTCTTCAGCAGGCTCGCGAGGTGCGTTTCGGCGGTCAGCTTGGTGACGACTTTCGGATAGGTGATGGAGACCCAGCTTCGCGCGGGGTTTCTGGCGTCAATCCATATCAGCACGTCTGGCATGCGGGCTTCGGGCGTGACGGCCGTCTGCGCCGCGCGGACGTGGGTGGAGAGCATCAGCGCGGTCATCAGGCACAGGAGTCGAAGAATGGTGGTTGTTGCGGGCATGTGATCTACCAGAGATGTTTGTTTGCGAATGCTCGTCCCGAACCGGATTCCAGGTACTGCTCGAAAGCCGCGGCTCTCTCATCATCCTCGAACCAGATGGAAGCAACGAGCTTCCACGGCTTGAACTTGCTCGTGTGCGGAGAGCCGCCTTCGTTATGTTTAGCGAGTCTTGCTTCGGGGTCGTCGGTCAGTCCTGTGTAGCACTGACCCGGATGGCTGATACTCCGGATGAGGTAGACCCATTTCATCCCTGAAGTAGCCCTCCTCTGCTAAAGCCGCGGCTCGCCTGGAATCAAGAAGGATGACTCGCCAGCCGCGGAAAGTCCTCCTTCGTCCGCCCGAGGCGGACTACGGCGGACAACCTTCGCCACTTGTCTCCACGTTTGGCCTGTGTGCGGAGGCTGGCTTGCCAACCGTAGCTTCGAACAGAAAGCCCGCCGTCGCCCTCCTTCATCGGGCTATGGCGGGCAGCCTTCGCTAAAGCCGGGGCTCGCTGAAGGTTGGCTCGCCAGCCGTAGCTTCGAACAGAAAGCCCGCCGTCGCCCTCCTTCGTCGGGCTATGGCGGGCAGCCTTCGCTAAAGCCGGGGCTCGCTGAAGGTTGGCTCGCCAGCCGTAGCTTTAGCGGAGGCTGGTGGAGCTGATGGGAGTCGAACCCACGACCTCTTCCATGCCAAGGAAGCGCTCTCCCACTG
>Ga0315284_10007185_pt1 | contig 15891 bp, 21 predicted proteins | sample YL17G09_16_MG_FD_203696 | JGI IMG/M metagenome (GOLD analysis project Ga0315284, IMG submission 203696) | Sediment microbial communities from Yellowstone Lake, YNP, Wyoming, USA - YL17G09_16 | ecosystem: Environmental > Aquatic > Freshwater > Lake > Sediment | place: USA: Wyoming | collected... | reverse complement strand
ATAAACCCCTAAAATAGTATCAAATGAACTCCCGATAGTATCAAATACATATTTATCTGTTGTTGGGGCTACCCACTCATACCACACAGAACGGTCTCCCCATCCTATTTCACCTGATTCTAACGTTGCATCTGTATTATTACCTGAAATAGTACAAGGGAAAGTTTCTATTAATATTCTATTTGCGAAATTATCATTTACAGGTGGCATAATATTATTTAATAGGTTTAATTTTATTACTTAAAAAATTAGTTTTAGATTGTAATACTGCATCTAATTGTTTTTGTGTTTCTCTTATCATATAAATAATTCTAATATCATCAGAGCAGATAGGACACGTAAGAAAAACATTATTCATACCCGGAGCATAAGGATATGACGAAATATCTATCATATTATCACATTCTGGATTAGGACAATTAATTTGACTTATTAATCCCTCTACTTTAGTTAATACAATTTTTCTTTTCATTATAACTCCACTCTTTTTGTCCCATCTACCCAACCTTCAAGATAGGCTGTTGCATTGTTATAAACCCAATAAGTATCTCGTCCTAAATCTCTATCAAATATTAATTTTTTACCTGCTTTTAAAGCTATATCATCATCGAAATTCATGTCTCCTATAAAAGTAACTCCTTCAGTTATATAAATATTTTCTTCTATAGTTGTTGCGTAAAGTGTTCCTCTCAATCTAATATTATTAAATTCACAGTCTCCATTATCATACATAATAAACCCGGTCTCATTAAATACATAGTTTCCTGATTGGATTGTATGAGGAGTAATACTGATATTCCCTACTCTAGCTAACATAGACCCAAAATAAGCCAATTCGCTCCCATCAACATCAAAAAACTGCATCGAATTACTATCTAATACCATTGAACCTGCAGTATTAATGATTTTTAAATTTTCACTTAATTTTAAGCTACCTATTAACAAATCCGTCAAAATAGGCATCATATTATCACGTAACAGTTCAATAGTATCTTCTTCAAATTTCCCTTTATGCCCATATAACTTATATTCTTTAAAATTAACTATATAAGCATTAGGGGAAGTATCTTTAGTATCTTGTACTAATCTAGTAGTACCTGGAGTAGGAATGACAATTTTAGCTAATAATAAACTAGTAGTATTAGAATCTTTTTGAATAATTATACTATTTTTATATAAAACTATGTATAAAACTGATACGTTTGAATCAAAAGGTATTTTGATTGTCATTTGTTCTGTAAGAGTATATAGATAACCCCCAGCGCACCCTTTTCCGGGGTTGATAATTACAGTATCGGTGATAGGATTGGTCGCTTCTACTTCTAAACCGTCAATGATAGTAGAGGGCAACGCTTCAGATAATACATATTGAACAGCTGAAATAGCGTTATCTCTATCAGCAAATATACTTTCTACTCCCGTATCTAACTGTCTATCATAAGAAGAAGTAGTGTTATACTGCATTCTCTTGTTGATTTCTTCGACAGTTAAGGTATAAAGGTTTTTATATGTGACAGACATTATGTTTTAATTTCTTCTTTTTCTACATTTTCTATTAATTCATTTAGTAATATTACTTGCCCGGCTATTTGCTGAAAACTATTTTTTAATTTTTCCATCGTTTGTTCTCTTTCAACTTTCATTTTTAATAAGTCTGCTTTATTCATCTTATTCTGTCCTTTCGATTTTAATTCTCATTTTCCATCCCTTACACAAATCCTCAAATAAGGAATCAGGTAAAATACATCCTAGCCCTTCTCGAGTTCCTATCTTCAAAATTGAATCACAAAAATCAGAAGCAGTAAAATCTGTATATTGATAATCAACTTTAGCTAAATCGGCGGTTTTAAAATTGCAGTTATGAGCTTTACAACTTCTTACCCAAGTTTTACCTACAAATCTCGCACCATAAAAATTACAATTTGTTAAATTACAGCGAATAAAAGAACATGGGGTTTTATCATTTCCTAGTTCAGTATTAGCCCAAGTACTTCCGCTTATATCTCTTTCGAGGAATTGAAAATCTTTGATAATAGCTCCAGCTAAATCTACCCCTTTTAAATCAACATCTTTTATCAATTCTGATATATCTATTTTATTTTTAATATAACTATTAATTTTATTCTTTAAATCGCTTGTAAAAGGCTTCATACAGGCTCCTTACGTATAAATTAAATCGTTTTCAGAATACCTAGCTAACACCAAGGTATAATTACCGTTATTATCCGATATAGATTCAACAAAGTAATTAGTATCAATATTGTTATACGGGTCAACTATTTTAATTGTTTGCCCTATTTCAATATGGGGGGAATATAAGACTTCAACTTGAACTTTAGAATGGTTCTTAATAAATTCCTTTAAATACATTTTTGATACATAATCTAACTGACTTTGAGAGTATAAAGTAGAATTATCAACTTTAACCGATTTATAAAGACGGTCTTTTAATTGTCTCCTTAAACCTTTATAGTCATAAACAGTCGTGTCTCCTTCTAATTCTTGAACTAGTTTATCTCCAATAACATGATTTGATGTTAACCCCGTTACTCCTGTAAAAGATGTAGAAGTTAATCCAGTATAAGTAAAACTATCATATGAACCATCATTATTGTCTATATACCCAGTTACGGTTGTTTCTCCTGACTCAAGTTCATCGAAATTTTCAGTAGAATCTACAGTTATTGTATTAGCTCCAATATTAGCGTTCTCTGTTAATATGCAAGTAGGGATGAGTGTCGCATTAGCTTTTATAACTATATCATTATAAGCTGCAATTTCTGTTAGAGCTACTACGTACACCCCGTAACTGATGATTGTATCTTCTGTCTGTTTAGCACTAAATGGAATAGTAACAATTGCTGTTATAGGGTCTAAATTAGGTGAAATAGTTACATTACTTTGTAACACTTTCATACTTCCATATTCAACTCTTCCAACATTTTCAAGTATCATTTTAAAGTATCTAGCTTCAAACCCTACACCTAAATCAGATTCTTCAAAACTTTTTCCTACTCCACCAGTAAAATCGATGTTTTGCGTTTTATCACTAATAATATAATAATTAGTACCATCAATAGAATACTCTAATGATAGCGTAAAATTAATATCATATTTTCTAACACTGTCAGGTTTATAAAATCCTGCTATAATATCAATAGCCTGTATCTCTTTCACCGAACCTAAATCTAAAATTGCATAATTAAATCCTGTAGGGGGTTCCGCAAAAAACTCTGTTTGTACTTGGGTATCATATCTCCCATCAATCACAGATGCTATATCTTTAAATGGAGTAATTACCGATAAATATTGATATGTAGCTTTTACAGATGTTTGAGCTGGATATTTAATAAGTTTCTTAGCTATCTTAAATTCTGCTTTTTCATAATCTATAATCAAATCATCTGTAGAATAAAATACATAGTAAGTAGCCGTAGCGACCCCCTCTACTGTAGTATTTTGTTCAGTTCCAGGAACAGCTAGTATCCCTTCCCCGTAATTCATATATTCAGAATAAGGAGGTAATGTATATACTGGTGCTCCTAAAGCATCATAAAAAATTATAGAATTAGAAGGGTCTATACTCGTATGAGGAAATTTAATTTTATAATAGTAATAAGTATGGCTTGTAACCTCAGTTCCGCCCCCACCTCCGCCTCTTTCTCCCCAAGCTAAGTATGAACCAGAACTTAGTTTAAAGTTAATTAGCCAACATACTAGACTCCCAATAATTAAAGCTATCATTTTCCACCTCCAGAAGAAGTAGTATCGGTTTTAGTAGTTGTCTCTATTGCAACTTGTTGTCCCGCAATAATATGTGAAGTATTATCAATAGCTACATCATTTAAATACACTGTAGGCATCATTGTTTCTACTAAAATTTTTCCTATTCCTGAGATTGGAGACCCGTATACCCAGAAATCTCCTTCTTCTCTACTAATGACAATATCCGAGTTACTAGCTATAGATTTATAAGTTTCTCCAGTACTACCAAAAGAAATACCATCTCCAAACATCAAATTCGTAGGATTTTTATTTTTCCCGTACATTACAACTCTAGTATATAAATCTTCATCTTCTAAGTATGTAAGAGACGTTTCTAATTGTAATGTATAATCTTCTCTAGTCTTTTGGCTCATATACATTGACCATATTTTCTCATCGCCCCTTGTTAATATCATATAATTAGGAGCTAAATAGTCTTTTAATTTTTTTAAACCTGCAAATCTATTTTCAACTTCTCTACTTCTAAAACTCATAGTACTTAATTCAATTCCACTTGCTTGCAGTGTTTTAAAAGAATAATTAGAATTACAGGTAACTACTGAATCAGTCACTATCGCTGTATCTAAGATAATCCTTCCAAATCTTTTATCTAAATAAACAAAATTAGCTCCAGGAATTGTAAAATCTCCTGACACTAAATCCGTTTGTAAATTAGAATATTTGAGATACCAAACTTGCCCTCTCGGAAAAGTATAAGTCCAAGTCACTAAACTTGTAGCTTTATGATTACTGAGGGAATAAGTTCCTGTAGGAGGTATTCCTTGTAAAATATTACCACTCTTCGATGACCAAGTAAATATATCCCCCGCTACCTTTCCTTCTCCAGAATCAGGCAAACCGCTAGCATCCGTTACTGTTAAAGAAGTAGCACTAGAATTAATATCCCCGACTAGATAGGTTTCTACTGTTATTTCAGAAGGAGTATAATTAGGAGACATAGTATCCGTAGTTGTATTTTCTACATTTTGGAAAGAATCTATTAGATGATTATCAATAACATCTTGTGCTGTCGCTTCATTGAAAAGGTATTTCCCATACCCGTCAGGTAGGGTTAGAATAGATTCTATGATATCTTCAGCATATAGTCCTTTTACGTAAAAATAATATTTTGAACAAATGACATCATAATTATGTAAAGCGTTTAAAGGATATCCTAATTTTAATTGCCCGTCTTCATACATGATTTCAAAACCGTCATACTGAGGGTCTTCAACATCTGTATTTTTATTTTTAATAACAATAATAGGAGTTGGATTTTGAGCAATAGCGTTGTTAGCAAAATTAAATATATGAGCTAATGAATCATTGGGGTAAGGTAAATAATTAGGCGTTAATGTTTCATTTTCTATTAAAACTTTATCTCCTTCACATTCTAAATCTATATCTAAATATTGTAAAGTTGAAATATAGTCTAGACATACTAAAGTGATAGACCTCTCAGAAGAAGTTTTTTTAATAGACCTTTGACTAATCATTCCGTAGAATTTTTTAAATTCGGTTGAATCTTCTTGAAAAAATTCAGAAAACGCTACCACATCTCCAACTTTAATATTAGATGACCCTCCTTCACTAAAAATCTCAGAGTTATTATGTAAGACAAACGTAGCTTGAGAAGAACCGAATTCTTTACTTGTTTGTAAAGTCCAAGTAACTAAATAATCTGAATAATCTACGTTATTAATTTTAAGAATAAATCTAGTTTTTATTTTTTGTTGATTATATTGATTTTGTATAGCTGTAGTTAATACTTTAGCCATTATTCAACCCTCTCAAAGGATACCTGTAAATCGTAAGTATCCTCAATACCTGAGAACCATACTCGAGACATATCACTAAAGAAACCTATAAACTCTTCCCCTGTATGAGTAACAATTTTCAAAATGTCTCCATTAACTATATAAGTCTCAATTTGTGTTCTTAACACAGAAGTAGTACTAGCCCAAAACATAGTAAATATTTCTTTACTATATTTTGTTTCAGGAGTAATATATGCATTAGAACCGTTAGCTAATTTAATTTTAGTAACATTAGAGACATATTTAGTTTCCATATCTTGATTAGGTCTAGGTATAGCGGTCTCAGCATCCCACCCTAAACTACTGTTTTGTATATAAATAGTCCAATTGCTCATAATTATCCTTGAAAGCCACGACGGCTCATGATTGAAAATTCGTCTTCAATATTTCTTTTCTCTGAGAAGTAAGCAGAAGAAGGTAAAATATACGCCCTAATATCTGTTCTCAAAGCCATAAGATTCCTATTAATTATCTCTAAATTTTTATTCGTAACATCAATTTTAGAAGTAACTGTACCTTCGGATGTTCTTGTTTCTGAAGATTTTTGAGTTGATTTTTTACCGAATAAACTAGGCAAAAGAGCCGCTACCATTAAACCAACACCTAACATAGCCCATCCAATTGGACCCATTCCTAATAATACTCCTCCAGCTGGTCCTGCAGCTAATCCTCCTGCTATTCCTCCTGCTATTCCTCCAGCAGCCCCAAATATTCCTGAAGCTACAGCTCCTCCAGTCCCCATACCTCCAGCTTTTGCTGATTGATACATAGAGTATCCAGTCACAATTCCCCCCATTCCAGCTACAGCTAATTGACCTCGAGTAATGGTACTCTTACCTTTAGCGGGGCCGTACATATAACCTTGCTCACCCATTCCAATAATTTCAGTACCGCCACCTGTACTACCAATTAAAGGCTGTCCCCAAAAACCATTAGATTGTCCGAAAATTGCCCCCATCCCACCACCACCACTATAGGACGCTGTTCCTGAGACACTTCCTCCCGCCGCAACTATAGCTCCATCTCGATGCCCTCTTACTATCAACTCATATACAACCTTATGAGCTGTTTCTATTTGACTCTGTATATTACTTCCTCTAATAGCATTTTTAATCCCTACAAACATACCTCCAAACATAGTATCTAAACCTGTAGTATTAAATATAGTATCAGTAAGTCCTCCAGCTAAAGATGACGCCATTCCTTCTTTAATTGCATCTCCGAATTTTATACCGATATTACTAATATCACCTTTACCTAAAATCCAATCTTGTAATCCTCCCTCAAAAGCTCCCCTTAATTTATCAGCTTCAGCTTTAATTTCTGCAAATTCTGCTTTAATCAAATCATTCTTTAATTGCTGATAAACTACTTGGTCTTTTTCAATTAATGTAAGTCGTTCCGCTGCTTCGATTTGAGCTATTTTATAGCGTAACGCTTCAGTATCGGTCGCACCCTTTAATCTGTATAAGTCCGTTTGAAAATCAATTTCCTGTCTTAAAGCAGCTTTACTTTTTTCTGCGTTCTCGATACGAGTATCGTCCATCTCTTTAATTTTTAATAAGTTTGCTGCTGCAGCTCTACCTTCTGGCCCCATCTCTTTTTGTATATTTGCTCTTTCTTCTTCTAAATCTTTAACTTCTTGTGCCAATCTAACTTCCCTTTGTGAGTCAACTATATTATAAAACATTCGAGTTTGAGGATTTTTTTGTATGACCGCTAATTCTTTTCTTTTTGCTTTTAATCTTATGTCTAATTGTTCAGTAGCGGAATCTAAATTAACTTTATCTAATTCTAATTGAATCTCTTCTACTGTTCGGGTTACTTTAGGTTTTAACTTATTTAAAGCTTCATCAATTTGAGTTACTAAAGGCATATCACCTTGCTCTACAGCTTTGGTTCGTATATCAGTTAGTCCTTTCACAGAAACAGCTCTAGCTTTTTCAGCTTGTAGGGTATTGATTTGAATATCTCTAGCTTGTAATAAATGTTTAGAATAATATTCGGTGTAATTACTTAAAACTAAAATAGCTTCTCCCAACTGATTAACTGCATCTATAGCTGCTTTAATCCCTGTGGTATCTCCTAGAGCCGCAGCTAAATTAGTCCAAGTCGCAGATAATTCTTTTACCTTGAAAGAAGCGGTATTTTGTTTAATTTTAAAAGAATCCCAGGCGTCTCCCGCTGATGCTAAAGAAGCTACTTGAGCTGATAAACTTCTTTCATAACTGTCCATTAAAGCAATAAAAGGGGTAGCTTGTCTACGAGAACCAATCTGTGTAGCTAACTCAATCTTTTCAGATTCTGATAAAGTTTTCCAAGCTTTAGAAATATCATATAAAACAGCTTCTGCTTCTCTAAAAATACCAGTATTTTCATATGTTGATTGACCAAGTTCATCTTGGTATACTTTAACTTTTGCTATTTGAGCTATAGAATCTTTCCCTGTTGAAAATAACCGAGTATATATCATCTGTAAAGCATTAGCAGCTTGACTTCCTGATTTACGAGTAGTTTCAATAATCCCTACTAAATGCCCGTTAAAAGCGTCTAAACTTATTCCAAACGCTTGAGCTGTAGCACCTGCAGTTTTCATACCTTCAGCTAAATCTTTAGCTGTAACTGCATAATCTTTTTGGACTTTCATCCATTTATCAACTATCATAATACTATCTCTAAATGGAATATTATAAGCTCTGACAGCAGAAGTAAGATTTTCAGCTGATTCCGCAACAGTAGTTCCTAAAACTTGAGCTGCTAACATTGAAGTTTTTGTCATTTCTAATGTTTCAGAAATAGATAAACCTTGCTGCACAAATATTTTTGCAGCTTCTAATGCTTCTTTAGCGGAATATCCATACATACTCCCCAAAGCCATAACTTCTTTAGCTAATAATTTATATACTGAAGCAGTAGAATTTCCAACCATTTGAATTTCAGCTAAAATAGCTTCTAATTCAATAGACTGTTTAATAAATTCTTTTGTTCCTTGAATGACGGCCATATATCCGTTACGTAACAACATCCAAATAGGAATAACAAACATAGCACGTCTAGCAAGTATAGCCATATCTCCTATCATATTACCTAACGTGTGCTCATGTAACGCCCCCATAGATTTTAAAGCGTCAGATGTTAACCCATACGTTTGTCTAATTTGTAATAATCCAGCTCTGTAAGTTTTCCAACTTATAGTTTGTTCTTTAATTTTTTCATTTAATTTTCCTAAGTCGGTAGCGGCGTTTTGAGAAAACTGATTAATTAAAGCATCTTTAACTGCTTTTGCTCCTTGGTTAGGACCAATTCTCCACAGTTCTTGGTCTTTATCGTTTCTAGCCCCTAAACCTCCGCCTCCTTTAAAAGTCTTAGGATAAAAGAAAGTCATTCCTTTTTCAGCAGCTAAACCCATGTCCTTTAGTTTCTGTTCTAAATCAGAAACTTTTTGAAATACATTATCTTTGTCGACTAAACCTAAAACAATTGCTGCGTTTAGTACATAGTCGGGATTACCTGTTTGATTAGTTGCCATAATTTTTTCACTTTTTGGGAGTTTTAAATACCCACTTACTAGAAGGAGCTTTATTTATATCTTTAGTTTGTGATTTTCCTTGTGTTTTATCTTTCTTACTTTTATAATACATATAACTGTCTTCATAAATTTCTTTTTCTAATACCTTTTCATCAATCTCTTTTAAAGCTATATCCATATACAGAGAATAATAAAAACTTAAATATTGAATAAAGGTCATTTGAATATCTGTTAAATCATCAACATTTTTAAATAGATGTATAGATGACATTTCTCTACTTAAACTATATAAGTTTTGATAATAATTATTTTTAGCTAATTTTCTTAGGATTGTAATATCCATAAGTCATTATAGCTCACTTCCGCTTGACATTAAAGTTACAAAATAAGTACATCTATTTATTACTTTCTCATTAGGTTCAGCTTCAAAATCTTCCCAAGTTTTCCAAGCTCGTTCCCAAGTATCTGGGTCTTTATTTCCTTCTCCTAAATCTTTCCCTGGAATCTTTTTCTCTACTATAAGAAAAGTAAGATAAGTCAACGTATAAATCATTACTTGTTGTTCGATTGAAACTTCTAATAGAGTAGTTTTATGTAATGATAAATTTTGTATATCTGATTCAAGAACTTCTAATTCTTCAGTAAACGGTACTAAATCAGAATCAGGAGCCATTTTAGTCAATAATTCTCCTAATTGAAATTTAAGTGTATCTCTCCGATTAGATTTATTTTTTAGTGTTACATCCATAGCGTTAATATCAATTCCTCGAGTTAAATATACTTTTTTTAAATCGCTTTCTAACATAAACTTCATATCTCGCAATAATTCATTAAATTTTTCTACTCTCTTTTGGTAAGCTTCTCTCTTCTGTTTATAATTTGCTTTTTTAATACGATATTCAACCCCATCAATATCTAAAATTTGTTCATTACTTTGAACAATTTCAGCTATGTCATTAACTTGAATAGCCGTAGCTAATTGCTCCTGTGGACTTACCTCTTTCTTTTCCATACTATTTCTCCTTCCTATTTGTAAACTTAAAATAAGACACTTCTAGCCCCTTAGAATAAGCGTAGAAAACATCTTGCATTTCTCTACTACTCTCATAGATAAGTTCTTTAATTTCTTTTTTAAGATGTTCTTTATCTTCCAGGATTTCAAATCTTTTCATAATCTTACCGACGAGTTTGGGGAACTCAGCAGCAAATACCTGGTCTAAATAATTTAGAAGTTGTTGTTTTTCTGTGATTGGAACCTGACCATTTTCCATACAATTCTCCTTATTTTTATACAGAGGAGTGGGGGAATTAAACCCCCACCCCTCAATTTATTTAATTAAGCATTAATTGTCGATTCAACATTACTAATTGTTGCATCTTCGCCTTCAAGAACAGCATTACGAGTTCCGTAATCATTCAAAGGAACACCATTATCAAAACTAACAGGAGATAACCCTGCAAATTTATATCCAATATTAAAAGAAGTTTTATCAGAATTACCATACAACTTAATTCTAAGCGTATTAGTATCTCCATATTTCCTCGTATTAATTTTACCATAATTAGCAACTTTACCTCGAAGAACTTCTTCAATAGTATAAGATTCTAGAATTCTTCCTAGTGTAACACGAACAGTCTTCTCCCGAACACCTCTAGCAATAACTTCATCATCACCAATTTCATAATTATCGGTTCTATCAAAAGACACGTCTACAGCTACACTTTGTAATCTATAAACATAGTTATCAGCTGCAACATAAAGATAAATACTAGCCGAATCAGCAGTTAACCCTCCAGCATCAGTATCATTATTAGTAAACGTAGTAGCACCTGATAAATAATCATCAGAACTATAGTAAACTTTAATAACATCGTTAGTATCACAATTCGCAACTGACAAAACATAAGTTGCAGGAACATAAGTATAATTCGTAGTATAAACTAATTCAGTAGTAACACCAGCCCTAACTCTTAAAACTCTGAAAAAATAAGCTGAAGCACCGCTTCCATCTGGGTCTATCGTAGGATTTGGTACAACTGTAAACGCTTGTGTTCCTGTACCTGACGCAACATATCTTTTATACATAAAATACTGATTATTACCTTGCAACACGTTTTCATCTTCACCTACTAACTCAAAACTTCTTTCAATCGTTGCTTGTGGGTCTCCAATACTAATACCCCACCCAGAAGTTCTAAGTTTCGGATACCAAACAGTACCTGCAAACGTAGTATCATCATCAGTACAATATCCGCAAATATCTATCATCGAGGTTTTAAAATCATTCAACACGACACTCGTAGCCGAAGGGGCTACATTAGCTAGTTTTTGCCAAAACTCAATATCCCCGTATTCAAATTGTCGTAACGATAATCTTGTAGCGGGAATTCTTTTCCTCCAACTAACAGTTCCATCTCTACCTATTTCTCTAATTTTTTCTCTGTTTAGAGTAACAGATGCACTCAAATCTTGAAGCCTATCGATTTGAGCGGGAGCAATATCCCCATTATAAGGATATACTCTCGGTCTCCAATATGATGTATGTATCATTAAAAAATGTCCTCCTGTGACATTAGGTTTTTGGTATTATTAACTCTCCGAAGCCAATAATCCCTATTTATTATCTTAATCTTACTTTTTGGGCTTACTTTTTCCGACACCACTATACTTACCTCCATACGACCACTCTTTGATTTCTTGTTCAAACGTTTTTTTAAGAAAACTTAAATAACGAAGAGGTGTAATAGGATTTTGAGGAATCATCAAGAACGTTTTCTTTTTACTGCCAACTTCTCCCCTAGTAAAAAATTCTTTACTACGGTAAGTAGTACTAGGACGGTGTCCAGTACCAAAATAACCCATAAATCCGCCAATTCCAGCTTTACCCCCAATTTTTCCTCCATCATTAACAAATTTCCAATAAGGGGCGTGTCGATTTAAAAACTCGATGTTCCCTATCCCTAACTGATAACGTCCTTTTTCATCATCAAATTTAATTTCAGACCCCGCAGCTATAACGTTATATAGATTTTCTCTTTGAGTTAATCTTTTAAATCCTTCAACATTATCTGCAGGGTAATTTCCTGTAGGTCTTGCTCGATTAGAATTTATAAATTTCCGTAGAGCTTCTAATACTCTAGTTTTACTGTCTTCTAATTGAGGAGGTACAGATTCTTTTACATTCTGTTTAACTTCCGAAAACCATAACTTAGGATTTTTACCTTTCGTAGTGATTAGTAATTTAGTAGATAACTTAAACTCAGCCATTAGACATTCCTTACCACAATTTCAATATAATGCCTAAAGCGGTCATAAGTATCTACCCCGTCATCCCCCAAATCAATTTTATGATTCATATTAAATCTATTAACATGAACAAATCCAGCTGGTGTTCTTGTGAGTGTATCAGGAGAACCTGGAGTTTGAGAATGAGTGTAGTATATACACCCATCTTTTAATTTATCAATAATATAATCAGCTAAATCTAATCGTTGTCCGTCACTTTTAGCAAATATATCTATAGAAATATAATAATCATTCAATAGAGAAGTAGCCCCCACTTCTTTTCTAGTATTTGTTGTGTCGGATAAACTGATAGCAACAACAGGCATTGCGGCCTTATAAGCGTCTGTAAATCTTTTAACTACCGTAATTCCAGTCCAATCTGAAGCTAAATGTGTTTCTAAATCATAAATAACTGATAATTCAATATTTCTGGATTCTCTAAAATAAGAAGGCATATTATTGCACCTTCCTTACAATGACTCTTATTAATTTCATAGGTCGTTTTTCTATTAAAAATCTATTACCAACATTCTCTTTATATACTTGATAATAATCTCCACCTATAGATAATTTAGAACAAAGTCTAAACCATTCAGCATATTTATCATCTGAGATAATTTCCTTAGCCCCCATTTCAGCTAAACCGTATTGTTTCCAAACTAAAGCTTCAGGTTTTATATCTCTGACATATCCTCTGATAGTCTTAGGATTTAAATCCGTATAAGTATATGTTTTTTCATACGGGTCAAAATCAGCCCCAACAGACCTCGTAGAAAAATAGAGAGTAATATCTGTTGAGAATTTATTATTGCTGAGAAGCCGACTTACTTCTCTATTTTTCTTATTCAGGTTTATCATTCAATGACTCCTATTCGACTTATTTCAAATATCTATCTTGACTCATTATAATCCAATCATAATTTGTATAAACATTAGTAGGAACTTCCCCGACTTTACCCCATTGTACAGTAGGAGGAGATTCTACTTTAACGGTTGTTGAGGTACTCTTGCAACTTGTCAAGTTCATTATCAATAGCATCGAGACGCTTAATATTAACAGCGGTTGATGCCTTTTTAAGAATTTGTTTTTTTTCATCTTTTAACCTCTTTATTTTGTCTTTTGCTCTCGCTTTGACTTGCTCTGGGGTCCACCATTTAAAAATAGTTCCCAAAGCGTCTCCAATTCCTTCCCATCCCATATTAGCTCTCCTTTGTAATCGTGATACCCGTCAACAAACCAACACCTGTAGCGACTAAGCCTGCGGCTGTAGCAAAAATAACAGCGTAACTAGACCAAATAATTCCGCAAACTCCTAACGCTCCAACAACAGCACCACCAAGAATTGCAAGTACGATTTTTGTTTTCTGATTCATTTTGATGTACCTCCTTCCTCATTTTCACTTTTCCATCTATCATTTCGTGTAAAATATAGAGTAACTATAGCCGAAACAACACTAGTGAATGAACCTAAAATAAACATGACTATATCTTTTATTAAAGTAAACTGTTTTTCATCATTAATAGTAATTAACATAATATCAAAACAACGACTTACTGCCCAACATAACGTAGCTATAACTAACAAAGTAGCCCAAACTCTAACAGAAGATAGTTTAGCTAGTAGTATGGGTAATAGGTTGTTTGGTGTTTGATTCTTCATATTTAGCTTTTTCAAGGACATCTCGCATCTCCTTTACGTCTCTTAATAATACATCTTTTATTGGTAAAGACTTATTATCAATCATAGAAATTAGTCTTTCATGATAAAATAACTTCTGTTTTAATTCTTTAACAAGACTCATAAATTCTCCTTAAATAATAGGTGTACTTATCCCCGTAGAAAGTAGTGGAATTAATGTAAAAATAACTTCCATTCTTGAAGTGTAGGCACCATAAGTTGCGTCTATATGAACGATATAATTTCCATAATTATTAGTTGTAGCACTTTGATAGACATAACTGTACACAGTAGTTGTCTCTGAAGACATATCTACATTATTTACCATAACTCCGTAAGCAGGGTCATATACAGTAATCTTCACTGAAGTTGGGGAAGGTATACTTAATACGGATGTAATTTTTACAGCCGTTCCTAAAAAAAATGTTTGTTTTGCATTCATATTAATTTCCTATCTTACTATCCTCGATGCGTATATTTTGTCTGCTGTACTCTCTGATAAATATATCTTGCACAGCGTACTCATTGATTCTATTATTTTGTAATGCATACTCAGTAATCCTCGGTTCAACTTGTAAATGTTCAGTAATAAATATGTTTTGCGAACAATATTCAGTAATTTTCGTTCTAAATATTTTTATAAAATAAAAAGAATTTGAACTACTTGAAGATGAAGAATTACTTAAAGAACTTGATGATGAACTTCTAGAAGAAGAAGAACTGAAACTGCTACTGCTAGACCTACTTGAACTACTACTTGAACTACTAGAGCTTGATGAAATACTTAGAATCGAACTACTAGAACTTGAAGATAAACTTAAAGAAGAACTACTTAAACTAGATTCAGAACTACTTGAAGAAGATGATGAACTAGAAACCGAACTACTACTGCTGGAACTACTAGAACTGATAGACGAACTGCTAGATGAAGACGAAGAACTAAAAGAAATACTAGACGAACTAGAACTAGAACTGCTTGAAATACTACTACTAGAACTCGAAGAAGAGGAACTCACACTACTTGAAGAACTAGAAGAAGAACTTTGACTACTGCTCGAACTACTGGAACTGCTAGAGATACTTGAACTAGAACTGCTTGAAGATACAGAACTACTACTGGAACTAGAACTACTAACACTCAACGTACTACTAGAACTACTTGAGCTTATCGAACTACTACTAGAACTTGAACTCTTAGAACTGGAACTACTTGAAGAACTCGAACTAATGCTAGAAGAGGACGAACTACTAGAACTACTTACAGAACTACTGCTAGAACTACTCAGACTAGAACTCGATGAACTTGATGATGAACTAACAGAACTACTGCTACTACTCGACGAACTACTTCTGCTTGAAGAGCTACTACTAGAACTTGAAATACTGCTTGAACTACTGCTACTGGAAGAACTTATCGAACTAGAACTACTGGAAGAACTTCTACTGCTTGAAGAACTACTGGAAGAAATAGAACTACTACTGGAACTAGATGATGAACTAATACTGCTCGAACTGGAAGAAGAACTCCTACTGCTAGAGCTACTTGAAGAAGAAGAACTAATACTACTAGACGATGACGAGGAACTCCTACTAGAGCTAGACGAACTGCTAGAACTAGATATAGAAGATGAACTACTACTAGAAGAACTGCTAATAGAACTGGACGAACTAGAACTAGAAGAACTAATGCTGCTAGAAGAAGAACTTGAACTCCGACTCGAACTACTAGAACTAGATGATATAGAACTACTAGATGAACTAGAACTGCTGCTCCTAGATGAACTAGAAGACGAACTACTAGAACTAATTGAACTT
>Ga0315284_10007184_pt1 | contig 15891 bp, 12 predicted proteins | sample YL17G09_16_MG_FD_203696 | JGI IMG/M metagenome (GOLD analysis project Ga0315284, IMG submission 203696) | Sediment microbial communities from Yellowstone Lake, YNP, Wyoming, USA - YL17G09_16 | ecosystem: Environmental > Aquatic > Freshwater > Lake > Sediment | place: USA: Wyoming | collected... | reverse complement strand
TCGGGACCGCGTTCTTCCTCGCCGAGCTGGGCGACAAGACGATGCTCGCGACGATCACGCTCGCGACCACCGAGGAGCCGATCGGGGTATGGCTGGGCTCGACCGCCGGGATGGTCGCCGCCGACGCCATCGCCATCGCGGCCGGAGCACTCCTCGGCTCACGCCTTCCGGAAACGGCGATCAAGGTGTTCGCGGCCGGCGCCTTCGTGGTGTTCGGCGCGATCCTTGTGCTCCAGGGCCTCGGCGTCCTCTGACCGCCATACCCCCAAGCCTCAGCGGTAGGCTGCGATCGCCGCCTGGAGCTGGGCCTCGTCGACGTCGGTGGCCACGACGACCTGGACGGCCGCGCCGTCGGCCGAACCCCAGACGACGACCGCCTGGCGCGAGGCGCCGTCGACGAGGTCGATGCGCCAGGCCGGCCGGCCCGCGATCGTGAGCGTCGTGGTCTTCACGGCCTCGGTCCGCTCGGCCGCTTCGGCCGCCAGGCGGTTCTCCTCCGCGAGGACCGCCGCGGTGAGGCCGTTGCCCTCGAACGCGGTGAGCTGGATGCCGGCACTGTCCCCGGCTCTCCAGATCCCGCCGCCGAACCGGATTTCGGTCACACCGGCGTCATAGATCGAGCCGAGGGTCTCCTTCGAGCAGAAGCGGCCGGAGTCCCGGCTGTCCGCCGTGCGGTCGTCGATCGTGGTGGGGATCCGCGCCTCGAGGTCCGGGTAGGAGCCCTTCATCTGCTCGTTGGCGGCCGGGTCGCACGGGCTCGCCGGGTCGAACGACGACTCGATCGCGGGCGCGCATGCCGCCAGGAGCAGCCCAGCACCGAGAACGAGGGCCAGCGCGATGGCGGGACGGCGGACGACGAGGGACCTTCGGGGAAGCCGGATCGGCATGGTCGGAGCCTCTCCCCCTAGTGCTGCTGCCACGCCTTGTGCGAGACCGTGACGGTCACCCGCCGGTAGGCCCCGCGTCGTCCGAAGATCGCGGCGCTGGCCTCGATCCCGAGCTCAACCCCGGCGACCGTCTCCGCGTCGCCGTCGCGGCGCTCGAGATCGATCGAGGGGGCGTCGCCCAGGCGGTAGCAGATCGGGACCTGGCAGTACGTGAACGCCAGCGTCCCCGCCGGCAGGTCCCAGGTCTCCTCGGACCCGTCGAGATCCAGGTACCTGAAACGCTGGGGCGCGTCGAGGAGCTCGGCCCGGTGCAGGAGACGCGGCTCGAAGCGAAGGCGGCCGTCGGCGACCGTCACTCCCAGCTCGCCGAACCGGGCGAGGACGTCCTCCTTGGCCTGGCCGGTCATGCCCGGCTGCTGGGCGCCCCGATCACGCGGCGTGTGGGAGTGGGTGTCCGTCGGGAACGCGCCGAACAGGTCTGGCGCCGTGCGGAACCCCAGTCCGTCCCGCACCTCGTCGTGGCAGCGTGCCAGCTCTGCGGCCACCTCCGGGTCCCGCGCCCGGAGCGCGGCGGTCAGCACGGCCATCCGGTACTTGGAGACCATGTGCCAGAAGATGCTGCCCAGCCCCTCGAACATGAAGAACGTCCCGCTCCGCCCCGTGAACTCGCGATGCCCGAAGGTCGTCCGCCAGAGCTCCGCGACCGTCTCGCGAGTCGCGTCGTCGGCCCCGGCCAGGTCGAGAACGCGCTCGACATCGGCCAAGGTGCTCAGGTCGGCCTGGAAGTGCCAGGACCCGTGCCGGTCGGCCACGAACAGCCGTTCATCGGTCATGGGCGGCGGTCCGGGCACGGTGTTCCGGGTGAGGAACGGCGCGAGCTCGCGGTCGGGGTACAGCATGTAGGTCCGCTGGTCCTCGCGGTAGAGGTCGCTCGTCCGCAGGGCGCGCACGACGCGGAGAACCTCCTGGTCGGTCAGGAAGCCCGACTCGAGCACCGCGACCTGTCCCTCCAGCATCGGCCCGAGGTGGTCTACGGCCGCCCGCTGGTCTCCCACGCTCAGGAGGTTGTAGCTGTGGTACAGGCCGTCGGGGCGGCGATTCGCCCGGATCGTCTCGTCGATCACGGGCAGGGCCGCATCGACGAGGGCGCGCACCGCCGAGTACGGCATCGGCACGAGGTCGCCGGGCCGGCCGCCATAGACGGCCGTGCGGTGCTCCTCGCCGGCCTCGCCCAGCTCGGCCAGGATCGCGAAGCGCGTCTCGTCGTCGAACGGGGCCTCGGCGTCCCGCAGCGCCGCCGTCACCCGCTCCATCAGGCGAACGACGGACGACGACACGGCAGCCGTGCCGTCGCCGGCGACCAGGTCGCGCAGGAATCGGAGGTAGCGCCGGATCGCACCGACAGTGACGACCGAGAGGCCCCACCCAGCAAGGGCGTTGTTGGCGTCGTTCCACTCCGGACGCTGGGTGTTCATCCAGACTCCGCCGCCCGGCACCAGGTTGGTCAGCTTCGCAAGGAGGGGGACCAGGAGCTTCTCGCAGAGCGAGACCAGGCGGACGTCGCCGTCCTCGTCGAGCACGAGCTTGCCGTCCGCGCCGAGCTCGCGCGCGCGCGCCATCAGCGCTCCGTGGAGCGGCGCGTCGAAGGTGATGGTCTCGCGCGGGTCGGCGAGGAGCATCTCGAACCCGGCGATCCGGTACGGGACCTGGGCATAGGCATAGGACAGGTCGCCGAGGCTCCCTGCAAGCGCGCCCGGGGCATGGCGCTCGCGGCTCTCCAGGAGGCGCAGGAGGTAGACGATCTGGTGGTCGCCCCAGTACCCGATGTGACTCCACGGGTCGCGCGGATCCGGAACCTCCCAGTCGGGTCCGTCACGGGTGATGCGGTACGGGTTGTAGCCGTCGGCGGTCGTCGCGTTCAGGAAGACGGCAATGAACTGGCCGAGGAACCCCGGATAGCTCTCGGCGAGGGCCTCCCAGTTCTGGAAGATGTCGCGCCAGTTGCCTTCGTACGTGTAGAGCGGGCGCCCGCGCTCGTCCTTCAGGCGGATGGTGAACCGGTTCCAGGGGCGGCTGGGGTCGCCGTGGCGGCGGCTGAAGGTCAGGGGCAGGTACATCGACAGGAGGCGTGCCAGGTGCGGATCGTTCCGCTCCGCGGCCGCGCCCAGCAGCCCGTCCGCCTCGAGCGAGTCGGCGAGGCTCGCCAGCCAGTCGGCGTGGCGGGCGAAGACCGTCCGGTTCTGGCTGCGCAGGTACTCCCCGACATCGGCGACGAGGACGCGGTAGGAGCCGTCGAAGGTGCCTCCGCGCATCGAGTTGTAGAGCACCCGGGTGAAGTGGGCTGCAGTCGCCGCTTCGTCCGCCCCCTGCTGGAGGCCGTCGGCGCCCGCCACACGCCTCCGGATCCCTGCCCGGTTCTCGGTGACGGCTGCGCGGAGCGCACGGCCGATCGTCGCCGGTGAAGCGAGCCGGGCGCGCAGGTCCACCAGTGCGGCATGGTCCAGACGCGTGTCGCCGATGGTCGACCAGGCGTGACGCGCCCCGCCTTCGAGGCGGACGCTGTCGGCCGCCAGGTAGGCGCCGATCTCGCCGCGTGTCTCGCTCTCGGGCTCGACCGGCGCTCCCCTCCGGAACCCGGCGACCTGGCGTTCGCTCAGGAGGATGATCGGGTCCGGGTGGCCGATCGACCAGGCGGTGGCGGCGCGAAGCGACTCGGACGGTTCAGGCCGGTCGGAGATGGGCGCGTTGAGCGTGTAGATCGCCAGGGGTGTGCCGGCCACTCGCTCATGGCGCATGTAGGCGGCGGCCAGGTAGCTGAGCCGGGCGTAGACCTCCTGCGTCACGCCGGGGGGGATCAGCTGGTGCCAGCCGTCGAGGTAGCGCACCTCCACGGGCTCCGCCGCGAGGTTGTCCAGCGTCACGCCCCGGACCAGGCCGAACTCGTCGCAGCCGGTCAGCGTCGCGCGAACGCGCAGGTCGAGGCCGTGGTTGACCTCCTCGTAGACGAGCGACGTGCCGACGACGCTCTTGTAGAGGTTCCGGGTGATGTCGTAGACGCGCGCACTGTCGTTCCAGGGTTCCCAGAGGCCGGTCCGCGAGCCGCGGGTCACGAGCAGGATCGTCAGCGCCCCGCTCGTGTCGGCGTGGCGGAGGATCTTGTCCACCGTCTGGTACGGGAAGAGGGCCGTGTCGGCATCCCGCCTGCCCGCCGTGAAGGGCCCGTTGGAGCCGGCGAAGAGCCAGAGGTCGCCGTCGCTTACGATGTTCATGAGGAACGGATCGAGCCTGTCGACGTTGCGGATGACCGCGAACCGCTCTCCGTCGAGGGTCTCGAAACCACCGCCCACGGCGGCGTCGGCCGGCTGGTAGGGGGCGTCTCCGAGGTGGATCGGGCCGGGGGAGGCCATCACGGGGTCGTCTCCTGGTAGAGCCGGACGTAGTCGACGGCCATCGACGCCGGGAAGACCGTGTCGGGGAAGACGGGGCCGGCGAGGTTCCCGCCGACGGCGACGTTGAGGATGAGGAAGAACGGCTGGTCGAAGACCCACTCGTTGGGCGCCACGTCCGCCGGGCTCGCTTCGTGGTACACGACACCGTCGACGGACCAGGCGATGCGGCCCGGCTGCCACTCGATGGCGAACTCGTGGAAGCCGTCGGCCAGGGGCGCCCCCAGATCGAGGGTCTTGCCGAAGGCGCTGCTGCCGGAGTAGCCCGGACCGTGGATCGTGCCGAACACCTCGTTGGGAAGCCGTCCGAGGTACTCCATGACGTCGATCTCGCCGGACTTCGGCCAGCCGACCTCGTCGAAGCTCGCGCCGAGCATCCATACCGCCGGCCACAGTCCCGCGCCTCGAGGGACCTTGAGCCGGGCTTCGATACGACCGTACTGGATCTCGAACCGGCCCTTCGTCAGCAGCCGTGCGGACGTGTATTCGCACGGGCCGTACCAGCACTCCGGCGACCCGTCGGCGGCCCGCGCCGTGATCAGCAGGTTCCCCTCGCCGTCGGTCGCCGCGTTGGCCGCGCCGTCGGTGTAGTACTCGCGCTCGCGGTTGCCCCAGCCCTCCAGGCCTCGCGCGCTCCCGTCACCCAGGTCGTACCCCCAGGTGGCAGCATCGGGCGGCGTCGCGGCCGGCCCGTCGAACTCGTCGCTCCAGGCCAGCGTCCAGGTCGACGGGTCGGAGGTCGGACCGGCCGGGATGGATGCCGCGGGGCTCGGCGTCGTGGAGCTCGGCGTCGTGGAGCTGGGCGGGGCGACGCTCGGAGGGGCGGGGCTTGGCGTGGCCGCACCGCCGCAGGCCCCGACGAACCCCGCGGCCGCGAGCATGATCACGGCCCGCTGCCAGGTCGATCGGCGGGGACCCCCCACGGGGGAGCGACGGATCCGCGTCATCTCACCCACCCTTCTCGCGCAGCGCGTGCTCGATGGCCCAGATCGCGAGCGGGCGAAGGTACATCGTCGCCCGGAAGCTTCCGGCGACGTCGTAGGCTTCGGGCGTCCGGAACCGGTAGCCACGCTCCTCGACGACGCGCTCGACGCCCGACGCGGCCTCCCACGCCTCATCGGGCATGCCCCGGGAGAGCATGAACGCGGCAAGTGCGTACGTGGTGCCGACCCAAACCTCCTGCGACTGCTCGCTGGAGGTGTCGACCGCCCCATCCGGACGCATCCCGTTGACGGCTCCCATGCGGCCGTCGCCGAACCGCCGGACGTTGAGATCGAAGATGGTCCGGAGCGCGCGCTGAGCATGCGCGTCCGGGACGACCTCACCCAGCCTCGTGGCATCAGCCCACCACTGGCCGGCGAGCTGGTCGGCCATGATCGAGTCGCCCGATGGGCCTCCGCCCGCGTCGTAGCGGTAGGAGGAGCCAGCCCAGAGCTTCTCCTCGAACGCGGGGCCCGCGCGTCCGAGGAGGTCGCGCAGCCACGCGACAGCGCCACCGTCGCCCGTTTGCTCGCCCATGGCGATCCCCGCTCGAAGCGCAGCCAGCCAGAGCGAGCCGCCGTAGGCGCTCGGGCCGCGCATCGGCCACGTGTCGTACGTCTGGTCGGGCACGCCGTCGTGCTCGGGCAGGCCGTCGCCGTCGCGGTCGAACGCGGCGAGGTGGCGCAGGGCCAGGACCACGGCTGGCCACGCATCGCCGCACAGCCCCGCGTCGTCGACGAGGGAGACGGCCTGCCAGACGAGGAGGACGAACTTGCTGTTCAGGTCCTTCCAGCGGTTGACGTCCTGCAGGTGGTAGTGGTTGAGCTTGACGAACGGGTCCTCGGCCGGGCCGCCCACGTCGTGGGGAAGCGCGCCCGCGCGCTTCCGGGTCGCCCTTCCCCCGGTTGCCGAGACGGGGACGATCTCCGGGTCGTCGAGGCCGACCGTGGCGACGTAGTCGCGGATCACCCGCCGGGCCAGCTCCGGCCACAGGCACACCAAGGCGAACGACGCGTAGAAGTAGACGTCCAGCGTGTTGTAGAAGGGGTAGTCGAAGCACTCGAGGAGCGCGAACGGCCCGATCTCCCCGGATCGTGTGCCATCGACCTCGCGATCCGCCCAGAACGTCCCGCCGTCAACGAGGTAGTAGAGCTCGTTGAACAGGCTCGCCTTGTACCAGTCCGGCCGGCCGGGGTCGGCAAGGATCGGGGCCTGCCACGCATCGATTGCCGCCTGCCACTCCCGGCGACGGGCGAGGCCCTCGGTTGCGATCTGCCAGGCCGTGCCGCCGCTGGTTCCGAAGTAGCGCGTGTAGCGCCGATGCCATCGGCGGCCCGACCCGAACTCCGCGACCGGGAAGTCCCAGGCGAGCGCGAAGGGGATGGTCCGTGTCTCCCCGGGCGCCAGCTCGATCGTCGCCGCGAGAGCCGCGCCGATTGCCTCCCCCGGCCGGCTCGGCGCGGAATCGTCGACGTCGTCCAGCGCACCGTCGGCCGAGAAGTCCGCCCAGATGTCGGCGCTGTCGTCGGCCCCGAAGCGGTTGAAGACGCTGAGCCGCACGCCGGGCTCATCGGGCGCCGCGATCGCGAAGCTGCCGGCCCATGGCTCGTTGGCGGAGTCGGCCGGCCCCGACAGGACGACGCCCGTCATGCCGTCCCGACGGATCGCCCGGTTGTGGTGACCGCCGCGCCGGTCCTGCCCGGCCCAGCGGCCGACGACGTTCTGCCAGCTGAACATGAGGCCGACCGTCACCGGTCGCGACCCCGGGTTCTCGATGGACCACTCGAACAACCCGACCGGATAGCTGCTCTCGCGGTAGTTGCCCGGAATGACCGGCGAGAACTGGCGCTGCGTCAGGCGGACGGGAAGCGCGTCCCAGTCGTAGGCGAACCAGGCGTTCGGGAACAGGCCGTGGTATTCACCCGCTCCGACGGGAAGATCCCAATTCCATGCGGTCAGCGTGGCGGGCCGGATCGTGCTGAGCACGTGGGCGCTGGACCGGCCGCCATCGGACACGAAGACCGAGAACTGGCACGCCGGGATCGTCTCGAAGCGGTGCGTGCCGACATCCAGGTGCCAGCGGGCGAAATCGCCGCGCGGCGTCCGCCCAATGCTCCCGGACCCGAGCCCGCCGAGCGGTACCCCGCCCCACGGCCCGTCGTCGATGAGGACCTCGTGGCTGACCCGCGAATGCCCGGCGTCCCCGAGGGGGACGCCGATCCCACGGCGCCAGGCCGCGTGCGGGATGGCCGGGCGGGCCGGCACCGGCGACGGAGAGGTCATCCGCCGGCGCTCCCGGCGTGATGCGTTGGGGGGTGGGCCTCCAGGGATCGCACGAGGACCCGATCGGACGGCTCGCCGGTCACACCGGCCCCGCGAGGGGCACTCGACTCGCGAACCACGAGCTCCGTCGGGAAGATCACCCGGCTCGGGGCGCGCACTGGATCGCTGATCTGGCGCAGCAGGAGCTCCGCCATCTCGCGCCCCATGGCCTGGATCGGCTGGCGCACCGTGGTGAGCATGGGGCGAACGGTCACGGCGATCGGCGAATCGTCGAACCCGACGACCGCCACCTCCTCCGGGACGTGCCGCCCCGCATCCAGCAGCACGCCGACCGCGGCAGCAGCCATCGAATCCGAGGCGGCGAAGACGGCATCCAGGTCCGGCCGGCGCCTCAGCAACGAGCGCATCGCGTCGGCCGCGAGCGAAGGAAGGTAGAGGGCGTTCTCCTCCAGGCTGCCGTCGGCGGGGAGGCCAGCCGCCTCCAGGCCATCCCGGTATCCGTGGAGGCGGTCGCGGCCGGAAGCCAGGTCGAGCGGGCCGTGAATCGTCGCGATCCGGCGCCGGCCGCCGGCAATGAGGTGCGCGACGGCCGCCCGGGCACCCTCCCGGTTCTCCACGTCCACGTAGCTGAGTGACCGGTTGTCGGCGGGCATCTCCTCCGTGGATGGCCGGCCGTTGACGACGATCGGGACCCCGCGAGCGACGAGCCGCCGGGGAAGCTGATCGTCCCCCCGCGGGCCGATGATCATGGCGCCGTCGACGTGCCCGGCGGCGACGTAGCGCTCGAGCCGCTCCTCCTCGCGTGTCGACTGAGCGATCAGGAGAACGAGCTGCACCTCGTGATCGGCGAGGCCGCTGCTGATTCCCAGCAGGAGCTGGTTGAAGTAGGGGTCCTCGAACAGCCGGTTCGCCGACTCGAGGATCACGACGCCGACCGAGTCGCTGCGCCGCGTCATCAACGCCCGCGCCGCGGGGTTGGGAACGTAGCGCAGCGTCTCGACCGCCTGGGTCACCGCGAGGCGGGCTTTGGGGCTGACCCGGGGGCTTCCATTCACGACCCTCGAGACGGTGGCCCGGGAGACACCGGCCATCTCTGCCACGTCTTCGACCGTCACGCTCGCGGGACCGTCGCGCGTAGACCGTCTTCTCGGTGTCATCGCTCTCCATTCACCTGGCCCTGGACCCGGAGGAAGGACCGGGTCCTGGGAACCAGCGCGATACGGGCCACGTCGCGTCGACTCCGGCGGCTCATGCCAGCCGGAGTCGACGGGGTGCCTGTGCTGTGGGGTCCGGGCAGCTAGCCCTTCACGGCTCCCGCCGTGACCCCGCCGATGATGTAGCGCTGCATGAAGACGAAGAACACGGCCATGGGGGCCGCGATCATCAGGACGGCAGCCGCCAGCACGGGCCAGTTGTTGCCGTAGACCCCGTTGAACACGATCAGGCCGCGCGTGATGGGGTAGTAGTCCGACTTGGTCAGGTAGATGGTCGCCAGGACCAGCTCGTTCCAGACGCCGATGGCGTGCAGGACGGCAACCGTGGCGATGGCCGGCTTGGCCAGCGGGAGCACGATCTGAAGCACGTACCGCAGGTACCCGCACCCCTCGATCGCGGCCGCCTCGTCCAGCTCGACCGGAATGGTACGGATGTAGTTGACCAGGATCACGATCCCGATCGGGTTCACCAGGAACAGCAAGATGTAGCCGATCGGGTTGTTGTACAGGCCGAGGCGCAGGATCAGCTGGAACTGGGGGATCAGCGCCGGGGGCAGGAAGAGCGCGATCAGGAAGAGCGTGAAGACCACGCCGCCACCCCGGACGAACCGGCGCGCGATCGCAACCGAGAGGAAGGTTCCCGTGACGACGAAGATCACGGCCGACGACACCGTGTAGATGACGGTGTTGAGGAGATAGCGTGGGAAGTTGGCCTTGTTCCAGGCCTCGACGAAGTTGTCGAAGGCAAAGGACGTCGGCAGAGAGACCGCGTTCTTGGTGAACTCCGGCAACGTCTTCAGCGACGTGAGGACCAGCATGGCCATGGGCGCGATGTAGATGATCGCGAGTATCACGAGGAAGGCGTAGGCCGTCATGCGGCCCGGATCCATGCGCCGGCGCCTGACCGCGACGCCCGCGCCCGGGCCTCCGGAGGAGTGTGCGTTGGGAGTCATCGTCGTGCTCATTCCAGCAACCGTGCCTCTCTCCGACGCAGCAGGTATTGGGTCGTGAGCCCGATCGCGAGCACCACGACGAACAGGACGATCGATGCTGCCGCGCCATACCCCTGGCGGAAGGTGTTCCCGGCCGTGGTCCCCGAGGTCTGGCCGAACGCCGTGGCGTACACGAGATAGCCCATCACCTGGGTGCCCGCCCGGTAGCCGGTCAGGACGAGGAACAGCTGCCACGCCTGGAGCGACCCGATGATCGTGAGGACGAGGTTCGTGTTGACGCTGGGAGTGAGCAGGGGCCAGGTCACCTCCCTGAAGACCTGCCAGCGGTTGGCTCCGTCGATCCGGGCCGCCTCGTAGACCTCACTGGGGATCGTTGCCAGGCCGGCGAGGAAGATCACCATCGTCATGCCGAGGTTGGACCAGATCTGCACGACGATGACCCAGGCGAAGGCCTCCGCGGGCTGCCCGCCAAGCATGTCCGAGTGGAGCCCGAACAGCCCCAGGAAGGACGCCAGCGGACCGCCCAGCGGGTAGAGGAAGAGCGTCCACATGAGACCCTGGATCGTCACGCCCAGGATCACCGGCAGGAAGAAGAGCGTCCTGAAGAACTTGGTGCCCCGCAGCTTCTGGTTCAGCAGGACCGCGACGAGCAGGCCGAGGGTGAACTGCACCACCGTCACGGCCAGCGAGAAGACGAACGTGCGGATGAGCGCGTCGAGGTTCTCTTTCGACGCCGCCCCGAGGGTGAGGAACTCCCTGTAATTCTCCAGGCCGATCCACCGGATCGGGGAGTTCGGCAGCCCGGTCGCGTCCGTGAACGAGTACACGGCCGTGGCAAGGGAGGGGCCGAGCGCGAGGAGCACGTAGAGCAGGATGCCGGGCGCGAGCAGCGCATACGGGGCCGCCCTCGCTCGACCCGTCCCGAAGGGGTAGTTCACGATGCCGTCCTCCTTGCCGTACTAGGGTCCTGGGTGCCTGGAGCTCCCGCCCTCAGGCGGGAGCTCCAGGGGAGGAGGAGAGAGCGCGTGGCTACTTGAGGGCGTCAAGCCCCGACTGGAGGTCGGCCTGGGCCTGCGCAGCTGCTGCCTGCGGGTCCTCGAACGTGCCGAACGGCTTGAACATGTTGTTCTGCATCGGCGATGCGAACTGGCCTGCGCCCTTCGGCGCGTTCCAGACCAGCTCGAAGCCGAGGCGGAAGTTCGCGAGGTAGGGGGCAAGCTCCGCGCCGATGGCGGTCTCGAGCTTGGCGCCCGGCTGCGTCGGGATGACCCCGACCGCGGTGACGAAGGCCTGGTAGTTGGCCGGATCGGAGAACTCGGCCAGGTACGCGAGCGCTGCGTCCTTGTTGGGCGTATTGGCGGCGATCGCCCAGCCCTGGTCGTACTTGCCGAACATGTACTTGTTGTCGGCCGCGTTGTCGCTGCCGGGGAACGGGATGTAGCCCCACTGGAACGTCGGCTTCAGCGTTTCGATCGCGGCCCCGTACCAGGTGCCGCCCGGGAACATGGCGACCGCGCCGGACGCGAAGCGTCCCGGCGCTGCGTCGCCGGCGAGGCCGCTGGCGCCGGACTCCATCATGTCGCGGCCGTAGATCTGGGCCTTCTTGAGGAGCTCGACGAAACCCGGGTCGGTGTACTTGACGGAGCCGGTCCAGAGCCCCTCGGCGAGGGCGGCCTGGTCCGGGTAGGCGGCCCCGAAGAGCCCGTACGCGCCGACGAAGATCGGCCAGCCGTCCTTGCCGCCGGCGGTCATGCACGGCACGCCCGCGGTCGTGACGGCAGCGCACGCGGCGACGAGCTCGCTCCAGGTGGTCGGGACCTTCACGTTGTTGGCGGTGAACAGGTCCTTGTTGTAGTAGATGCCGCTGAAGCCTACGCGACCGAGGTTGATCTCGTAGACCTTGCCGTTGAAGGACCCTGCGTCGGCGATCGCCGCGGGGTCGTAGTTCTTGACGAACGGCTGGTCCGTGAGGTCCAGCAGGAGCCCGGCCTCGATCAGCGACTGCCAGCCGGGCGGGTTGACGTTCTTCATGTACGGCTGCACGGCGTTGCTGAACGAGAAGATGTCGATGACGTCGACGTCGTTCGCGGTCAGGCGGGTCTGCGTGCTCGTCCCGAGGTCATTGGCGTTCACGACTGCCATGTCGACGGTGACGCCCGGGTACTTCGCCTTGAACTTCTCGTTGAAGGTGCCCATGAAGTCGACGAACGGCGGGTTCTGGTGGATCAGGACCCGGACGGTGCCCGAGAGGGACGGTGCCGTGGACGCGCCGCCGCCGTCGCTGGGCTGGGCTCCGGCCGAAGTGCTCGGCGAGGCCGTAGCACCGCCGCCGCAGGCGGCGACCATCAGGGCCACCACGAAGATGACGATGAGCTTGCGCATGGTTGCTGTCTGGCTCCTCCTCTGGTGCGCGACCGGCTTCTCCGGTCATTGGCCGTTCTTCCGCCGGATGCCGACCAACGGATGGTCTGCGTCTGTGAGTGCCTCCGGGTGGCCAAGCGACACCTGCACCCGGCCCGGTGGTGGTGTCGGTGTGGGAGCGCTCTCACGCTCCTGAGGGGCATGATACGCCCCTTGTCAAGAGAGCGCGCACATGTTCTACTTCGCACAGCCGCGCTGAGTGGGGCACACGTTCGCGGCTGCCAGCCCGGGGCGCCTGGGTGTTCGAAGGGCGGTCGACCGCGCGGCCGTGACGTGCGGAACGGGAGGTCCAACGGTGTCCAGTCCTGCTGCCCGCCCGGTCGGGCTCCCCCTCCTCCGGCTCAACGGCCGCCAGGTTGAAGCCGGCGGGGAGCCCATCTCCCTGCGGGGCATCGGCCTCGGGAACTGGATGATGGTCGAGCACTTCATGCTGGGTCTGCCGCAGGTCGACCACGTGATGCGTCGCGCCTTCCGCGACCTGCTGGGCGAGGCCTCCGAGCACGCGTTCTGGGACACCTACATGGCGACGTACTTCGCCGAGGAGGACTTCGCCTACCTGCGCGGGCTCGGGTTCAACCACGTCCGGGTGGCCTTCGACTACCGCCATCTCGAGTCGGATTCGCGGCCGTACGACTACCGCGAGGCGGGCTTCGGCCTGCTCGACCGCGTCGTCGGATGGTGCCGGCGTCACGACCTGTACGTCCTGCTCGACCTCCACGCGGCCCCTGGATGCCAGGCGTCGGACTGGAACGCCGGGAGCGCCGATGGCGAGGCCCTCCTCCTGCAGGTGCAGGACTTCCAGGATCGCACTGCGGGGCTGTGGGGGGCGGTCGCCCGGCGTTACCGCGACGAGCCGACCGTCATGGGCTACGAGATCCTGAACGAGCCGGTGACCCGCGACGCCGTCGAGGTGGGGCGCATGAACGATCTCACCCGGTCCTGCCTGGCGGCCATCCGGCGCGAGGACGGCGACCACATCGTGATCGTGAACGGCGACCGCCACGCCACCGACCTGGCCGCCATCGCCCCCGACATCTTCGACGACCCGCAGGTCATGGCAGCGTTCCACTTCTACCACCAGTACACGGAACCCCTGCGCGTCGTGGAACGGTTCCCGGGGGTCCACGAAGGCGTCGCGATCGACGAGGACTACCTCGTCCAGCAGACCGGTCTCGCGGTCCGGTCCGAGCGCGACCGCATCGCCCGACCGGAATACCTGGGCGAGTTCGGGATCAACTACTGGGGCGGGTCGCCGTCCCAGGTCGAGGCGCAGCGATCCATCCTGGAGTCCGTGATACACCACGCCAACGTCAACGGCATCCACTGGAACCTGTGGCACTACAAGGACGTGCGCGGCATGGGCCTGCTGGCGATGCGCGACGACACGCCCTGGATGTCGTTCCTCCACGAGGCCGGGGTTGCCGACCTCGCATCTCGGGCTGCCGTCGCTCGCGAGCGCTATCTCGCCGAGGTCGCCGCCGTCCTGCCGCTGCCGGACTGGCGCCGGTCACGCCTCGCGAGCGAAGCCGAGCGCGACTTCCAGCTCGAGCTTCTCTACGCCACCGTCGGTCGGCTGAAGGGCCGGAGCCTCCGTGACCTGGAGGAGCTGGCGGGCTCGTTCGCATCCCGCAACTTCGTGCCCGACGGGCGAATGGAAGCCTTGCTGCGGCGTCTGCTCGCCGAATGAGCACCACGCCGTGCCCCGGCGTGGGCACGTGAGCCGTCGTCAGCCGCAGAAGCGGCGCACGACGTCGTAGAGGACGGGCAGGCCGAAGCGGAGCGCCTCCGCGGAGACACGCTCGTCGTCGCCGTGGAAGAGGGCCAGGAACTGGTCGTCCGGTCCCAGGAGGAGCGGCGAGAAGCCGTAGGTGGGGATGCCGAGCTTCGCCGTGTGCTTCGCGTCCGTCGCCCAGGTGGACATGGCCGGGATCGGGACGCCGGCGGGGTCCGCGGCCCGGATGGCCGAGGTCATGACGTCCCAGAGCGGACCGTCGGCGGGCGCCTCTACGGACGGGCCCCAGAGGCGGAGGGTCGCGCTGACGTGGGGCCAGAGCTCCTCGCCGATTCGTGCCCGGAGCTCGTCCTCGACAGCGTCACGCGTGGTGCCGGGCAGGACCCGGACGTCCACGGTCAGGGTCCCGACGCCGGGAATGACGTTGTGCCGCGTGCCGACCTGCAGGACGTCCGGCGAGAAGGTGTCGCTGAGCATGCTCCGCAGGGCCCGGCAGTAGGCGTCGGTGCAGAGCGCCGCGAGCGCCGCCTCGGCGGCGGGCCCGTCGCCGGCCAGGCGGCGGATCCACGCGCCGATCTCCGGCGGGAGGGCCGCCGCCGCCCCCGCGAGGAACCGTTCCATGACCGGGGTGGGCCGGGGCGCCCCGGGAGCTGCCAGGCGGCGGGCCACCTCGGCCGCGCGCAGGAACGCGTTCGCGTCGCCCTCGACCGTCCCGCCCGCGCCGGGTCCGCCGTCGCCGGGCATGGACCCGTGGCCCCAGCGCCCGCGGACCTCCAGGTCGTAGATCGCGAAGCCCTTCTCGGCAACCTGGATCGGCCAGAGGCGGGTCCCGGCCACCGTGACCGCCACGCCGCCGCACTCGTTGAGGGCTCCGGCCGCGGCCAGCCACTCCGGGTGCCGCTCGACCATCCAGCCGGCCCCGTGGACGCCGCCTGCCTCCTCGTCGGCGGTCGAGGCGAGGATGACGTCGCGGGTGAGGCCCGGCACCGGGTCGCTCGCCGGGTCGCGGCCGGCCGCCCGCGCCTCCCCCGCCAGGAGACGCATCACCGCGACCTCCATGGCGACCATCCCCTTCATGTCGACCGCGCCACGGCCCCAGACGTAGCCGTCGGCCAGATCGCCGCCGAACGGGTCGTGCGTCCAGCCGGCCCCGGGCGCCGGTACGACGTCCAGGTGGGAGAGGAGGAGCAGGGGAGCGCCGCCGGTCCCGTTGCCCCGGAGGCGGGCGACGATGGAGCCCCGCCCGGGGACCGGCTCCACGACGGTGGAGGGGATGCCCGCGTCGGCGAGGACGACCTCGAGGTGGCGGGCCGCGAGGATCTCGTCGCCGGGCGGGTTGACGGTCCGGATCCGGAGGAGCTCTCGGAGGCCGGCGATCAATTCGTCGTGGGCGCGGGCCCAGGTGGTCCCTTCGAGAGCCGCGGATGGGCGCGGGGCGCGAGCGGCGCCCGGGGCAGGGTCGCTCCCGTTCACCCGCCGCCCCGAAGCGAGATCAGCTGGCCGACGAAGGCGATGAGCGTGAGGACCGTCGGGACCCCCACCAGGAGGGCGACGAACAGGACCAGGAGCCGCGTCATGCGCCGCTCGTCCTTGACGCGCTCGGGGGGAGCCTCGTCATCCCCGCCGGGGGGGAAGCAGGCGTCGAGCCCGCGCGGACGGTCCGCCTCGGCCCACGGGTGGGGCTCGGCCGCTGCGTCCGGGGGCAGGGCGTCGTGCGCGTCGATCCTGACGTTCTCGGCCATCCTCCGGATCATGCGTCATGGAGGCGCGGACGTCATGGAGGCGCGGACCGCTCGGCAGGCCGTGACGTTCTCCCGCCGCCGACCGTGCCTACCCGAGGAAGGCTTCGGCGGGCTCGGCGACCTCGCGTGAGGCCGCGATGAGCGCCGCCGGCCCGAGCCGCGACGGCACCGCGACACCGACGTGCGTTGCGCCGGCCCGGGCATAGGCGAGGGCGAGCACCAGCGCCTCCGC
>Ga0315284_10007183_pt1 | contig 15891 bp, 9 predicted proteins | sample YL17G09_16_MG_FD_203696 | JGI IMG/M metagenome (GOLD analysis project Ga0315284, IMG submission 203696) | Sediment microbial communities from Yellowstone Lake, YNP, Wyoming, USA - YL17G09_16 | ecosystem: Environmental > Aquatic > Freshwater > Lake > Sediment | place: USA: Wyoming | collected... | reverse complement strand
CCGGCGGAGGTGCCGCGCCTCGCACTCGAAGAGCAGCGCCGGCGCATCGCGCTTCAGCAGGCCCTCGGCCCCACGGAAAACCTGCAGCTCGTGACCCTCCACGTCGACCTTGACCAGAGCCACGCGACCGGTCCCCCGCATCTGGCGGTCGAGCGTGTCCACCGCGCACTCGTAGTGGAAGCCGGCATCTGCGACGTAGGTGGCCGAGTCCAGGGAGGCGCTGAGCGACATGCCCGACTTTCCCGGGACGTGCAGCACGGCGGTCCCCGGGACGTCCGTGAGGGCGTACTGGCGGACGTCCACGTTCCGCCAGCCCATCAGCGCGGTGACGGACCGGAGATAGGCGGCGAGCCGCGGCTGCGGCTCGAACGACACGACCCGGCCAGCCGGGCCCACCGCCCGCCGCATCCAGTAAGTGTAGGTGCCCTTGTGCGCGCCGATGTCCACCGCCAGATCGTCGGGTCGGAGCGTGGCGGCCACGGTCCGCAGCTCCCCTCGCTGACGGAGGTAGCGCGCGCGGTAGGCCTTGAAGACGTAACGAGCTCTCATCTCCTGGCCACCTCGGCGATGCCGGCCTGGCGCGTGAACGCCATGGAGAGCAGGTTAGACAAGGTTTCAGGCGCCGGGTGTCGGGATGTGTCGATGAAGATAGCGCAAGTGGCCAACCGGTGGCGGGTCCCCGCGACTCTGAGGGCGTTCCGATGCACCCACGTGCCGACGAACTGATCCACGCGCTCCGTCTCAAGCCGCACCGCGAGGGCGGGCACTTCTCCGAGGTCTTCCGGTCCCGACGCCGCGTGCGCATCGAGGGAGCCGGCGGCACACCGGTGGAGCGGAGCGCCCTCACCACGATCTATTTCCTCCTCGCCGAGGGCGAGGCGAGCCGCTGGCACCGCCTCGACGCCGACGAGATCTGGCACTTCTACGAGGGCAAGCCGCTCGAGCTGTTCCTGCTCGACGAGAAGGCGCTGATCTTCTCCTGCGTCCGCCTCGGCCCCGCCGCGTCCGGCGCCGCCAGTGCCCCTGGCTCGGCGCAGGTGCCGACGTACGTCCAAGTCGTGCCCGCGGGCTCGTGGCTCGCCGCCCGCCCGACCGGCCCGTACGCACTCGTCGGGTGCTCGATGGGGCCCGGCTTCGAGTACGAGGGGCTCACTCTGATGAAGGACGTGCCTGCCGTCGCCGTCGAGGTGGCGCGGCGGTTCCCGGAGGCGGCAGAGCTGATCTAGGCGGCGCTGCCCGCGTGGGTCCCGCCGCCGTAACCGCGGCGCGTGGGAGCCGTAGTATCGTCCAGGACCTGACACGGGAGCCGACCGCATGGCGGACATGCAGGACCGACTGAAAGCCGCGCTCGCCGAGCGCTACGTCATCGAGCACGAGCTCGGCAGCGGCGGGATGGCCACCGTCTGGCTCGCCCGCGACCTTCGGTACGCCCGGCAGGTCGCGGTGAAGGTCCTGCGCCCCGATCTCAGCGCGGCGCTCGGCGGCGACCGCTTCCTGCGCGAGATCCGCATCACCGCCCAGCTCAACCACCCGCACATCCTGCCGCTCCTCGACTCCGGCGAGGCCGACGGCCTCCTGTTCTACGTGATGCCGTACGTCGCCGGCGGATCGCTCCGCGAGCGCCTGCGCCGCGGCGAGGGCTGGAGCCTCGACTCCGTGCTGCACCTGGTCCGGGACGTGGCCGCGGCGCTGGAGCACGCGCATCGCCACGGCATTATCCATCGCGACGTGAAGCCCGAGAACGTGCTCTTCTTCGAGGGCGAGCCGATGGTCGCCGACTTCGGTATCGCGCGGGCGATCACGAGCGCGGGCGGCGACCAGCTCACCCGCAGCGGCTTCCCCGTGGGCACGCCCGGCTACATGAGTCCGGAGCAGGCGATGGGCGGCTCGCTGGTGGATGCCCGCACCGACGTCTTCGGCCTGGGGTGTGTGGTCTACGAGATGCTGGTCGGCGAGACGCCGCCGATCTGGCCGACCGACGAGGCGCTCCGCGTGGGCCGGTTCCTCAACGCGCCGGACGCGCACCGCGCGCGGCTGGAGCGGTTGCCGGGGCGCGTGGAGCAGACGCTCGTCCGCGCCCTCGCCGTCCACGCACCCGACCGCTTCCACACGCCGCTCGCCTTCGCCGACGCGCTGGAAGCCGCGGCCTCCGGCACCGCGAAGCTGGACGAGCCCGCGGTGCACGCCGTACTGCGGCGCGCCGCCGAGCTTGAGGTCGAGCAGCCGACGGAGAGCGGCGCCCTCTCCCTCGGCGCGGTGGAACAGGTGGCGGCGCAGGTGGGCATTCCGCCGGAGCACGTGCGGGCCGCCGCACGGGAGGTCGCGGGCGCAGCGCCGTTCGCCGGGTCGCGCCTCCCCGCGCCGCTCCGCGCGCCCCCGGAAGGCGTCTACGACACGAAGCGGCGCACCTACGTCGTGGAGCGCGCCGTGGAGCGGGAAGTCACCGCGGCGGAGCACGCCGCGCTGGTCATGGAGATCCAGGATGCGCTGCAGACGACGGGGCAGACCACGGTGCTGGGGGGCGGATTCACGTGGTCACCACCGCCCGCGCTGGTCGGCGGGATGCCGTGGGCCGGGATCCCGGCGCGGCCCGAGGGGCGCCAGGTGACCGTCACCATCGCGCCGGACGCGGGTCGCACGCGGATCCGGATCGAGGAGCAGCTCGGCGGTGCGACCGGCGCCGCCGTGACGGCGGCGATGATCGGTGGACTTTTGGCGGCGGGCCTGATGGGGATGGCGTTCCTTCGCACCGGCGGCGGCCCGATGGCGTGGATGGTCGTCGCGCCGGCCATCGCCCTGGTGGGCACGGGCGTGGTGTTCGGGAGCAAGGTCTACCTCGACCGGCTGGTGCGGGGCCGCGGCCCGGAACTGGCGGCGCTCGCTGAACGACTGGTGGTGCGCATCGGGCAGCGGCAGCTGCCTCCACGTCACGATTCATAGCGCGCCGTTCCCTCGGCGCGATGGAAGATGCGGTCCGCCCAGTTCACCGCGTCGAGATAGTGGTGTGGCAGGCTGGCCTCGTCGGCGTCGAGCGATGCCGCCAGTTCACCGACGCGCGTCCAGTTCGCGCGCTCGTATGCCGCGACCAGCGCCAGCACGTCGGCGCCGGGGTTGCCCTCCTCCAGCAGGACTTCCCGCATCTCCGCGGACAGGCCGAGGGAACCGATCGCGTCCGCGAGGGGCAAGCCGGTGAATGCGTCCAGCAGGGACAGCAGGCCGGCGAGGAACAGGTCCCGGTTCCGATCATCGAGACCGAGATCGTGTCCGAGCAGCGACGCGAACCGCGCGCGGACCACGCTCGTGACCGCCAGTTCGTTCGGCTGGTCGCTGCCGAGCCCTGAGAGCAGCACCACCGACGCCCAACGCCGGAACGGCCGCTCCCCGAGGACGAAGAGGGCCTGGCGAACGGTCGAAACGGGTGCCCGCCAGCCGAAGGCCGCCGAGTTCAGATAGCGCAGCAGCTTGACGGTGAGCGATACGTCGCGCTCGATCATCTCGGCGAGGGCATCCATGTCGAGGTCGGGCTTGTGGATCTCGCCGAGCACGGAAAGATAGTGCAGCTTGAATCCGGGGATGCTCTTCGCCGTGACGATCTTCGGGCGGCAGAAGAAGTGGCCCTGCATCAGCGAGAAGCCGTCGCGCAGCGCCTCCTCGAACTCCTGCCGCGTCTCCAGCTTCTCCGCCAGCAGGCGGATGCGGCGGCGGCGGAGTTCCGCGGAGAGCCGGTGTCGCTCGTCGAGTCCCATCGAGCGGAAATCGAGCTTCACGATGTCCGCGAGATCGAGCAGCGGTTCGTGGGCCGCGGTGTAGGTGAAATCGTCCAGCGCGAGCGTGTACCCGGCGGCCTTCAGGGCGCGGCAGGCCGCCACCGTCTCCGCGTCGGGCTCGACCGTCTCGAGCAGCTCGATCACCGCCCGCTCGGGCGGCAGCACCCGGAAGAGCCCCTCCAGGAGGATGCGCCGGGTCACGTTCACGAAGACCAGTTTGCCGGGCACGAGCCGGTCGAGGCCGAAGACCAGCAGGCTCTCCTCGATCACCCGCGACGACGCCTCGTCCAAGTTCACTATCGGGAAGAAGTTCGCCGGCCCGTCCCGGAAGAGCAGTTCGTAGCCGTACACGTCGAGTGCGCGGTCGAAGATCGCCTGTCGTGCCACGAAGGCGTGCATGGGGAGAGTATACGCCGTCGTTGGTCCAGCCGCCCCAGCGGGGCCCCGGGGTTGAACGCCCTTCCGGGGGCAGCTAGCTTACACGGTTCTCGGGACGCCCGGCCGGGAGCCGTGGTGGCTGTAGCTCAATCGGTTAGAGCGCCGGACTGTGGCTCCGGAGGTTGGGGGTTCGATCCCCCTCAGCCACCCTCGAGATGCCGGGTGGGGACCGGCGGCCGCGGTGGCGCGCGGGACCCCATGGACGGTCTAGGTCCGTAGCTCAACTGGTAGAGCACCGGTCTCCAAAACCGGGGGTTGGGGGTTCGATTCCCTCCGGGCCTGCTGGAAGAAACGAGGGGTCGGGGTTCAGGGGTCAGGGGTCGGGTACTACACTCCTCACGGCTAGCGGCTATCGGCTGATGGCTGACGGCTGACGGCCGGCGGCTGTATGCTGACGGCTGACGGCTGTTGTACGGCGGTATCGTCTAGGGGCCTAGGACATAGCCCTCTCAAGGCTAAGACACGGGTTCGATTCCCGTTACCGCTACTGTGGGTGATGAGTGATGGACGATAGGTGACGAGTAGTGGGTGATACGTGAGAGGTGATGGGTGATGGGGAGAGACCCGCGCCGTCACCTCTCGGGCTTTTCTGACGGCCGACGGCCGACGGCCGACGGCTGACGGCTGACGGCTGACGGCTGACGGCTCATGGCTCATGGCTCATGGCCCCATCGTCTAACGGCCAGGACACTACCCTTTCAAGGTAGGAACAGGGGTTCGATTCCCCTTGGGGCTACTCTGCCGGCCACCCGATCATCGAGCGAACCGCGGGCGCCCCTGACGAGCGCTCGGCGATAGACTGACGCCGGCGCGGCTGGCCCTGCTCCCGCGCGGGCCGTGTGCTCTTACTGATGTCCCGCCAACCGCTGACCCTGCCCGCCCTGTTCGAGACCTCCGTCGAGCGGTTCGCCCCCAATGTCCTGATCCGCGAGAAGCGCGAGGGGACCTGGCAGGACACGACGTTCGCCGAGATGCGCACCCTCGTGCACCGGTGCGCCGCGGGCCTGATGGACCTCGGCCTAGCCAAGGGCGATCGCGTCGCGCTGATCTCCGAGGGGCGCAAGGAATGGCCGGCGGCGGAACTCGGCATCCTCTACGCCGGCGCGATCGACGTGCCGATCTCGGTGAGGCTCGAGGAGCTGCCCGAGCTGCGCTTCCGCCTGTCGCACGCGGGCTGCCGGATGGTCATCGCCTCGGGCTCCCAGGCCCGGAAGGTCCTGAGCGTCGCGGCCGACCTCCCCGCCCTCGAGACGCTCGTCTTCTTCGACGACCCCGGCGAGAAGAGCGGGAAGACCGTGCTCTTTTCGGAGCTACTGGAGCGGGGCGACGCGTTCCTCGCGAAGCACCCCGAGCGCGTCGCGGAGTCGTGGCGCTCGGTGCGCGGGGACGACCCGGCGAACATCTGCTACACCTCCGGCACGACCGCCGACCCGAAGGGGATCGTCCTCACCCACCGGAACTACACGGCGAACATCGAGCAAGTAACGGCGCTCTACCCGCTCGAACCGGGCTCGACAACGCTGCTGATCCTCCCCTGGGACCACTCCTTCGCGCACACCGGCGGCATCTACGCGCTCGCCTCGACGGGCGGGAGCTTCGCGAGCGTCCCCCAGGGGAAGACGCCGATGGAGACGCTCCGCAATCTTCCGGTCGCCATCAGGGAGATCCGTCCGACGTTCCTCCTCAGCGCCCCCGCGATGTCGAAGAGCTTCCGGAAGGGGATCGAGAAGGGCGTGCGGGACAAGGGAATGATTGCCGCGGCGCTGTTCCGCGCCGGCGTGGCGACGGCGGAGGCGTACAACGGGCTCGGCTTCGACCGGGGCAGAGGCGTGCGCGGCCTGCTGCGGCCGCTCGTGGCCCTGTTCGACGCCGTGCTCTTCAAGAAGGTCCGGGCCAACTTCGGGGGGCGGCTCGAGTATTTCGTCGGCGGGGCGGCGCTATTGGACCTCGAGTTGCAGCGGTTCTTCTACGCCATGGGGATCCCGATCTACCAGTGCTACGGGCTCACGGAGGCCGCGCCGGCGATCTCCCTCAACACGCCGGGCAGGCACAAGCTGGGTTCGTCGGGGCGGCTCGTGCCCGACCTCGCCCTCCGGATCTGCAACGGGCAGGGACGGGACCTCCCCGTCGGGGAGAAGGGCGAGATCGTGGTGAAGGGCGAGAACGTGATGCTCGGGTATTGGCAGAACCCGAAGGCGACTGCGGAGACGATCCGGGACGGCTGGCTCCACACCGGCGACCTGGGGTATCTCGACGGCGACGGGTTCCTGTACGTCCTGGGCCGGGAGAAGAGTCTCCTCATCGGCCACGACGGGGAGAAGTACAGTCCCGAGGGGATCGAGGAGACGCTGGTCGAGCGCTCCCGGTTCATCGACCAGGTGATGCTGCACAACAGCCAGTCGCCGGCGACGGTGGCCCTCATCGTCCCGAACCGCGAAGCTCTCCGCTCGTGGATGGCGCGGCACGACCTCCGGCCGGACGCGGTGGAAGGCCAGGATGCCGTGCTGCGACGCTTGGAGCGGGAGATCGACGCCTACCGCGCGGGAGGGAAGCACGCGGGGATGTTCCCCGAGCGGTGGCTGCCCTCCACCTTCGCCGTGCTTGAGGAGCCCTTCACCGAGCAGAACCGGTTCCTCAACAGCACGATGAAGATGGTCCGCGGGCGCATCGAGGAGGCCTACCGGGGCCGCATCGCCGAAATGCACCGGGCGGAAGGCGCGAACGTGTGCAACGCGAAGAATCAGGAGGCGATCGGGAAGCTGCTGCGGTAGGCCCGCTTCATCGCCGCGCGTCCTCCACCCCCTCGTACAGATCCGCCAGCCTCCTCAGCGTCCCCGAGTAGTCGCCGCTCGCCTCCGCCACCTCCATCGCCGCCACCATCGGCCGGTCGACGAACGGGCAGTCGGCGAATGTCTTGCTCAGCGGCTGGCCCGACACCTGCTCCCGCGTGAACCGCGCCACGTGCGCGCGGATCGCCTCGTTCGCCGTCGCGTCCACGGCCAGCTGCACCGCACGACCGAGGGGCAGGCCGCCCTCGACTCCGATGGTGAGCGAGCGGAGCAGCCGCCCGCGCACGTACTTCGGCCGCTGCTGGAACCAGCGCGCGGCCGCGAGCAGCAGCCCGCCCCCCGCCAGCGCCAGCGTCCCCAGGCTGCCGCCCACGATGAGGAGGTAGGCGCCCGTGTGGCCGAAGAAGAGGAGCGGGAAGGGCGCGATGAACGTCGCCGCCACGGCGTTGAACATCGGGTAGCTCATCTTCTTCTTGAGCCAGAGGACGAGCCGGTGCTCGGTGGCGAAGTACTCGGCCAGCAGGCGGAGGCAGTGCTCGAGGTCGCCCGACTCCTCGCCCAGCACGAGGATCGCCGCCTCGAAGGGCGTGAAGAGCGCGGGCTTGGCGCGCGTGATGGCCGCCAGCGACTGGCGGCGCTTAGTGCCGGCGAGGAGCCACTGCCGCGCCTTGGCGACGGTGGGCGAGCGCCGGAAGTCGTCCATCGTCTCCAGCGCCTTCGGATGCTCGAGTCCGGCGTGGTGCCCGACGTGCCACATCCGGTAGAACTCGGACTTGTGACGGGCGGTGTCGAGCTCGTTCCAGGCCTGGCCGAGGGTCAGGGGCATGAGGGAAAGGTGATGGGTGATAGGTGATGGGTGATAGGGGGTAGATGATAGGTGATAGGTAATAGGGATGGATCCGGATACCCATCACCCATCACTCATCACCCATCACCTATCACCTATCACCTATCACCTACTCCCCCTCGCGGTCCTCAGCTCGCCAAGCCTCGCCGCGATCTGGCCCGGCGGCATCGCGGCCAGGTCGGCGGGGAGCAGCGCCCGGGACGTGCACTCGAACGCCGCGATGAGTCTCTGGTATTCGATCTCGAGCGGATACGCCGGCGGCTGGAAGTCGCGGATCAGCTCCTGCAGCATCGCCCCGTTCAGCGCCTTCGCGCCGGCCGAGGCCATCCGCCGGCTCGCGCGCACGAGGGTCCCCTCGATGTCCGCCGCCGACATCGTGGCCGGCGCCGAGGTGAGCAGCGCCGCGATGTCGGTGCCCGGCTCGAGCGGGATCTTGAGCCGCCGCCGCAGCGACTCGAACACCTGCACCCGTTCGCCCAGCGTCGCCGGCGGGAAGAGCGCGATGTGCTCCTCCGCCCGCCCCTGGCGCTTGAGGTCCACCGGCACGAGGTCCGGCCGGCTCGTCATCAGGAACCAGATCACCCGCCCGCGCCGCCGCGTGTCGCCCATGAACGCCGCCAGTTGCGCGAAGACGCGCTCCGAGACCCCCGAGTCGGCGCCCGCCTGCTCGCGGTTGCCGAGGGCGGCGTCGGCCTCGTCCACCACGACGGCCACCGGCCCCAGCGAGTCGAGGATGCCGAGGATCCGCTCGAGGTTCGCCTCCGTCTGGCCCTGCCACATCGAGCGGAAGTTGCGCACTTCGACGACGGGGATGCCGATCTCCGCCGCGAAGCACCGCACGATGAAGCTCTTGCCCGTGCCGACCGGCCCGCAGATCAGGAACCCCATCGGCACCACGTCGAGCCGCCCCTGCCGCAGCGCCTCCGCCGTCTCGCGCAGCAGCGCTTTCGCGCCCTCGTGGCCGGCGACGGCGTCCATCCCCACCGCCGAGGTCATGAACTCCATCAGCCCGCCGCTCGCCTCTTCGATGAGCCGCTTCTTCTCCCGCGTCAGGTCGTCCGGGTCGAGCGGCGCGCCGTTCGCCTCGGCGTCGGCGAGCAGCCCCTCGAGGTGCAGGCGCGTGAGGCCCGCCGTGAGGATGGCCACCCGCTGCGCGTCGGTGCGCGAGAAGGTGTCGGGGGTGCCGCCGCGTCCGGTGAGGTACGCCAGCCGCTCCGCCTCGTCGGGCACCGGCACCGGCAGCTCGAAGGTCCGCGCGTCGCCCACCAGCGACGCGTTCAGCGTGGCCGTGCTCTCCGCCACGACGCAGAAGGTCACGTCGCGCTGGAGGAAGAGGGGGTCGCACGCCCAGCGGCGCAGCGTCACGATCGAGGCGCGGTCCTCCACCGGCAGCTGCCCCGGCTCCCCCGCCGGCGCGATCGTCTCGCCGTAGTCCACGATCACCGCCGCGGAGAAGCTCCGCTTCTCGGCGAGGTTCTTCCGGAGGTAGCTCTCGATCAGCTGAAGCGCGCGGTCGGGGTCGCGGGGCTGGCTCTGCGCGAGCTTGGTGGAGTTCGCGGCGTCGTAGGCGCGGAGCACCGTCTTGAAGTCGTCCGCGACGGACGGGTCGGTGAACGAGATCCCCGCCCCGCGGTCGTAGATCATCACCACCGTCCGGTCGCGGAAGATCACCTCGGCGAGGAAGTCGCGGATCGTGCCGAACCGCCGCGGGCCGAGCGGGTGCAGGTCCCGCACGCCGGGGCCGTGGAGGATGAAGAAGTTGCTGCCGCGCCGCCGCAGGCGGCGCTGGAGCGTCTTCGCCCACGCGGGCGGCACCAGTTCGTCGGAGCGAGCCCGCTCGGGTGGGTTCGCCTTGTCGAAGGGCGTCAGGAGGAGGCCAGGGTGGCGAGGACGGCGGGCACTTCCTCGGGGGCGACGGGCTTGGAGAAGTAGAACCCCTGCACCTGCCCGCAGCGGAGGGCGCGGAGCATCGCCAACTGCTCCGCCGTCTCGACCCCCTCGGCGATCACCTCCATCCCGAGGTTGCGGGCGAGCGTCACGATGACGCCCACGATCTCCGCGTTCTCGCCGTGCGGCCCCATCCCGCTGACGAAGCTCCGGTCGATCTTCAGGGCATCGATCTGGAACCTCGGCAGGTAGCTGAGCGACGAGTAGCCGGTCCCGAAGTCGTCGAGGTGGAGCTTGACGCCGAGCGCGCGGAGCTGGGCGAGCATCGCCATCGCCGGCTCGGCGTGCTCCATCACCGTGCTCTCCGTGATCTCGAGGCGCAGGCACGCAGCTGGCAGGCCCGACGCCTCCAGTGCGCCGCGCACCTGCTGGACCAGGTCGGGCTGCCGGAACTGCCGCGGCGAGAGGTTCACGCTCACGGTGAGCGGTGGGTCCGATGGGCGCTGTTGCCCGAACGCCCGCAGCGTCCTGCACGCCTCCCCCAGCACCCACTGCCCCAGCGGGACGATGAGCCCCGTTTCCTCGGCGGTGGGGATGAAAGCCGCCGGCCCGATCAGGCCCCGCGTCGGGTGCTCCCAGCGCGCCAGCGCCTCGAAGCCGACGGGGCGGCCCGTGGCGAGGGACACGATGGGCTGATAGTGGACGCGGAACTCCCCCCGGTCCAGCGCGCGGCGGAGGTCGTTCTCCAGCTCCAGCTGGGCCATCGACAGGGCGTGCATCTCGCGGTCGAAGACCTCGTAGCGCGCCTTGCCGAGCGACTTCGCCCGGTACATCGCGAGGTCGGCGTCGCGCAGCAGGTGCTCCGGCTTCTCGTAGCCCGAGCTGCTGAGCGCGATGCCGATGCTGGCGGTGGTGAACACCTCCTGCCCGCCGATCGTGTACGGCTGCGAGATCTCCAGTTGGATGCGCTCGGCGACGCGCGTGGCATCGCTCGGGCTCTTGAGCCCGTCGAGGAGGATGGCGAACTCGTCGCCGCCCAGTCGCGCCACCGTGTCGCCGGGGCGCACGCAGCGCTCGAGGCGCCGCGCCGCGGCCACCAGGAGTTCGTCGCCCACGGTGTGGCCGAGGCTGTCGTTCACCAGCTTGAAGCGGTCGAGGTCGAGGAACATGACGGCGAAGAGGTACTCGTCGTGGCGCTTGAGGCGGCCCACGGCGCGCGCCAGCAGATCGGTGAACAGGCCGCGGTTCGGCAGCTGGGTGAGCAGGTCCTGGAAGGCGTCGTGGAGCAGCTGGTGGTCGGCGACCCTGCGGTCGGTGATGTCGGTGAGCGAGCCCGCCATCCGCGTGGCGTGCCCCTCGGGGCCGCGCACGGCCACCCCGCGGCACAGCACCCAGCGGTACGAGCCGTCCTCGTGCTGCATCCGGTACTCGTGCTCGTAGAGCGGCGACTCGCCGGTGAGGTATGCCTGGAGTCCCCAGCGCATCTGGTCGAGGTCTTCGGGGTGCACGCGGGAGAACCACTCGTCCGAATGGTCGCCGATCTCGTGCTCGGCGTGGCCGAGCATCGCCTTCCAGCGGGGCGAGAAGTACGTCCGGTCGTCGGCGATGCTCCAGTCCCAGACGCCGTCGTTCGCCGCCTGCACCACGAGCGCGTACCGCTCCTCGCTGGCGCGCAGCGCCTCCTCCGCGCGGATCCGCTCGGTGATATCGACCAGGATGCCGTGATAGGTGATGTCCTGGGTCCTCGGGTCGCGGACGGCGGTGCAGGCGTCGAGCACCGTCCGGATCTGGCCGTCGGGCCGTTTGACCTGGAACTCGAACTCGCGGACGGCGCCTTCGCGGGCCACGAGTTCGAGTTCGTGGTTGCGGAGCCTGGGCTCCACCATCAGGTCGTAGGTGCGGTAGCGCTCCAGCTCCTCTCGCGATTGGACGCCGAACATCGTGAGGAAGGCGGGGTTGCAGTCGAGGATGTGGCCCTGCTGGTCGGTGATGTAGACGCCCTCGCGGAGGTTGGCCACGAGGGCGTTCAAGGTGGCGGCATCATCGAGGGAGCGGCGGTCTCGGCGTGGCATCGCGCCTGAGTCTAAGGTATTGGGCGAGCGGGCGGAAGACGGGCGGGCCGGGAGGATGCGGTGAGGGGGTGAGAGGTCAGAGGTGAGAAGGGACGGGGGACGACGCCGTGCGGTCCGCGGTACGCCGGTACGCCGGTACGCCGGTGCGTCGGTACGTCGGTACGTCGGCGGCGGGGCGGTTGCGGGGGGAGTGTCTCGCGTGTACAGTTGTATACAAGCGTGATTGTATACAAAGACGATTGTGTATCCGGCGCATGCGGCGCGGGCGCCACGGAGGCGGGACGGTGAGCGAGACGCTGGTCGACCGGGAGACGGAGGTCGCCGAGCTGCGGGGACTGCTGGCCGCGGGGCGGCGGCGGATGGCGCTGCTGTACGGGCGGCGCCGGGTGGGCAAGACGTTCCTGCTGGCGCACGCCTTCTCCCGCGCGGAGGCCTTCTACTACACGGCGGCCCACACCACGGCGGAGGTCAATCGCCGCCAGCTGCTGGAGGACCTGGCGCGCTGGTCCGGCCAGCCCGTGGCGGCGGAGGACTATCCGACGTGGCGGTCGGTCTTCCGCCTGCTGCTGGACTTCCGGGCCGGCGAGCGGCTGGTCGTCATCCTCGACGAGTTCCAGTACCTGGCCGATGACGTGGGGGCGCTCGCGTCGGACCTCAACGCGGTCTGGGAGGAGCGGCGGGCGGAGCGGCCCTTCCTGCTGGTCTTGTCGGGGTCCGCGGTGGGGACGCTGGAGGCCCTCGATGCGGGCGGCGCGCCGCTGCACGGGCGGCTTCACTGGAAACACCTGCTCCGGCCCTTCGACTACTACGACGCGGCGCGGATGGTGCCGTTCCGCTCGCTGCGCGACCGGGTGCGGGCGTACGGCATCTTCGGCGGCACGCCGCGCTATCTGGCGGCGGTGGATGCGCGGCGCCCGTTGGCGGAGAGCGTGGCGGCCGCGGCGCTCTCGCCGAGGGGCGAGGTGCGGATCCAGGTCGAGACGGCGCTCGACCAGGAGACGGGGCTGCGGGAGGTGTCGAAGTACCGTGCGGTGCTTTCCGCGGTGGCGGAGGGGCGGACGACGTTCAACGAGATCGCCCAGCGCAGCGGGCTCGAGCCGGACACGGGGCTCCGCGTCCGCCTCGAGCGTCTGATGCAGCTGGGATTCGTCGAGGCGCGCCGCAACCTCGGGGCGCAGCGGCGCGAGCCGTGGCGGTACCGGCTGGCCGATCCCGCCTTCGTCTTCCACTACGGTTTCGTGGCGCGGCTCGAAGCGGAACTGGAGCGCGGTGACGCGCGGCGCGTCTTTGCGAAGTGGGTGGCACCAGGTCTGGACGCGCACCTGGGCCTCGTCTTCGAGCGGATCGCCGAGCAGGCGTACTACCGGCTGGCGCCGAGGCGGAAGCTGCCGACGGTGCGCGAATGGGGCCGGTGGGAGGGGAAGGACCGTCACGGGGAGCCGGTGGAGGTGGACATCGCCACGCTCCTCACCGACGGGCGGGTGCTGACGGGCGCGGTGAAGTGGAACACGCGGCCGGTCGGGCCCGAGGTGCACGCGAAGCACGTGGCGGACGTGGGGCGGCTCGCCGAGTCCGGTGTGGCGTGGGCGCACGCGGCGCTCCGTCCCGATGCGCCGTTGCTCTACGTCCTCGCGGGGGGTGCGACGGAGGCGTTCCGCAGGGCGGCGGCGGTGGGGCGGCGGCTGGTGGAGGTGTGGACGCTGAAGGAACTGTACTGAGGGGCCAGGGTTCAGGGTTCGGGGTTCAGGGTTCAGGGGTCGTCAGCGATCACGGTGCGCCGGTACGCTGGTGCCGCGGTGCGCCGGTGCGCCGGTACGCTGGTACGGCCGGTACGCTGGCCGGTACGCCGGTGCCCCGGTACGCTTGTCCGCCGCATTGCGATTATGCCGTTAGTAACGTACATCTAATGGCAGATAGTAACTGTCGCGGCGAGGGGGCAGATGCTTTTCAAGGTTCCGGAATTGACGGAGCAGGACCTTCGGGTCATCGAGCGGATCGAAGACGCCAAGGCGAGGCTGCGGACCTTCCTGCACGAGCCAAGGCGATGGACTAGCGTGTTCCGGCGGAGCACGCTGGGCCGCGCGATTCGCGGCTCCAACAGCATCGAAGGGTACGTCGTGTCGAAGGCCGACGTCGTTGCCGCGGCGGCCGGGGAGGCGGTCGAGGGGAATGAGGACACGAAGCGCGCCCTGGCTGCGTATCGCCGGGCCATGACGTACATCCTGCAGGCGTCTCGGGACGTGACCTTCGAGTACTCGGCCGGGGTCGTCAAGGGACTGCACTTCATGATGACCGAGTACGACATGGACAAGAACCCCGGCCAGTGGCGTCCGGGTTCCGTGTTCGTCGTCGATGAGGACAAAGGTCAGCCGGTCTATGAAGCGCCTGATGCTCCGCTCGTCGGGTCGCTCATGACGGAGTTGGTCAGTGGCGTCGCCGCGGAAGACGCGCGTGTCCCCCCTCTCGTTCGTGCCGCGATGGCGCACCTCAATCTGGTGATGATCCATCCGTTCTCGGATGGGAATGGTCGCATGGCGCGCGCGCTCCAGACGCTCATGCTCGGGCGCTCGGGAACGCTCTGGCCGGAATTCTCCAGCGTCGAGGAGTATCTGGGAGAGCACCACCGTGAGTACTACGACGTCCTCGCCGCCGTTGGGGGCGGCAGCTGGCACCCGGACAACGACGCGCAGCCGTGGATCAGGTTCTCCGCGCGCGCCCACTACTTCCAGGCCCACACGCTGCTGCGGCGGACGCGCGAGAGTGAGCGCCTCTACACACGGTTGGACGAAGAGGTCGGAAAGGCGGGGCTGCCGGAGCGGACCGCACTCGCGCTGTTCGACGCGGCGAGCGGCTTCAGGGTCAGGAACGGGACGTATCGGACGGTCGCGGACGTGAGCGAGCACCTTGCGAGTCGAGACCTCAAGGCGCTGGTCGATGCGGGACTCCTGGTGGCGGAAGGCGAGAAGCGCGCCCGCTTCTACATGGCATCACCGAAGGTGACGAGCATCCGGAAATCCATTGCCGAGTCGGCGCCGATCCTGGACCCATACGGGGACACGATCGCCGAACGAACGGCCGCGGCGACCCGCACGGCCAGCGGCCCCTCGCTCGTGCTTCGCCAGCCCTCTTCGTCTTCGACCGGGCCAAACCAGCCGCGGAAGAGCTGAGGGTTCAGGGTTCAGGGGCCGGGGTTCAGGGGCCGTCAGTCATCGGCGATGAAGGCACGCCGGTACGCTGGTACGCCGGCACGCCGGTGCCCCGGTACGCTGGTGGCGGGGCGGTTGCGGGGATGCGGGGAGGTGGCGAAGTTTCTGCCCGCGCGCCGCTAGCTCAACTGGCAGAGCAACTGACTCTTAATCAGTAGGTTCCGTGTTCGATTCACGGGCGGCGCACTGCGGGAAAGTCCAAGCGCGGCTTCAGGTTCCCTGAGGCCGGTTCCCTCACTGATCGACCGACCCCGCCGGTTCCACATGAATCGTGATGTGATCGAGTTGGGGCAGGGCCGTGCGCAGTTCGCGCTCGACGTGTTCGGCCAGCAGGTGCGCTTCGATCAGCGGCGCGTCGCCGGGCGCGTGACAGTGCACGGACAGGTCGATGCGCCCGGGCGCGTGACTGCGCCGCAGGATGACGTGGTGGCCCGCGCCGGCGCCGCCCACCCGATCGGCGATCGCCACGATCCGGTCGCGCAGCCCGTCGGCCTCCGCGCCGATCAGCCGCAGAGGAAAATCGCCGGGCAGGATCGGCTCGATGTGGGTGACGATGTCGGACAGTTTCGATAGTTCGCGGCGCGCACGCAGTTCCAACTCACTGACCAGCGCGTGCGACTCCGCCAGTGACAGCGTCGAATCCACTTCGACATCGACATCGACCAGATACCGGCCGTCCAACACGTCGATGTGGATGTTGTGGACGCCCAGCCCCAGCCCATCGGCCATCGCGCGCAGCCGCACAGCAATGGCATCAAATTCGGACAGCGGCGCGGGATCACCGGGCTCGACTTGCACCACCGCATCGACCAGCCCCGGCACGCGATCCCGCAACCGCCGCTCCACCTCACTGGCGATGGCATGCGCCTGCTCGGTCGCCATCGC
>Ga0315284_10007182_pt1 | contig 15893 bp, 17 predicted proteins | sample YL17G09_16_MG_FD_203696 | JGI IMG/M metagenome (GOLD analysis project Ga0315284, IMG submission 203696) | Sediment microbial communities from Yellowstone Lake, YNP, Wyoming, USA - YL17G09_16 | ecosystem: Environmental > Aquatic > Freshwater > Lake > Sediment | place: USA: Wyoming | collected... | reverse complement strand
TCCACCGGGGCTGCCTCCTGCCCCAGCGGACCGGCTCCGGCTGGAACGAATCCTGTACAACCTGGTGGACAACGCCGTAAAATACTCTCCGGGAGGCGACTTCGTAAAGATTGCGGTTCGCCGCGGGAACAATGAGCTGGTGGTCAGCGTCACCGACCGCGGCATAGGAATCTCCCCGGAGGGTCAGTCACGGCTTTTTCAGAGCTTCGAAAGACTGGCCTCTGAAAACTCCAGCTACATCCACGGGATAGGCTTGGGTTTGAGGGTATGCAGGATCCTGGTAGAGGCTCACGGCGGACGCATCTGGGTGGAATCAGAGCCGGGGAAAGGGTCCACATTTCTATTTACCTTACCCACCGGCGGGACGGAGACCGCCTGAACCTGGCCTGTCCGTACATGAATTCCCCCTTGTGATTTTGCGCCCATTTCCCTACAATGTTTCTAGCGCCGCGCTTCACCGCCGGATTTCATAGAATACGAGGAGGAAGACCCATGCCCGCACCAAAAGAGATGAAACTGGTCATGCTATTCGATGATGGCACCAAAAAAGAGGCAACTTACAGTCTCATCCCGCTCCGGAGCGGAGATAACCCCCACCAGGCCGGTTATATCGGCGAGCCGGGAGACTCCTACCGGGAGCTTATCGAGGGCAGAGGCATGGGATTTACTAACCACATCGACCTGAATTCCTACGCGGTGGCAGTGGAAATCAGCAGGACCATGGCGCTCCTCAAAGACAAACGCACGGAGGCCGTGGTCATTAATAAGCACACCAACCCGGCCGTCTATGCAGCGCGCACGGCACAGGCGGATGCGCTGGTTACCTCCCTGGAGACGGATAAGAAATCGCCTTTCGGAGGCGTCATGGCCACATCGTCCCGTCTGACACGCGCCACCGCGGACTTCCTGGTAAAAAAGAACCGGGAGGAAAAGTTTGTCCTGGACGTGCTGGCGGCGCCCGGTTTTGAAGCCGGCTGTGTGGACGAGCTTTCGGACGTGATGCGGAACCTGCGCATCGTGGATGTCTCTCCGCTGGACACGTGGGAGAAAATCCTCTCCGGCGTTTTCGGCTACAACATGAAGTGGACAATTGGCAATAAGCCCGTTATTACAGAGGTCGACAAAACCTCCTTCTTCAATGCGAAATACGGTATGGAGGTCATTTCGAGGCGCCAGCCCACCGAGAGCGAAATGAAAGATGCGCACATCGCCTGGATTGGCGCCAAAGCCATACAGTCCAACTCGTTCGCATTTGTGAGAGATGCAGTGCTCCTGGCGCAGTGCGGCGGGCAGACAAACCGCGAGGATTCCGCCAAGTTCGCTAACGAGCGCGCAAAGGAGTTCGCGGTGTCTCTCAAAGGTTCGGCCGCCGCCACCGATTCGTTTATCTTCGACCGCACCGCAATAGACATGCTCCATGACATGGGTGTCGCCATCGTCGTCCATCCCACCCGCAAGCTCCTGACCACCGGCGGCCTCAAGCCTGACGAAGACATCCTGAGGGTAGTCAACGAATACAACATGGTCATGGTCAGGCCGTACCTGGTGGGCGCGGACGGGCAGGAGAGAGCCTGGAGAGTCTTCAGGCACCTGTAGACTTAAACCCTTCCGGGATGACGTAGACCGCACGTATTAAGCGGCAACAAGCAGGCATTTGACCTGACCTGTGGCGCGGGACGGCGCGTTTTCAGAAAACACCCTGGCAATAAAGCGCTGGGGTTCCGGCCGTAAGTCACATGATTTATACGTGCCGTTCTCACCCCCGATTTACGTATGCTTACCTATTTTGATAGTTTTGCCGCAACCTTATACTGGTGACAGGTACCGGAAATATCCAATCCATTGCAAGCCGCCGGCACCCGGAACAATAAGTCCGGCCGGCAGACTGCAACCCGCGTGTAAACGTGTCCCCGTTTCCGGCCCCGCCTGCAGGTGGTGGGGGCGGTGGAGGCAAAGTGGTGGTAGTGGTGGCGGCGGTTTGCGCCTCCTCCTCCCCCTCGACCTGCAATGCCAGGGCTGATTCCCGCACCCAAAGAGATTCGCACTTTCAAGGGCAGAGGAAACGGCCACGCGACCGCAACTGGGAAGACCGGAGTGCACCGCTGTTTCCACTGACAACTACTACCCCTTATTAGCCAGTTACACGTGACTCTGTGACAAACTATGTATTCGCATGTCGCCAAGATACGTAAGATTACTAATATCTTATCTATTTTCGGGCACGATAGAATAACATAGGTTGCGCATGGCAAATACGCGCGCTTGGAACAGATAAGGAGGAAAAGTGTTCAAAGTACTCGGGATTGCCCTCGTTGTTCTTGCCCTGGTGACTGCCATCCTGCCACAGTTCACAGATTGTCAATCGCAAGGCAAACAAATAACCCTGGCAAACGGTAGCAAGATTCCCATGAAATGCCACTGGACGGCCCGCGCCGAACTTGCCACCTCCATACCTCTTATCGGCGTCGGCGCCATGCTCAGTTTCAGCCGCCGGCGGGAAAGCTGGCGCAACCTGTCCATCGCGGGCGTTATCCTGGGCGCCTTCGTCATTGCCCTGCCCACCACACTCATCGGCGTCTGCGCCAGTGGAATGCCCTGCCATACTGTCATGCAGCCCGTTTCTGTAGCCGTGGGAAGCCTGGCTGTTGTCACCAGTCTCACCGGGATAGTTCTTGCACAGAGGAGAAAAGAGCAGGACCTATGACCATTTTCGGGCTGGCTTTCAGAAACCTCCGCGGGAACGGCATCAGGAGTCTCATCATCTTTCTCTGCGTCCTGACGGTTGTCGCCTTCTTCGTCTCCACATCCCTTATTATCCGTGGTGCACAGAACAGTCTGCAAACGGGGATGAAGAGATTGGGCGCGGACATACTCGTGGTGCCGGAGGGCGCCCAGAGTAAGGTAGAGACGGCGTTACTGATGGGAAAACCCACCCAGGTGTGGATGTCCGCGGACTATCTGAAGAAGGTGGCGGCCATACCCGGTGTCGGCTCCGTCTCTCCGCAGGTCTATCTGCAGTCTCTTTACGGCGCCGCCTGTTGTGCCGTAAGTGAGATGTTCATCGTCGTTTATGACCCCGCCACGGACTTTACCATTACCCCCTGGCTCCAGAAGAACCTGGGCCGCCCCCTGGTTAAGGGTGAAGTCATCGGCGGGAGCTACATCTTCGTGCCGGACGGAGAGAAGTACATTGAACTTTACGGGTACAACCTGACACTCAAAGGCAATTTGGAATCGACGGGCACGGGCCTGGACCAGACCCTTTTCCTGACAATGGAAACGGCCCAGGACATGGCTAAGTCGTCGTTGACCACAGCCATCAGCCCGCTTGTGATTCCTCCGGGCGAGATTTCTTCGATAATGGTGACAGTAAAGCCCGGCGCTGATATCCGCAAAGTGACACAGACTATTCTGCTCCAGATAACGGGTGTTGCGCCGATTGAAAGCCCGAGCCTTTTCGGGGAATTCCGCAAGCAGATGCTCGGACTGCTCTGGGGGTTTCTAGCGGTATCGAGCCTGGCATGGGTGATTTCGGCGGTGCTCATCGGCCTCGTCTTTTCCATGGCCGCCAACGAGAGGCGGCAGGAAATGGCCGTGCTCCGCGCCGTCGGCGCCACACGGCGATTTGTTTTCCTCTCCCTTTCCACCGAAGCCGTATTGCTGGCGGTTGGCGCCGGACTGCTGGGCATCACAATTTCCGCGCTGGGCATCTACACATTCAAAGATGCCATCGCCAGGTCGCTTGGAATGCCGTTCCTGTTCCCGTCCCTGTCTTCTTTTATTTCCCTGTTTTCCATCGGGCTGGCGCTGTCCATCGGCGTGGTCTTTGTCGCCACCTTCATTCCCGCCTACAGAATCAGCCAGCTTGAACCGGCCGTCGCCATGAGGGAGTGAACCAATATGATTGAACTTGCCAGCATCACGAAAACATACGTCCTGGACGAAGAGACCACGATCTCCCCGGTGCGGGATGTTACGCTCAGCATTGCCAGGGGAGAGTTCATCCTTCTTATCGGGCGTTCCGGTTCGGGAAAAACCACGCTTCTGAACATCGCCGCCGGCCTGGTTAGACCCACTTCCGGAAGTGTGCGTATCGATGATGAAGATGTCTGGACCATGACAGACAGGGAGCTATCGGCACTGCGCGCGCGGCAGATTGGTTTTATTTTTCAGTTCCCCAGCCTTCTGCCATCTCTTTCCGTGCTGGAGAATGTAACGTTGCCGAGCCGTTTCGCCGGCGGCAACCGGGGCATTGATGTGCAGGACCGCGCCGTTAAGCTGCTGGAGACGGTCGGGCTGGCGGAGCGGATGGAAGTTTATCCGCGTCAGCTCTCATCGGGCGAACAAAAGCGCGTGGTGATAGCACGGGCGTTAATTAATCAACCGTCAATCCTGCTGGCGGACGAACCGACCAGCGACCTCGATGAGCAGACCGAGCACGAAATCATGTCCCTGCTGAAGGAAATTCATTCCGGCGGTCTGACGATTGTGATGGTAACACACAACCTTGACCTGGTGACTTATGCCAGCCGCGTCATGAAAATGGAAAACGGAAGCCTGGTGGACCTGACGGGACGCAAAGCGACCAGCAAGAACGGCCGTTCCCTTTTGTCTCCGACGCCAGTGCAGGACACGACTTTCGCGCAGTAGTCCACCCGCCGATTCAGAGGACTCTGCAGCCACCGCATAACCCGCGGGTTGTCCTTGTGCCGCTCAAATTGCTATAATTAGCGTTGCCGGCATCGAACGGCGGAGGGGCAATGGCTGACCATTATTACGATACCGATACCAGGGCACACCGCGCCAAATTGTACGGGCTGAAGAAAGACCTCATGGAAAGCTTCGGCGCCTTTAACGGCAAGGTCTTTGAAGAAGGGGCTTTGTCGGTGAAGACCAAGGAGCTCATTGCAGTGGCGGCGGCGCACATCACCCGCTGTCCCTACTGTATTGCGGGGCACACGCGCCGCGCCAAACAGGTGGGCGCCACTGAAGAGGAGATTGCGGAAGCCATCTTTGTGGCGGTTGCCATGAATGCGGGCGCTTCCATGGCGCACTCCAGTATCGCCATGAAGGCGCTCGAAGACAAGTAGCACGCGGCGCATTCGTCTAGCGGCCTAGGACGCGTCCCTCTCAAGGACGAGATCACCGGTTCGAATCCGGTATGCGCTACCATTTCGGGCAATCATATTACCTGAATCTTTAACGAGTTTCTCCCCGTTGGTTCTCCAATAACATGATGAGACATGGAGCGACCTTAGGAGGTGAGGAAGATGCCGACATACAGTAAGGTTACGAGACATGGGCAAATTACCCTACCGGCGCCGGTACGCAAAAGCCTGGGCATCGAGGAAGGCGACCTGGTAGAAATTGAAGTGATAGACGAAAAGGCAGTGCTGGTGCCGAAGAGACTGGTGGACAAGAGCCAGGCTTTCTTCTGGACCAAAAAGTGGCAGGAAGGCGAGAAAGAGGCTGATGAGGATATCAAAGCCGGGCGGGTTAAGGTTTTTGATTCTGCCGAGGAATTAATTAAGGACCTGGAATAAAACTGCGTGTAGATCGTTTAGATATTGAAGGCGATGAATATTGAGCGGGAGTCGTTGGGCCAAATCCGGTATGCCCTACTGCCCCACGCCTGTGAGGCTGCTGCGCATCTCGTTATTGAGCGTACATTCATGTCTATTCCCAACTATTCCCACAGATTTTAGTGGCAAAATTCGTAGCATCCCGCCGTCCGGACAAAATATGACCTCTTAAGTTGATATTGGTTGATGTTCCCTACTTTTCAGACCTTGAGCATCCCCTTGAGGAACATATAATATCCATTGCCTGATGTGCTATATGCCAGATTGGCTATTCTCTCCAGGATTGAATATGTCTTTTCTCCACTTTCGATTGAGTCAGCCAAGAGAGAAAGTGCATCCTGCAATCCATCAAACAATTTGGGCGGCAAAGTCGTCATGCTTTGCCCCTGGGATGATTGAACTAGAGCCTGCAATAATGCCACATGCGTACCATTCATTACGAAATGCATAAAAACGAGTTCCGGATCGAATTCCAAATTCATTAACCTATTGGCCATTCCATGCACAGCGCTGAAATAATACGCCTTCTCTGTAGCGTTCTTCGTCGCTGCCATTTGTTTCACTGCATTCCTAATCTCGGTCACTAGTCTTTTGTTCATATCTTTTGACAGGTTCATATTCCCTCCTATGCACAAGCGACGGCAGGTTCTCTTTGTTGCGGCAGTGTCGCGGCCGCTGTCGCAGCGGCAGAAATGGATTCTCCGCCTTGTTTCAGGGTCTCCGTACTGAATTGTTTTTCATAAGCCAATGACCAACTGGGAAGCACAGCAGTCGCGGACAATGGCGTAGACGGAGCATAGATCGGTTCAGATTGGACCGGTGCGGACTCGACAACCAATCTGAGATTGATTGCCGCGAGCATACTCCCTATAGCCGCCAATGTCGGGTTCGCCTCCCCGCTCTCCAGCTTCGCAATATATGGTTGCGAATGGCCCAGCAATTCTGCCAAATCTTTTTGAGTTAAACCGGCTCTAACACGAGCTTCACTGAGAAGCAAGGCAAAGGCGACTTTCGCCAATTCGGCTCCATAATCCCTTAAGTATTTGGGATTTCGCAACCGCTCATTAATATCGTCCTTAACTGCCCGATACATTTTTAGCCTCACTTTCAATGTAGTCATAAACCATCGTGTATGCCTTGTCTATTTGTTGTTTTTCCGATTGTCTTTTCTTACGCCAGCCATGAATAAGAACGAAACAATGTTTCTTGATGTCGTGATAGATTGCCAGACGCCATTTTTGACTTACATGTCTGATTTCGTAGAACCCTTGAACGGTGGCGTCCTTTTTGCCCCGTGGTTCTATCGGACGCATCATCTGGGTACCCAACAATAATAGGCCCGATTCGTGCAACTTGGTTAACCTCGCGTCTATACTAGTCTAGTGTCTCGTAAACAGCTTTACAACGAGCCAAGCTGTCAAGGGCAGCTTGACCGAGGCATGCCATACAAACGGCTTGGGGTCGGTATTGGACGCTGCCACATTATTAGTCGATCTTGGGCGACCAATTAAGGAATGTAGTCTAATCTAAATTGTCAAGGTATTTGAGAGACAGTACACTAGGCAAAATAGTCGCGTTATCCGGGTCAGACATCCACTCAGCTGCAGGTTCATGACCTCGACGGTCTTTGTAATAAACTATTTCTATTAGCATCATAACCCACAAAGTTATAATCTGTCAATATTTATCGAACGGGCTACAATGGTGCAGCAGATTATAGACGAAATAGCGCACAGCCGTCAATGCACGCACGGGTAACTCCGCCAATGGCAAACCGCAAAGGGCAAAACAAAAAAGCCCGCGGGCGGCCCGATAGTAATTACCGGGTAACCCAGTGGCATTTCCTGAGAAATAAACGGCCGTATTCAGACAGCGAGCGGCTTGATAAGTGGGATACTCCAGCCCCGCCATGTAAATCGCCAGCCATAAGTCGCGCGAAAGCCCGCCGCACGTGCCGATAAAGTCATGACAGCATTCCGAACTCGCCTGCCGTTGTTGTGGTTGTAGAACGTAGAGGTCAGTAGCCAAACTATTCGGACAGCCGCGACAGTAACCATCAGAGTCTCACCTGCCACATAAGAACTAATCGCCAGTTCCCCTCCCCTTTTCTCCCTTCCCACCCTTTCCCCCACCCCAGGGTTAAAACTCTCCGTGAGATGTCGTTGGGACAATTCCTGACTACCTCCTCCTTCTCTTCAGGGCGAGATGGTAAATCCCGCGTCAATCACCACCGTCTGTCCCGTGATGTAACGCGCCAGGTCTGAGACCAGGAATAATATCAGGTGGGCGCATTCCACAGGTTTTATGAGTTTGTTGCCCAATAGCATCTTTGACTCAATCCACTTCAGCAGTTCCGGGCGCGCCCAGATGTCCCGCATCATCTCTGTCTCAATACCTCCGGGCGCAATTGCGTTCACGCGGATGTTGTGTTTAGCGAGGTCAACTGCCAGCCCTTCGGTTATCATGACAATTCCGCGTTTGGAAATACTGTACGGCGAGAAAGCTTCCGCGCCTTTTGAATATGCGGTCGTCGAAGACACATTGACAATACAACCCCGTTTGTTCTTAATCATGTGCTCAACCACGGCGCGCGAACAGACCAGCACGCTTCTCAGATTGGTCTCCAGGACGCTTTCGAAACTATTCTCATCGTAGAGGCTGATGCCCGGTTTCCCCGCCATTATCTGCGCCATGAAATCCTGAGCCTTTTTCTCCCGCTCCGTCCACATTCCGGGTTCTGTCGGACCTCCCGGGTCGCTGATACCGGCATTATTCACCAGTATATCAATCCTGCCGAATGCGCCGGTGACGCCCTGCACCATATTATTGACGCTCGTTTTATCTTTCACGTCACACCGCAATGCCAGACCGCGCCTGCCCATCTTTTTAATCTGGTTTTCTACCGCGGTTAGCTCGCCGTTATCAGCCACAAGGTCGCAAACGGCAACGTCGGCTCCCGCCTCAGCCAGCACCAGTGCGGCTTCTTTGCCAATGCCCCGCCTTGCGCCTGTAACAATTGCAACTTGCCCCGCCAGCGATAGATTCGGAATACTCATAATGCCCGCTCCTTCTTGTTGTTAAAAATGCCATCTCCCGGTCATTTTCGGGAAAAGACTCTATACACTGTCCTGCCGACCTCGACGCATGATACTGCAATCGCAATACCCATAATCGCTCTGACAATCAGGTTAAGACTGTTCGATAGGGTTTCAGAAGACACATTCGAGGTATTTACGGCATTCAGGACATCCAGATTGACCTTTATGATATCCGGACCTGCCAGCAACGTCGCCGTGATGGCAATCCCGAAGAGTTGTAGAGCAACGAAAGCCCAGCGCGTTGCCAGCCGCCATCGCCCGTGATAAGCGCGTACGACGTGAAAAGCGATTAACAATACCCACATGGCATTGATGAAGGGCATCAAGCGGAAGAAAGCGTCAGACAGTGAAGCCAGAATAACCCAGTTACCATCTTTGACAGAGCCGATGGCGACGACGTGTGGGAAGATGTTGAATACGACCAGGGCCCACAGGGTGAAAATGATGGCGATGATAGGTGAAGACAACGGTATTTTGTCAGCGTCCGGTTTCTTCAGTAATTCGGCCGGGTCCCATTCTTTTTCTCTTTCCCTGCTAACGACTTTCAATGCAGGTGAAATGCGCTGCAATACTGCAAAGGTAACCACGCCATACCCGAGCACTGCGATGAGCCAGTTAAAATACGTCCCGATACTCTCCGGAAACTGTCCCCATGAAGTCACATCGCCAATGGCAATTCGGACGGCCAGTACAACCAGCGCGATGGCCGACACAACAAACAGCCCGAGCTTCAGGGCTTTTATGAAGATGGGATATAACTCCGGCCCGATAAGATAGTCCGGCGGGCGATATGATGCCGCGACTTTCGCGGGGTTGCCAAGTTCTTTCAACACCTGGAGAACCGTCGCATCAGTCACGGTCTGCCCGTCTCTTCTCTTTTCTTCCAGTATGTCCAGAATCGACGACTGTAGTTCTGCTTCGATATCACTGCGAAGTTTGGCCGGCAGATGGGTCCCTACTTCGTGAACGTATCTTTCGATGAGATTCATGCTGTGTCTCCGTCATCTCCTGCAAGCATCTTCTGCATAAGAGCCACTATGCCCGCCCAATCCTCTTTCATTTGCGCGATAGCCTTCCTGCCTGAAGCGCTGACAACGTAGTAACGCCGCGGGTGGTCGCTATCTACCTTCCACCTGGATTGCAGCAACCCCTGTGATTCCAGTCGCCTGAGCAGAGGATAGAGAGTGCCCTGGTCTATCTCCAGTCCTTTATTGGACAGGCTCTTCAGCAGGGAATATCCGTACTGCTCTTCCTGCAACTGGCTGAGCACGGCCAGGACGATGACGCCGCGCCGTAAGGCAAGGATGCCACTTTCGACCGATTCATTTGGTGACATATTATATACTGTCACGAATTATATAATGTATTACATAGTATTGTCAAGGGGGCGAAAATCAGCGGCCGCATGAAAGCCAATCCCCCCTCCCCTCCCTTTTCCATTCCCGCCCTTTTCCCCACCCGCCAATAATTGGTAATATTGTATTATAAGCAACCGTTGTCGACCGCTTGAAAATGCATACCACATCGGAGGAGGAAATTTATGGGCGCATCAATTAAGGGCACACGCACGGAAAAGAACCTTCTCACCGCATTCGCCGGTGAATCACAGGCGCGCAACCGCTACACTTTCTTTGCCAGCGCCGCCCGTAAAGAGGGCATGGAGCAAATTGCCAATATCTTCGCGGAAACGGCGGACAATGAAAAGGAACACGCCAAGGTATTCTTCACGTTCCTTGAGGGCGGCGAGGTGCAAATTGTAGCATCATACCCGGCGGGCATCATCGGAGACACAAAAGCCAATCTGGAAGCCGCCGCGGCCGGCGAAAACATGGAGTGGACCACCATTTATGCCGATTTCGCCCGCATCGCCAGGGAGGAAGGTTTCACGGAAATAGCGCAGTCCTTTGAGCAAATTTCCAAAGTGGAAAAGTTCCACGAGTCCCGCTACAGGAAGCTCGCCGCCAACATCGCCAACGGAGAGGTCTTCAAGAAGAAGAAGGTTGTGAAATGGCACTGCGCCAATTGCGGCTACGTATTTGAAGGCACCGAGCCCCCCAGGGAGTGCCCCGCCTGCAAACACCCGCAGGCATTTTATGAAGTGCTCGCCGAAAACTACTAACCGTGCCGCTTAAGGAGGACCGGATGATACGGATGGACCCGCCGACCGGGCTTTTATTTCTCCATTACGGGACGGAAACCACCGCATCATGAACATGGCGGAAACTGGCAACAGGAACAAAAAGCGCGTTCTCGTGGTGGATGATGAGCTGTCCATCCTGCGTTTCGTCAAAACAAGCCTATCGCTGGCTGGCTATGACGCGCTGGCCGCTTCCAGTGGGGAGGAAGCGCTTCGCCTGGCGCGGACGGAGAATCCGGACATCGTCATACTGGATATCTTCATGCCTTCCATGTCCGGCTACGAGGTATTGCGCGAGATGCGCAAGTTCACAGACGTGCCTGTAGTGATCTTCTCCGCCAGCCGTTCCGCCTATGAGAAAGCCATGGAATACGGCGCGGACGGCTTCATCAGCAAACCCTTCAAACCCGCGGACCTGGCGCGCAAAATCGAGGGCATTCTTAAAGGCAGGAAAAAGTAAACCGACGGCAGTCTTTTACCCGCCTTCGAATTCTCTCGCGGCGGGAAGCATGAATGAGAATGTGGACCCCTTGCCCGGCGTTGACTCCACCCAGATACGTCCCCCCTGCACCTCGAGCAGGCGTTTGCAGACGTTTAATCCCAGCCCCACCCCGGCAATACCCAGGTGACTTTGCTGGATGCGCTGGAAGGGTTCAAAAAGACGCGCCTGGTTTTCCACGGAGATGCCTATGCCCTGGTCTGTCACGGTGACAACCACGGAGTTGTCCTGCTCTCTAGCTGAAACCGTAACAGTGCCGCCTTTGGGCGAGTATTTGATGGCGTTGTCCACCAGATTGTACAGAATGCGCTCTACGCGGAATGCGTCCGCCATTACGGGCACAAGGGTCTCCGGAATGTCCCGCATAAGACGGTGTAATGCCGACTTTTTTTCGAGTTTGCCGGTGACATTGCGGGCAACCTGGCCGACGTCCACCGGTTCGATATTGAGTTGCAGGCGGTCCGCCTGAAAACGGGAAAGCTCCAGCAGGTTATCGATGATGCTGGTGAGCTCTTCCGCACCGGATACCGCGTCATGGAGCAGTTCCTTTTTATCTTTCGCCGATACGCCTTTGGTCATGGATGTGTAAATCGCCCCGGTAACCACGGTCAGCGGCGTTTTCAGTTCGTGGGAGACCATACCGATGAACTCATCCTTTAACTGGTCCATCTTCTTCCGCTCGGTAATATCGATAAAAGCGCCGATAGCGCCATTCGGCTCGCCGCTATCTCCAAGCAGGGGACTGATGTTACCCAGGAGGTAGCGCACCGTGCCATCGTCAAAACGTAATTCCATGCTGTAATCAGCCAGACCCCACCCCGTTGCCGCCACCACCTGAATTGGCAATTCCGCGGGAGAGAGTTCGACCCCGTCTCTGAAAACGCGGAAATGCGCCAACCGGTCTGTCTCCGCGCCCGATTTTGAAACATTCAGCCCGACGGGCACCCGCAGATAATCATCGGCGGCGCGGTTTCCTGTAATCACACGGCACTCCCTGTCATGCGCAATCCAGATAATTGCCGGAGCCGTGTCCAGCACGGTCTGCAAACGGACCGCCTGCCCTGTGGCGCGTTCTTCACTCCTTTGCAGTGCCTCCTCCGTCCGTTTCCGCGCCGAAATATCCTCGATACAGACCAGTGCCTGCCCGCTGGTTCCCGTTCCCATCAACACGGTGGACAAAAGAAAGGTAACCTCCTCCTGCTTGCCGTTGCGCAGGAAGGGCGCATGCCACTCCACCTGGTAGTGGTTGACACCGGTCTCAAGAGTATTAAGAACGGTCAGCCGGGTCATGCAATTCTGGCACTGGGGACCAAAACCGCAGCCCTGCGGGTCGTCCAGCGCGTACAAACACTGAAGCGCCTCGCCGGGGCGCATTCCGGACATATCAACCTGACGGCGGCCCGCGAATTTTGCCGCGGCTTCGTTCACCTGCAGGACGCGCCGGTCCGGATTTACCACGAGCATAATTATGGGCACGCTGGCAAGAATCGTCGCCAGTTCTTCTTCATTGCGCTGGAGAGCCGCCTCCGCCTTCTTGCGCGCCACGGCCGTAGCCACCTGGTCTGTTACTGTCTTCATCAGGTCCAGTTCTTCTTCCGCAAAGGTCGAACGCGTCCGCGTGCCAAACGCGAGCGTGCCAATTACAGCGCCATTGGATATGAGCGGATAACAGGCAAAAGCCTTGACCCCAAACGATTTTATGAGCGCGTTTGGCTCACCGTGCGTCTCCTGCACATGCTCCACGATGATTTTCCGGCCTTCACGCGCCACATGGCCGCACAAGTCCTCCCCAAAATCCAGCGTGGCGATTTTATCCGCCTCTTCTTCCGGAATTCCGGCGTAGGTATTGAGATTGAGACGGTTCTCTTCGTCGTCGACCAGAAAATTGAAGAAGACCTGGCAGTCCAGAAAATTCGTTACTTCATGGCAAATCGTCTGTATGGTTTCTTCCGGCTCCTGGCTGGATAGCAGACGACCCGCGGTCTCGGACAGAAGCCTGAACCTCACATTCCTCCAAGTAAGGGCAATTTCCGCCTGCTTCCGCTCGATTGCGTAAAGGATTGTGCGCCGGAGCAGTCTTCCGTCCGTTTGCCCCTTCACCAGGTAATCAGTAGCGCCATGCCGTATTGCCTGCACCACCAGTTCTTCATCATCCACCGATGTCATAATCACGACCGGCAGAAGGGAGAACCGGCCGTGCAATCGGGCAATTGTGTCCAGGCCGCTACTGTCAGGCAGGTTCAGGTCCAGCAAGACCACGTCAACCTCGTGCGCCGCAAGGTACTCAAGCCCCAAACCGAGTCTTTCGACGGAATCCAGCGCAAAATCGCCCGGCGTGTCCTTGAGCATTTCCAGGAGAAGCCTGGCGTCCCCCGGATTGTCTTCTATCAGCAGAATTTTCATTCAGGGATTCCCCCGGCTTACTTTGGCGGCAGTTTTACAATGGTCAGCCAGAAATCTTCGATAGATTTGGTGATCTTCACGAACTGCTGAAAGTCGATCGGCTTGCTCACGTAGCAATTGGCGTGAAGGTTATAAGCCTTCAGAATGTCTTCCTCATCGCGGGATACGGTCAGCAGCACCACCACCGGGATGCGTTTCAGGTTGTCATCCGCTTTGACCTCAGCCAGGACCTCGCGCCCACTTTTACGCGGCAGGTTCAGGTCCAGCAAAATCAAGTCAGGACGTGGCATGCCGCGGTATTTGCCATTCCGGCGCAGGAAATCCATAGCCTCCACGCCATCTTCAACCACGAAGATATTGTTATAAACCTTGCTTTCCTTGAGCGCTTCCCTGGCAAGACGCACATCTCCCGGATTGTCCTCTACCAGCAGGATATCGATTGCTTTACCTGCACCCTCAATCATGCTTTCCCTCCTGATTTGTCATTGGCAGGCTGAAATAAAAAGTGGAACCGGCGCCCGGTCTGGACTCAACCCAGATTCTCCCGCCGTGTCCCTCCACGATTCGCTTACAGATAGCCAGGCCTATGCCCGTTCCGGGGTACTCCCGTCTGGTATGCAGTCTCTGAAACAGCAAAAAGAGCCTGCCAATATATTCCGGTGCAATGCCTATGCCGTTGTCACGCACGGAGCAGATACACTCGTGGCCTCTTATCTCCGCCGAAAGATGAATTTGCGGCGTGGAGTCTCCGCGGAATTTTACGGCGTTGTCAATAAGGTTCTGGAACACCTGGGTCAATTGTCCGCCATCTCCGTACGCAACCGGCAACGGGTCATGAGTAATGGCCACGCCGGCATCTCTGACCATCACGCTGAGATTGCCGAGCGCCCGCGCCAGGGCTGATTCCAGGTTGACAGGCGCGAACTCCCGGCCGGGCCTGCCGACGCGGGAATAAGCGAGCAGGTCATTGATAAGCCTTTGCATTCGCGCAGCGCCGTCTGTTGCGTAAAAAATAAAGTCGTCAGCGTCTTTGTCGAGCTTGCCCTTATAACGGCTCGCCAGCAGTTGCACGTAGCTCGAAATCATCCTCAGCGGTTCCTGGAGGTCGTGGGAAGCCACATAGGCAAATTGCTCCAGTTCCTCATTTGACCGCGTCAGTTCTTCAGACTTGAGGCGCAGGGCATCTTCCGCGCGCCTGCGCTCGGTGACATCCCGTCCGTAGATATTTACGTAACCTTTCTGCGCAACCGGGGCAAAGGTGAGTGCAAAAACATGCCCGTCGACTTCCGATTCCTCTCTGCGCATGTTTCCCGAAGCGAGCGCTTCCCGCACGTATTCAGAATATGGCGCCGGCAGGGGCAGACCGACCCTGCATTGCCAGCAGCGCAGAATCAAATCACTCCCCTGATTGGCGAATGCTACGGTGCCGTCCCCGTTGATGCGCATTACGGGGTTCGGGTTCTCCGCCGGGAAGCTGGCCAAGCTCTCCATGGCTTCCTGCGCCTTCTTGCGGGCGGTCACGTCCATAAATAGCGTCACAAAATAGCCCTTCTCCGGCGAATAGGCATAAACCTCGTACCACTTATTCAGGGGAGCCGTGTAGTTTTCAAAAACCGAATCCTCACCTGTCAGTGCTACTTTGCCGTACCGCTCTATCCAGGAGTCCTCTATGCCCGGCAGGACTTCTTTCACCGTCTTGCCGACTGTCTGCTCCGCGGATAAGCCCGTCAGCTTTTTAAACGCCGGGTTAACTTCCAGGAAACGGTAGTCCACAGGTTCCCCACGGTCATCAAGAATAATCTGGTGGAAGGCAACGCCCTCGTTCATACCGTTGAAAAGGGTGCGGTAACGTTCTTCAGTCTTTATGAGCGCCTGGCGCAATTCCCTGTCACGGGTGCTTTCAATGGTCTGCCAGCGCCCGGCCCTTTTGATGAGCGCGAAACGGTGATTGCTGATTACATCCAGTAGCTCAAAGGCGCCGCATTTCTCCAGGCTGTACGTGCACAGCGCGACCATTTTGTGATTGCCAATCACGCCGTCCACGGCGGCCTCGTAGTCCGTGAAGCTTGCCCAGTTCGCCGGCTCCAGCCAGAAGGTGTTGCCGGTCAGTCTTAGTCCCGCGAATCCGCGCGCCAGCGCTCCGTTCAGTTTATCCACCCAGCCGTCCAGCACAC
>Ga0315284_10007181_pt1 | contig 15894 bp, 9 predicted proteins | sample YL17G09_16_MG_FD_203696 | JGI IMG/M metagenome (GOLD analysis project Ga0315284, IMG submission 203696) | Sediment microbial communities from Yellowstone Lake, YNP, Wyoming, USA - YL17G09_16 | ecosystem: Environmental > Aquatic > Freshwater > Lake > Sediment | place: USA: Wyoming | collected... | reverse complement strand
TATTATGTTTACATCCTTCTTAACGAGGCAAAAACCAGGACTTATACCGGCGTTTCCGACGATGTTAATGATCGCCTAACCGAACACAATGCTGGCAGAGTGAAATCGTCGCGTCCATATCGGCCACATAGAATAATTCACGTTGAACCGTTTGAAACCTTGAGCGAAACTCGACAAAAAGAAAAATTTTACAAGTCGGCAACTGGGCGGCGAAAACTAAAGGAAATATTTCTTGAAGCGTGAGGAAATTTTGCGTAGCAAAATTTGGCGAGACCTCGTCATCCTTGCCCAACCGGCCCACGCGAAAAGGAGCGTCATGGCCATCCGACGATATTGTGTTCCCGCCGCGCTGGCTCTCGCCGCCGCCATCCTCGCCGCCGGCTGCGCGCCCCAAGCCCAACGCCAGCCCCGCCACATCGGCGCCGACGTCCTCGGCGGCCTCGCGCCCCAGGCCCTCCGCGACGCCTACGCCACTCCCGCCTTCGTCGTCCGCGACCTGGCGGACGGACGCCACGTCGCCTTCCAGGACACCGACCTGGCGCCCGGCGCCCACGTGGACGATTCCAACCTCCTCATCTATGCCGAAGGCTCCGGCGATACCGTCGACGCCTCACGATGGACCATGCGCCTCCTCGCCGAAAGCCCCTACGGATTCCCCGACCGGCCGGAACGCCTGGTGGTCGTCCTGCTGAAGTGGAGCGAAACCCAGGACGTCGTCACCGAACACCTCAACCGCAAGGCCCAACTCCAGGCCGCCGCTCGCATGAACGACATGCTCGAAATCCACCGCCGGCGCCACGGCAACCGCGGCCACGCCAGCGTCATCGGCTTCAGCGCCGGCACGCGCGTCACCCAGTTCGCCTTCTCCGGACAGGTGCCCGAAGGCGAGGACACCCATCCCGAAGGCCTCGCCCACGCCGACCACATCGTCTTCCTCGGCTCCAGCATGTGCTGCCTGGACGAGACGCCCTACGATAGGATCCGCGGACGGTTCCTCAGTTTCGTCAACCCGCGCGACACGCACTACGGCGACCGGGCCCCCTACACCGCGCCCGCCGGCGAATCGCCACGCTTCCTCAAGATGCTCGACCCGACCGTCCTTCAGCGCCATCCGAACTTCGGCGCCAGCGTCCTGGGCTTCCGCCGCATCCCCACCCTCACGAGCGCCGAACAGTTCGACGCCCTCGAGGCCGCCCGCGCCGCCGACCCCCAAGGGCCCGTCGCACGCGCCTTCAAAATGGTCAACGTCCCCGTCCCCATGGGCCTCGTGCCCTACAACCTCTTCGGCGACCCGGTGCCCAACGACGACGCCGACGATTACCTCAACCTCGCCCCCAACCATTACACGATGGTCGGCCGCGGACCCGCGGGGCGCACCAGCGTTCCTGCGTTCGCCCAGTACCGCGCCGCGGCCGAGGAATTCGTCCGCGAGCAGGTCGGCGCCGCCGCACTCCGCGGACGCGTCTTCCGCTTCGACCTCGAGGCCCAGCCCGTGGGCGCGAACCCCCTGAAAATCCCCAACCTCCTGCCCTGGGCCATCATCTTCCCCACCCGCGACAAGGAACCCGCCCAGGAAGAAGCCGCCCCGGAACAAGCGCCCGAAAAAGAAAAGGCGGCCCCCGAGCCGCCGAAGGAACCGCCTGCCGATTGAAATCCCGCGCGCCGTATGCCGTTAAAGCCCGCAGATGAGCCCCGGCTTCACCGGGGCAAATCTGCGGGACCTTTTCCCGCCCCCAGTAACCGAAAACGCATGTGCCGTTTTTCACCCGCCGCGCTTGGTGCGCTTGGCCTGCCCCCCCCCAGCCTCAGAGCGACCAGCCTTGGCGATACGGGGTGTGGACATACCGGTTGGCTTCGTCGTTGTTGGTGAACCGAAGGTTTTCGCCGTCCCATTCCAGTTTTTCGCCGGGCACCCGTTGGGCTGCCACGCCAAGCAGGACCATTTCCGTGAGTTGCCCCCCGTAATCCGCGAAATTCGAACTGGCCGGTCGGCCATCCTTGCAGGCCCTGATCCAATCCTCTTCGTGACGGCCGCTGACCCGCGGAAGGGTCTTCTCGGGGCGCACGAATGTTTTCATCCGGGCTTCAGGAATGATCCTTGCGTCGCCGGCGCCGTGGGAGCCGTGCAAGATCGTTTCCTTATCGCCATAGATGATCGCACCGCTCTCGGGCACCGTTCTGCCTTCTTCAAGCATGCTCGGCCTGGGCATCTTGAAGTGCCCGTCGTACCATACGAGTTTCATGGGACAGAGTTTACCGCGCTGCGGGAACTCGAACGTGACCTTGGCCGAGATGGGGAACACCTCATCCTTCAAACCGGGCTTCACATGCTCCACCTCGGCGGTGATGCTGGATGGATGCCGCAGGTCCAGGGCCCAGCAGGCAGGATCCAGAATGTGGCAGCCCATGTCGCCGAGCGACCCCGTTCCAAAGTCAAGCCATCCGCGCCATTTCGTGGGGTGATAGCAGGGGTGGTACTTGCGCTGCTTCGCCGGGCCCAGCCACAGGTCCCAGACCAAGGTCTCCGGAACAGGCGGAAAGTCATTCGGCAACTCCTTGACCGCGAAGTTGGACCAGGACGCGTTGCCGATGGGGCGGTCGGTCCAGGCGTGGACTTCTTTCACATCGCCGATGGCGCCGGACTGGATCCATTCGCGCACCAGCCGGATGTCCTCCGAGGAATGGCCCTGGTTGCCCATCTGGGTCTGCACCTTGGACGCCCGGGCCGCTTCGGCGATCTTGCGGGCCTCGTACACGGTATGCGTGAGCGGCTTCTGGCAATAGACGTGCTTGCCCGCCTGCATGGCGGCCATGGTGATGACCGCGTGCGTATGGTCCGGGGTGGCAATGATGACCGCGTCGATGTCCTTCTGCTTCTCCAGCATGACCCGGTAATCGGTGTACCGGGCGGCGTTCGGGAAGGCCTTGAAGGCCCCGGCGGCGTATCGCTCGTCCACGTCGCACAGGGCCACGATGTTCTCGCCGCTGCAGCCCCTGAGGTTGCCGCGCCCCATGCCGCCGACGCCGATGCCGGCAATGTTCAGTTTCTCGCTCGGCGGCGTCTGGCCGCGGGCCCCCACCACGTAGCCGGGCACGATCGTGAACGCCGCCGCCCCCGCCCCGACCGTCCGCACGAATTGCCGTCGCGTCATCTTGGTGCGCATGGAACCGGACCTCCGTTCGTTTGCAACGGGCCGATGGGCTTTTGACCGCCGACCGCCTGGTGCCTGGGTCTCCCTTGCCTGTTTAACCGGCGCCAGTGCGCGGTACCGCTCGAAATATACCCGGGTTGGCCGTTCAATTCGCAACTTGCCCGCCATAGTCCTGGCGTGCCGGGACGACAGCGGAGCCGCAATCAGAAATTCGCACTCGTCTTGTCGCCGTTCACTCGCCGCACTTGGAGCGATCGGCCTGCCCGCCCCCCCCCCAGCCTCAGAGCGACCAGCCTTGGCGGAACGTGGGCGTCACGTGCTGGTTGGCATCGGCGAAGTTTGTGAACCGCATCGCCTCGGCGTCCCATGCCAGCGTCTGCGTGGGGTAGCGGATGGCGATGGCGCCCAACAGCCCGATTTGCGTGAGCGGGCCGCCGTAGTCGTGGAAGTCGGAGCCGGCCTTTCGGCCCTCGATGATGGCGTCACACCAGTCCGCATGATGGTTCCCGGCGCGGGGGATCGTCTTCTCGGGCTGTTTGTAGGCCTTCATTTTCTCTTCGGGAACGATGCGGCACCCGCCGGCGCCGTGGCTGCCGTGCGTGATCGTGCCCTTCGTGCCGATGACGACGGCCCCGGTGCCGGGCGGGTTGCGGCCGGCCTCCAGTTCCGCCGGCCGGGGAATCCGGTTGTTGCCGTCGTACCAGACGAGCGTGACAGGACCGCGCTTGCCCTTGGCGGAAAACTGGAACGTGATCTTCGTGGCCGGCGGATAGCACAGGGCGTGCTTGACGGGGTCATATCCCTCGACCTCGGCCCGCACCGTGGCCGGCGCGCCCAGGTCCAGCGCCCAGAACGAGGGGTCCACCACGTGGCAGACCCAGTCGCCGAGGCAACCGGTTCCGAACGGCATCCACCCCCGCCAGTTCCACGGCGCGAAGACGGGGTTGTACGGCCGGGACTGGGCCGGGCCGAGCCAGAGGTCCCAGTCCAGGTGCTCGGGCACCGGGGGACTATTCGCCAGTTCCGGCAACTTGTTGATCTGGCAGTAGACGTTCTTGAAGGCGTCGCAGCCGGCGTGGATTTCCTTGACCTCGCCGATGGCGCCGTCCCGGACCCACTCGCAGAAGAGGCGGATGGACTCGGACGCGTGGCCTTGGTTCCCCATCTGCGTGACGACGCCGGCCTCACGAGCGACCTTCATCATCTCGCGGACTTCCCAGATGGAGTGGGCGAGCGGCTTCTCGCAGTAGACGTGCTTGCCGCGCTTCATCGCCGCCACCGCCACCACCGCGTGGCTGTGGTCGGGAATGCCGACGACCACGCCGTCGATCTCCTTGGCGTGCGCATCGAGCATCTTGCGGAAGTCGCGGTAGGTCTTGGCCTGGGGGAACTTCTTGTAAGTCCCGGCGGCACGTTGGTCGTCGACGTCGCAGAGGGCGACGAAGTTGTGGCCGAGGCCGGCGATCACCCCGATGTCGCCGCCCCCCTGGCCGCCGCAGCCGATGCCGGCCAGCGTCAGCGTCCGGCTGGGCGGCCGCTTGCCCTCCCCACCCAGAACGTGGGCGCCCACAACGTGAAACGCCGCTGCCCCCGCCCCGACCGTCCGCACGAATTGCCGTCGCGTCAGTTTGGTGCGCATGGAACCGGACCTCCGTTCGTTTGCAACGGGCCGATGGGCTTTTGACCGCCGACCGCCTGGTGCCTGGGTCTCCCTTATCCGTTGTAACCGCCGCCGGGGTTCAGGGCGGCCCCTGAGCCGACGCATGTTAAAGCCCGTGGATGAATCCCGACGAAGTCGGGATGAATCCACGGGATCCCCAAGACCCGCGGCGAACACGCTTTCGTTTGCCGTTTGCCGTCTCGCCGTTCACTCCGCACTCCGCACTCCTCACTCCGCACTCGCCTTATCGCCGTTCACCCGCAGCCCGCCCCGGATGCCGCCGTCCACCGCCGCCACGTGCGCCGGGTTCCGCTTCCACTCGCTCAGCCGATTCATCTCCCGCACCAGCCGGATCTCTCGCCGCCGAAGGCCCTCCGCCCTCAATTCCGCGTCCGTCCGCCCGCGCTCGATCCCGTCCAGCACGATGTCCAGTTTCTCGTACGCGATCCCCAGCGCCACTTCATCCGTCACGCCGCGCATCATGTCCGGCGACGGCGCCTGCCGGATGATCTCCGCCGGAACCTCCAGGTGCCGCGCAAGTTGCCTGATCTGCGTCTTATACAATCCCATGAGCGGCTGAAACGGCATGTCGTCCGCCCCGCCCGGGACGAACCAGCCCGTCATCCCTTCCGACCGGTTCGCCGCACCGATGATGCACGCCCCCGCCGCCGATGCCCGACGCTCGATCACTTCCCGCCGGTGCAGTTGCCGCCCGTTGAATGCCGCCTCCACGTGCCGTATCGTCAACCGATAAATGAACCGCGCCACCGGCCGGCGATCAAAGTCTCCGTTCCGCAGCGTGGACATGAACGGCATCTCGCCCGCCACCAGCCGGTACAGCCGGTAAAGCACGTGCCGATTCAGAAAACCCCACCGCGCCGTCGCCCGCATCGCCCCGGACGAATAATGCCCCTTCGCCCGTATCTGGGGCGTGATGTCCTCAGACTCCCACGCGAGGCCCTGCCACTCCGCCACCAGACGCGACTTGCGGGCCGTGTCCGGGTCCGTGTCACGCTCGCCCAGGAACACGACGTGCACCAGCTCCCGCCCGAGCGCCCGGACCGCCAGCGACGCCAGCATCGCCGAATCCAGCCCGCCGCTCAGACCCATCAGCACCCCGCCCGGGCATCGGGGATCCCGCGCCCGCCGGATGTAATCCACCAGCCGATCGACCGCTCGCCCCGCGTCAATCGCCAGCAACTGTTCCGCCCGCTCCGCGAGTTTCATATGGTCCTCTCCCGACAACGCTTTCGCTCTATTTTCGCCTTCCCCCCTGCCGCGTGCAATAACAATCCGGCCGCCTTCATGCGCCTGACGGTCGGGAATTATCCGGGGGTGCAACACAAAAAAGTTGCACTTCTTTGGCCAGCGGGTGCCACGGTTTGCTTGTCAAACCGTGCGCCGCACACCCGCCCCACCGATTGACAAGCAATCGGTGGCACCCCTGGACGTTGCCACTTTTTTGTGCTGCACCCTTATCCGGCTTTGCACTACATCGGTTGTGGCAATTTGAAAACCCTTGACGTATACTTGGGCCGGCCGCAGCGCATCTCGAAACACCGGGATGCGGGCAGAGGAAATGCTTGGAGTCGGCGCGCGGCCATGCCGGCCCCGCAACGATGGCGTGAACAGGAGGTGTACGATGCGATCGACACTGCTTTGGCTGGTGGCCCTCTCGCTGACCCTCTGGCTCGGGGCGACGACCGTCGCGCGGGCCCAGACGGACGAGCAGGGTTTCGTCGCAATCTTCAACGGCAAGGACCTCACGGGTTGGGACGGCGACCCGAGGCTCTGGTCCGTCAAGGACGGCGCCATCCGCGGCGAGACCACCCCGGAGAAACCCGCCAATGGCAACACCTTCTGCGTCTGGCGCGGCGGCAAACTCAAGGACTTCATCCTCAAAATCAAGTTCCGCATCCAGAACGGCAACTCCGGCATCCAGTACCGCAGCAAGGAAACGGACAAGTGGCGCATCACCGGCTACCAGGCCGAGGTCGAAGGCACGCCCGGCAAGGTCGGCTTCCTCTACCACGAGGGGGGACGCGGGTGGCTGGTCAACGTGGGCGACTTCATGGTCATCGACGAGAAGGGCGAAAAGAAGGTCGTCAGCAAGGTCGCCGACGTCAACGCCCTCAAGGAGGCCGGCTACTACAAGGATAAGGACTGGAACGAGTACATCATCATCGCCCAGGGCAACTACCTTCGCCACTACCTGAACGGGTACCCCACGATGGCCCTCATCGACGAGGACCGCGTCACCGACCCGGCGGACCCGAAGGACTCCAAGGGCGCCGCCCGCGAAGGAATCCTCGCTCTCCAAATCCACGCCGGGCCTCCCATGGTCGTCGAGTTCAAGGATATAAGCATCAAGAACCTTGCGGGGCCGTTCGGCAACGCCGTCCGACTCTTCAACGGCGAGAACCTCGACGGCTGGACGCCCTCCAGCGACGCCCTCAAGGACACCTTCGGCGTCTCGGGCGGCGTCATCACCGACACCGGCAATCCCTCCGGATACCTCCGCACCACCCAGGACTTCACGAATTACGCGCTCCACCTTCAACTGCGGCACGTGGCGGCCGGCAACTCGGGCGTCCTCGTGCGCATCGTCGGACCCGACAAGGTATGGCCCAAGTCCATCGAATGCCAGGGTCAGTCCGGCGCCATGGGCGACATCTGGAACATCGACAACTTCCCCATGAAGGTCGCCCCCGACCGCACCAGCGGACGCCACACCACCAAAATGCACGAGTCCAACGAGCGGCCGACCGGCCAGTGGAACGATTACGACATCACCCTCGACGGCGGCAACCTGGAGATCAAAGTCAACAACCTCACCCAGAACTCCGCCACCGAGTGCGAGGAGGTTCCCGGAAAGATCGGTCTCCAGGCCGAGGGCTCCCGGAAAGAGTTCCGCAACATCGTCCTCGTGCCGATCCTGCGGAACCAAAAATAATCGGCGCACCCTCTCGCCCGCCGCTTGCGGCTTAGCGTCCGTCACACGCACTGCCCGCGCGTGCCGTCGCCCCCCGCGCCCAAACAAATCGCGGCGTCCCGGCGGGACGCCGCGATTACTTTCGCCTTTCCCTTCCCTGTCATTCCCACGCGGACCGCAGTTCGTACACCTCGAGCGAGACGATCCTGGCCTCGCCGCCCTCGGCGTAGACGGCCAACGTGCGGTTCGCAAGGTCCGGCAGGAAGCATGTCGGCATCGATATGAGTCCGTCGTTCCCGAAAACTTCGATGCTGGTCCGGTCCAGGAGGATCTGGAGGCGGATTCTGCCCTCGATCGGCGCAAGCGGCGCCTTCTTGCCTAAAGCCGTGACTTCCTTGGCGGCCGCGTCGTACCGCACCTTCTCGCCGCGCAGCGTGAAGCCGACCGCCGTCGCCTGGCCGAGTTCGATCTCGGCGCGGATGTCGAACAGTTCGCCCTCGATGCCCGAGAGCAGGTTTTCGCCGCCGGGCGCGAGCGCTCGGGCCGCCCAGGAATGCTTCTTCGCGTGGATCTTCTCAATCTCCCGGACGGGCTTCTTGGTGAGGCGGACGCCCTCGGGCGTCGTGCGCAGGGTGAGTTCCGTGGGGAAACTCATCTGCTGGTTGAACGGCATGCCGGGGTACTTGCCGCCGCGCATCCAGGCGATCTGGAGACGCCGGCCGTCGGACGGCGAGACGTCGCTCCACGTCTGGGCGGCGTAGCAGTTGCCGCCCCAGTTCGACGGGTGCGGGCCGCTCTCTTGGGTAAACGTCTTGCCGTCGAACGTCCCAAGGAGATAGGTGTTGTTCCCGCCCCAGAAGACCCACCGGGTGTTCTTCGGGTTGCCGTCGATGGGCAGTTCGAAGAAGTCGGGGCACTCGCCCGCACCCGGCACGACCACGTCGCACAGTTTCGTCCACGCCTTGAGGTCCGGCGACCCGAACAGGGCGTAATCATTCTTGTCGAGGAAGAGGGCCATGACCCATTTCTTCGTGGGCTCGTGCCAGAGGACCTTCGGGTCGCGGTTGCTGCCCGCAATGTGCCCCAGGACGGGGTTCTTCTCGTACTTGGTGAACGTCCGGCCGCGGTCGCCCGAGTAGGCGATGCTCTGCGTGAACGGCTTGCCGGCCGACGTGTAGATGCACACGATGACCTTCTCGTCGCCCCTCTGGAAGCCGGCCGTGTTATTGTGGTCCACGACAGCCGAGCCCGAGAAGATCGTGCCGAGGGCGTCGGGGTGGATGGCGTGCTCCAACTGCTTCCAGCGGACCATGTCCGGGCTGACGGCATGGCCCCACGTCATGTTGCCCCACTCGATGCCCGTCGGGTTGTGCTGGAAGAACAGGTGGTACTCGCCCTTGTAGAAGACGCAGCCGTTGGGGTCGTTCGTCCAGTTCTTCGCAGGGGTGAAGTGGAACTGGGGCCGGTACGTCTCCTGGTAAAGTTTCTCGGCGGCCGCGGGCTCGGCCGCTTCGATCCATGTGCACCAGCAGAGCGCCAGGGTCATGCATGTCGTCAGGGTTTTCATCGCGTGCGAGCCTTTCCTTAAAGGGGTCGCGACCCGCCTCCGAAGTTACTCTAAGCCGCCTCCAAGTACCTGTCAAGCACCGCAAGGTCGATCGCGCCGGCTCTTGCGACGCCGCCTTGCTTGTCCCTGTCCATGTTGGACCCCTGTCGGGGCGAGGCGCGCATTTCCCGCCGTCACGCTTAGCCGCGAGCCGCAGGCGAGCGCGTGTTGTCCCCTCTCTCTTGTCCCGGCGCGCCGGGACCACCGCGCGGCGGGCAAGAATGCCCGCCGCGACGCCCGTCAAAAAAGGGACGCACAAAATAGGTATCCTGCCCCGGGAATCCCCGAAATCTCCCTGTTCCTTCATAGGAGCCCTTCGGGCCGAAATTTTACCCGCCGTAGCCCGCCTGGGCGGGCGGAGGAGGGCCGCAATCCGAGAAAAGGCTTGCAGGATCATGGCAACGAGTAACAATCAAAGATCCGAGGTCCACGGCGGCCGTGGGCAGGGTCATCCGGGAAATCCCGGATAAAATCACCCGCCGAACCAGGAGTTGTCCTATGAGCGACTGGAACCATCTGCGACGCCGCGAATTTCTGAAACAATTGTCCGCCACGGGGGCAGCGGTTGCGGCAGCGGGGATCGCCGTCCAGCCCGCCATCGCGAAAGAGGACAAGCCGCCTGGCCAGCAACGAAAGATTCGTGTCGGGGGGATCGGCTGCGGAAACGTTTCCGGCGCCTACCTGCCGAACCTATTGGCCAGCCCCTTCGTGGAAGTGGTCAGCGTTTGCGACATCATTCCCGAGCGTGCCGAGGCGGCGGCAAAAAAATACAAGGTGCCGAACTTCTATCCGCACATCGACAAAATGTTGGCCGGCGCGGACTTCGATCTGCTGGTCAACTTGACCTCCATGCCCGCGCATTTCCCGTTGAACAAAGCGGCGTTGCAGGCCGGCAAGCACGTCTGGACGGAGAAACCGATGGCGTCATCCGTCGGCGACGGAAAAGAACTCCTCGCGCTGGCAAAGCAGCGGAGTTTGGGGTTTTGGGGAGCGCCCACTTGCGTGACCAGCCCCCAGTTCCGCTTCATGGCCGAGACCTTGGCTGGCGGCAAACTCGGTCGGGTCTGTGCCGCGCATGCCTCCTACGGCCACCTCGGGCCTACCTGGTCGGCATGGTTCTTCCAAAAAGGGGGTGGATGCCTTTACGATCTCGGCGTGTACAACATCACGACGCTGACGGGCCTGCTCGGGCCAGCCAAGGAAGTCGTCGGCCTATCGGCCACCGCGATTCCCGTCCGCCACGCCGAAGGTAGGCAGGTCAAGGCCGAAGCGGACGACAACTCGATGCTCCTGATCGATCACGGTAATGCCGTCTTCTCGCACATCCAAACCGGCTTCGTCTACTTCACCGCGTTGGACCACCGCAGCACCGAGCGGAGACATCACACGGTGGATATAATGGGCACGGAAGGGAGCATGCACCTGTGCGGCTACGATTGGGGCCCGTACGGCGTCGACCTGGGCACCCGCATGAACCCGGAGGTGCAAACGTTCTGCGCCGACCCGGGCGGTTATAAGTGGGAGTATGGCGCGTCGTACGTTGCCGAGTGCCTGGCCACGGGCAAGAAATCGCTGATGACCGCCGAACATGCACTGCACGTGCTGGAAATCATGAACGCCTGCCACGAGTCGCAGCAGACCGGCCGGCGCGTCAAGATTGAATCAGACTTTTTGTGGCCGATCATTCAGGGCGGTTAGTGCTCCTTTTTCAACTCCGCGCCCCTGAGAGAGAGGATAGCGCGGCGGGCATTCTTGCTTGCCACGCCGAAGCGTATCGGCGAAGGCGGGCCTGCCGCGCGGTGGTCCCGGCGCGCCGTGCCGCTTGCGGCTTGGCGTCCGTCACGCTTAGCCGCCTTCACGTTTATTGAGTCCGGTAAAAGTAATGCGACACCCGGGTGCCACGGTTTGCTTGTCAAACCGTGTTGCCGGTCCCTGGGGCACGGATTGCGAGCAATCCGTGGCACCCCGAGAAGTGGAAAGGCATAGCATTACTTTTACCGGGTTCAATAGCCGCGACCCGACTTGTCACGGCGTAGCCTGAAGGGCGAAGCCGGAAGGGGAGCGCGTGCCTTTGCCTTTCGCCTCATTCCGCGTTCCGCGTTGATACCGGGGGTCTCGCCTCGAATCCGTTGCCGTTTGACGCCTGCCTTTCAATCCACAATCCGCAATCCGCAATCGCTCCTTCCCCGCTTCGGCCCGACGCCGGCCGACCCGGCGCATGAAACGGGGCCTTCGCCTCGCGAAGGCCCCGCCTTGGAATGTCTCTTACTCCGGCCCGCCGTGCCGCCTACCGGCTCCGGCGCCGCCTCGCCGCCAAGCCCAAGGCTCCGAGGCCGAGCATCGCCATCGTCGCCGGCTCCGGCGTGTATTCGTAAGTAACCATGGCCGTGCCTGATACACCAAAGCCTGTTACCCAAGTGGTGCTGTTGGATGTACCCGAAACACTGTAACCGCCGCTGCCGGTAATATCAACGGGGATGGTGCCTGCCCCGATGAAGTAACTGAGACCGCTCGTCAGAAAATCCGAATCCGAATCGCTGTCGTTAAGCGTCCCGTAGTTGTGATAGTCCGGACCGCTTCTGACGATGCCGTCTGTCGCCGTCACGGAAACCGGTCCATGCGTGTCGGTAATACTGCCGGCCGCGTGCAACAGTTCGATCACGCCGTTCATCACTTTGCCGTCAAAAATACCAAGCAGAGACACGCTCATGTTGGCTGGAAGAAGGGGATCATCATTCTCTGCCTCGACGCCCACATGAATATCACCATCCAGGTCGAGCGTCACCTTGGTCAGGGTCAACGTGCCGCCAAGGTCGTTAAATTGAGGCAAGTTGACCGTCTGGCTCCCTGGCGAAAGGCCGAAGGAGTAGGTCGTCGAATAAGGAATCGAGGAGGCCGACGCCACGCCCAAAACCACCAGCGGCAACAGAAGGACTGCTCCCATGAAAATCCGATTCCGCCACATAGAATTACCGCCTTTCCTCTTGGAGGAACCAGCCCCCCGGTCCCTCGATACCTGTCCTTACAGCAAGACTTACCTCTTTCGAGAGTCACGCCCCCCTTTCCCGCTTTACGCACAATATACACCATAAACTCGCAAAAGTCAAATTTTTTGTTTCGCAAAATCCATTTCTGCGGCCGCGAATCGCCATAACTCTTTGTGCAGCAAGAACTTACGCCTCCGCCGCCCTCGCCGGAAATTTCCGTCCCTCCCCCCATGCCCCGGCCTGGAGGGGCTTCAAGACCTTCTCCAACGCCTCCCTCCGCACCTCGCCCAAACACCTCAGCCCCGCCATCGCCCGCGCCGTTCGCCGTTTACTCCGCAATCTCCCTGTTCGCCGTTGGACCCCCTTGGGGTCCCTGTTCGCCGTTGGACCCCCTTGGGGTCCCTGTTCGCCGTTGGACCCCCTTGGGGTCCCTGTTCTTTCATAGGAGCCCTTCGGGCCGCAATTTTACCCGCCGGTGGCGGGCCGCAATGGAACGCGGCTCTCGCCGTGCGTTGTAAGGTTGTCATCCCGAGCGTAGCCGAGGGATCTCGCCTCGAATCCGTTGCCGTCAAATCCGCAATCCGAAATCCGAAATCCGCAGTGCGAGGTTCCGCCTTGCCTCTTGCCTTCCCCATCCCCCATTGCCACAATCAACCCGATGCGACCACGGGCACTTGTGTGCCGCCCTTGATGCGCCCGGTGGGTGTCCCAGGCGTCGGGTCCGGCACGCCGGCCGGCAAACGACGAGGTGACAACCGTGAAAGCACGCCTGACAGGTCTTCTGGCGGTCGCGTGGATGGTGACGTGCCTGTCGGGGGCGGCCTTCGCCAAGGCGGACCAATGGGAGGCATTGAACGCCCAGGTCATCTCCCTCTACAGTGAGGGAAAGTATGAGGAAGCCGCCAGGCTCGCCGAACGGGCCTTGGCCCTCGCCCAAGAGTCCTTTGGCCCCGACCATCCCAACGTGGCAACTTCGATGAACAACATGGCGGAACTTTACCGAGCCCAGGGCCAGTACGCTGCCGCCGAGCCCCTCTACAAACGCGCCCTGGCGATTGACGAGAAGGCCTTGGGCCCCGAGCACCCGGACTTGGCGTGCAACCTGAACAACCTGGCGCTCCTTTACAAGGCCCAGGGCCGGTACCCCGCCGCCGAGCCGCTCTTCAGGCGCGCCCTGGCAATTAAAGAGAAAGTCCTCGGGCCGGACAATCCCGCCGTGGCGACCTCGCTGAACAACCTGGCGGACCTTTACCAAGCCCAGGGCCAGTACGCCGCCGCCGAGCCGCTCTTCAGGCGCGCCCTGGCAATTAAAGAGAAAGTCCTCGGGCCGGACAATCCCGCCGTGGCGACCTCGCTGAACAACCTGGCGCTTCTTCACCAGGCCCAGGGCCACTACGCCCCCGCCGAGCCGCTCTTCAAGCGCGCCCTGGCGATTGACGAGAAGGCCCTGGGCCCCGAGCACCCGGACTTGGCGACAGACCTGAACAATCTGGCGGCCCTTTACCGCGCCCAGGGCCAGTACGCCGCCGCGGAGCCGCTCTTCAGGCGCGCCCTGGCAATTAAAGAGAAAGTCCTCGGGCCGGACAATCCCGCCGTGGCGACCTCGCTGAACAATCTGGCGGTCCTTTACGAAGCCCAGGGCCAGTACGCCGCTGCCGAGCCCCTCTACAAGCGCGCCCTGGCGATTGACGAGAAGGCCTTGGGACCCTATCACCCGGACCTGGCGAGAGACCTGAACAACCTGGCGGGCCTTTACCTCGACCAGGGCCAGTACGCCGCCGCCGAGTTGCTCTACAAGCGCGCCTTGGCGATCCGCGAGAAAGTCCTTGGGCCGGAGCATCCCGCCGTGGCGGCCTCGCTGAACAATCTGGCGGTCCTTTACGAAGCCCAGGGCCGGCACGTCGCCGCCGAGCCGCTCTACAAGCGCGCCCTGGCGATTGACGAGAAGGCCTTGGGACCCGACCACCCGGACTTAGCGAGAGACCTGAACAACCTGGCGGCCCTTTACAACACCCAGGGCCAGTACGCCGCCGCCGAGCCGCTCCACAAGCGCGCCCTGGCGATCCGGGAGAAGGCGCTCGGCCCCGACCATCCCAATGTGGCGACCTCGCTGAACAACCTGGCGCTCCTTTACAAGGCCCAGGGCCAATACGCCGCCGCCGAACCCCTCTACAAGCGCGCCCTGGCAATCTTGGAGAGAGCGCTTGGCCCCGACCATCCCGACGTGGCCACGGCCCTCGAGAACCTCTCGGCGTTTTATGAGGCGATGGGGCAGCACGACAAGGCCCAGGAACTTGCCGCCCGCGCCAAAAAGATCCGCGCCATCTCACGGTAGGCCGTTCAAGGACTTCCGGCGACACGGGGAAATTCGGGACGATTCCCGCCAACACCCATCAACGGCACTAACATAACCCCCAGCCGGGGTATCCGCCGGCCATCGGCGCGGCCGGTTGCCTTACGCTGTTCCTATGAGCCCCGGCGCGCCGGGGTTGAGCGTTCCATGTTGAGCGTTCGCCGTTGTCCTTCTTTCCGGTTTCCGGGTTCCGCACTGCCACCCCTCCCTGACGGTCGGGGCTAGCCAAACGCGCCCCCCGCTCTCGCCCCGCCTCCGTTACTCCGTCCCTCCGTCCCCCTCTGCGTCCTCAGCGTTGAAGGCTGTGCAATTCCCGTGCCAAAGACACGGAAAAATAGTTATTAACATAAAGGTATGCACATGGCATGGATGGAAAAAGTGCGAAATTGGGCACAAAAACCGGTAAAAACCGCACAAAAAACAGGAAAAAACCCCTAAAAAAGTCAAAATTTGCGCTAGCCCATCTTACCAAAAGCACCCCGTCCGCCGAAAAAACCCCCCGGACGCCAGCGCCAGGGCCGGTGGCCTCCAAAAAATCGCCCGAAAATACCCCCCAAAACCTCCTCCAAAAAGTTATCCACAATCCCCGCCAGCCGTAAGTCCGGCCGGGGAACTATTTTTCGACCGGCACTTCCGCCGGTTGCTCGGCCGGGCCGGCCCTTCGGGTCGGCGGTCTTGCGGAAGTCGCGTTTCCGGCGTGCCGGCTACACCCTACCCGCTCGAAGCGCCGGAGTCCACGGGGCGCACGGGGGAAGCGCGCCCGTTTTTCCTGGCATTCGGGTGCGAGGGATGCTATAGAATAGCACGACGGCAGGCCGATAGAGGTTGCATCGGAACCGCCGGCAAAAGGAGGCTTGCGTATGAAGCGGAGGGATTTTGTGGTGCGTGCACTCGCGGGCGCCTTCGGGACGGGGCTCGCCGCCTCGGGACTGGGCTGCTACCTGCCGGAATCGCCCAAGCACATGCCTCGCGAGGCGACGGCCCAATGCCCCGGGTGCGACGAGGTGATGGAGGAAGGGACGTACTGCGCGAAGTGCAACGCCGTCGCCACCCGCGTGGGCGAGTACGAATGCCCGGCCTGCGCGAAGGTCGTGAAGATGGGCACGTACTGCCCGAGCGCGAACGCGTTCCATTTCCCGCCGTCGGCGCCGAAGGACCCGCAGCACGGCACGCCGAAGGGACAGTGGTGCGACCCGTGCAAGCG
>Ga0315284_10007178_pt1 | contig 15901 bp, 20 predicted proteins | sample YL17G09_16_MG_FD_203696 | JGI IMG/M metagenome (GOLD analysis project Ga0315284, IMG submission 203696) | Sediment microbial communities from Yellowstone Lake, YNP, Wyoming, USA - YL17G09_16 | ecosystem: Environmental > Aquatic > Freshwater > Lake > Sediment | place: USA: Wyoming | collected... | reverse complement strand
ATAATTTTACCGTCGTGGTAAACGTTAACAGTACAGGTTTTTCAGCATATAACAGCAATCAAACTGTGGCTTCAGTCCCAGGACTGCAATTCCCACAAGTGGTAGTTGTTGGTGATGTTAACACAGGTGGTAATCTTATTAATTCAACAAGTCCATTGTATCCTTCACCACAGTTCCCAACATCGACTGGTGGTGTGCCTACAATTAATGGACCTGCGATTAAAGGTGCATTTGTGAATAACACATCCCAAGGGTTTGTAATCGGTTCTGGAGCTACATCAGGAGATGCGACGGCATCACTCGTTGGGGCTAACGGAAACGTTATTTATTGGAGAGCGTTGTTGCATGATTTTTCGAAGTCTCAATAGCCTTGTAAAGTAAATTTGAATATTGCATGTTGTTGTGGAGGGGTTGAAAATATTTTTGACCCCTCTTTTTCATATAGGAGTATATGTCGGCAAGTTTCATGAGTGGTCCTATTCCACCATTTTCAAATCCTCCGATAAATTCGCAGTTTTACCAACCCAGTCGTTTTGTTATTACAGCGATAGGATTGGGACAGACAACACTTGTGACTACATCTACAAACATGAATTACGTGATTGGCCAGAACGTCAGATTGATAATTCCGCCGAGTTTTGGGAGTTTTCAGTTGAATGAGGTATCGGGATATGTGATAAATTTACCTAATCCCAATCAGGTTGAGCTTAAAATTGATAGTAGTATAGGAGTAGACCCTTTCGTGTTGTCACCTGCGACGACCGTGGCTCAAATATTAGCTATAGGTGATATCAATATGGGCATTATTTCAAGTTCTGGTATTGTGATACCAACGACGAATATTCCAGGAGCATTTATTAACATATCACCCCTATGAGGTATTATGAGCAAGACTTCGACAGAAAAAGAGCTGGATAAGGTACAAACTCAATTTGAAACTTTTGACAAACAAGTCAAAGAAATGACATTGGATGCCATGAATAAGGCGCCAAAATTAGATGTAGAGCCACAGACGCAGATGGCGCAAGTAGATATAGCTAAATCTAAGGATATCTATCTTAAACCACATCGTACGATAGGGTCCAAGGAGAAATTCAATGAAAAATACCGTGAAGATTATAATTTCAGTACGGAATATGTAAATTTCATAGCTGAAAATAAGGAAATCATAGGTGAGGAGTTGGATTTTTGGACAAAGCCATTTCCAGGAATGGCGGCGCAAGAGTGGAAGGTTCCTGTGAATAAGCCTGTTTGGGCTCCTAGGCACGTAGCTGAGAAGATAAAGCGCAGTCGCTACCACAGGTTGGTTATGCAACAATCGACGACTGGTGGGGACGGAATGGGGCAATATTACGGGACAATGGCGGTAGACACAACGGTGCAACGTTTGGATGCGTTGCCGGTGACATCTAGGAAGTCAATATTTATGGGATCAACATTTTAACAAGAGAGAATATCATGGCTAAGGAAAAGAAAGAACATATGAAAGAGAAAATGCATGAGAAGAAAGAAGGCATGCGCGAGATGAAACATGAGATGAAAAATGTGAAAGAGAAAATGAAACACAAAGGTAAATAACAATGCACTATTTGTCCGATATTATTACATATGTTCGACGAATTATAAAGAGTCCGAGCAATCAGACCATAACCGATGCATTAATTATTGATTATATCAATAGATTTTACATTAATGACATGGATGCTAGGTTGCAACTTTTTGATTTAAAGACGATGTATCAATTTCAGACAGCACCAGGCATTGACCAATACAATATGCCTTTGTACAATATTCAGTCTGAGACACCAGGAAATCCAGGGTCACAGGATATTTCATTCTATCCTATGTATCAGGGTTTTCTGGGTCCGGCTTATATCAATGGGATACAAGTAGCTTTTCATACGCAACAGACCACATTTTTCAATGCATATCCCAATATAGTGCAGCAGATGCAAGTAGTTGCAATAGGAAATGGTGGGACAAATTATGATATTCAATTTCCTATAGGACCTAATGGAACGAATCAGACGCAACCGCCTTATCAATATATCCTCAAGGGACATGTTGATATTGCCGGCATTATGGCTACAGGAATAAATCAAGACCCAATTTTTGGAACAACGTTAGATGTTGCAGTCCCTAACACAAGCACTCTACCATCTGTATACTTTACGAGCGTGGACGCTAACGGAAATAGTCTTGTCGTATCGGATACTGGACAGTTTTTACAAGATGGTACTGGAAATCAGCCAAATTATGGTCTTCTGGCTACAATAGGAAATGGACCAAGGGGATTGACACCACCAATAACAGCTTATTCTACTGTGTTAAATACGATAAATTATACTACAGGTACTGCCAATGTTACATTTCCAGCAGCAGTGCCGGCAGGAGGAGCAATCAATGCTCAGTGTTTCTATTTTCAGACAGGTTTACCAAGAGCTATACTTTTCTACAATAACACGCTGACATTACGCGCACCGCCATCTCAGTCATTTTTAGTACAATTAGAAGCGTATTACACGCCAGCAGCATTTTTTAGTACTTCACAAGCAATTCCTTATGCATACATGTCGGAATATATTGCCCGTGGAGCAGCTAGGAAGATACTTTCAGACACTGGAGATATAGAGCAATTTCAATTTTATGAGCCATTCTTCCGTGAGCAAGAGATGTTAGTGTGGAAGAGAAGTCAGAGACAGTGGACGGCTACGAGAACGCAGACTTTGTACTCCATGGGTAACCAACAGGGGCAATTTGGGAATAATAACTTTGGTGGAGCAGCATTATGACAATATATAATTACAACTTGGGTATACCGGCGACTAACAATGATCCCTCTCAAGATCAGCCTAACATGAGAATAAACAATGACAGCATATACAATTTGGTAGGTGTAGATCACATAAATTTTGGTAATGCTAATAATGGAAAGCACAAGCAGGTGCAGTTACAAACTGGGAATATACCACCTGGTTTAATCAATGGTTTTGAGACTCTTTATGCAAAAGTAGCAGCAGGAAATGGAGAACTTTTTTTCACAAGAGGGTTATCGGGAACAGAGATTCAGATGACAGGCCCTGGAGCGCCATCAATTATTGCAAATGGGTCTACATTTTTACCTGGTGGTCTTATTTTGCAATGGGGAACATATGTTGCAGTAGCAACGACGGCAACATCAAAGAATTTTAATTCAGTATTTCCAAATAATTGTTTTGGTGTTTGGGCAAATATGCAAAAACTCACAAGTCAAACATCAGTAGACACGGTGTATTGTTATGGATTTACCCCAGCAGCATTCACATATTTTAGTACATCATCAGGTGTTCGGACTGTAAATTGGATAGCAATAGGTAATTAAATGGGTGAAAAAGTCATTATTGGACCTATAGACAAGGGTTTGACCAATTTTCGCACTGCATTTAATATTGACAATGATGCTTTTCCTACGTTGATAAATGCATATCAATGGCGTGGAAGAATTAAAAGAAAACGAGGTTCATCGCCATTAGTGAGATTGACAAAATATTTTGATTCCACGATTCCTTCATATGGCAGTATAACAACGGTAGCGTTGGTAGCAGGCGCAGCCAATTTACTTTCTGGTTTTGCATTAGATGTCGGCGGGAATATATATCCAGGTTCGATATCTTTTGTCAGTGGGGCAAATACATATACTGATCCTGCAATGACAGGTATATTGATAGGAGCGCCAGGAGGCTCAGGAACAATAAATTACGCGACTGGTGATGTAACTGTTGTAGGTGGTGGAGCAAATATAAACACGGCAACATTTAGATATTATCCAAGCTTGCCAGTTATGGCAGTTGATGATGAAATTCTGGAAGGAGACAATTTTCCTACGAATTTAGCTTTTGACTCAAGATATTCTTATCAGATAACAAATACAACTCCTTACACTAGCTACAACGTATCTTTTTACAAAAATCCAGCAAGTATTGGTACATATGTACATAAAACTAATGAAACTCCACTCCATTGGAATGGGCAAAATTATCAGAAATTTTGGACAGTGAATTATCAAGGCGGAATCTTTGCAACAAATGGTATAACGGTGCCATATTCAGATGCAAATATAGGTATGCAATTTAAGCCAATTTTGACTGTAGATAATATCACAGGGGGACCGCCAGCAAATGCAGATTTGACAATTACTGGTCATGGTTTAGTGGTAGGAGATTTTGTATTTATAAATGAGGTTGCAACAACGACGGGGATTAATTTTCAGACAGGATATGTCACAACGGTAGTTAATGCAAATAAAGTTACTGTCACATTCCCGTCAGCCACAATAGCTGCGAATGGAGCAGGTGGAATTGCACAATATCTGACAAATAATTCAAATGTGTTACAAGATTGCCTAAGATATTATGATGGTGACCCCACGAATGGTAATGCTACAACACCTGCACTTACTGGAACAAATGGTTGGGTAAATTTCTGTCCTCCTATGTCTCAATTCAGTGCAAGTATAGGTGGATTACCTGCAGCACAATATTATCTTGTATCAGCGCGTATCATAGTGCCTTACAAGGATAGATTACTATTCTTTGGACCTGTTGTGCAGTCATCTACAGGTAATCCCATATATCTCAAGGATACAGTAGTTTTTAGCGAAAATGGGACAGTATACTATACGGCATCATTTACTGGTGACCCTGTAAGTGCAGCAACAGTATTTACCCCTAGTTATCTAGTACCAGAAAATCAAACGGCAGTTGCATCATCATTTTTTACAGATCAAGTAGGTTTTGGTGGATTTATACAAGCAGGTATTGACCAGGCGATAAATTCGGCATATCAAACTCGTGATGTAATTGTGGTAGGTTTTGACAGTCAACAATCAAGGCTTATATATACTGGACAAGACGTTTTGCCTTTTGTATTTTATACAATAAATTCTGAATATGGCTCTAACAGCGTGTTTTCAGGCATACCCATGGATGAAGGCGTTGTTTCAGTAGGTCCTAAAGGGTATATTCAAACTAATGAACAGCAATGTGCGAGAATAGATTTAGCAATACCCGACCAAGTTTTTCAGATAAATTTGAAAAATAATGGCACTGAGAGAATGTGTGCACAGCGTGATTTCATCAATGAATGGATATATTTTACATATCCTGGAAATCAGAGTTCATCAATATTTCCTAATCAGACATTGCAGTTTAATTATCGCGATAATTCATGGGCAATTTTTGATGAAAGTTTTACGTGTTATGGCTCTTTCAGACCAAGCACAGTGAGTTTTACATGGGGAAATATAGGAAACCACTATCCTACATGGAATGAATGGAACGTGCCATGGAATGCAGGAGCGACAACATTATTTCAACCTCAAGTTGTTGCTGGCAATCAACAGGGGTATATTTTTATCAGGGATCAAGGGACAACGGAACCAAAAAGTTTAAATGTAAATTTCTATTTCTCTGCAACAATAACGAATGCAACACAGGCAAATCCCTGTGTGTTAACAGCTAATAATAATTATGTTCTAGGACAGAATGTAAAAATTTCTGGTGTCACGGGTATGACGCAACTGAATGGAAATACCTATTTAATTACAGCAGTATCACCTACGACCATCACGATAGATGTAGATTCAACATTATTTACAGCCTATGGGGCTGGGGGTGTAGCTACACCGTTACAAAATTTCTATTCGGCGAATCATGGTATGAATGATGACGATTTTTTCCTGTTAACCGATTGTACTGGCACCATGTCTACATTCAATGGAAATATATATCAAGTTTCCAATGCCACAACGAATACATTTGCTACGGATATCATACCTACAGGAACATATTACGGATTAGGTCAAATTACGCGTTTATACCGCCCTACAATCAAGACGAAGCAATTCCCTATGGCGTGGGGTATGGCAAGAAAAACAAGAATAGGTTCACAGCAATATCTATTTACGACGACACCAAAAGGTCAAGTTACGGTGTTGATATTTTTAAGTCAGAATGATGATTTTCCGTACAATATAAATAATGATGCCACGATATATTCAACATTGGTTTACACGTGTCCTGAGAGCACGAATTTAGGATTAACACCGGCCAATGTGAATTTAAATTTAGTAACAGCAATACAACAGCAACAAACTTGGCATCGTATGAATACATCGCTATTAGGAGACACTGTGCAATTAGGAATTACATTGTCGGATGATCAGATGATGGATACAAATTTGGATATCCAATTTTCAGAAATTGAGTTGCATAGCATAATTTTAGACGTAAACCCATCGATGTTACTGGTATGAATAACAATATTTCACAAGTATCATTTCTTATTACATCTAGGGATTTTCCTAAGGAAGCACCATTTTTATCAGAAGTTTTGAACCGGACATACATTGATATAGCCAATGCCGTCAACAATCGTGTGATAAGTGTTTTTCAAATTACCCGATCGAATCAGACAGGGGAAAACTGGACGCTTGCCAATAATATAAGATATAGCACATTGAGGCGCGTTTACACGTTTACGACGACAAGCGACATACCTATAGGATTTAAATTATCGAGTACGGCAGGCTTTACACGCATGCATGGTACTTACACGAATGGCACATCTTGGTTTGGTTTGATAGCAGCTACAAGTGTGGCTATAGCTGGAGAGATAACGTTTTATGTAGGTGTAGGTAGTGCGACATCTGACAATATAAAATTTCAAGTTGGTGCTGGTGCACCTGCTATATCATCTGGTATGATTGTATTAGAGTGGCTTTCAACAAAATAGTGAAGCAGTGAGGTTATCATGACGATGCCAAATACAGGTTCTAGTTTAAGTGTAGGTTCAAAAATGCGGGGTGCATATTCTTCAGCAGATGCGGCCAGAGGGATAGTTTCAGGAAAAGGGAATCATAGTGGTCAAAATGCTTCACAATGGAAGCGTGGAGGTGGTCCTGATGATAAAATACCTCAGGGTTATAGAGTTGCTGAGATGAATCAATTTGAACCAGAGCAATTGGAATTATTTCAACAGCTGTTTGGTCATTTAGGCCCTGACAGTTATCTTGGAAGATTGGCAGCCGGTGACGAGTCTATGTTTGAAGAAATGGAAGCTCCAGCATTAAGGCAATTTAGTGGGATTATGGGAAATATGGCGTCTAAGTATTCCGGCATGGGATCGGGTGCACGTCGATCAAGCGGTTTCCAAAATGAGATGGGAGCAACGGGCTCTAATTTTGCACAAGAATTACAAGCGAATCGTCAAAATTTGAGACAAAATGCTATTAAAGATTTAATGGGATTTAGCAATCAAATGTTAAATCAAAGGCCAAAAGAAAGAGCTCTTGTGGAAAAAGAACAAAAACAAACGAATCCTTATGGTGTTGCTGGTATAAATGCAGTAGGACAAGTTGCTGCATCAGCCATAAAACCTCGTGTTTAAAAAAAATTTAGGAGAGTTATGGCGATTCAGATTATACAGAGATCTAAAAGATCAAATCCAAACGATGATTATGCACAAGCACTTATGCAAGCGACTGACCGCATTGCTGAAGGATATTCAGAGGGACAAAAAGCAAAAGAGTTTAAGAAGAAAATTGCAGATACGAAAGATGAATATTTTGAAAGTACTGGAAATCAATTGATAGGTGAAGATATAGATTTGTGGAAAGTCCAAATGGCAAATGATTTATCAGGAAAATCTAATTCAAATAAAGTTGCAGGTTTAAGAGAATCTAATAAAAAGACAAATACATTTATTGCAAAAGAAAGAGGTTTAGATTTAAATGAATTTACCGATGATGAATTAGAGACCACACCACCGGCAACATTTGATAAGGTAACGAAGCCAGAAAAACCACCAACAAAAACTCAAGCATCACAACCAATAGACCCAAAGCAATTGGAAATAATAAATAAAGTTACATCTGAACCCGGGTTTGATGAATTAACTTTGCCACAAAAAACAAAAAAACTTTTTATGGCTGGTGTATCAAAAGAAAATACAAATGCTTTAACTGAATCATATAAAAATGAAGAAGATTTAAAAAAATCGCAAGAAAAAATTGAAAGAGAAACAATACAAGCATATCATAAAGAATCTGAGAAGTATGATGAAAAATTACAAGCAAATGCTCAAATTGCAAGAGATCAAGTGGAACATGTAAAAGATATTGAGAATTCTATAGAATCAAATAATGTATCTCCAATTTCATGGTCAAATATTTTTAAAAAATTTGGACCCATAGGAGAATTGGCAGCAGATGCATTGTTAAATAAAGATCAAGCTACATTACAAGCCTCAATTCCTTCTCTACTTGCAGGTTGGAAAGAAGTTTTTGGAGTACGTTTATCAGATGCAGATTTAAAGATATTGGAAGATAAACTACCATCTATAGGTAAATCAAAAGAAGCAAATTTGGCTATTACAAGAATTTTAAAAAAATATGGAGAAAAAACATTATTAAGATCAAAAATTGGAAGAGAGATTAAAGAAAAAAATAATGGATTAAGACCTTTGGGTTATCAAGATATGATTGAACAGAGGTATGAAGAAATGACCGAACCCGTTAAAATAATAAACCCAAATACAGGTCGACCAATAGAAATTCCTGCATATAAATTGAGTGATGCTTTGGCATCAGGTGCGACTTTATACAAGGAAAGTGTTGAGGAAATGGAAAATGAATAATTTTGATTTTTCTATATATGATGACAGTGATATACCACCTATTTCAAATGGAAAAATAAGTAAAGACACTGGAACAGAAAATAAAAAAAATGTTCCTTTTGATTTTAATGCTTATGACCCATCCATTGTAGATAAAGAAAAACTTAATGAAGAAGAGTCTTTTGGAATGTCAATGGCTAGAACATTAACACAAATACCACTAGGCGCACTAGAAATGACTGCACCTGCAATATTAGCAAGCGTTTATCAATTTTTGGGATCGGGCGCCGCATTGGATGATGAAGAAATTGATTTAATTGAACGTGCATCAGAAAAATCAGGAATTCCTTTCGACAGAGAAGCATATATTGAATCAGTACATGAAGCGTCAAAATTTTTTCCAACAGTGTCAAATATTGCAAAACATGTAGAAGAACAAACTGGATTACCACTGGAACCTAAGACAAAATTTCAAAAAGCTGTAAGATTAGCAGGAAGCGCAGGAAAAATTCAATCTGGTACAGCAATACAAAAAGGGGTTGCAGCTACAACAGCCCCAGCAATATCTTATGGAGCACAAGAAGCAGGGGTACCTGAACCTATAGCTGATATCATTGGATTAGTAACAGGAGGAGTAGCAGGTGCGAAGACACCTACCATATCAAAAGAAATAAAACCTTCTGGTATGCCTAAGAGACAATTTGAGGATATTAATGAACCGAAAATTGTTAAAGAATCTACAAAGCAAAAAATAGCAGGAAAAATTGAGGAAGATTTTAAAAAAGTTTCAGATGAAATTATTGAAAATGCACCAATTGCAGAAACGCGAGAAAAATTATTAGAAAATCCTTCATATAAATCTGAAATGGCAGATAAATTTCAAAAAGTTGAAAAACTTGCAGAAAATTTAACAGAAAAAGTGCATACGCAAGAGATAAAAGATATCTTGAAAAAAGATATCAAAAAAAGAGAAGGTACTGGCCTTTCTTCTACCGAATATGATAAAGATTACAAAAAGTTTATGGAAGGATTCATAGAGGACACAAAAAAAGGTGAAGCTACAGCTAGTGATTTAGTGACACAATATCGTAAAAACAACAGAGCGTTAAGTGAACAGTATGAACCAGGGGCAAGTCGAGCCTATAATCGAGCAAAAAAAGATGCACTTCAAGAATATAATAGAACTATTTCAGATGTGATTGAAACAATATACCCTGAATCTGAATTTAGCAATTTATTTAAAAATACAAATAGAGAATGGTCAAAAATATCAGATGCAGAAGCCATAAATGACTTCTTAAATGGATTGTTTGACGGAAGTATAGATTACAAAAGTGCTAGAAAATTTTTTGATAATAAAAATATGTCTTTACCATTTAAAAGAGGATTAGGTGAAGAAGGATATAAATCATTTGAAACAACTATGAAAGATATGTTAAAAACAGAAAAACCATATCAGATGCTTAAAGTTGCAAAAGAAAAAGGGTGGGGAAGTTTAGCCTCTACAGCAAGTTCCTATATTTTACATCCAAAATTCGCAATGACAAAATTGGCAGTTGAAGCAGCAAAAGAAACTTACAATAATTTATTTAATTTTATTCTTGATAAACCTAAATATACTTTAGTATGGGAGAATGCAGTAGAATCATTGAAAAAAGGTGATTTTAAAAATGCCGACAAATATTTTTCAAAGTTAAATGATTCAATAAATAATTTTGAAGAAAAAAATGATTAATTAAATATAACCCAAATTGCGGTAACAATCCAAAAAAAAGCTTTTAGTATTAAAAAAGCCACACAACAACCAATAAAAAATTCTTCCATAATCTTACCTATCTCCTATTCCTTTCTTCAATGACACACAATCTTGCATGAAAATCTTTTGATTCATCATGTATAGCACGCACTAACTCGCGTGTAGATTCTAACTTAGCATCCATATGGCGCATGTCGGTACGAGATTCTGATCTATTCCATATGAATAGAGGAATGACGATTGCGGCATTACCTATGAACATAGCTATAATGGGGCCGTAATCCATAACTAATCCTTTTTTTGAGACAGTTTTTTCACAATTTTACCAAGATTAACTACACATAATCTTTCGATTTCAGATTTTGGAATTCTATATGATGATGTGACCCCACAACCCGTCTTAAATGCGCTTAATATTCCATTGCGTATCATATTTCTTACCGTGTTGTAATGCACACCGATATGATTAGCGAATTCCTGTATAGTCATAAAATCTTTTTCCATACCTAAATTTTATCACACTTTGTTGATATCTGTCAATGATTGTCGAAAATAAAATAATATCTTGACACATCAATTGTATATGTTATTGTTGAATTAAATTACAAACTTAACAGGGGGTACATCATGGCTTTGGTATATGGCATAGGTGGGCTAATAAGTGTTCCACAAGGCGCGGTTTCAGGAATTGGGGCTCCTCCACTATCATTTAGGGGGGAATTAGGACAACAATACTTTGATCGTGGGCAATCGCCACCTCTAGAATATGTCTTCAACGGACAAACGTGGACTACAGGTGGATCTGAACCAGCGTCGACGACAGTATATGGTTCAGTATTGCTTTCGACACTTGCGCAATTAGAAGCAGGGACAGCGCCAGCAGGATCGGTAGTGCCACTTGCCAATGATGTATTTACCTTTGTGAATAGTGTAGTTATTGCAAACCTGTCTACAGAGGCAGCGGTAGGACTTATCCAACAGGCGACAGACGCACAATCTGTGGCAGGGACCAATTTGAATCCAGGTACACCGTTGGCGGTGCAGCCTAAGAGTTTAGCAGCGGTCTTTGCGTCTAATCCAGCGATTGGCGGTACGGCACCTAATACAGCCGTGGTAACGACATTGGGATTCACGACGGCTACTGGTACGGCTGGAGGAACATGGGCCTCTGGAGGCACTGCAATTAGCATTGGTGCCGATGCTTCAGCAGATGCGATAAATCTAGGAACAGGGGCAGCAGCAAGAACAATCACATTTGGTAATAGTACGGATGCAACATCACTGGTATTTAACTGTGGCACAGGCGCTACCGGACTTAAACTTAATGCTGCCGGTAACGTACAAATGGTACCAGCAACAAGCAGTACAGCATCAGCAACAACAACTGCTGTTATGAATAATAGAGTAGGGGTTGCAACGTTTACAGGTTTTACAACCGCATCCGCTGCCACTGCCGATTTTACCATAACAAATAGCACAGTTTTGACTACTTCGGGGATTTTAGTCACAGTAGCAAACTTGAATGCGTCGACCAATGGAGCAGAAATGACACTTATTGGAGTAACTCAGGCAGCAGGGTCATTCATCGTTCACCTGAAAAATAACGGCGGTGGTTCATTAGGTGCCGGAGATAACGTATTGATTACATTCTGGGTCATAAGCTAAGAAAGAGAAAAATGTGCAGTATTTCCTTGAGAAGTATTGCACATTTTATCGTAGCGCCTGTATAACTAGAATTTCAGAAAAATTCTAAACAGGAGAAAAAATATGCTAAAAACTCTATCAATATTAGAAGTGAAACTTGGTGAAAAGGTTGCACAATTACACCTGGACCCTACTTTTACTTATGGAGAAGTACACGACGCTTTGCACAAAATGTTGCAATTCATCGTAGAAAGAATTAATGAAACGGCAAAGATGGCAGCGCCTCAAGCACAAGCACCACAAGGTGACGTTGCTGACGTTGCTGACGTTGTTGTTGAACCTATGACAGTTACACAATAGGAGAATGCCCATGACTATATCAACAGTAGCTAAATTTGACGCATATCAAACACTTGGTTTTGCAGCAATTAGCGGTGTATTTGCAGCCGTGGGCACTCCTTTTCTTCATCAGACAAGAATCTGCGTTATCATAAATAACACTGACGGCGACATGATTTTTAGTACTGACGGGGAGACACCGCAGATTTTTGTTCCATCGTATACCATCAGAGTCTATGACTTAACGACGAACAAACAGACAAATTCACCTCAATGGGTATTACCAGCAAATACGCAATTCTATGTCATGCAAAGTACAGCACCGAGCAAGGGCGCAGTATACATAGAAAGCGTTTACGGACAAGGGGAGTAAATGAGCGATACATTTTCTTTTGCACCAGATGATATAGAGAAAAGCCCCGAGGAGAAATTAGCGGAATTGGAACGCCTTTGGCCGATCATGCAAGAAAAAATTGCTAAGTATGACGCATTGATTCGTGACAATAAATCAATGAGCAGCGACGTAAGTGATATTCGGGCGCAAACCAACGAATGTAAAGCAGCTTTACAAGCGTTAACCGAGCGTCATGTCGCTGCCTCGTCTTCATTGAATGAATCGATAAATAAAGTAGAAGGTAAAATCTCTGATATTTCTCCAGAGGTGAGGAAGATTTTTGCATATATCGATGAAGTGAAACAAGACACAAATCAGCAAGTTTTCTCTATGTGCAAAAATGTAGAAAATTTCAAAAACATTGTTCAAGATACCCTGTCAAAAGCAGCAACAGGTAGTCAGATAGATTTTCTGAAAGATTACATGACGGCACGATATGAAGAAGTGAGAAAAGAGATTGCTTATATAGCATCTCTGGCAGGTAAAAATAAGTTAGAAACTACCGATCAAAATGATAAAATCAGTGACTATGCAACTTCTCTGGATAGCTTCAAAGCAAGTTTGTCATCTCTCAGTGAAGAAGTAAAATCGTTTAAACGCATGTTTTCCTCGATAGATTTATCGACGACATTGCTGATAGGGGAAAGTTCACAGAAAATTCGTTCCGAATTCGATGGAAAATTGAATGCCTTGAATTCTGCATTATCAGCCTCACCAGAGCAAATACAGAATGTAAAGGCGGATATTATGTCTCGCATGGAACACGTGGCCCTTGATAGCTCTAACGCAGCGCTACGGGCTAACTCATCAGCAGCAAAGATAACGCTCATTGAAAAGAAAATCGAAAACCTCTTTTTGCTCGTGGATAAATTAACACCAAAGTAGAGGTATCGTGAGTCACAATACCATTACAAAAATTGCCGACGCTGTTTTACCCCCCGACGTGCCTCTCATTTTTCAGACAAATAGCGGTAACGCTGTTGCAGCAGCAAATATTATCGAAATCCTTGGTGGTGCAGGTGCTACTACAAGCGGTGTAGGTAATGTAATTACAATCGATGTTACGGCAGCGTCATTTGCCTGGAATGTTGTAACATCTGTTGGAAATCCCCACCAATTGGTAAAGCAAAACGGGTATATTTGTGATGGTGTCGCCTTGGTTACATTCCTGTTACCTCTTGCGCCAGTTGTTGGTGATTCATTTAAAATATTTAGCTATACAAGCCGTTTTCAGATTATACCCAATGGCGGACAAAACATGGTCGTAGGTGCTGCAACAGGAATATTAGGAGCATTGGGGACAGTAACCAGCAATAGTCCTGGGGACGCAGTGACATTTGTATATATGGGGGGGAACACATTTCAAAGTGAACCTCCACAAGGAACATTAACGGTGACTACGAGTTGACAAAAACATAAATAGATTTGACCTTGATAATGGAATTTGTTATTGCAGAAGTTGTCATGTCAAGGTTGAAGGAAAAATAAGAAAAAGAAAACCTCATACTAATGCTACGAAGCATAAGATGAGAGAAGCTTGGGCAAAACGTAAACAAGAAAACATTAAATGTTTTAGGGGGTAATTATCGGAACTACACCAGGTAATTCAATGAACCAAAATTCTACCTCGTCAGGTCTTTGGACTTGGGACGGGGTAGCAACAGCTTCTACAACAGGATTAGTACAATATAATGTACTTCTAGGAGCATCGACAAATACAATACAAAACGAGGCCCCTGGTGTTGCTGGGACCGTTTTAACATCGAATGGCGTAGCAGCATACCCATCGTTTCAGGTATTGCCTTTTACAAAAATGCCATGGACAGATAAAGCTATATCTTTTGCAGCAGCGTCAAACAATGGTTACAACGTGACGGCAGCAGCTACGGCAACATTGCCAGCAGCACCGGCACAGGGTGATATTGTAGCAATAGTTTACGATGGTGCAGCAGGTGTTGTTACAATTTTGGCAAATACTGGGCAATTTATTAGAATTGGGAAACAAATTACCTTGTCAGCAGGAACGGTATTATCAAATTTTCAGGGTGACTCGATCACTTTGGAATATCGCAGTACAGACTTGACATGGCTATCATGGCCAGGCGTTCAGGGTACATGGAGTGTTACTACGTCATAATTTAAGGAGTTATTTTGGCAACGACACCAAGTAATAGCATAAATTGTTCGGGTGTAAATGGCGCAGTTCTTTTCGACGGAACCGCTACTTTCTCGACAGCTAATGGAACATTAGGTTATGTTTTAACGAGTAATGGCGCAGGTGTCGCACCAACATTTCAGGCAGCATCCGGCGGTGGAGTAAGCGCAACAGATTATAGATATGTATTCATGTGGGGGGGAATGTAGTGGCAACGGCATTAAAAGTTTTAGGGCAGTCAGCACCTCTGGTGACGACGCTAACAGATTTATATACGGTGCCAGCAGTTACGACGACAGCAGTATCTAGTATAGTCGTATGCAATCGATCATCAGTAGCAACGAGTTTTAGGATAGCAGTTAGGCCGGCAGGGGCAGCGATCGCAAATCAAATGTATCTTTATTATGACGTAACGATTGCAGGCAATGATACGTTTATAGCTACGATAGGAATTTCTCTTGCTACTACAGACGTTATCAGCGTATATGCTACGTTGGCGACGCTTTCGTTTTCGGCATATGGTCAAGAAAATACTTAGGGAGAATTATGGCACAAGGGGCAGTAGGCGTAAATATTTTATCTAATCAAGTAACAATTGGCGGGTCAAACGTATCGGCGTTTGGCGATCTGATTGTTGCCAATAACACGCCGGTAGTTCAGTTAGATTTTGTCTTTGGTATCAATACGCAGACAGGCACTACAAGCATTACCACAACTGGCGTTGCTGATACAAGTTTATCACGATTGAGATTACAGACAGGCGTGGGGGCAGCAGGAGCGGCAACTTTCAACTCGATACGTATAGCACGGTATCGGCAGGGTGAAGGCATGATAGCTCGCTTTACAGCTGTGTGGACAAATAGCGCAGCCTCGTCTACGCAAGTTGTCGGCATGGGAAATACGCAAGTGGGCTATTTTTTCGGGTATAATGGCACAGCTTTTGGAGTTTCTATTCGCAATG
>Ga0315284_10007177_pt1 | contig 15904 bp, 18 predicted proteins | sample YL17G09_16_MG_FD_203696 | JGI IMG/M metagenome (GOLD analysis project Ga0315284, IMG submission 203696) | Sediment microbial communities from Yellowstone Lake, YNP, Wyoming, USA - YL17G09_16 | ecosystem: Environmental > Aquatic > Freshwater > Lake > Sediment | place: USA: Wyoming | collected... | reverse complement strand
ATTACCTCCTGGAAAATCATAGCGTCAAGAAGGTAAGTTCTGCCATTTTGAGTGTTGAAACGATTTCAGACGGACCCATCGTGCTCTTCACTCTTTGCCTGAGGGATTTCCATTATCTCAAGCATTTTTTTTGCCAATGACTCGGTGTTTCCTAGGGAGACCAGTTTGACTGACGCATTTTGAAGAGCGTTCCCAAACGATTCCACCGCTTTGCCCAGAATGTCCTCAGATATTACTGCGGTATAGCTGGCGCTGACCAGGGAACAGAAACCATCCAACTCTACCTCCTGCCACCCCGATTCCTTCAAGCCGAGTGGGAGCTTTTTGGAAGTGTCGTCGAACGTGGTTTGCATAAAGTCAACTGGCGCAACGCTGTAAATGTTTGCCTGATAAGTAGCTTTCTTCAGAATATCCTTGACTTCTTTCATTGTGGGAGCAAACGTCTTGGTCATCATTGTACCGTAAATAATGCCGACGCAAATTTCGCAGATTCCGTCCCCTATTCTTTCAACGCACTGTTTTTCAAGAATCTGCGCAACTCCAGGTTGGTCGAATTTTCCTTCAATTATGACCTTGATACCGTTAACTGTAATAAGGACATCCGGTTTCTTGCCGATACCCTTTGCTTTGCGATGAATGTGAGCCTCGCCGAGACTTTGTAACTCGTGTTTTTGTAACAACTCTGCAAGCGCCACGTTAAGTGTGGCTTCTGTGAAAGATACGATAAGAGGACCTTTAGTCACTTTTTCTCCCGTACCAGAGCTTTATCTTAGTTTACACGGTATAGTGTAGTTTGTCAATTACCTAATTATAGAGCGTGTACCTTCTCCGTTCAACCACCATTTCCCCCCTCCCCTCCCCTGTGCTATCATTGGCACAGATGGTAATCGGCATCACCATAGATAAAGAATTCAAGGGCGCGCTTACCCCGGCCTGGCTGAGAAAGACCGCCCGCGCCGTGCTCAATGCGGAAAACGCGGGCCGCAAGTCCGAGATGGGGCTGGTCATTACCGGGCAGGATAAAATCCGCGAGCTGAACAAGCGCTACCTGGATGAGGACGCCCCGACCGATGTCCTTTCCTTTCCCATGGAACAGTCTGGCGGCGGCGATTTTATCAACCCGCCGGATGGCGCCCTCCAGTTGGGCGAGGTCATTATCTCATACCCGCAGGCCGCAAAACAGGCGGCGGAGCGCGGGCATTCCGTCGAGACAGAGGTGGCATTGCTCATTATCCACGGCATACTGCACCTGCTCGGTTACGACCATGACATCCCGGCGTGGAAGAAGAAAATGCGCGCGCGAGAATCGGCGATACTGAAATTGGTTGAGGAGAGTCTGCCTTGAAAGTCCTGGCAATCGCTGGCAGTCCGCGGCGTAAAGGTAACACTGACCTCCTGCTCGCCGAGCTGGCAAGAGGCGCGCAGAGTAAAGGCGCCGAGGTCGAAACCATTGTTGTGCAGAACCTGCGGCTTTCCACCTGCCTGCACTGCGATACGTGCCTGAAGACGGGCGAGTGCCGCATCCAGGATGACATGCAAAGCATCTATGTGAAGCTGGCGGAGGCGGACATCATCGTGGTGGCTTCCCCGGTGCAGTTCGCTGGCATTACGGCGCCTCTGAAGGCGATGATCGACCGGTGCCAGTGCCTCTGGGCGCGCAAGTATGTGCTGAAAATCCCGCCACTTTCGCCGGTGAAAAAGCGCCAGGGTTTCTTCATCTCCGTCTCCGGGACACGGCTGAAAAACATGTTCGAGCCGTCAATTACCATCGTCAAAACGTGGTTTCATGTCATCAATGTCGACTACGCCGGCGAACTGCTGGTCGGCGGAGTCGATGGCAAAGGAGAAATCCTTAAGCACCCGGACGTATTGCAACAGGCCTTCGAGTGGGGACAAAAGCTGGCGGCAGCCGCCGGGCAGGGAGGAGCACCACAGTGAATGTAGAAAACGTCCTTTCCGACCTGATACGTATTGACACTGTAAATCCGCCGGGCAATGAAATGGCAATCTGCCGTTATCTCAAGTCTCTGTTCGATGACGCTGGCATTCCAAACGAAATCCAGGAAACCGCAGAGGGGCGTGGCAATTTCTTCGCCTGCCTGGGTGAAGGACAGAAAAGGCTGCTGTACGCGTCCCATACGGATACCGTCTCGGTCTCTCCCGGCTGGAGCTTCGGACCTTTCTCCGGGGAACTGCGCGATGGTTTTGTACACGGCCGGGGCGCACAGGACTGCAAAGGGCTGGTGGCTGCCGAAGCCTGCGCCATGCTCGAACTTGCGAAGTCGTCAAGTCTGAAAGGGCGGCTGATATTTGCGGCAACGGCGGATGAAGAACGCGGCGGCGCTCTCGGCATGAGGCTCCTTGCCGAGCAACATCCGGACAGGGTACGCGCCGATTTCGCTATCAACGAAGGCGCCGACCCGCCGGTCAAAATCGGGAACACTACCTATGATTTCATTTCGGTGGGAGAAAAAGGTCCCGGGCGCCTGACAGTAAGGACGAAAGGGTATGCCGGCCACAGTTCTGTTCCCGTCCTCGAAAACAACGCCGTAGTGAAAATGGGGAAGGCAATAACCAATCTGGCCGGGTACAAAGCCAGGGTGGTACTCATCCCGGATGTTAAAAAACTTCTCCAGGTGTTTGCCGGCATTGCCGGTTTCCACGAAGAAATCACGGAGGCAAATGTCGACCGCGCCATTCAGAGTCTCGGGAGCAGAGGGCTGCAAGCACAATTCACAGCCGAGACGCGGATGACGGTGTCACCGAACATCGTTCAGGGCGGCGCGCGGGTGAATATTACCCCCGATGCCTGTCATCTGGACTGCGATATCAGGGTCATGCCGGGTCAGGACGCGGAGTACATTAAAAAAGAACTCACGCCACTACTCGGCGATGCGGAAATTGACGTGGCGCAGACACAGGCGGCTTCTTTCTCCCCGGTCGATTCGCGGCACTACAGCCTGATATACAACACGGCGAAAGATTGCCTGCCGGACTTGACGCCGCTCGCTTCGATTTGCCCGGCGACGACTGATTCGCGGTTCTTGCGGGCGATTGGCGTGCCGACATACGGCATTGGCATGATGGCGCGCAACCTGGACCCGCTCATGAAAGCCTCGGTGCACGGTAAAGACGAGAAGATAGACATTGAGAGCCTGCGCCTGCGGACGGATTTTCTGGTCAGCCTGGCGCGTAACTACCTCGGCGCGTAAAAGATACGGAACATGTAAGGAGGCCAGACGTGAATGTTGAGAGCATCCTCAGCGACCTCATCCGCATCGAATCCGTAAACCCGCCCGGCGGCGAAACGGCGGTCGCCATGTACCTCAAGCAGCTTTTCGATGGGTACAAGATTCCCTGCGAGGTCATCGAGTCCGCGCCGGGACGCGGCAGTTTCATCGCCACCCTGGGCGAAGGCGAAAAGAGCATCCTCTACCTCTCCCACATCGACGTGGTGCCGGTGAGCGAAGGCTGGAGCTTCAAACCCTTCTCCGGCGAAATCAAGGACGGCTTTGTGCACGGCCGCGGCGCGCTCGACTGCAAAGGGCTGGTTGCCGCCGAGGCTAACGCCATACTGACCCTGGCACAGACAGCCCGTCTCCAGGGAAAGCTCATTTTTGCCGCCACCGCGGACGAGGAAGCCGGCGGTCGGATGGGCGCACAGTACCTGGCAAAGAAGCACCCGGACAAATTGCGCGCGGACTTTTCTGTTAACGAAGGCGCCGAAGCGCCGGTCTCCATCAAGGGCAAGCCGTGCCACTTTATTGGCGTCGGGGAGAAAAGCCCCTCCTGGCTGAGATTGCGCACGAAGGGCGTGGCGGGGCACGGCTCGGTGCCTTATCTGCCGAATAATGCGGTGGTAAAAATGTCGAAGGTAATAGGTGCCCTCGCCGGATACAAACCGCGCGTCATTCTCGCCCCGGAGGTCAAGCACCTGATTCAGTCAATCGCCGACCTGACCGGCTTCCGCAAAGAGGTCACCGAAAAAAACCTGGAAGAGTTTTTCCACAGCCTGGAAGACATCTCCCTGGCCGCTTACCTCATGGCTATCACCCGCATGACCATCTCGCCGAATGTGGTGCACGGCGGCATTAAGACGAACATCGTGCCTGATAACTGCCAGGCGGAGGTGGACATCCGCATCCTGCCGGGGCAAAACCGCGACTACGTCCTCGGCGAACTCAAACCCCTGGTTGGCGATGCGGAAATAGAGACCATCCAGTACTCCCTGCCGACGATTTCCTCTACCGATACGACGGCTTACCGTCTCATGGTGGCGACGCTGAAAGAATTCCTGGGTGAGGTGCCGGTCCTGCCCAGTATCTGCGCCGGCGCCACAGATTCAAGGTTCACGAGAGAAATGGGCATCCCCAGCTATGGAATCGGGATGATGACCCGCCAGCTCGATGCGGCAATGAAAGCCTCCGTCCACGGCAAGGACGAGAAGCTGGACATAGAGAGCCTGCGGCTCAAGTCCGATTTCCTAGTGACCCTGGCGAAGAAATACCTGGGAGTATAAACAGGAGGGCGGCGATGCTTTACGTTTCTATATTCACCTCTGACCGTTCCCGTGACCCTGAACTCTGGGCGGCAATCTGGCACGGCGGCGGACCACCTACCATCAAACTGCACGGCGTCTATAACCTGGCGGACAACAAACGCGTCTTTATCTGGGAAGGCGAATCGGTGGCGGATTTGCAGTTCATGGACAGGTTCAACCACATCGGCGTGCTGGAGACCAGCCCGGCGTTTGACCGCACGCAGGGATGGCGGCAGGCGTTTGCGAAGGACATCGAGGCTTTTGCCGCGAACATTCTGTCCCGTGCCCGGCCTGAAAACCGGGACCAGGCGGAGAGGGCGGTCAACCTACGCCGGCGGATAGTAAAACAGCCGAATATCTACGCCGCCTGCGCCGAGGCACGCCGCTGGCAGGAAGAGCAGGCACAGCAGAAGTAGTGCCGCCATGAAAGAAGTCAAGCTCCTTTGCTGGAACGTCAACGGCATACGGGCGGTGATGAAGCGGGGCTTTCTTAACTGGCTGGCCCGCGAATCGCCGGATGTGCTCTGCCTACAGGAGACCAAAGCCACGCCGGATGACCTGCCCGAGGAACTGCTCAAGCCTGCGGGCTATTCTGCCCACTGGAACTATCCGGAGAAGAAAGGGTATGCCGGCGTCGCCACTTTCAGCAGGGAAAAGCCCCTGAACGTCCAGAACGGTTTTGGCGTCCCGGAGTTTGACAAAGAAGGACGGGTTATCATTTCAGACCACCCCGGTTTCACTCTTTTCAACGTGTATTTTCCCAATGGCAAGAAGGACGCCACCCGCCTGAAATTCAAGATGGATTTCTATGACGCCTTTCTCGACTACATTGAACCGCTCCGGCGGAAAGGGGCAAGGCTGATTATCTGCGGTGATGTCAATACAGCCCACCGCGAAATAGACCTTGCCCGGCCAAAAGAGAACTCGAAGATATCCGGGTTCCTGCCGCAGGAACGCGCCTGGCTGGATAAACTGGTCGAACTGGGTTATGTCGATACTTTCCGGCATTTCAACAAAGAGCCGGGGCAGTATTCCTGGTGGGACCTGAAAACGCGGGCGCGGGAGAGGAACGTGGGCTGGAGAATAGATTACTTCTTTGTGACGCAGAACATGGTCGGTCAGCTTGTGAGAGCCGCCATTCTGCCGGAAGTCACCGGCTCCGACCATTGCCCGGTGTCCCTGGTGCTGAATGTGCCATGAACCCGTTCAGTCCCGGTTCAGGTGACTGAACGCCGGCGCAGGTCGTATAAGCAAACTGCAAACGAGCCGCATCCTTCTTCATGCAACGTGTGCAATAATGGTACATATGCGGCGTTGAGTCTTCCATCGGTAGTACCAGTTATGATTTCGGTTGTTATCGTCGCCATCGTCTTTGTCCTGATTGCGGTCAGACGGATTGGCAATCTCAAGCTCCAGATATGGCAAATCATGTCGCTCGGTGCTTTTGGGGTTCTGGTTACGGGCCAGATCAGCCCGCTAAATGCCCTCAAAGCCATCAACCCGGATGTCATGCTCTTCCTGTTTGGCATGTTCATCGTGGGCGAAGCGCTGGAGGCAAGCGGTTACCTTTCGCACCTGTCTTACCGCATCTTCCGCGAAGCCCGCTCCCTGGACTTGCTGGTGCTCGCCATCCTCTTCGTCATGGGCCTGATGTCCGCCTTCCTGATGAATGATACGCTTGCCATCATCGGCACGCCCGTGGTCCTGCTCCTGGCGAAAAGGGCAAATACCACCCCCAAAATCCTGATGCTGTCACTCGCCTTTGCCATCACCATCGGCAGCGCCATGAGCCCCATCGGCAACCCCCAGAACCTGCTCATCGCCGTCAACGGCGGGGTCGGCAACGCCTTTGTCACCTTTTTCCGCTACCTGCTCCTGCCCACCGTCATAAACCTGGTCATCGCCTACGGCTTTCTGCGGCTTTTCTACCGGGGCCATTTCGGCCACCGCGAGGTCATTAGCCACGAGCCTGAACAAATCAGGGACCCAAAACTGGCGCTACTCTCCCGGGTATCACTGGTCCTGCTGGTGACACTGGTGGTGGTGAAGATTACGTTGGTCTTTGCCGGGTCGGCGGCGGATTTCCGGTTGACCTACATTGCCCTCGCCGCGGCTTTCCCTGTCATCGCCTTCAGCCCCCGGCGGCTGGCGGTCCTGAAAAATATCGATTGGTTTACACTTATTTTCTTCGCCACCATGTTCATCCTGATGGCGAGCGTGTGGGATTCAGGCATTTTCCAGAAGCTGATCACTGGCACCAACTTTGATCTGACTTCCATACCTGTGATTTTCGCGGTGAGTATCGTGCTCAGCCAGTTCATCTCCAACGTCCCGCTGGTGGCGCTCTACCTGCCGATGCTGACCCGGCTCGGGGTAAGCGCCAAGCAACTCACGGCGCTGGCAGCCGGTTCCACCATTGCCGGTAACCTCTCAATTCTGGGCGCGGCGAGTAACGTTATTATCATCCAGAATGCGGAGCAGAAATCCGGAGAAACCTTGACCTTCTGGGAGTTCATCAGGATTGGCGCGCCATTGACCGCCGTCAACGCCGTTGTCTACTGGCTGTTTTTCAGGATTTTATGAGGACCAATCGGGGGGACAGTCTTTAGAGTTCGGGATTCCTCATTATGCCGGTGCGGCGGCTGTTTTGAGCCGCCTGGCGGGAGAAGGGGGATTTGTACGGGGCGTTATGGCCGCCTGATGCGTTTTGCCGTATTCGCGGGCACGCGCCGGAGCGACAAGTCTGGCGCCAGCCGGGACGGATGCTTTCTTGCTTTTCCGCGCCGTTGCCCGTTCGAACTTCTCCCATTCCTCTGGATGATAAAGGAGCGCCTTTTTCAGCGGAACAGGGTCTCCGGCCCGGAACTTCCCGGCGGCAACCACTCTGACATCAATACGGCTATGCTTCTTATCACGACGCGCCGCAGTCTGCTCGTATTTCTTCCAGTCTTCCGGGTGGTACAGTAGCGCATCCTTTACGGGAGCCTTACGCGCAGACCTGACTCTGGCGGTGGCCGTTTCCTTTTTGTAGTTCTCCCACATCTCGGGATGGTAGAAGACAGGCGGGCGGAGCACCAGGCCCTCACTGCCCGTGCGCATCGTGGCGGCATCCATCACCAGTGATTGCTTCAGGTATTCGCCCCATTTCTGAGGGTTATGGAAAAGCCCATTCTTGCTGACATTCTTCTCGGCATCCTGCGCCGCGCCGCGTGCAATTTGCCCCTGAACAGCTTGCGGCTGGAAGTGCGCCCACGCCTCCGGGTGGTGGAGAAGTCCATAGCGGGCCGACGAAGTACTGGCGGCTTCTTCATCCGCCGGTCTTATGCCATTCTCTGCGAGGTACTCATTCCATTCCGAGGTTTTATAGAACAAGCTGTTGCGGGAAGGCCTGACACTAACCTCTGCAGTCACCGGCTGGGCACCGCGCCCTGGCAAATACTCAGCCCAGCGCCAGGGCTTGTAGAACAGGCCATTTCGCGACGGGTCCACTTTGGCCATTGCCCTGCCCAGGATCTCGCCGCTCATTATCGCGGCCCTCTGGGTGAACCGCCGCCAGACCTCGGGGTGGTAATATAAACCGCTCCGCGAATTGGGCAGCACGGCGGCCAGTTCCAGCGCGAGCTCGGGGTGAATGGCGGCATCCGGGATACCCTTTGTGGTCAATCGGGGCAACATTATCCGTGCGACAACCATGCGGAGCACGCCGGACACGAGGAAGAGCGCCAGTATCTGGCTCCCGAAGATGCGGAACATGTAGTTGAGCAGGAACGCGCCGGTCAGGGTTCCAATGGCCGCGGAGAAGGAAGTGAGACTGCGGTGATAGACGATGTACCTGAGTCTCTGGTCGGGAGGAGTGGCTTTGTAAATGAAGGTCTGCACGGAAAGGTCGAAGGCGGCCCAGACCGTGCCGCTTAGCATCTGCACGCCGCAGAGATAGGCAAAGTGGCTGGAGAAAAGCCACATCACGGGAATAAACGGTATGAAATACGTGACATTATTGAGGACTTTCAGGCTCCCGACTTTGTCAACCATCCTGCCCCAGAATGTCAGGCTGATAATACGGGCTATATATTCGCAGGAGACGATGGCCGTAAAGGTCATCATGCTGAATTTTAGGTCTTGAAGCATGTAGGATGCGAAAAGAGGCCCCGCCAGGTTGACGGCGAAGGTGTAAACCGAAACGAAGAAAATGAAAGTCCCCAGGTGGCTCTTCCTGGCATTCTTGAGGAAGGCGACAAAACTGAGTGACGACTTCGTTTCCACCGTTTTGGGCATTGCCGGGGGGCGCACCCAGAAGTAAAGCACTACAGAGGAAGCCGAGGCGAGAAACGCGACGGCGAGGACGAAGGCGTAACTGCGGGCAAGAACGGGGTTACCGGCAACCGTGGCGCTTTCCGGCACCCCCCGGATGACGGACCTGTTCAGCACATATCCCATCAGGTAAAACGTGCCCAGGTAGCATACGCCCGCAATCACGGAGCGCCAGCTCAGGTAGTGCCCCATCTTCTCAGCCGGTACCAGGCTGGCAAGCCAGTTGTCGCGCAGGGGAAAGAGCAGGGTAGTGGGCACCAGGCTGACTATCCACAGGGCGGTAAGAAGCAGGGGGTTCACCGCCCTGAATAAAAGCATCACAAAAACGATGGGCAGCCACGTAAGAGCGCTCGCCGTGGCAATGATTATGGTGGTGCGCTTCATAAGGCTCTGTTTGCCTTCAACGAGCGAGGGCACTTTGATGAGCAGGACAGAAAGGACCAGGTTGGTCATGGTGCTGAGGAGAGCCACGCCCCGTGCATCGGCGCCCGTGGCAATGACGGATGGGGACTGGTAGGCGCACCCGGCATTTTCGACGGCAGAACTGGCGGCCTCACCATGAAGGATGGCAAGGCTCCTGTCCTTTTTCTGTTTGGCGGCGCCCGGTTGAATCTTCATTGTCAGAAAATTGATTCAACAGGGTCGGTCAGACATTTGATGCTTATCAGGAAGGTCGCCCGGGCGGGTCAAGTTCCGCCTTCAGGCAATTATCCCACCCGGGGAGGTGCGGCACAAACGCATTTTGTTGCGTAATGCCATGCCGCTAATGGCTCCCGGCGCACTGAGCAAACGGTGCCAGACTGCTCACGGCTCAGAGACTGGCAATGCCTCTGAGAAACGCCCTCGCTTTGATTTCTTCCTGAATCTCCGGTGACAACAAAAACAACCCGAACAGAATTCCGCGGACGTACAGACTTTAACTCACCGGTACCGCAACTCTTCTACTTCTGCCATTATTTCAAAGCGGGAAATTTGAGATTAGCCCCGCAAATACTCCACTTTGCTCAGAGACAAGCCATCAATCAATTATTTGACCAACCACTTGCCCCCTTTCAATAATCATTATACGTCACATTATGACAAATTGCAATATGGTTGAAGCTAAAAATTTCCGGCGGGGCGCAATGACTGTTAGGCAGATTTACGTAACATAATTGCGTTTTACTAAGCGAACATGGACAAGACAAGGGCTGGTATTTTAGGTGTTTTGGGGGTAAGAGAATCAGCAGAAAGGCAGAAGTCACGGCATAGGGCCGGTGTTAGGATGAAGGTGGAAATAAGGAAAGGACATAAAAGGAGAACTAAGATGGAAGGACAGGTTATCGTAGCACTGGTAGTGGCAATCCCCGTAATTCTCTTCCCGGCGGCATTCGTCTGGTACCTGAGCCTCGGTGGCGTCTTCGCGGCGGCCAGAGAAGCCAGGACGCACAGAGTGGCGGCCAAAGCCACCACGAAATAACGAGCAAGGAAATTCCCGAAAGGAAATGAAGGAGAACTGAAATGGAAGGACCGGTTGTGGTAGTACTGGCAATAGCAATCCCTGTAATCCTCTTCCCGGCGGCGTTCGTCTGGTACCTGAACCTGGGCGGCGTGTTCGCGGCAGTCAGAGTTGCCAGGGCGCGCAAAGTGATGGCAAAAGTTACCGTCAAATAGCAGTGAGTCCCGGCGAAAATCGGGATAAAGAAGGAGAACAAAAATGGTCGGCATAGTTGTGGCGCTGGTGGTCGCCGTACCCCTGGTACTCCTGCCTGTGGCATTCATCTGGTTCGTTAACACGTCCGGACTGTGGACGGTCTGGAAAGAGAGCCGGGCCCGGCAGAAGAGGGCGCAAAGGGTGCCGGCGAAGTAAATAGGTCATCATGCTGGCAACAGCAATCGCAGTTTTGACAGGACCTGGTCCCGGAAGGGAAAGAGCAAAGCTCTGAAGAAGGAGGGAGCGAACGATGAAGTACCTGCGCATTATCATCCCGGTACTGGTAACGGCGGGCCTGACCGCACTCTGCATCCTGGTGGCGAGATGGCTGACCAATATGGTGCCGTCCGGAGACTGGTCTGACCTGATCAAGGCGACAATTGTCGTTTTCGTGGTTGCCAGCGCCCTGGTCACGGTTGCGTGGTCAGCCTATTTCACCTACATCATCCGCACCAGCATGAAGGAATGAAAGGCGGGCGGCAAAGACACCGGTAGACCTCTCTCGTGGAAGCGAGGGGGGTCTAATCGTTTCCGGCATGAGGCGAGTGAATTTCTGCCCGGGACATCACGGCAACCGCCACTTACTTCATGCGCCGTGTTAGCGTCACCAGTGCCACCACCAGGTCGCCAATAAGCTTTCTGGCGGTCTCGTCCAACAGTTTGCCATCGGCATCGAACTTCTGCGCGGCAAAGGCCACCATGACCTCCGGCTTATTGACCGCGAACATATTCAGAAAGACAAAACACTGGCGCAAGTGGTATTGCGCCCTGGCTCCCCCGAGCATCCCGGTCGAAGCGCTCATCACCGCCACTGGTTTTCCATTGAAAGAACTTCCCCCGAACGGACGGGACGCCCAATCGATGGCGTTCTTCAGCACTCCGGGGATGGAATAATTATGCTCGGGCGTGGCTATCAGCAGGGCATCGGCGGCTTTTATCCTGGCTTTGAAGTGCACGACCGTTTCCGGCATGTTCTTTTCCAGGTCCATGTTGTAAAGGGGGATGCCTTCCAGGTCGAAAATCTCCAGCCTGACGCCCTGGGGCGCAACTTCAGTGGCGGCACGCAGGAGAGCACGGTTGTATGAGCCGGCGCGCAGACTGCCGGCAAACCCGAGAATCTGAATTTCCCCGTCCATACCCCACCTCAACGAATTAAGCCGGTACGGCAGGAAAGTTGCGGAACGGCGTTTCCCTATTTTGCGGGATGTAATCGACCGATGAGAAATGAGGGACGGCGCGGCAACCATAAACCCAGGAGGCCGTCACTCAGCATATCGACGATTTTTATTTAGAAGTCTTCGAGCAGGGTGGTGAAAGTATCGTGGTGGTCTTCTTCCTGCTGGAGGATTTCGCGGAAGAGGCGGTTGGTTGTCTCATCGCCCTCTTTACGGGCCATTTCCACAATCTGCTGGTAGAGCTTGATGGCGCCGGCCTCGTCCTTGACATCCTGCTCAATCATCTCTTTGAGCGTGGACCCCACGAAGATGGGATTGGGCTTGGTGGTGGGAATACCACCCAGGTAATAAAGCCGCTCCGCGATTGATTCGGCGTGCTTCATTTCCTCGATGGCGATCTTTTCGAATGCATCCTGGACGGCGAAGCCCTTGACGCCGCCCCACTGGACGTGTTGCCACATATACTGGACGGAAACCTGCATTTCCCTGGCGATTGCCTCGTTGAGTTGGTCCAGGAGCGCCTTGGATGCTTTCACAACGGATGTTCTTTTGACTGGCATATTGTCTCCCCTCCGAGCGTTTTCTCCAGGCCCGACCCGCTGAATCACGGGACCAGCCTGTCTTTTTGTGCCTAACGCCAATAGTATTATGTTTGGTAGTGGTAGTCAAGGCGTGCCGTGTAAACCGCCCGAAAATTATACAGTTTTGTAATACGCTTTTCCGGGGAAAATCGCAGGGGTTTTACAGTCTGAAGCTGTCCCTGAGGAGCGACGACAGGCTGGCAAGATAGGAAAACGCCTTTTCCACCACCCGTTCTTCTTCCGTGGAGGCATCGGCGGCGGGGCAGGTCCCGGATTCTCCGGCGGCGCCTACCCTGCCGATGTTCTTGAGGCAGCACCGCGCCGGGGCGATGAGCGCTTGCCGGGCAATGTCCGCGGCCGGTAGTCCCGCATTCCGCGCCACCACGTCCCAATAGTCGGCCAGCCGTTTGAAGAGGCTCTCCGGGGTCTCACTGCCGAGACTTACAGAATCCGTGGGGACAATGCCCCAGGCGATAACGCCGCCCTGCCTGATAAAGCCTGCCACCGCCTCCGCATAACCCTTCGGCATCAATTCTAGCTGGTAGGCATCAAAGGAGAGCAGGTTAATACCCATGGAGAGCAGGTAAGGCAGGTTGACATTGGCGCAGAGGTGCAGGGCCTTGACGCCTTCGATTCCATCCAGAAAGTCATGGTACTCGCGTTTCGCCAGGACATCATCATAGCCGGACAGGCCGCTGAAGACCCATCCCAGGCCCGGCTCATCGAGCCAGATAAAAGCGTGAGGGTTCTTGCGGCGGAGCTGGCCCAACTGGACATTAATCTTGCGCTGCAGGAAATCGAACAGCAGGGAGCGCACACCGTCATCGTAAATTATGGGTTTGTTTTCCGCATCGGTAACACGGAAGCCGAAGCTCACCGGCCCGATGTACTGGCCGCGGATGGCGACATATTTCGCCAGGTCAAGGGTAAGAAAACGGTGGAAAACGGCGGAGTAATCCCGGGTCAATTCAAAATTGCGTGGGTCATTCATCCGCTCCGAATAGTCGCCCAGGTCCGCATCAAAACGGGTGCGGTCGAAATGCAGTTTCTTGTTTTCAAGATCGACCGTAATGCCGGGGAACCCCTCCGAGGCCTGCACGTACATGTCCTCGTAAAAACTCGTATTGGGTAACTGGGGCCAGAAGGGGATGTCCAGGCTGAGCGCCAGCTTCAGAGCCCTGTCAATGTCCGTGTGCGGCATGATGCCCATGGCGGTGGTGCGGCAGGCGGCAGCAAAAGGAATGTGGTTTTTCATGACTGTAGAGCTATTGTACACTGTGCGGCGAGGGATTGGAACGACTGCGACGAGGTGCCAAAGCGACGAGGGAGCGGTGCGCATCATGACTTCCATGGCCGGAGCGTAGTCGTTTTGTTTTGTAACGGCGGCGGTCCATGATTCGAATGCCCTTTTTAGTGCGTAAGACAGTTAACGGCGCCCGATTCGATTGTTAAAGTACGCTCGATTCGTTTTGTCAGAATCAGCCGTGGCGGCAGCTGGCCCCACAGGCTCGGAGGGTGAGGCACCAGGCAATTGCGCCAGAATGCTCCGGATGACCGCTGTCAGATCGTTGGCATCCGGCCGGCCCAAGCCGTATTTTGCGCGATACCATTTTGCCAATAGTCCTGAGGCTGTCCTGAGTATGCGGCGGTTGACGGGGTCGTGCTGAAGGAGGGATTTCAGCTTGAGGCGAACGAGCGCCACTTCAGGGTCAACACGTTCCAGGTTGACGATGTTCCAGAACTCGCCGATTTCGTCAGGGCTGAGGGTACGGGAGTAGAAGCCATGTTTGCGGGCATTCTGGTTGCCTTTCTGACCGCCAGGCTTTCGTTTGAGTCTGCGATGTGTCTGCACGAGTGGTCCGTTTTGCATTTTGGCAAACGTATGTTGGGCGGGACGTGTTGGCACGAAAAGGTTGCTTTGTGAGATAGGAAGAGACGACCCTGCAGAGTAAGATAGCACAAATGTTCCGGTTGCGCAAAGCGATTTTGTCGCGGGGGCACTGGAAGTCAAAAGGAAGAGGGCGGGGCGAACTGACAACTGACAACCATCAACCGACAAATGCCGTGCTTTTCCGCAAGTGTAATGGCTCCCTGACCCCACCCTGAGATCCTTCGTCGTCCTTCAAAAAGATGGTGGGGCGGACTCCTCCAGGATGACAAGGGGGGGCCGAGGGCTGGCCGGTATTGGAGGTCAGAGGTCAAAGCCACAGCGCAAAGCTGACAGCTGGAGACTGATAACGATGAACTGCTAGTCGTCAGCAGGCAACTTCAGACCGCCCGTCCATAGTGTTGCAAGCGCGCAAGGCGGTTTTGGCGTTAGTGTTCTTTCTGCCAGGTCCGGGATGAAGGAAGCAGGGGCGGTGTAGCGCATCCGTTTGAACCCCAAAAGGTCGATCCGGGGGCATGATGCCCATGGCGGTGGTGCGACAATTTGCGACGAACGGTACGCGACGGTTTCCCATGATTGTAAGGCTATTGTACACTGTCTGAGTCAGAGCAGGAATAGGGTTCGATTGCCCCCGGGTAGGCATGTGATGTACTGCGGTTTCCGTTTGGGATGAAGGGAAACAGGAGCGAGATAAATCCATGAAGAATTGAGATGAAAAATTATGCCTACGATTGGTCGGTCAGGTATTTCCCCTTTTCCTCCATGAGTACCAGTTGGGCTTCAGCGTTTCTTTTCTCATAGCGGTTAAGCCTTAGCCGGTATTTTTCTTGTATCTTTCCTTTAGTTAACCTGTCTTGAATCATGGCGTAGTAACTTCCATCAATTTCGGCGGAAATGTAATGCCTGTTCAAAATCTTACACACTTCGATTTCGGAACCACTTCCTCCGAAAAGGACCAGTACGGTATCACCCGGCATTGTACAGCTTTTGATTAGCACTTCAGAAAGTTGCTGGGGAATCTGACAGGCATGAAAGGTCTTCTCCTTGCTTACGTTTTTGACCAGATTAAAATAGAGCCAATCGTATGGCATTCTTCCTTTAGAACCATTCGCGATATTTCTCAAGATGCGTCTGTCACTCGGGTTAAGGTAAGGGACTGCGACGTTATCCTTATAAAAACTATTATCTGCTGTTTTGCGGCAATGCAATATGCTTCGGTGAGCGGTGGTAAAACGTTTGGGGGTATGCCCGACATTTGTGTTGTAAACCCAGGCATAATCGGAAACCTCATAACAGGCTTCATCCAGGTATCTTACTCGCAGATAGGCATTTTGCTTGGGATAGTTTATCAGGAACATGTTGCCTGTATCCTTTAAGACTCTCAATGATTCCTTTGCCAGTGCAACATACCAGTCAAAGTAGTCTTCAAAAGTCTTCGTGTAGGTTTTCTCGCCATACTTAATCCCAACATTATAGTCGGGGTCTCCATAAACCATATCAACACTTCTCGTAGGTAAGTCCCGGAGAAGTTCAATAATATCTTTCTGGAAGACTCTGTCTAAAAACCCTTCAATTCCCATATTCCTATATGTCACTTTTCACGTTATTGACCCAGGTGGTTTTCAAACATATTGACCACCCTGGGTACCGGGTAACTGCCATTTTACACTTCAATCACCTCCTTAGGCAACGGTTGCTCTTCCTGCCCTGGTTTCA
>Ga0315284_10007176_pt1 | contig 15906 bp, 19 predicted proteins | sample YL17G09_16_MG_FD_203696 | JGI IMG/M metagenome (GOLD analysis project Ga0315284, IMG submission 203696) | Sediment microbial communities from Yellowstone Lake, YNP, Wyoming, USA - YL17G09_16 | ecosystem: Environmental > Aquatic > Freshwater > Lake > Sediment | place: USA: Wyoming | collected... | reverse complement strand
AACCGCGTATATTGAGCAAATCAGCTTCCTCTTCTTTGCAAAAATGCTTGAAGAACAGGAAAACGATAGGATTCAAGCAGCTAAACTTGTAGGAAAACGCTATAAATCTATTTTTGAAGGCAAAAACGAAAGGTATAGATGGTCCGTCTGGTCTCAAAAATCCGATACGCAGGAAATGTTCAGGTTTGTTCGTGATGATTTAATTACCTTTTTTCAAACTGGTATTCAGAACCATGAAGATGTAAAAAAGTTTTTCCATGAAGTTCGTTTTTTGATCCCCGATGCAATCCTTCTTTCGGAAGTTGTGGACATCATAAGTAAAATCGAATTTAATAAAATTGACACAGACATAAAGGGTGACATGTATGAGCATCTTACCGCAAGGCTTGCAACTGCAGGGCGAATTGGGTCATTCAGAACTCCAAGACACATTATAAGAACAATTGTAAAAATGGTTAATCCTAAATTAGGACAGAAAGTTTGTGATCCTGCTTGCGGAACTGCTGGGTTTTTACTCGCAGCTTACGAACACATAAAATCTCAGAATTCAAAAGCTGGACTTAAAAATGTTACGGCTGAAAACGGAGATAAATATCAAAAAGGAAGGGGCGATTTATTGGGGGAAGAGAATTGGAATTTTTTACAAGAGAATACTTTTTGGGGATTTGATGTTTCTCCCGACAGTATAAAAATTGCCATTATGAACATGCTTCTTCATGGACTTGCAGCAAAAAATGTTTATAGAAGAGATTCTCTGGCAGGAACTGCGGATGTGGAAGAAGAGATGAGTTGGGATGTTGTTCTTGCAAATCCTCCTTTTGCGGGAGATGTTTCAATTGAACGTCTTAGAAATATTTTGCCAGTTAAAGCAAAAGATTCCTCAATTCTTTTTGTGGGCTTGATGATTGAATCTCTAAAACCTGGTGGGACTTGCGGAGTAATAGTTAATGAGGGGTTACTTTTTGGCAGAAATAAATCGGGAGTTGCATTAAGAAAACTACTTTTGGAGAAAATGGAATTTCAGGCAGTGGTTTCTCTACCTCAAGGCGTTTTTAATCCATACGCAGGCGTAAAAACAAGTTTCCTAATTTTCAAAAATACAGGTAAACCAACAGAAAAAGTTTGGTTTTATGAAGTTGAAAATGATGGATATACGAAAGGAACAAACAGAAAACCAGAACCAGGCAAAAATGATTTGCCAGATCTTCTCTCCAAATGGCCGGAGAGAAAAGAGTCAAAAAAAAGCTGGCTAGTTGATATAGAAAAAATAAGATCCAACGACTTCATCCTCAGCGCCTCAACATATAAACCAGAATCAAATGGAGATAAACAAAATGTCAGAGAACCAAAGGAGATTCTAAAGGAGATATCGGAAGTGAATAGTCAAATAGGCAAAATATTTGATAGAATAAAACAGAATGTTCACTGATATTAATCCAGAAGTCCTTGTATGGGCTAGGAAAGAAAGCGGTTATCGTACACCAGAAACCGTTGCACAAAAATTGAACATCAAAGTCGAACAACTAATAGAATGGGAAACTGAAGGGAAAAGTGTCGATTTTGAAATATTAGAGCTAATTGCAAAGACATACAAAAGACAAACTGCAATATTTTTCTTGCCGGATGTTCCACAGAGAATAAAAAAACCAAAAGATCACAGGAATTTTGCTATAGATTCATCTGACCTTTCTCCAGAAACACTTCTTGCTATCCGACGAACGAGCCGTTACTTACAAACTACCAGAGATTTGGGCGATGCAAAATTCTGGTCTAAAAAGTATGAATGGCTAAAAGAGTTTACAGGTAAGGTCAATTTAATAAAGAAGGAGGCTCTGTTGCTACGAAAAATCTTAGAAGCTCCAATTGACTTACAGGTGAAAGAGACAAATTCGGACTTTGCTTTTCGGTTTTGGAGAAATAGAATTGAAGAAAAGCTAAACATATTTGTTTTTCAGTTTGCCATTCCCAATGACGAGATGGATGGCTTTAGTTACACTCTTGATGGTTTACCATACGCAATAGTTGTAGATAGCAAAAGGCAGGCAGCTAGAAAAATATTTACGTTGTTCCATGAACTGGCTCATATTTTTAGACGTGAGTCTGGTATTTGTATTACGAATTTTGCAGACAGTAAAACACAAAAACAAGAGGAATTTGATTGCAACAACTTTGCTGGTCAATTTCTCGTTCCCAATAGTGCTGTAAAAAAATACGATACTTCAGAGGATATCTATGAAGCTGCCAGACTTCTTAATGTCAGCTCAGAAGTTTATTTAAGAAGGATCTACGACTCAGGTTTGTTGGAGGAGAATTATTTTTATGAATTGTTGAATCAAATCAGGGAAAAAACAAGTGAGTATCTCAGGCGAAGAACGGTGAAAAAACAATCCGGAGGTCCATCCAGGATAATTCAAAGTAGAAGCTCAAGAGGGAGTAAATTTTTTAATTTAGTTACAGATGCTGCCCAAGGCGGTAGAATTACTTTCTCCACCGCATCCGATCTGCTTGGTTTAAAGATCGGTAGTATACGTGCATGAGCGCAGCAATTTCATCTAGAAAAATATATTGTTTTGATACAAGTGCCTTTGTTACTCTAAGCCGAACTGATGAAAATATTATTCAGATCCCCGGGGCGTTATGGGAGCTATTGGAAAAAATGATGCAGAATGGTGAAGTTATTTCTCACAAATTAGTTTTTGAAGAAATTTCAAGTAATTCAAAAAAACCAGATTTTATTACAAAGTGGGTCATGGATAAAGAAAGATTCTTCATAAATAGAACCCAAACACAATTAGATTCTATTCCTAAAATAGTGAGTAATTTCCCGGGCTTAATAGATCCTCTTAGAGAACATGAGCAAGCTGATATCTGGTTAATTGCCCTTGCTGTGGAAAGGGCACAAGATAACCCACTGTTCGGTGGAAATACAGCAATAGTTGTCAGCCAGGAGAATCCAAATTCCTCAAAGAAAATACCAGCGGCTTGTAATTTCTTGGGAATAAAGCACATGTCGCTGAGAGAGTTTTTTGATGAAATTGGTCTTGGAGTTGAATTGATAAAAAGATGAAAACCGCCCCGCCAATAAAAAAACTAGAAAAATTTGCTATAGAGATTATTTTTTTAGGCTTTTCAATAGCGTTCTTTTATAAATCTCGGTACGCCCAATCCTTTTTATCGTTGTGTTTGTTTTTTCTATCCTTAAAACTTGAGAATATCAGTGAATTTGTTATCAGTATTAAGGATGGTTTCAAGGCCAAGTATCATATTCCGGATGAAAAAATTGAACAAGACATTAAAGACAACAAAAAGCCTTTAAATAAAAGGACCTTTATTAGCCTCAAACAAATTGAAGAAACTGTCCTTCGAGATATTCAAAAGAGAATTGGTGGAAAGATGAAAAGACAAATAAATTTTGTTTATGGAAGGCCGCCAAATATTGAGTTTGCTTATACTCCAGATGCCGTGATTCAAACAAAAAAAGAGTTGATCTTTGTCGAAATTAAATACGTTTCAAAACCAGGGTTTGCAGACAGAATTATTCAAAGGGGAATAGAGCAGCTTAGAACTGTTGTAGAAAAATTCACACCAATGGCAGGTAAAAAGTTTATTACAAAATTAATACTTGCAAGCAATTTTTATATCGATCCTGGAAAGTATAAAGCTCCGAAAGGTGTGTATCTAGAATTTTATAAACTATGACTTGGCCGACAAAAAAATTAGGTGAAGTTGCTGAGTTCCAAAAAGGGAAAATGATGCCAAATACACAAATAAACTCTGTTGGATCAACTCCTTATATTTTAATAGATGACTTAAGAAATAATAACTATGCTCATTTTACAAGTTCGTCAATGGGGACAGCATGTTATCCAAAAGATACATTATTAGTTTGGGACGGCGCGAATGCCGGTACGGTAGGAGGAAATTTACGGGGTTTTGTGGGTTCAACTATTACAAAAATTTCTCCACTCAAAGATTTAGACCCTAAGTTTTTAAGATTGTTTTTATTTTCTAAGTCAGGTGAATTCAATAAACAAGTACACGGCGCCGCAATCCCTCATCTAAACAAGAATTTTGTTTATCAATTGTTGACTCCAGTGCCTCCGGCTCAGATTCAAAAAATAATTGTAGAGAGGTTGGATGCAATTAGGAAAGCGCAAGAAGTTTGTGACACCCAAATCCAAAAAGCCGACGAGCTTTTCCAGTCGCTTTTACACCAAGAGCTCAACCCGGCCGGCAGGAAGTGGGAAGTTAAAAAGTTAGTAGATATTTTGAAGCCACAGTATGGCTATACGGCAGCGGCAAAAGAAGCTGGTAATTATAGATTTATAAGAATTACCGATATAGGCGACGATGGAGAATTAAGAGATTCCGATAAGAAATATGTAACGCTTAGCCAAGATGAGGCGCAGAATTATCAATTAAGGAATGGCGATCTGCTTCTGGCACGGACTGGCGCAACATTCGGAAAAATTCTCTATTTCAAGGAAAACGAACCATCAATCTTTGCATCGTTTTTAATTCGCCTAAATCCAGACACTTCAATTAATCCGTTTTATATTTGGTTATTCTCTCGTTCTCAAGGTTATTGGCGACAAGCCAAATCTCTTATGACGGGATCAGGACAACCTCAATTTAATGCGAATAAGTTAAAACAAATAAAAATTCCACTTCCACTACTTGAAATCCAAAAACAAATCGTTACCAAACTTTCTGCGGTGCAGGAATATAAAAAACAACTCCTCACCCAAAAATCAAAACTAAAAGAACTCTTCGATTCGGTACTCTATAAAAGTATGAGAGGGGAGATAGACAATTAAAGAGGTGATTATACATGGACAAAGGATACAAGATAACGGCAAGAGATTGCCCAGTATGTAAAGAGAATAAGAAAATATATATTGCACGTATGAAACGTAAAGAAAACTCGAATAAATATTATTGTGATGGCTGCAACAACACGATGTCTGATGAGCAAATTGATGAAAAATGGAAGTCTTTAAAAACAAGGAAGTAGTATAATTACCCCAAATGCCGGTTTATAGAATAAGTAAATCAAAACTTGAACCACTTTCTAAAAGAAAGTTTGATCTGGAAAAAGATGTTCAGGAATTAACAGAACAAAATCTGGAAACTCTTTTTGGCATCAAGTTTGTCAGCGGGGCTTCAAATCAAGAATTTCATATTCCAGTTCAGGAACAAGAATTTTATATCGATACGCTTGCTTTTGATGAAGAACAAAAATCATTTGTCATCATTGAATACAAAAAAGATAGAAGTTTTTCGGTGATTGATCAGGGATTCGCCTATCTTTCTGCCATCGTCAATCATAAAGCTGATCTGATTTTGGAACTTAACGAAAGACTGGAAAAAAATTTCAAGAAAGCCGATATTGATTGGGACGCTTCAAGAGTAATTTTCATTTCCCCAGAATTTACTAATTATCAAAAAAATGCGATTAACTTCAAAAATCTACCATTTTATTTATATGAGGTGGATTACTATTCAGGGGATATTATTGATTACAGCCCGATTAAACCTTACCAGACCAGTGCTTCAGTGACGCATTTTATAAAAGATCCGAATATTCAAAAAGTTGCCAAGGAGATTAAAGTTTATACAGTAGATGACTTAATAAAACCTGAATGGACAGAGACGCGGGAATTATTTGAAGAGCTGGATAAAGGTATGCGAAGAACTGAAATAGAAACGCGAATTAAATTTACAAAGTTTTATATTGCCTATATGTCAAAGCACGGAAGAAATTATATTGAAATAGTACCACGCGCAAAAGGACTAAAAATATACTTTAGGTTTCCATTTAATTATCTTAGATCCAGCCTTCATTTGGGGGATTGCAGTAAGATCGGCCATTGGACAAACGGGGATAGTTTTATAAATATTCTGACCAACGATCAAATTTCAGAAATAATCCGGTTGGCAAAAGAATCTTTCAAATATTTACACCGGGATATATATAAATAGTTTTATTGAGGTTGAAAACCCTGGCTGGGATTGGTTTTATGAATAACCAAGTTTGTTCACCTTACCCTTGCAGTTCTCGGGGTCTCTACCTTTAACAAAGTTTAATAATAGGTCGTCGATTTGCTCGTTTGATAAATGAGAGCGAATAACCAAAACCCCGGTTCCTCCTTTCTTTACGTATTTTTTAAAATCGTTGTCTGCAGAAACAATGAGTCTATCCTCCCTACAACCCAAAATGTAAATATCCCCGTCCTCAGCTTGCCTGGGTAACCCATAAGTGTGATAAACGTGGGCAAGGTTTGCCTTCTTAGAAAGTTTTACAAAAACATCTGGCTTGGCAAAAGCGGCATCTAAAAGGAACCTAAACTTTTTAGTTCTCTTCCGGAAGTGTGGCGGGTATTTTTTAGGCGGCAACTTGTGTTTTGTAGTATTCCAAAATATGACCAAGATCTTCCCTGGTCATATTTCTAAGCTGAGGGAGCTCAGACTTGATGTCTCTAAGTTTGTAATCCATCCCAACAAGGGCAAGGATCCTGGAAACGGGAATTCGGGTATTCCTAATTACAGGCTGCCCACCTTGAACTTTGGGGTTTGTTTCAATAATCTTAGGCATATATCTTAGGTTATAACAAAGGAGTAGGTGTGTCAACATATGTAGTAGTATAATTACCCCAGATGTATAAACTTTCACCATCAGATTTTAAATATCTTTACGAGGATTGCAAGCATTGCTACTGGCAAAAGGCTAGGGGAGTGATAAAGGAATTGCCTTCAATCGGCATGCCCGGAGTTTTTATGAAGATGAACTCCCTTTTACAAAATGCAATCATCGGAATGGATTTGAGGGAAATTAATTCCGATCTTCCCGCCGGAAAAATTGAGGTTAAGGAGGGTTTCTTAAAAAGTAAACCCATTCCGCCTGCAAACGACTGCTATATAGGTGGAAGGTTTGATATTGCTTCTAAACTTGATGACGGAACTTATTCCGTAATTGATTTTAAAATCACCGATCCCACGGAGGATAAAATCCAAAAATTCTTTGCCCAACTGCATGCATATAAATTTGCTCTGGAAAATCCGGCATTCGGGGAACCCAAAAAGGTAAGTAAAATGGGGGTTGTTGCCATTAACCCCGAAGAAATAACATTCCCGGGAGAAAACGTAATTTTCAAAGCCAAACCCCAGTATTTTGAGATTGCCGAAGATATGGACAGATTTTTTGCTTTTATCTCCGAAGTATCAAAACTCCTTAACGGACCCGAACCTCCCGAAAATCCCGAAAAATGCAAGTGGTGCTACTACCGAATCTGCACCCGAAAACCGAAAAGTGTACAGGAAGACATTCCTTTTTAATTAGTTTAAAATAGCAGAATGACAGATAAACCTCTGCGGGAAAGGATATTACAGGTTTCGAAAGACACAGGAATTCCAACCAAAAAAATCTTGGATTTTCTATATTACCTAAGAACGGGGGAACCCATGGATAATAATGAGTTACTTCGAGAAACGGGCATTTCCAAAAATATACTAAACCAAGCCAAGAAGTCTCTTTCTTCTCTCCTTAAACCGGTTTCCAAACAAACTCAATTGGCCGAGAGTGCCACTGGGGAAATCCAAAACCTCTTTGACCCGGAATACAAGCCAGAAGAGATTTTATGGGCTCTCTTCGAGGATGAAACTTATAGAAAATCCATTGAACTTCTTAAAAGGTATAAAGGCGGAAGACCCGCTCCCGAGAGAAAGTACGATCAATTTACAGCCACAATTGAAACAACAGCAAGACGCGCCAGTCTAATGAACTTCTTTGAAGATGTCGAAGGAAAAAAAATCCTCTTTCTGGGAGACGATGATTTTACCTCTGTTGCTGTTGCAAATCTTCGTAAAGCTTCGGATATTACCGTTTTGGATATCGACAATCGAATCTTAAGCGGTATCGGCTTGATTTCAGAAAAAGAAAAATTGAATGTTAAACGGGCAAATTGTGATGCAAGGAAGCAACTCCCGGCATCATTCATACAAAAATTTGATGTGGTTTTTACGGATCCCCCCTATACGCCTGAAGGCATAGAGTTATTTATCTCAAGAGCAATCCAATCCCTTGATCCTTCAAACCAATCGGCAAGAATCTACATTTGCTATGGAAACAGTGACAGGGCAAAAGAAAGATTTTTACCTGTATATGAAGTGTTCAGCTCTTCAGGTCTGATGACGCGGTGGATTTTTGACAAATTTAACAGGTACCATGAAGCAGAATCTATAGGCGGTTCCAGTTCATTGTTTGTCTTGGATACTACATCCAAAACCAAACCTCTTATAACCGGTAATTATGATAAACCAATCTACACCAACAATTAATCATTATGTAGCTTTAGTGAAACTAAAGTCATTTGACGAATCTCAGGCCTTTGTTGAAAATATTGCTCAAGAGATAATAAATGATTTGGATTTAAGCGTGGTTAAGAAAACTTCACATCTTTTTTACCCGAAAGGGATAACCCTAGCATATATTCTCTCGGAGTCACACCTTGTCATCCATTCGTGGCCTGAATTAACTACGATTCATGTCGATCTGGTAACTTGTAGTTCTCGGGGGATAAACGAATTTGAGACATCCGTTAACTCGGCCTTTTCAGAAGGAAATATTATGTCTATAAAAGTCAAGTCTGTAGATTTTAACAAACAATAAAACTTGGAACAGAATACATAACTTGATTATTTATGGAAAAAGGGAGTAGAGTAAAGATATGGCAAATGGATTTGTAGGAAATATTGAGAAATTAACAGAGGAAAACCCAAACTTCAGAAAGGTTTTATATACCGCAAAACATTCACAACTTGTGGTAATGACTATTATCCCAAATGGAGAAATAGGGGAGGAGGTCCACCCCGACAACGATCAATTTTTGCGGATTGAAAAGGGCAGAGGAAAGGCAATAATTGATGGAAATGAACAAAGTTTTTCCGGTGGTTTTGCGATTATTGTTCCTGCCGGAAGTAAGCACAACATCATCAATACTTCCGAAACCGAAGAACTAAAACTCTATACTATATACTCTCCGCCGCATCACAAACCCGGCACAATCCATAAAACCAAAGAAGAAGCGGAAAAAGCCGAAAGCTAATTTCCTCCCTTTCCATGAAACGCCGCATGTATATCTCTTAATTGTTTATTGGTCACATGGGTATAAATTTGAGTGGTGGAGATATTTTTATGCCCCAGCATTTCCTGAACGCTCCTTATATCAGCACCTGCGTTAAGTAAATCCGTGGCATACGAGTGCCGGATCGTATGAACGGATGCATCAACTGTTAACTTGGCTTTTCTCACATATTTTTTTACTGCTCTTTGAACAGACCTGACAGTCAACCTCATTTTTTCGTCCGGTGTTGTTGGTTCAATATGTCCCTTGTGACGAATAAAAATGGGTTTGAAATGGTCCTTTCTCTCGTTTAGGTACTTAATTAACCAATCGGCGGCACGAGTAGAAAGAAATACAACACGAGCCCTACCGCCTTTTCCAATTATTCCAAATTCCCGCCTATCAAGATCCACTTTATCCCGGTCCAGGCTAACAAGCTCGCTTACACGAAGCCCTGTAGAAAACAGTACTTCCAGCATCGCTTTGTCCCTTTTCCCCTGGATCGTTGATAGAGAGGGGGAATTTAACAGTCTATCCATTTCCTCACCGCTAAGAAATTTAACTTGTCTGTCCGCAACTTTAGGCAAATCGATTTTATCCGGGGCCATAACCTGGTAGTCATTCTTAATAAGCCATTTCAAAAAAGAGCGAAGGGCAATTACATGATAGCTTTGAGTTCGCCTCCCCAGGCCCAGGTTTGCCAAAAAGACTCTATAGGAGCGAATTACATCCTGATTAATGTCTTTAAGATTTTCCCGGATGCCTTCTTTTCCCATCCATAAAATTAACCGATTTATATAATGTCTGTAATTTCGAAGGGTTAGGGGAGAGGCTCCTTTTTCAACCTGAAGATACTCCAGAAAGTCTTCCGATTTCCTTGCAATTTCAGACTGATTTAGGGCAACATCAGCCATTACATGTAGAGTTTACACTGAACGCAGTGAAGTGTCAACATTGTGCGACACTAACAATTTGTAGATATCCTTTAAAATTATATATAGTCCGGCCATTAGATCTTTCCTCTTGTAAAGTTCTTGCGGGGTTTGCCACAGAAAACCTGATGCCCCCTTGGAATCTAAAACTATTTCTATATTCGATTCAGGAAGTTTATACCGGAATGTCTCAAAGATAATATTAATACCCTCACTTTGCCATTCTTTGTTATAAGTCTTTAAAAACACAAGTTTCCCAGAATTGATTGTCAATTTCGTTTCTTCATAGACCTTCCTTATGCAAGCATCTTTTATATCTTCCGAAGCATTTACTTTACCGCCGGGCAGACCGTATGTATTTGGCTCGGGTCTATTTTTCAAACGACGCAAAACTAAAATCTCGCCGTTTTCATTTTCGAGCAAAACTGCGGCTACATGAACAATCTTCATTACAAGTGCAGTATATACCAAAAACCGGCCTCGTGTAATCAATTTTAAGGCCTGTATAAATCAAAAGACATATAAGTAATCGTCCCGAAAGACTGGGAAAAACTACTATCCGGAAAACGGGGGAGTGGATACGGGTTTTGTTGGGAAAGAGTATTTTTTAGTGATATGCAAAATCGAGGGAATAATTAAAAAAACGAATATAAAAACGGCAAAATATTTTTATGTCAAAAATAATATATGAAACACTACCCTCCAGCCTTCAGAATTATATTGCGTCGCAAAAGTATCATTGTACGACGATATCTAATCAAGCTTCTCCCGCTGACACATGTTATACCAATCCTTTTCCGGGCGAGAGCTCAAAATCGTGTACAAACGGCCACAGAGCCTACGAAAGAGCAGCATCCTCTTCTATCCGGGCAGCATAAGGTAACAAACAAACAAAACCTCCCCGGAAAGAGAGTAAGTTATCCACAATGAAGCTAATGTCTATATCAATCCATATCAGTTCTCTAGAACAAGTGCTTCGGGTTTTCTTTCCGGCATGGATACGTCGCAATTCGTGAAAACATCCTGTAATATTCGTGAAAACACTTGCCTGCGGGGCTCATCTCAAATCATAATTATAGGATATATACCCCTTCTCCCCTCTTTGGATGTCTGTCAATTAATTTCCCCAGTGTGTAGCCAAGAAAATTGCCACAAAAACCAAAACTCCCAAGACCAAATGTTCCCTAATAGTTGCCTTAAAAAGCCTCTCCTCGAGCTCGGCCTGCCCTAGCCCCAAAAGCACATAAACAGCCACAGTCAAAAAAAGTGATCCTACTACTACCGTTACGGGCCAGAAATATAAAGCGAGTGCAATCTCGGAAATAATTAAGGAGAGAACTGCAGAAAGAATGACCAGTTGAAGGTTAAACTCCTTTTCCAGCTTCACCGCCCAAAATCCCTGAAACAACAAAGGGAAGGAAAATATAAAAACCAGGGGAACGGTTAGCAAGACCGGTGCTCTAAGAGATAATATTGAGTCAAAAACAAGGAAGGAAGTCATTAAAGTGAGTACAAATCCAACTCCCCTAGCCGCCCGTAGAAGCGCTATTGTTCTTATTGCCGAAACGGAATAAATATTCATGGTCAGGGAAAGAACATAAATCCCCACTCCGTAAAAAATAATAACCGGTATCTGTGCAAAAACACTGCTCGGAAGCAAAAACCAAAACGTACCCACTCCAAGTGTAAAAACCGTAGGAAGAATCAAAGTTGAAAGTGTCATATTTTCCCCCAAGCCCTCATATAAAGACCAGGTAAAAAGAACTATTGTGCATGCCCCCAAAACTCCGATCGCCCAGAATCTGTTCTGATCTTTCAGAAATTGAAGTCCAATAAATCCCAGCGAAAGAAGAAGTGATGTAACTAAAAAGCGCTGTCTCTTGCTCATGGTGCGTCCGGTGTGTCCAGATTTGTATAGACCTTCTGAACATCGTCGAGCTCTTCAATTTTATCCAGGAAACTAATCGCTTTTTCACTCAAGGCACGGTCGGAAATTGTCTGAAAATTCTTCGGCCTCATTTGAAGTTCGGTTTGGCTGATCTCAAAGCCTTCCTCCTCCAGTTTTTTCTTGACCTCTCCCAATTTTTCCGGTGTTACATATGCCTCAAGTCCGTCTCCGCTCTCAACTATATCCTCCACCCCTAAATCAATCATTTTTAGCATTTGCACCTGCGGGTCATTAGATTTCTTAACCAAAAGGAAGCCCTTACTTTCGAAATTGAAAGCAACCGACCCCGGCCCTGCCAGACTCCCCCCTGCGCGCTCAAAAAGATTTTTAATTTCCTGGGCCGTCCTATTTTTATTATCGGTGGCCGCCTCAACAATAACTGCAATACCTCCCGGGCCAAAACCCTCATAAGCAATCTCCTCCAGTTTTTGGGCATCGGTTGTCGCCCTGGCAATCGCCCTTTCTATATTTCCTTTGGGCATATTGACCCCTCTTGCCCTGTCAATTTCTACCCGGAGTTTAAAATTGGAAGTGGGATCCGCACCCGCCTTGGCGGCAATCATAATGGCTCTGGTCATCTTAGAGAAAGCGTTGCCACGAGCAGCATCTGTTATCGCTTTCTGTCTTTTTATTGTTGCATAGTGGGAGTGCCCGCTCATAAGTTCTTGACAACACAGATTATACTTCTATACTCAATTAAAGTTAAGATGGAAACTTCACTTGCCCAAAAAGCCATCAATCAAGCCCTGGCCGGCGCATGGAAGGACGCAGTTGATACCAATCTTCAGATTCTTAAGGAAAACCCCAATGACATAGACTCGCTTAATAGACTTGCCCGAGCGTATGCCGAACTCGGATTAATGACAAAGGCCAGGCTAACCGCCCAGAAAGTTCTTAAGATTGACTCTGCAAACCCGATTGCAATCAAGGCCCTGGAGAAATGGAAAGTTATAGGGAAAAAGATGGATAAATCCCAGCCTCAAGCCGCTTTATCAGCCGAAATTTTCTTAGAGGAAGCCGGGAAAACCAAAATAGCTCCGCTGATACATATAGGGGATAAGACAGTCTTGGCTTCCCTGGACTCCGGAGACGAAGTAAATCTTCTCCCCCACCCGCACAGAGTTTCGATTGTAACAAAAGACGGAAAGTACATCGGCAGACTTCCAGACGACCTGGCAGCCAGACTCCGCAAGTTTATAAAACTCGGAAATACCTTCCAAGTACTTATAAAGTCTATAGAAAATGGGGAAGTTAAGGTGTTTATAAGAGGAAACGCGCCTTCGTTCCCCCCTGAAAAAATCGACTACGTCTCGTTCACCCCGCCGGAGCTGGTTCACAAAGAAACCCCGGAAATAGATCTGCCCGAAGATTAATACCTCTTGGCAAATTGCCTACCCAAAACAACTTCCAGATCAAAATCCGTCTTCCCCTTACCCACAGTGCACGAGAATACCCTCGCAATTTTCTTTGAAAGATCCCCGGTAACCAGACAGTCAGAATCTTCCGGCGCAGCCTTTTCTATCGTCACAACCTTGCCTCCCATTACTTCAATTACCTCCCCCACTCTCTCGCCAATGCCGGCAGTCCCCGTCGCATCTTTTATATATATCTTCTTGCCTTCTAAATCCTCATTCACAAAATAGACGGTCAGTCTTTCCGACATCTCCCCCTGGAGTTTATACCCCGTCTCCCCATCCGTAAGCTTCATTTTCTTCAAAAACTGACTCTTCCACAAATCAATCTCCGTCCTTTCGGAGTTTCTTGTTTTAATATCAAAAAATTTCAAACATAGCCTGTCTCCTAAAGGCAAATTGGTCTCCCCCTCTACCCCCCGCCACAAAAAGACGGGAAACAGGAAATTTTTTGTCACGGTTTCGGTTAGAAGTTTACCTCCCAAACCTTCATTAATTCCCAGCTGCCAGACATTCTTAAGCCTTAAGGTGCCCAAATTTCTCGACACTGAAACTTCTGTATCGCCGGGGATTTGAAGAGCAATAACTTCCTCCAATGTCGGATCATAAACTTTCACCGTAACACTTCCGTCCCCGTTCTGTTGCACTAGGTATATCTTGTCTTTCCCGTTCCAATACCTTGTATTTATTCTGATGAAAACCCCAAGCAAAATCAGCACAAGAAGTGGTAGTACCCAGATTCTGATTTTCTTTTTCTGTCTTTTGGCTTTTCGCATCTTTCAGCTCTTCGCGTGAGAAATCCTGATTTTTTTGACAATATCGGCAATTTGGACTTTATCTTTCCCCATCGAGGAAAGTATACTTCGTGTTATCGCCATGGCTGCCTCAAACTCCGGCTGAACAATCTTATTTACCCTTAAAGTTTTAAACTTTTCCCAATCGCTCCCGCGGTGAACCCTTGAGATAATTCTGACCTGGGGAGCAAGTGTTTGAGCATAGGTGATCAGGTTTTCCTGAGCTATCATGTCGGGAATTGCCAGAACCAATACTTTAGCCGCTTGAACATTAACGGAATTTAATATCTCAACTTCCCCCGGATCACCGTAAAGAACAGGAATTCCTTTTTCTCTAAGCTCACTGACAATTCCCCGATCATATTCAATAACAACAAAGGGAATATTAAAATTCTCTAAAGCCTTGCCCACCCAGCTCCCCACTCTTCCGTAACCACAGATTATTATGTGGTTTTCCAAACTTTCATTATCGAAAAAGCATTTCTCGCCCGGGGAAAAAATCTTAAATTTTTTCAATTTCCTCCAAACCGGAAGGATTGCCCTGAAAAGCAGAGGGGAAACAATAAGAGTTACAAGTGTTACACCAATACCGATTGTCACATTGTCCCGGGTTAAAAGTCCCAAAGCTAAGGCCGCCGAATAAATCACAAAAGAAAATTCCCCCACCTGCCCCAGCCCAAAGGCATTCGCAACTGCGGTTCTGCCTTTAAAACCAAAGGCTGTGGTTATCAAAAAAGTAATCACTATTTTCAAAACCACCACGGCTGCCGCCAGCAAAAAAATTATTCCTAAATTCCCGGCAACCACGGACGGTGTTATCAAAAAACCCAAAGATACGAAAAAAAGAGCCACAAACAAATCCCTTAAGGGTCTTGTTTCTGCAAAAATTGCATGGTGTTCCTGGCCTTCGGAAATTACTACCCCCGCCAAAAATGCCCCAAGACTTGGAGAGACCCCCAAAAGGGAAGTGCCGACCGCAGTCCCCAAGGCCAAGCCAACCGAAGAGATTGTCAAAAGCTCCCGGGAATTCACTTCGGCGATTTTATGAATCAGGTAAGGAACAATCATTTTCCCCAAAAGGATAGCACCAAGAATAATCCCCAAGGCTTTGGCTAAAGAAAAGGCAATGGATAAAAATAGGCCGCTTTCCCCTATTTGCCCCAGAACGGGAAGAACTACCATTATCGGGATCACGGCCAAGTCCTGAACCAAGAGCCAGCCAAAACTTATCCCCCCGTGAATGGTGTCAAGTTCTCCCCTGTCCCCCAGGACTTTAACCACAATTGCAGTCGAAGAAAGAGAAAATCCGGTTGCCAGGACAAAAGCAGTCAGAGGCTCAAAGCCAAGAGATTGAAGAAAGAAAAACAAGATAAGACTTACCAGGACAATTTGGGCCAAAGATCCAAAAACGGCAATCTTAATAAATCTCGACAGCCTGGTTAACGAAAGCTCAAGGCCGATAGAGAAAAGAAGAAGAATTGTACCGATTTCGGAGAGCCTGGCTACATTTTTAACCTGCGGAGGCAAAATAGTTCCGAAAACAATCCCGCCTACGATATATCCGACCAAAGGAGAGATTTTAAGAACCCTGGCGATAATTCCGCCACAAACCGCAGCAAGAATCAGTAGGAATAAAGGCAGGACAAATTCCATAATTACAGAGTAATTAAACTCTTAAATTGATTTTAGTACATTTTG
>Ga0315284_10007175_pt1 | contig 15906 bp, 12 predicted proteins | sample YL17G09_16_MG_FD_203696 | JGI IMG/M metagenome (GOLD analysis project Ga0315284, IMG submission 203696) | Sediment microbial communities from Yellowstone Lake, YNP, Wyoming, USA - YL17G09_16 | ecosystem: Environmental > Aquatic > Freshwater > Lake > Sediment | place: USA: Wyoming | collected... | reverse complement strand
TAGAAGGAAGTCCAAATACACCAAGCGTCCAATTATCAACGGTTGGTATGTGGAGATTTCAGTGGGTAGTAAAGCCGGGGCAACGGCAAGTCCTTGTAAGAACAAAACAAGTAAAAACCTATGGGACTGGTTCAGCACCTACAATGACTGTAAAAGCAAACCGAAATATTGGGTTGAATGCCGATTTGGGGGCAACTGCATCAATAAGCTCCGATTGGACTTTGATTGGTCCGATTGTATTTACATCCACCGGAACCGGAGCGACTTGGGTGGAACTTCGTAACAATGTGTTATTGGACGATGCGCCTGCTTACTTTGACCACATTATAGTGACTTAAATATGACTATTCCACATGAATTTTTAGTATGGTCATTGGGTGCGCCTGTAATATGTATAGGTGTTAACTTCGATTTGGACGTGTGGTCACTGGAAGGAATCAACCTTGTCATTGACGAAAGCTACGAAACAGATCGTCGCAGAGTGGACATATTTTAACAAAACAAGTTTATGAGTGAGATTAAAAAAATAACCGAGGCAGAATTGGCAGAAATCAAGATGCTTCAGGCGAAGTTTCAAGAAAGCATATTTAAGTTGGGCAATCTCCAAGTTGAAAAGATGGAGTTGGACCGCTTAGTTACCGAGTTTGTTGAGAAGGAAAAACTGCTCAAAGAAGAGTGGACAAGCCTTCAAAAACTAGAACGGGGACTGCTCGATAAGATTGTTCAGACTTATGGAGAGGGAAACTTGAATATGAATGACGGAACTTTTGCTCCGTCTGTTACGAATGAAAAAACGGTCTAAGGAACGGTATAAATATTTGTATCTTCGGATTTTTGGCAGATATTTATAACTTGAAGAACAACTTTCTTTAGACCAACAATCGTATTGAAAGAAGGACCAAGCATATGCCAATTCAAGAAGGTGGAAGATTTACTCCAAATGACCGTATCGTAAGCCCGGGTGTATTCACCCGAGAGAACGACCTATCAGGTGTCGCCCAAGGCGTGGCAGACATCGGGGGTGTTGTAGTTGCGCCATTCGCCAAGGGAGCTGGATTTTCTCCGACCCTCGTGCGTAGCGTTTCTGAACTTGAGAGCAAGTTCGGCACCGCCGATGGTACTCTCTACGGACCCTACACAGCCAAGCAATACATCCAAGAAAAGGGATTTGTAACTATTTGCCGTGTCGGAGCCTTGACCGGATACCACCAGAAGTACCCTTGGGTCGTATGGGCCGAGAAGGGTAATTGGCTTCGCAGTCCAGATTCAGCCTCGATTGTTGCTGCATCTTCCACACTGAGCCAAACAGGTTTGGTATTTGATACCGCCGCCTCACAGTCCGTGAGTGGTTCCACCCAACTCATTTCCGTTACTGGATCTGTGTCATTCGTAAGTCAATCAGTAACGCTGACTCTTACTGGAAGCACTCTTTATAATGGAGAAGTCGTTGTTGGTAACATCAGCGGACACTTCAACTTTACTGGATCCGTAACCGCATCCGCAACAACGTCTGCCTCAATTCTTCAGTACATCTTTAATACTGGACAATTCACAGGAAGTGTTGATCAAGCATTTTTCTCAAGCACTCAGACTCCGTTTGATGCAACTTTCTTCACAACTGTATGGCACTTGACTGGCGTAAGTCAGTCCGTTGATGGTTGCAATAACCTTACATTGCTCGTTTCGGGTGATTTGTCGGGAAGTATTGGAACCTACAGCGGTGCATTCGTTGCAGGAAGCGCAAATACATTTGATCCTTGCACTGGACTGTGGACAACCTCTGGTTCAGCAATCAAGGTTCTCTCTGTTCTTGCCGATACCCAATTCGGTGGTATTAGCACCACTCTGCAAGCACCGGGATATTTGGGTTCAACCCAATCCTACAGCCCAGCCGTCGCCGGAACAAGCACAGTCGGACTTGATTTCAATCTTGAACTCAGTCAGTCGTCAGATGGTGCTTACGGTAAGTATGAGTTCTCCCTTGACCCAAATAGCACTAAATACATCACGAATGTATTTGGTAATGATGCTCAAGCGGGCGACCCAGACACTTATGCAGCGGGAACGAAGAAAGAAGCATCATATCTCTACAAAATCTTTGAAGATGATATTGCAGCAATCGCCTCGGAACCTACCAAGTGGAAGATTCACGGTGATGCAATGCCATCCGCCTCATGGACTGGTGAACCACTCAACTTCACTGACCAGTGGTCGCTTGACTTGTTGAATGGTGACTCTGCGTTTGGTTTGACCAACGCCTCTACCCCTTGGGTGGTATCGCAACAGATTGCCGCATGGAATGGTGGTTCAGCAACCCGTTTCCCATTGTTCAAGCTCTGGACATTGGCAGATGGAACTTACACAAACACTTCTTGGAAGATTGAAATCGGCAACATTAAGTTGGCGGGAACAGTCGCCGGAAGCGATTGGGGAACGTTCTCATTGACCGTGCGTGATTACAGCGATACAGACAAGAAGCCAAAGGTTTTGGAACAGTTCAATAACTTGAATCTCGATCCAACATCCGCAAACTTCGTCGCCCGTCGTATCGGTGATCGCTACAATTATATCCGTTTCGATGGAAAAATCATTGAATACGGAACGTATGACAATCTCAGCAAGTATATTCGTGTTGAGGCAGCAACCGCCAACCCATATCCTACTACTGCGGTTCCTTATGGATTCCAAGCTTACTCGGTACCCGTGAACGGTGCAATTGGTAACTGGTGCAATCCGATGGCATTCAGCAAGGCATCAGTCTATGGACTGTTCCCCGGCAAGTATCCATCTGGTATTGACTTCGGCGGCATCCCTTCGGGTGCTGATGCAGAACTTACTTCGTTGTATCCAACTGCCTCGGCTGGTCAAGAACATTGGAGAGACAATCTTCAGTACTTCGCACCAGTTCCAGCAGATGCTTCAATTGGTACGAACACGGTGTTTGCACTTGATGAAAACATCACCGCAAATGGCGTGGTAACGGGTTCTTACAGTGGACTTACAAACACGAATGCAATTCCAGCCATCTATGATGCCTCAAACGAAACCACTTATGTCAAGATGCGTAAGTTTGTGTTCGGATTCCAAGGTGGATTTGATGGACAATCGCCAGCCATTCCGCTTAACCTCGGAGGCAACATTTCTGCGGGTAACACCCAAGGATTGAACTGTGCAAGTAGCACAACGGCAGGTTCGATTGCATACAATCAGTGCATCGGTGCTCTCGGTAACGCAGATGAGTTTGACATCAACCTCATTGTGACGCCGGGTATCATCTACTCCTTGCACTCATATGTTACCAACCTAGTGGTTGAAATGTGTGAAACTCGTGGTGATTGCTTCTACATCCTTGACCTCTATCAGGATGATGGTAATCCAACCAACGGTCAAATTGACGAAGTGGTCAACCTTGCTGGTGAGTTTGATACCAGCTATGCAGGTACGTATTATCCTTGGGTCAAGATCAAAGATACCAACATCAACCAGATTGTAACGGTTCCTCCATCGGTTGTCATGCCAGCAGTTTATGCTGCTAATGACCGTGTGGCAGGTGAATGGTATGCAGCGGCGGGTCTCAACCGTGGTGGAATTCAGCAGGCAGTTCAAGTGACTGACCGCACCACTCACACTGAGCGTGACACCCTTTACGAAGGACGTGTCAACCCAATCGCAGCATTCCCGGGTCAAGGAATTGTGGCATGGGGTCAAAAGACACTGCAAATCGAGTCGTCTGCTCTTGACCGCATCAGCGTTCGTCGTCTGTTGATTGAAATCAAGAAGTTCTTCGCTTCTACGGCAAGATTCTTGGTATTCGAGCAAAACACAGCGGCAACACGCAACAAGTTCTTGGCAGTTGTCAATCCTTACTTGGAGAGCGTGCAGCAACGTTCGGGTCTCTATGCCTTCCAAGTTGTCATGGATGAAAGCAACAACACACCAGACCTCGTGGATCGTAACATCCTCTACGGACAAATCTGGCTCAAACCAACGAAGACCGCCGAGTTTATTGTGCTGGACTTCAATGTGATGCCAACGGGAGCAGCCTTCCCAAGCGCATAAGCGAAATGATTCACAAGGGGCGACGAAAGTCGCCCCTTTTTGTTTTATAGAATGTTGACTGGTAGGACCAGTTCTGCTATATTTATAGGGTATGGACCAAGATTATTTACAAAATATTTCGGCATCTCCTTATGTAGAAGAAGGTGTGTTTGACAGAGCACTAGCAAGAGGGATGTCCGGCGCACAAAGATTTTCTGCAATGACTGGTGGGTCAATGACCGACCTTAACTACACCAAAATCAAGTCTCTATTTTCCACTTTTCAAAATCGAGTCACAACCATTCTCAAAGATTTCAACGACGTTTCTACACGTCTTGAACAAATGCAACCCCGACCATCTACCGAACAGATTGTGGTCATCAACAAGCTTAGGGAACTCTATTCAGTAATCGTACCAACTCCATTTCAACAACATCAGTATGGTCAGATGACTCCAAAAAATTCCTCTCGTCCCGGTGGATTGACTGGAATGGTGGAAGGATTTTTCAATCGTGATTTGGCATTGAACAAAGCGTTACAAACCAATAAGCCAACTGAAATTATTAACGCTTACATCACACAACTTAAAAAGGCATATGACTCGTTTGTGAATGATGCCGTGAAAGTAACAAATGCTCCAAAAGACTATGTTGCCCGTGTTGTGGGTGGTATGGATCCAAAGTATGGAAAAATTCTCGGCGCAGTAAAGAAGGTTGTAGAAACTCCGATGACCGCCGCTCCCGGCGCAGTTCCACCAAAGATTTCCGGCACGGCAGACTCAACTACAACCGCTCCATCAACTACCAGCGCAGTTCCGCCTCCACTTCCGGGTTCTAATGGAGATGCCTCAAAAGCGAATGGGGGAAATCCAACCCCCACCGGAGCATTGAAAAATGCGGCAAACCTTGGTGGGAATGGAAACGATTTTGCAATTATCGTTGGACACGTAATTGATGTAATCACATCGGCGGTAGCAGAAGACGCTGCTCGTTCCGAACCGTATTTCACTCAGAAACTTCCAACGACATGGGACGAACCTTCTCTTCATGCAAAACCACCGGCAAGACCGAAAGCCCCTCCGGGACCATCTAAACCAAAATCTCCAACGCCAGCCCCAACTCCTGCGGCGGATGATTATAGCATTGAAGAAGCAGATGTTGAAGGCGATGAGTTGCCAGATGGTAATGAACCAGAGAGTGATGCATCTCAAGATTTCCAAGATGAACCGGGACAGTTTCTTTACAATTTTGCTGGAAGGTATGACAAGGCAAAAAACTTTGCCATTGAATTGCCAATCAAGGGAATGGAAAAGATAAAGCTTTCCAAGGGGAGAGTCAAAAACATACGAGTCATTTGGGTGAACAAAACACATGAGAACGAAATCCATGTAAAGTATCAGGATGCCGCAGACTCAAATGGTGAAAATGCGAAACAGTGGAAAGAAATCCTTCTGTTCAAATTCTTTGATAGCAGCGCAGACCCACGCAGTCCTACATTTGTGGGCAACAAATCCATTTATCAATATCTCCATGATGCAAATCCGTATGAAACCAACCTCTTAAAAGGTGCTGATAAAGCAGTTTTGCAGGATTTGGAATCCAAGACGGATAAATTCAACCGTGCATTGTATGCAGTGGTTCACCGTAAAGCGATGGAATTCAAGGGTCGTCCAAAAGGAAACCTTGACATGGTTGCTAACGACGATGGAAGTGTGTCGGTTTACAACAATCCAAACTACAAGGAAAGTCCTTACGACAAGGAGAAGATAAAAAACTTTGTCAACAGCACAGATGAGAAGGAAAAAATTCTCTGGAAAAATTCACTTGAACACATTGGATATTTTGATAAATATCCAGACATGAAACCAACGGTTTCTCCAAACATTCAAGATGCTACTGAAATCTTGATGACGGGGGGTATTTCCAAAGTAGATGCAGAAGACCTTGTTCAAAAAGCAATTGATGAAATTGGTCCATCTGCTATAAGCATGGATGGAGAAGAATTGTCAAACTATGTGCTTGAAAAACTAGGAAAAGACACTCATAAAGTAAAAAATATTCCTGCCGCAGTAGATGCTGTATTGGCATTGAAGGCTCTTGGATACAAAGAGAGTGTTGCCCGTGATGCTATACAAAAGGTCATTGATTCAAAAGGTGCAGGACTAAGCAAAGAGGAATACATTAAGGCGGCACTGGCGACACCTAAGCCCGGTGCTCCATCTCCAGCTCCATCTCCAGCTTCAGCTCCAGTAGCAACCGAACCGCCCGGATCCGGCGCAGCAACAGTATCTACACCTTCTCCAGCAGGCGACACCGATGCCACATCGCCTACGGCCCCGTCACCATCAAATAAACCTCCCACAATTGGTTCGGCGAAGGAAGAGGTAATTGATGGGAAGAATTACGTAATGTACACGAAGGAAGAAGGTATGGACCCTCTCCAACTGTCGTTGAAACAGGTGGTCTATCGTCTTGCCAATCCAAAACAAGAATGGAAATTCATTGAAGCAATGAAGAAGTCAGGACTGTTTGATAAATATGCTGAGATTGCCAAGAGAGCTGCGGCGAAATCGAAAACAAAGCCCAAAGATCCAGGAAGTGTCTCAGAAGCATACACTCCTAACGGGTTCGTCAATCCGTTTCAACGCACAAACCTGCTTTAATAATGATCAAGTACTCGATTCTTTCTTCTCTTCCATTCTTCTTCTTTCTTATTCAATTGATCACTTATAATAATCTCGAAGTACTTTCGATTATACAGGGATCTCTGCCAATTGTCAAGTTTTTATACCAATGAAAAATACAGATTACATTTTATACCTAGATATGGATGGTGTCCTCGTCAATTTTGAAGGTGGGTACCAAAAGAAAATTGGTAAAACCTTGAAAGAAGTGGTTGAATCCGAAGGAGAATCGGCTGCTCGTGATAATTACACCAAGGCAGGTGTTCAATTCTGGGCAAACCTAGAATGGATTGAAGGTGGTAAAGAGTTGTGGGATGCCTCCAGTACGCTCTTCCAGAGGGTCTGCATTCTATCCTCCGCTGGTACCACCGACCCTGAGAAGGGTAAGATGGTTGCGGAGGGAAAGCGTCTATGGCTGCGTAAAAACATTCCCGACATTGATTATTCAAAGGTTTTTATTGTCAATGGAAAGCACATGAAAAAACACCATGCCGATAAAAATGCCATTTTGGTGGATGATGTAGCAGTGACTATCAAGGAGTGGAATCAAGCAGGAGGGTTCGGAATCCTTCACAATTCCAAGAATTATAAAAAGACCATCGAGGATTTGACCGACATTTCTCGTCCAATGAATCTATCAGAAATTGCAAAACGTCTCGGGCATTGATATTTATAATCATGAAAAAAACACTTCAACAATTGATTACTGAGATGGTAGATGAGGTTTTACCTCCCGGTATGCCCCTGAGCGGCGAGTTGAAATACTCCAAGCAAGAACCCGGTGGAACAATGTCCGGCGTGAATGTTGATGAAATTCAACACGCAATGGGTGAGATTGATGAAGCATCCTTTCGTGTCTATAACGACAACCTCTGCCCAAAGTTGTGGGACCAATACAAACATTTAGACCCACGAGTCCGTGTCAATCTTTTGCGAATGGCATATGATTTCTACGACAAGACCGAATTCAAAGCACCAATCCTTGACATCTACTTGATGGGGTCGGTTGCAAATTACAATTGGACACCTGATAGCGATGCTGATGTTCATGTCATCATTGATTTCCGCCAACTACACATGCCTCCTGAGACTGCTGAGAAGGCGGCGAAGACTGCTGGTGCTGCATGGAATTCTGAACACAAGGTTTCCATGATGGGACACAAGGTTGAGATAAATCTTCAAAACGTAACCGAGTCAAAACCACATGTTACTGGAATCTACTCATTGGTCAAAGACCAGTGGGTGAGACAACCATCCTATCAAAATCCTTCCGTTGACAAGGCATCAATTCAGACGGTGTATTCACAGATGAAGAAATTCATTGATACGGCAATTAGTGGTGGAGACCGTGAAGCTATGAAGCAGGCAAAGAAGTATCTTGATTCTTTTCGTCAGTATGGATTGGACACCCGTGGGGAACTCAGTGTTGAGAACATAGTTTTTAAGATTCTTCGTTCCCGTGGACTTATCAAGGGATTGAAAGATTCTATTACAGCGACCTATGATAAAGAGATGACCGTGGCAGAGGATATGTCCAAGGACGAACTTATCAGGAAGAGTATTCCAACTCTCAAGGATGATTCCATACGAATAACGGTTCAGAGAGATGATTCTTTTCCAGAGTCAAACTACGTTCAAGTGGATGATGGTGCAGATAAATTTTCAAGCAATCCAGAGCACATGAACAAGATGGGATTCCAAATGCCATCCTCAGAGGAAATTCTTGGAAAAATTCCACAGGGAAGATACACACTGGCAGATGTCCGAAAGGCACTTCAAAAACTTAACGAAGTAACTCAGAAAGACATCAAATCAAGATATCCTCTTCCTTCAGCATTGTATAAAGGAGACTCAAAACTTTCTATGATGACGCTTGATAATTTGAAGTCGATGCGTGAGAAAGCAACAAGGTCGTGGAAATTTGCCCAAACCCATGAAGACCCCGAAGGAGTTGAAAGAGCAATGTCGGATTTCATTTTATTTGATACGGAGATGAAGAAGCGAATGGCATACATAAACGCTCCTGTTCAAGAGGGATATGGTGCGGGCATTCCCGAAGAAGACCGATTGCACATACCCGGTGAAAGATGGAGAATCAAGAGTAAAGATGCTCCCAAAACTCCCAAGATGCCATCTGAAAGTTTGAACGAATCTGTCCACATGTTGATAGAAGAACTTTTGAATGAAAAAGATACTGAGATTAAGTCCAAGTTTGGACCTACAACCATATCACTTGTTGGTGGTGGACGAACCGCCACAGCGAGCACGGGTTGGGGTGATGTACCTAGTAAAAAACTGAGAACTTTCATCATTCCACAAAAGATTCATCCACCCCGCCCCCTTCCACTTAAAAAGGGAACTGAAGATTATGAGGATTCTAAAACATATACCACGGTAAAAATGTCCAAGCATGATTTTCAGATGAAAATTCTAAACTTGATACCCGCTCCATTTCCGAAAACTATGGATTACTATGTGACGAATTTGAAGTATTGGATAAAGGGGCATGTCCGAAGACCGCTCAAAATCTACTTCATGCACCTGAGATCTATCGTCGAAAAATCTTCGGGACAATTACAGAGAAATGAAGATGTAAATGCTAAACTTCTTTCAGAATCTCCTGTGATGAAGACGCTAAAGAAGAACAAGAAACCTCTTACTGATGAAGAGCGTCAATTGGTTATGTCGGCGGATGCTACGTGGCATCATGGTCCAAATGGAGAGAAAACTCCTGCTGTTTGGAAGTCGGAGGTTAAGGGTAAAATGTGGTATGTTTGTAATACCCACAGAGCAATGCAAGTAAAACCCACGATTAAAGGGGCAATCGCTGCATTCAAGTTTATCAAGACAACTGCATAATGATTACTCTGAAGTCATTGCTTTGTGAAGAAGTAAAGAAAATATCGCTTCAGACTGCGATTGACAGGAAGTTGTTTGGTCCAGTCTATCACGGCACCACGTCGAATAATCGTGAGAAGATTGACCAAGACGGGTTCAAGATTTTCGTTGGCAAGGAACGAAGTGGGAATGTTTCCAATGGATTTGAATTCAGCAATTACGACGGAGGAATTCCCGCTCCAATTCATATGCTTGGGTTTGGAATTTACTTTACGACTTCCAAAACTATTGCCAAGAAGTATTCCCACGGCACACTGGTAGGAAACAAGACCTATTTCATTGACGCCCCACATTTGGAAACAATCAATTTTGGGTCTCCCCGCACCATGATGAAATGGTGGATGGAAAATGGATATGACTACAAACCACATTATGATACAAACGACAAGAATGTGATGTTTGGTAGGGAAGACTTCAACATCATAAAGGATGAGAGACTTCGGGCAACCATCAATCTGACCAACCAACTCAAGGAAAAGTATGAGGCGGTGTGGTATAAGGGCAAGGGAATATCTCGTCTTCTGGATGGCGACCAAGTGTGTGTTTATGACCCAAACAACATCTATCAGATGGACAAGTCGCTGATTCAGCCGGGTGAGATTGGTAGTCGGGTTCGGGCAGCAATTGACATTGACCCCTACAATCGTGGGGAAATCGCAGTTCCCAAGGGAACGGTGGGTATAATAACTCACAAGGAACAACCCCACGAATCCCAAAAATGGGCAGAGGGTTCTACTTATGTATATCGGGTCAAGTTTGATAAGGGTGGGCATCAATACAACCTGCTGGATAAGCAGATTGAACCCTACGTGAGGAAATGAACTTTTCTCGTTTATTTCCTCTGGTGGACTATATTTATAACCAGAGACCGAGCACAATAAGGATTTAACCTATGGCAGACTTACTGACAAATAACGAGATGTTCTATACGATTTGGGAACCGAAGACGAAGAATCGTTTCCTGATGTATATTGACGGCATTCCGACCTACCTCATTCGCAAGACCGACAGACCAAAGTGGACACAGGAACGTAAGACTGTGGACTATATCAATCTGCAATGGTTTTACAAGGGTAAGACGGTATGGGATCAAATCACCATTGAGTTGTATGACCCCATTGTGCCAAGTGCTGCCCAAACAACTTTTGAGTGGTTTCGTCTCTCCCACGAATCAGTAACGGGTCGTGACGGATACCAAGATTTCTATAAAAAGGAAGTCACCATTGACGTGCTCGGTCCAGTAGGTGATAAGGTTGAAGAGTGGACGCTTAAAGGCGCATTCCCAACATCCTTTGACGGTGGTGAGTTGAACTGGACAGACATGGGTGATCCCGTGCTTGTCACTTTGCAGTTGTCTTACGACTACGCCATCTTGCAGTACTAAGAAATCCTTCGCTCTAAAACCCTCGCCTTCGGGTGGGGGTTTTTTGTTGTCACTTTCACTCCTACTAACGATATTTATAAACTAGCAAGGAACCTCTGTATATGAAGCAAGAACTTTTGGAATATCTAGTAAGACACTGCGTTCGTGAAGTATTGTCACAAGTGAATGAAGTTGATGAACCTACTCAAGGTGCCGCCGCCCCTCCTGAAGACGGACAAGGCACTGCCGACCAACCTGAGATTCCCAAAGACCCATCTCCAGCCGATGAAAAGCCATCAGAACCAGAAACTCCTCCACCATCCGCCGACCTCAGAGGGGTAGTTCTCGTAAATCCAAAAGACAAATCAAAGATTGAGAGAATTGCTATTCGTGCTACCGATGATGCGAGTATTGAACGTGAGCTTCACAGAACGGGTGCTCAAAGAGCAGGGTCAAAAGTCAAGGTTGCGCTGTCAACCGTTCGTATGGTCAAGGATGCCATGAAGAACCCAAACACAACAACTTATCTTTACCTCGGAAAATATGACCCAGCATCCGATGAAATTTTTCTCATGGCCGACAAGAGTTTGCAGGTTGCAAAAGATTCTTCTGTCTCTCCAGCTGAATTGACAGGAACCCCGGTTTCTACTCTTCCTCCACAAGACTTCAATCCTTCAACCGCCAGTGCCCAAGATTTTGGAAAGCGCATGGCAGCTCAAGGTCAAGCATCTCCTGCATATGGCATTGATGAAAAGTTTCAGAAAATGATCAAGCAGGCAGTAAACGAAATTTTGGATAAGAAGTAAGATGAAACAATCCCAGCTTCAAGAACTCATTCGGCACATTACTCGTTCAGTGTTGAAGGAGTTTACTTCCATGTCTTCTACCAGCAGCACAAGCACTTCAGATGTTGACCCAACACTAGACCCAAGTGCTCCTCCTGTGGACGCCATGTCTTCGGCAGAGAAGGCAAAGATGGATAGAGACAAGGAGCACGAGCGTCAACAAAAAATAAAGCAAAAGCAGGTTGAGTTGGATGCTAAGAAAAAAGAGATGGAATTCAATAAGAAGAAGTTGGACCAACAGAAACGCTTTGATGTTCCAAATGCTACCAAAGACCTACAACGTCTCAAGGGCGCACGAATATAATAATTCAAAAGTTTCATTTGTTTCCTATGTATTTGCACAGGTAACAATCATATAACAGTTATGCCAGAAGACCAAATCATTCCTATTACACGCCCGGGCGCAGGTCCAAGCGTGGCAAATCCGTCTCCACTTCCACAAAAAGCGGAGAGTAAATTTCCAACCGAAGTTATTCACTTGCCAAGCAAGGGATGGTTTTATCCAACCGACAATCCACTTGCATCTGGCACGCTTGAACTCAAGCAGATGACCGCCAAGGAAGAAGACATTCTTACCTCCAAGAACCTTATCACGAAGAACATCGTGCTTGACAAACTTTTGGAATCGGTAGTCATTGACAAATCAATCAATCTTGATGAAATGTTGACTTGTGACCGCAATGCAGCGTTTTTTGCAATTCGTCGTTTGGCATATGGCGATGCTTATGATGCAGTTCTTTCATGTGGTCGTTGTGGTAAGGAGAACTCCGTCTCCATCGATCTAGGAAAGATGGATGGTCGCCCGTTTGATTTTGAAGCATACCCAAAGGGACAGAACTCATTCCAATTCAAACTCCCAACATCTGGCGTCACGCTGTCGTTTAAGATTCTGAGCAAAAAGGATGAGACTGCTATTGAGCAAGAACTCAAGGGTATGGAAAAGATTTCCAAGGACTTCACCCGTGAGGTTACGACTCGTCTGAGTCATCTTATTATTGCCGTTGATGGTAATAGCGAGAAGGTCCGAATCCGAAAATTTGTAAATGATGAACTGTTGTCAAAAGACAGTTTGGCATTCCGCAAGCATATCCGTGATACGCTTCCCGACATTGACTCCTCTTTTGACTTCTCTTGCATCCATTGCGGACTTGAGCGGAAGGAGGAAACACCTATGGGTGTGGGCTTTTTTTGGCCTAACGGATAACTACAAAATCCAGCTCCATGAGTTGATATTCGATCTTGCCCATTACGGCAACATTGAATACTTCGCTGTGTACGAAATGCCGGTGCAATACCGAACATTTTACGTTCGCAAATTGGTGAACCTAAAAGAGAAGGAAAAGAGTCACTACGAATCTGCCAAGGGCAAGAATGATGCTCAACCCCAGCAGATGGCAAAAGGTCCGGCAATCAACCGTTAATTGCCGTACTTCCAGAACAGATTCAAAAGGATGAGTGCCGACCATGCAGCAATGCTGATGACCCACAGTCCGATGCGAATAGGCAGCATCTTACGTGCGATGTCGGGCATTCTCGACATTCTGACATACGACCCATCTGGATCCCGCATTAAACGGTCTTCAATGAAGTTCCCGAAAATGGGTGCGAACAGGCATCCTACGAACATCCCAAGCAACATAACGCCGCCGATAGTCCCCAATACCCGCTTCACCACATCTGCCCAGCTCTCAACTGGTACAATCGGTTCGATAATTTCATTCATGGGGTCACTATACGCCATTTTTTTAATTTGTCAAGGGGTAAAATCCATCTAGCACCATATTTATAGACGTGGATTCATGACTTATGCCAGACCCAATTCAACAAACTCCGTCAAGTGACTTGCTCGCCCGTGCGAGGGAATACCGAAACATCCAAGAGGAGGTTGGGGAACTCTTTGCCAAACAGAACAAATCCATCCACGAAATTATCGGTCTCGAAAGAAGTCTTGACAAGGGTTTGATGGCGAGAATTAAGCGGCAGCGTGAACTAACCGACACTATAAAAAAGAGTAAGGAATCTTTACTCATTGCCGAAAAGGCTACCGCACTGGCGGTTGGTGGGGTTGATAAAAAGAACGCCAAGAACATAGAGGATTCTATCAGAAAAGAATTGGCAGGACTCAATGCTGAGTTTGATCTTATTTCTAAGATCAACAAACAGGCAATGATACCTTGGATATACTTTTTGAGCCAAGCATGGAATCTGTTTCAATCAATGGATAAGGCCGCAGAGTCTTTCCGAATGAAGATGGGAGCGGTGCGTGATAACGTAAAAAACATACGTGTCATGGCTGAAAAACTTGCAGTCAACTTCATGCATGTCGGCGTTACCATAGATGGAGTTTACAATTCGGTTCTTGCATTGGGCAAGGAAATGGGAAGTGTTCATCTTGCATCTGAGAGTCTTGTAAAAACAACCGCACTTCTAAAAGCACAATTAGGAGTAGCAGAAGAAGATAGCGCAGGATTCTTCAGGAATATGGCAGCGGTTTCCAAGAGCACTATGCAGGCGCAGGAAAACATGGCGTATATTGCTCAAGATATGGCAGCTGCCGCTGGGGTTCCACTTCCTGATATTATGCGTGACATCGCCAAGATGTCAGGTGTAACTCTAACAATGGTGTCACGAGTTCCAAATCAAATACTTCGTGCTTCAATCGAAGCAAGGAGAATGAACACAAGTCTTGGCGAAATGGCTAAGAGTGGACGAGAAATCTTAAACTTCTCGGACAACATCAATGCCGAAATGGAAGCATCGGTCTTACTCGGACGTTCCATAAATTTACAACGTGCTCGTCAATTAGCATACAATCGTGACCTTGTAGGTTCTACAAAAGAAATTCTACGTATCACTCGTAACATCAATTTTGAAAATCTGGACGTGTTCCAACAAGAGGCATTTGCTCGTGCCACGGGTAAGAGTGTAGAAGAATTGCTCAAGATGGTCCAAGCAGAGAAGCAGTGGGATGCAGCTAGACGTTCCTCAGACCCAAAGATTAAGGCGCAGATTGAAGCATATGATAAGTTGTTGAAGATGAACGAAACTCAATCCAAAGACCGTGCCAAAGATATTGGATTGATGGTTCAGCAACAAGCAAATCAACAACGCTTAACGGCAATTACGAATAAATGGAATGAAGTAGTTGCTCAAGCAGCATCGGTATTTCTCCCGGTTATTGATGCTCTTCTATCAATTGTTCCGATGGCTATTGATGTGGGAAGAAGTTTTTTTGGAATCTATGCCATAACTGTATCCATTGCAAAAGCATTCCAAGGTGTAGGACTTGCCTTGGCGACATGGACAGAGGGGTTTTCAAAAGTATCTGGATTCTTCCTCAAAATTGCGGGGATTGGTGAGACCTTATTGGGATGGGTTGGAAAGTTTCTATCTCCACTTCTCAAAGTTGGAGGTATTATCGGATCGTGGATAGGACCACTCGCCAAGTTCATAAGTCCATTCCTCAAAATTCTCGGACCAATTGGTTGGATTATAACGGCGTTCCAAGGTATCTATGGAGCAATTAGTGGATGGAACTCTGTCACTGGTTCGTTTGCGGACAAGTTAAAGGGTGCAGTCATGGGTGCCCTCAGAGCAATCATTCCCGGATTTGATTGGATAGTTGAGAAGGTAAAATGGTTGTGGGGATATGTCGGACCTATTGCCACATTCCTGTGGAAGTGGACCACTCCAATAGGACTGATTGTTCAGGCTTTCAAGTATCTTAAAGATATAGTTCCACAAATTGGAACCGCACTTGTGGAAACATTTAATAAGGCATGGACCGGAATTAAGAAATGGCTTGGATTCTCTCCATCCGAACTTGGTCTTAGCATACTAAAAGGAATTGTCTCGGTTGGAGCGATGATGTATGATGCATTGACTGCACCGTTTCGCAAAGGAATGGCGTGGATTGCAGATAAAATTCCCGGTATGGGAAAGGTTGCAGAAAAACTTCGTGGTGGTGTTAGTGGACTTTTGAACAAACCAGTTGAAGCGAAAATTGCGGCGGCATATGTTCCGGCAGTCACGGTCACTCCCACAGGAACCACTGTAGCAGGTGCTACCACAAATAAGAC
>Ga0315284_10007174_pt1 | contig 15907 bp, 17 predicted proteins | sample YL17G09_16_MG_FD_203696 | JGI IMG/M metagenome (GOLD analysis project Ga0315284, IMG submission 203696) | Sediment microbial communities from Yellowstone Lake, YNP, Wyoming, USA - YL17G09_16 | ecosystem: Environmental > Aquatic > Freshwater > Lake > Sediment | place: USA: Wyoming | collected... | reverse complement strand
GGTCAAAGGAAGGAACAAGCTCGATTTCAACAAATGGATGAAGTTGGATCTCGAGTACCTGGACAACTGGTCGCTTTGGCTCGACATGAAAATCCTCGCCAAGACGATTCCCGTGGTGCTCTTCGGCATAGGCGCATATTGAGGACTGAATGAAAGGCCTGCGAAGGGCCGTTGCGGCCGCGATCCTGCTGGGCGCCTCGGCCGCGCCGAGCTTCTCATGGGGGAAGACCTGGATGGGAACGGCCCTGGAATTGGCCGTGCGCCAAGCTTCCTGGAAGTTCGGCCCATTCAGGATCCAGCCGGCCATCAACCTGAGGGACGCCGGCTACGACTCGAACGTCTATTATGGCTACGGGGGGGAGCCGGTCGTGGATTATTCGGTGACCGCCGGTCCCGAGTTCACCGTCTATCTCCCCATGAAAAAGAAGGTCGTCCTTTCGGTCTACGGTTCGCCGCAATATGTCTATTACCGGAAGACCAAGCAGGAGCGCACCTGGAACTACTACCTCGCCGGGAGGGCGAATATCGTCCTGAACAGGTTCTTCATCACGGTCGGCGGGGGAGGCTCGGACGCCTGTCAGCGATGGAACACCGAGGTAGATATCCGACCGAGGCGCAAGGCTTGGAACGCAGAGGCATCCATCCTCTGGCAAGCGACGAAGAAGACTTCGTTCTTTGCCAGGTTCTCCCGGCAGAACTATGATTATGAGAGCCTTGCCTACGAGCTGTCTAATCTTAGGGACCGCTTGAATAGGACCGAGGACAGGTCGAGCTTCACGGGGTTTTACCAGCTCTCATATCGGGTGCGAGGCTTCGTCAAGCTGGAATATGCCCGATTCAACTTCTTCAGGTCCGCTTCGTTCAAGGATTCGCGGAGCTTGGGCCTTTTCGGGGGCTTCGAGCTTTCGCCGTTCGGCGTCGTCCGCGGCCGCGTCAACCTGGGATACAAGGTGTTCGACTCCCTCACGGTGGGAAAGCGCCTCTTCAGCGGTCTCGTGGGGGACACGGGGGTCTCCGTCCGGCTCCTGAGGTTCCTGAACGTCCGGGGATCCTACAAGCGGGATGTCGAATTCTCCGTCTGGTACAACAACGCGTTTTACACGGAGAACATCTACGGCGGCGGCCTTTCCCTCTACCTCCACAGGAAGATACGGCTGGATTACGATTACCGGCTGGGCCGGAATAAATATCCCGAGTCGGCCGCGGGCGTGCCGGGGAACATCAAAAGGAACGACGATTACCGGATCCACTCGCTGGGCCTCTATTTCAGGGTAAAGAAGAACATCGGCCTGGGCGCCGTCGCCAGCCTTTGGAACAGGGACTCCAATCTCGCGTGGGAGGTGGACGAGCGGAAATTCGTCGGGCTTAACCTGACGTACGATTTCTAGGCTAGCCGGAGGAGATGCGAATGAAGAGGAACATGCTGTTGCTGATCATGGCCGTCTTGGCCCTGGGCGCCTTCGCCCAGGAGGAGCAGGACGTCTTCGTCAAGGAGTACAAGATAGGTCCCAAGGACCTGCTCGAGATCACGGTCTTTGAGCTTCCGGAGCTCAACCAGACCGTCCGCGTCTCGGAGGACGGCTCGATATCGCTCCCGCTCCTGGGCCAGGTCGCCATCGAGGGGATGGCCAAGGACGCGGTTGAGAAGAAGCTGGCCTCGCTCCTCGAGGAGAAGTATCTCAAGAAGGCCCGGGTCACGGTCTTCATCCGGGAGTATCAGAGTCAGCGGGCGGCCGTCATCGGGGCGGTGGGCAAGCCCGGGATGTATGAGCTCATCGGCCGGACGACCGTCCTCCAGCTCATCTCCAAGGCCGGCGGGCTGACCGACCGGGCTTCGAACGAGATGTTCGTCCTGAGGGAGGGGAAGAACGGCGTCCGGGCGCGGATCGCCATCGACCTCGACGACCTCATCAATAACGGCAACCAGAAGCTCGACATCCCCCTCCAGGCGAACGACACCGTCAACATCCCCATCGACCAGATGATCAACATTTTCGTCTTCGGCGAGGTCCGGAACCCCGGCGCCCTTCAGGTGAAGATGTCGAAGCGGACGACCCTCCTCCAGGCCATCGCCCAGGCGGGTGGGCCGATCGAGGGGGCGGCGCGCGGCAGCGTCACGATCAAGCGCAAGGACCGGAAGACGGGGAAGGAGATCAAGATGAAGGTGAATCTCAAGGACATCATCAAGGGCAAGCGGCCGGACATCGAGCTCCGCGAGGGCGACGTCGTCTTCGTGCCGGAGTCGATATTCTGAGGCGAAGGATGGACAGCATGGACCCGATGGAAAACGAGACAAGGCAAGAGCAACCGGAAGAAGAGTCGGCGATCGGTTTTCGCGAGTACTGGCGGGTGGCCCTCAAGCGCCGGTGGACCGTCATCACGTTCGCGGCCACGGTGCTGGCGGTGGTCGGGCTCTACTCGTTCCTCGTCCGGCCGACCTATACGGCCAAGGGGACGCTCCTCATCGAGCGCGAGCCGAACATCCTGAGCTTCGAGGAGATTTTCCAGATCGAGACGTTTAACGACGACTATTTTCAGACGCAGTATAAGCTCCTCCAAAGCCGGTCGCTCGCCGAGGATACTATCGACAGGCTCAAGCTCCACGAGAACGCGGCCTTCGCCGGCAAGGTGAAGAAAGGGAAGAACGGCGGCGGCTGGACCGATCCCGTCTTCAGGGGCAGGCTGGTCGACGCCTTCCAGGGCCGGCTCGGCGTCAAGCCCGTCCGCCAGACCCGGCTCGTCGAGGTCAGCTTCAAGGACCGCGACCCGAAGTTTGCCGCCGAGGTCCTGAACGCGCTCTTCGAAGCCTACATCGACATGAACGTCCAGAAGAAGTTCCAGGCGACCGAGCAGGCGACCGAGTTCCTGACGGGCCAGATCGCGGGCATCCGGAGCGAGATCGGGCGCGACGAGAAGAAGCTCCAGGAATACGGGGCCGAGAAGAACATCATCGCCCTGAGCGACACGGAGACGACCGTCGTCGAGAAGCTGGGCGAGCTGAACAAGGCCTTGACCGCGGCCCAGATCGACATGATCCAGAAGGAGACCTACTACAACGAGATCCGGATGGCCTCCCCGGATTACATCCCCGAGGCCATCAACAACCCCCTGATCCAGAGGCTGAGGGAGGACTACGTCCGGATGAGCCGCGAATACACGAAGAGGCAGGAAACCTTCCTGCCCGACTATCCGGAGATGAAGCGGCTGAAGACCGAGCTCGACGCGGCCAAGATCGCCCTCGAGAACGAGACCGGCGGGCTGATCAAGGGGGCCTACAGCGATTACCAGGCGGCCCTCAGGCAGTACCGGTCCCTGGATGCGGTCTTCAACCGGCAGAAGCAGGACGCCATCCAGATGAACAGCAACGCCATCCTCTACAGCAGCCTCAAGAACGAGGTCGCGAACAAGAAGAGCCTTCTCGAGAACCTGATGCGGCGGCAGAGCGAGACGGGCGTTTCGGCCCGGCTGAAGGGCCTGCGGACGTCGAACGTCTGGATCGTGGACCGGGCCGAGGTCCCGATTAGGCCGTCGAGCCCGAAAAAGAAGCTCAACATGGTCCTCGCCCTCATGCTGGGGCTCTTCGGGGGGCTGGGGCTGGCGTTCCTTTTCGAGCACCTCGACAGCTCCATCAAGAGCTTCGAAGACGTCGAGAAGTACGCGAAACTGCCGTCGCTGGGCATGGTGCCGTCCTTCAGACCGGACGGGGCGGGACATGGCCATCCGTACGGAAAGCACGGGGACAAGAAGAAGGGGAAAAAAGGGGAGGAGGCCGAACCTCATTCCATTGAGCTCGTGACCCATTTCGCGCCCAAGTCCACGTACTCCGAGAACTACCGGTCCATCCGGACCACCCTGCTCCTGGCCATGCCGGACTCGAAGCTGAAGACCATCGCCGTGACGAGCGCCTTGCCCCGCGAGGGCAAGACCGTCACGACCTCGAACCTCGGCGTGGCCCTGGCCCAGGCGGGAAAGAAAGTCGTCATCGTGGACGCCGACCTGAGGAAGCCCTGCATGAACCGTATCTTCAAGCTCAAGGGCATGAGCGGCCTCACGAATTACCTGGCCGCCGGCATGGTTCTGCGGGACCTGGTCCAGCCGACGGCCGTTCCGAACCTGTACCTCATCGCCGCCGGCCCGGTGCCGCCTAACCCGGTGGAGCTCCTGGGGTCGGAGAAGATGGCCGTTATGCTTGACGAGCTGAAGAAGGTTTTCGACTATATCCTCCTCGACACGCCGCCGGCCCTCGCCGTGAGCGACGCGGTCGTCATGGGCCCCCACCTCGACGGCGCCATCCTGGTCGTCCGGGGCGGGCAGACATCGCGGGACGCCCTCCGGAGCGCCCGGGAGATGCTCGACAAGCACAAGATAAGGACGGTGGGCGTCATCATCAACGACGTCCGGGTCCGCGACTACGGCTATTATTATATGGGCCGGTACTACAAGTACTACGGCCGGCCGGAAGCCTGAGGAGGCGCGCCGTGTACGACCTGCATACCCATTTGTTGCCCGACTGGGACGACGGCGTCCCCGACTGGGAGACGGCGTTCCGGCTGATCAACCGGGCCTGCGAGGACGGGATCGAGAAGATCTGCCTGACGCCGCACCTCTTCCGCCAGACCAAGCACGGGGACGACCCGGAGGAGATGAAAAGGCGGACGGCCGCGTTCATCGAGCGGGCGCGGCGCCTGCCGGTCGCGCTCTACGGAGGGGCGGAGGTCCACATCCACCCCGGCATGGGACGGACCGTCAGGGAGCACGGGCTGACCGTCAACGGCTCGCGCTACGCGTTCATCGAGTTCCCGGCCGAGCAGGTCCCGGCCGGGGCGCGCGACCTCGTCTTCGAGATGACGCTCCTCGGGATCGTCCCGATCGTCAGCCACCCGGAGCGGAACGCCGTCTTCGCCAACCGGCCCGGGGTGCTGTACGAGCTCGTCAGCATGGGGGCGCTGGGTCAGGTGACGGCCCAGAGCCTGACCGGGGACTTCGGCCGCAGGACCCGCGACGCCGCGGAGCGGCTGATGAGACTCAACCTGGTCCACCTCATCGCGAGCGACGCCCACGACGAGGCGCGGCCGCCCGAGCTCGCTCGGGCCGTGAAGAAGGCGGCCAAGATCGTGGGAGAGGAGAAGGCGCGGGCTATGGTGACGGACGTGCCGGCCGCCATCGTCGAGGACCGGGAGGTCCCGGACCTCGGAGAGCCGGTCGATCCGGGGCGAAAAAAATCCTTGCATTTTTAGTTTTCGGGGGATAAGATATCGAGTGGCGGTGGAGGGAACCATGAGCAAGAAGATTTTCCTGGGCGCGATGATCGTATTCGCGGCGGGCGTGTTCGCGGCGGCGGCTGCGCCGGCCGACGTAGGGGCTTTGTCCGGCAGTATTGTGGGCGATGATATGACGGCGCCTCTTGCCGGGGCCGTCGTCCGCGTCGTCAACGTGGCCGACGGGCGGGAATACGTGAGCCCGCCGAGCGGGCCTAACGGGCGGTTCGAGCTCGCCGGGATCGCGGAAGGGCGATACGCCGTGACCGTCATCGCTGGCGGATCCTCGTTCACGCTCAAGGAACGGCTGTACGTCAAGGGCCGCGAGACGGGGGACCTGAGCCTGGCGATCGGCCGCGACAGGGACCTGAGCGGCGGGGCCGCGGAGCCCGTCATCGGCGAGCAGATGGGCGGCATTACCCTGAACTGCATCAAGCCCCCGAAGCCCCCCAAGCCGCCCAAATCGAAACACAAGGGCCATGGCCACGGCCATGACGACGATTGAGCGCCTGGCCGCTTTATAACCCTTAATTCCCGTCTTTAATCTACGATGATTTCGACTGTCATATTTTGGGGTCTGTGCGCGGTCCTGGTGCTTATCCCCCTGCCGTTCGGCGGGGACGTGCCCTGGGCGGTGTTCGCCTTCGAGTGTGCGGTCTTCGCGCTGGCGGGGCTTCATTTGGTGAGCCGGCACCTGGGGTCGAAAAGCGAAGAGGACGACGAGGGCGCTGAGGCAAGCACCGCCGGAGCGCATTTCCCAGCCTTCCTCAAGTTCTTCCTCGGGCTCTTCCTCGTTATCACGGCCCTCCAGATCATTCCGCTCCCGCCGGCCGTCCTGAAGGCCCTTGCGCCGCGGACCGCCGCTCTTTACCGAGACATGGGAGCCGCGGGCTGGCGGTCCCTTTCCCTCGCCCCGACCTTGTCGTTCTCGGAGCTTGTCCATTTCCTGTTCTACGGGGTCTTCGGCTTCCTCGTATATCGCCACGTCAGGACGCGGCGGCGCCTCGAGGCGTTCACGCTGACCCTCCTGGCCGTCGGCGTCTTCGAGTCGTTCTACGGGCTGGCGGAGCTGTTCGGGGGGAGCCAGAGGATATTCGGCTTCCAGCGCGACTACCACCTCGGCTCGGCTACCGGAACGTTCATCAACCGCGACCATTTCGCGGGTCTCCTCGAGATGCTTTTCGCCCTGGCCCTGGGCTACCTGCTGGCCAAGGCGGACTTCTTCGGGATGCGGCGGGAGCTCGGCCTCCGGGAAAAGATCCTCTGGTTCGCCCAGGAAAAGCTCCAGCGGGCGCTCCTCTGCGGCATCGTGGCCGTCGTCATCGGGCTGGGCATCGTCTTCTCCAGGTCCCGGTCGGGCATCTTCATCTTCTTTGCGACCATCGTCCTCGCGGCCGCGGCCGTTTCGGCAGGCGGGCAGGCGAAGAGACTGGCCCGGATCGTCCGGACGGTGGCCGTCATGGTCGTGTTCGCGGCCGTGGCGGCAGGCGTCAAGCCGGTCGTCGAACGCTTCACGAAGGAGAACATGGCCCGGGACGCCCGGTTCGGCTACTATGCCAACACCTTGAAATACCTCCACGCCTTTCCCGCCGGGACGGGCCTGAGGACATTCGCCCAAGCCTATCCCATGTTCGAGACCCGGTATGAGCCGGGCCTGCTCGACCACGCCCACAACGATTACCTCGAGGTCCTGGCCGAGAGCGGCGCCGTCGGGGGCGGGGCGCTCATCCTGTTCGCCGCGATGGGCGTCGTCTGGATCTTCCTGCGGTGGCTGAGGCGGCGGGACCCACTCGCCCGCGGCATCGCGCTCGGGGCGCTCCTCGGGGTCGTGGCGCTCCTCCTCCACAGCTTCACCGACTTCAACCTGAGGATCCCCGCCAACGCTGCTTTCTTCGTGGCGCTCTTCGCCCTGGCGGCCCGGGCGCTGGAGGTGCGGGAATGAGCGCGGCGGCGAGGGAGGGGAAATGGAGGCGCGGGGCGGCAGCGGTCGCGGCCGGCGCAGGGCTCGTGGTCCTCATGGCCTTCGCGGCCCGGGATTACATCGGGGCGCGCTATTATGAGGATTATTACGCGGCGCGGGAGAACGTCCGGAGCATCCAGAGCGGGCTCCCCGAGCTCGAGAGGCTCCTGCGTCGGGCCGTCCGGTTCGCGCCCCGGCGCGCCTATCTCGAGGCCCTAGGGAGTCTCTACCTCGACGCGGCCCTGGCCGAGAACCAGTACGGGAGCCCGGAGAAGCGCGATGCGCTCCTCGACAAGGCGCGGGACGTTTTGCTGAGGGAGATCGGGAACTACCCGGCCGCGGCCTACGGTTACTACAACCTGGGCCGGGTCTATATGCTTTACAACCACCCTCTCCTGACCTATGCGGCCAGGGGCAGGGACTATTTCCGGAAGGCGCTCGCGCTCCAGCCCGCGGACGATTTCATGAACGTCAATGTTCTCACGCTCTTCCTGGGCCAGTGGGCCCTGCTCGACGGCGGGGAAAAGGAAGACGCGTGGCGGCGGCTGGCGGACGCCCTCGAGCGCAACGAAGGGTTCCTCCGCGGGATTCGCGACCTCTGGAAGCGGACGAACGGCAACCTGGAAGGCCTGCGGGCGGTCTACGCGGAGAACCCGGCCCTCGGCCCGCGCCTCGAAGCCTTCGCCCGCTGAGGTGGCGGGCCGCCCCGGGGACCCGGGGAGGGCTCACTTTTTCGGCGGCTTGGGCGCCTTCTGGAACTTTCCCTGGACCTCCCGGAAGCGCTTGAGGAGCGTTTCCGAAGGCCCCGCGGTAGCCATGTGCGTTTCCAGGTCCAGGCGGCGGATCTCCTCCAGCGCGGCCTTGCACTTGTCGACGTTCTTCAGGTCGAAGTGCCCGACCGCCAGGTACATGTAGCACTCGAGCAGGCGCGGCAGGTTGTCGAGGTAGCCGAAGGAGGCGATCTCGAAGTCCTCGACGGCCTCTTGGATGTTGCCGATCTCGAAGGCATCCTTCCCGTTCTCGTAGAGGTTCCGGTAGAAGGGGTCCACCGCGTCGGCCTTGGCGGCGTGGGTCTCCTGGGCCGCTTCAGTCTGTTGCGGCGAACAGGCCGGTAGGCTGGGTGCCAGCCAAAGGGAAAACGCAGTAAAAACAAAGAGATACGCGACAAGATGACAATATCCCCACCGTTCGCTCATATCAACTCTCCCTAAGCCGATCTGACCCGTCCATCATATCCCAAAGACTGGTGAGGGCGCAACGGTTTGAATGGGTTCAGGACATTTAAGGGAGATGGGGTCGGACCCGTAGGGATGGCTGGGTTCATGGGTATTCTGGGGCCTCTGTGTGGCTAAAGGCCGAATTCTAGTGTTTTTCGCGTGAAGCAGTGAACCTATAACTATCTCTATTGAACGAAGGTTAAATTGTAGGGGACTGCCTAGGATGCCGAATAAATTCCCTGAATTTAAGGGGGATTTTCAGAAAGTAAACAGATTTATGAATAATATTAAGTACTAATGTATGCATAATAAGCATATCATCCCCCATTAGGTCCCGGGAGTCCCGGAATTCTACCCCCCCTCCTATATAACTCGTTCTCAGCTCGACAATATGACACTCGGCTCAGATATTCAAGCGTTGGGGGGCTTGATATCTGAGAAAGAGATCGGGGTGATGACCTTTGTTGAGAATCGGCTTCAGGCAAATAATGATTAATATTAATTCTTGATTTTCTCAGGTCTTTGACTTATTATATCGATGGCATCAGGAGTGGCTCTCTAAAGTAGGGCCCGGCAACCTGGGACGGACACCCAAGGTGCCAACTCGCCGCGGGCGAGGATGCGGTCGCTGTGAGAGGCGGCAACTAAGTAGTCCGAGCGACGACCCGCTCACCTGATGCAAGGTGAAGCGGGTTTTTTGTTGCCCGCCCGTTTTTGTCTCCGCGTCCCCTCATTTTCCTCGGTGTCCCTGAAGCCGAAAAGGAGGAATTCATGACGAAAAAGCCTTTGAGACAAGGGACTAAACCAGGGGACGGAACTGGCGGGATGGCCTTTGAAGACCTTAATAACCATTACGAGCCGGAAGAGGAGATCCGTTGCGTATTCTATACCCTGGTGGTAAGGAACGAGGCTCTGAAGAAAAAGTGGAAGGGTGGGCTGAAGGACTATTCGGAAAAATACAACGCCTTCTTTAACGATAAGATCACCACAACGTGTTTTATGGGCCCATACTGGGATGAACAGTTCGCTGCGCTGGTTGAAAACGGCCTCGAGCAAAACAAGGATTTCATTCTGTTCGACGCTAGCAATGTCATTCTTGAGAAAGACTATACGCCGTTTCCGTTTCGTGTCGACTGGCTGGGGGGCTATGTCCATCAAGCCGGCGTAATGATCTTCATGAGGAATTGAGGGGTGGCCCATGAGCTTCTTCGCTAATAGGAATGATCAAGGTGGATGGCTGGAGGTCAACAGCATGCGGACAGGGTACTTTTATGGTAGTAACGAACTGAATGCATGCAAAGAAAGCATATCATCGCACCGGATCGTCTGGGAGTCCCGGGATTCTACCCTCCCCCCGCCTAATCAGACAGGAGAGACTATGAGTTCCATGCTAACGAATCGGAGGACATAATTGAACGCGAATATCATTAAGGCGATTGGCTACGTGAGAGTCTCTACTGAGGAGCAGGCCCGGGAAGGGATCTCGATCGAAGCCCAGGAAGAGAGGATCAGGGCCCTGGCGACGGCCAAGGGCTGGAGTCTGGTCAATATCATAAAAGACGCCGGCTATTCAGGGAAGAACCTCAGTCGGCCTGGCGCAAAGAGCCTGATTGACATCTGCAGGAAGGCCGAAGCGGACGTCGTGATCGTCTATAAGGTCGACCGGCTCACCAGGAGGCAGAAAGACCTGTGGTACCTCCTAGAGGAGGTTTTCGAGGCGAACCATGTGGGATTCGTATCTGTCACCGAGGCATTTGACACTACGACAGCCGCCGGGAAGGCCTTTCTCGGAATGCTAGGGGTCTTTGCCCAGCTGGAGAGAGATCTCGTCTCTGAGAGGACGAGAGAGGCCCTAAATCATAAAAAAACAAAGGGGGAATGGATCGGCCGCAAGCCCACCGGGTTCAGGATGAACGAAGGGGGCAGGCTGGAGGAGGACCCCGACGCGCTGAAGATGATCGCCAGGGCCAAGAGGCTCAGGAGGCAAGGTGCTAGCTTCGGGGATATTTCGAAGGTCCTGGGAACGCCGAAAACAACGATCTATAGGCTTATAAACGCCAACCTGAGAAGCCTCAAGGCGAGCTATTGCAGCGATTTGCGTGAGGTGGTCGTTCCATAAACATTCGTTTTTGGAACGATTGGGCCCAATAATCATCTTCTCGTATTGTAATAGGCCTATCTCATTTATTTCATTAAAGATATGAATTTGGCTTCCATACAATTTCGACTTCCTTTCTTTACGTTTTCCCCCATATAGAGCTGGATAACTACTCGAAAATGCGACTTCTTCTATTTTTGTGTAACCATGGGCATATATTTTTCATTGACTTTTTGATCACGCCAATTCAGCCGATTTCCTCATTTCTTTTGATGAATCCTAGCGAGACGGATATAATTGAACCCGCATGAGGAAATAATGGAAATGAATCGAATAATTGAAGCCAAAGAAAAGGCAGAGCGGTTTCTTTTCTGGATAGTAGAACAAAAATGGGACGACGCAATTAAGAATACAAGCTCGATGAGGTATGTTGACGATCTAATTGAATGGCCCCTCAGATTTGAGGCCCATGCTTATCTTGGTCATAGATATAAGGAAAGAATTCCGGAATTTGCCAAAGAACTTAGGGCGCTTTGGCTTAGATGGATTGACCTCAAAGAAAAACATAAATCAAAAGATGAAAAGCTATTCTGGCAGCTATATGACATCTTTCTTCTTGATACGAAGGCTAAAGAAGATGCTCCGGCTGCTAAGACGGGCTCAGCGCCCAAAGTAGTGACCCCTTCGAGTTACCCAGACGCCGATATCGAATTATTGGTTTCTATGTGCAGAGCAACAGAAACATTGGGGATAAATGAATTTGATAGCCATATTGACCACGCCGCTAGGCTTATCTTTAAGTGGGCTATGGCAAATGACGTTTTTGCTTACGGGAATATCCGTATAATTTATCACCCCGCCAGAAGCCCGTATTTAAAGGGCCATTATAAAGAGTACATTCAGTCATCTTTAGGCCCGAAGGTCCAAAAGAAAATAGTCAAAGAAGAAGCTGACTATGAAGAGAGAATCAAAGAATGGATTGAATCAGGTGAAGGCGATACTCTAGATCGGCTGGCCGATTTAGAAGTGGGCTTTTGGGCCGAAGTTGGCTTTTTTTGCTCTTATGTCAATCTTGGCTATGAAAAAAATGACACAATAAGAAAATTCGCTCTAATTCTAATTGAAACTCAAGATGAAGACGGCTCCTTCTATGCAGACGTGAAAACTACTTGTCTTGCGGCTTGTTATATTAATTCATGTCTGCCGGCTTCTTCAATAAAGAAAGAGTTCATTTCGAAGGCAATTGAATTTATTCTAGAAATCCAAAATCGCGACGGATCCTGGTCATCCTGCTTGCCATGGGACGAACTAGATGAAACAAAACCTATGCTGAGTAATCCAGATCTCCCAACCCGCGATCAAGGAATATTGCTCAAGACAATCGCCGATAAGGCACAAACCACGGTTATTGTGCTCGAGACACTGGACTTGATATGTGACCTAGCGCCCCTTCCGATATGGAGCACAAAAGAGGTTCCTCCTGGAGAAAAGGTAAGTGAAGATCTAAAGCATGCTTTTTCCCTTCCCGTCCCTCCCGGAACTGAATGGAATCAAGTTATCGTTGAGTGTTTAACTGAGGAATATGTCTATATAACTGTAGGCGACAAAAAGCTCGGTGCACAGAACTATACTGTGCTTGGCTTCAGGGACGAGAAAACAAAAGGCGGGAATAAACTCTGGGAGCTTCTACTAAATTTTGGCAAATATAATGGCACAATCTCCTATGAAAACATTGCCCTCAAGGTTTCGGTAAAAGACGTTTCCCGCTTGAGAAAAGAGCTGAAAAGACTATTTCCAATAGATGGAGATCCGCTCCCATATTCTGAAGCGGATAAGGCTTACATCGCAAAATTTAAGATCTCATATAAAGAGGCAACTGAAGATCCAGGACCCGAAAAAACAGAGGTTGAACAACTCATTGATGAAGAGCAGGCAGATATGTTTCGAAAGCACCGTCACGGAATTGAGTCCGATTATGAAAAAGAGATCCACGGTCGGGACGACGACGAGTCCTAGAAACCTTAAAAAGAACCCTTCAGTCTCTGAGCCCTGAAATTTCATCGAATTTACCCAGATTTATTTTAAAATAATTTCGACCGTATCTTGCTGATATTTAATCAGTAATGTCCCTCTACGCCTCGCCTCTATAAAAAAAACCCGTCTACTGTGAATTTTCACCATCCTTAAGTGAAGGCCATTTCACTAAGGAGGTGCCTAATGAAATCAAAAGGCGTCATCACTCTCATCGATGAACCCTACTACGTAGCTGACATCGACGGCTACATTGCCAGTTGGGTTCAACAGCACTACGGCAGCCTCGAGGCATCACTGCCTCCCGAGCATGCCAAGGACAAGCGGTCCATCATAAAGTGGATCGGGCAGGTCCTCACCGATCATGACCGCCACCGGGATTCTGCTTCGGTGGACTGCCGGGTTGGACTGATCAGGTACCTGGAGAAGCTCATGCGGATGGAGTTCTCCAGCACTACGGACCTGAGACAACACGTGGAGCGGTACCTGGATGGCCACGATGGCCGCCGGTTGCCTGTCCCCCAGGCCATCAGGAGGGCCAGGAAAAAGCTCAAGCTGACTCAACGGCAGTTGGCAGAACAGCTGGGCTTCAAGGACCACACCCTCATCTCCAAGTACGAGAAGGGGCAGAGGGTGCCTTCCGACAAGGTCATCGAGTGGCTCAAGGGAGGTGAAATGTGACAGCAAAAGAGCACGTCAGAGGGAATGATCGGACCCCCGGGTTCGCTGTCACATGCCCCAGGGGAAAACGGGTGTGTATTTCCACGATTTCGGGCAAGTCTCAGACACTGCCCAAGCCGCATAACTGCCGATGTGCGGTCAATCCCACACAGCCGGCAGTAAGCCCGGCACAAGGAGGTGTCATCCAAGTCAGCGATCCAGGCACCCGGAGGAAGGGCGAGACAGCCCCCTCTCCCGGCCTGGAGCAAAGAACAATCCTTCAGCTCTCACCAAGGAGGTGTCCCATGCGTAATAAGCACATAAGCCAAACCCAGTTTTCAGCTTACGAGCGTCAGCGTAGGCCGTCGGCCGACGCCGCTCGTCTGGTACAGCTCGGGATGTCACCTGTGAGGAGCCTGCCCAACACGGCAGGCCCCACAGGCCCCAGCCGTGTATTCGTCTCCACGAGGGACCTGCTGGCCATCCTGGAGGTGCTGTGATGGGGGTCAATAAACGTAGGAGGCCCAAGTTCCCTCCGTTCCTCATGCTGGGCAGGGATATGGTCCTCCATTGCAATGAGTGGAAACAGCTTAGCCCAGGTGCGAAAGTGGCCTACATCCACATCAAGGCCAGGCACAATGGCAGTAACAACGGCATGATCTCCCTACCCTATTCTGAATTGGAGACCGTGAAGGGACTTGGCTCCCCCTCCACGGTCTCCAAGGCTCTCAATGAGCTGGAGAAGAAAGGCTGGATTAGGAAGACCCACCTCGGGGGCCTGTTCCGGTACCGGAACCAGTACGAAATGACCGGGAAGTATGACCTAAACATTGCCGATCGATGCCTGGTGTCCCCCGAAGATTATATAACTTCTACAATTGCCGTAGCGTCAAAACACAATCCAATTCCGCTAGAGCCGACTATTCAGAGGAACAACCTAGGCGACCGGGCCTCTCCCGTGCCGGCCCAGATTCCAGAAAATGATAAGTCAGACTCCATTTCTCGTAGCTGAGTTCGGCCATGAAGAAGATGCATGTAGTCAACATTACGGGGAAGACTGCGATTTCTTCGGAGATGGCAATTGGAGAGGGGGGGGAACAGACAGCGTGCGGAGGTGTCCCATGGAGGTAGTGCGGACATCTCACATGTTCGGGAATGCAGCAGGCCAGAGGCTTCTCTCGGTTAAGGAGGTGGCTTCCTATCTGGGTGTAAGCCCCTGCACCGTTTACCGGTGGGTAGAAAGACAAGAGATTCCCATCTTCAAACGAAAGGGTCTCGGAATCCGGTTCAGAAAAGAAGAGATCGATTCCTGGCTCGATAAGAGCAAAAGCCGGCCTCTTCCCAAGCCCTCGAATCTTGCCGGCTTGACAACGCCTTCAGGAAGCACTATGAAGAAGTCTCATGGTGAAACAGGAGGTACTAGCGAGATGCCGAAAGGCAAGTTCCAATCTCGCCGAAATTTTGGTTTCGGTGCTGTCTATGTCAGAAAGTCGAGCTCAGGTAATCCCCGATATTACCTGGACTACTTCGACAACGGGAAACGCATCCAGAGAGTCTCGAGAAGAGCCTCGAGCTTCGAAGACGCGTACGCGGAGCTCCGGCAGGCCGTTTCTAGGGAGCCCGAGAAGAAGAGGATTTCGTTTGGTGCCTTTGCCGACGAGTACCTCGAGGACTACGCTAAGCCCACAAAGAAGAGCTGGAAAGCCGACAAGGTCAGGTTGAAAAAGTTGAAAAAGTACTTCAAAGAGACAGACCTCCGCCAGATCACCCCGATGGAGATCGAAAGGTTCCGGTCATCGCTGCTGAGCAAAGGGCAGCAGAAAAGTACGACCAACCGTTCCCTCGCCCTGCTCAAGCGCATGTTCAACCTAGCCATCGAGGAGGGGTACCTGGAGGTGAACCCGGCTCGGAAGGTCAAGATGTTCTCCGAGGCTGAAAACCTCAAGGAGAGGATTCTGACGGAGGAAGAGGAGCAGAGGCTTCTCGACGGTTGCTGCGAACACATGAGGGATCTCGTGACCTTCGCCCTCAACACGGGAATGAGGCTCGGCGAAATCCTGACTCTGAAGTGGGCCAACGTGGACATGAAGTCTGGGACGATCAAGGTCGAGTTCACGAAAAGCGGCAAGACAAGGATCGTACCAATTAACCAAGCGCTGAGAGAGATGCTAGCGAAGCCCAAGAAGAGGGGAGAGGTCTACGTTTTCACAAACCCCGACTCCAAGGACAGGTTCCGGGAGCCTAAGAGGTCCTTTAAGACGGGCTGCCGGAAGTCCGGGATCGAAGGTCTGAGATTCCATGACCTCCGGCACACGTTCGCCAGCCGTCTTGTCCGGAACGGAGTGGACATCGGAACGGTTCGAAAGCTCCTCGGGCACAGCACGCTCCTCATTACACAGAGGTACGTTCACTCGGACGAAAGTATGCTCCGCGCGGCGGTCGGCTCTCTGGTCAGAAGCGAGAGTTTGTTACACAGGTGTGACATGGATGGACGGGAAAAGTTTGGACCCGAAAACCTGACACCTATAACTAGAACAGAATCAGTGAATTAACCCAATGCGCGCCCGTAGCTCAGCTGGATAGAGCGATGGACTTCGAATCCAAAGGTCGGGTGTTCGAATCACCCCGGGCGCGTTCTCCATATTCCCCCTTTTTCCCCATATGGAGTAGATGATCGACACAT
>Ga0315284_10007172_pt1 | contig 15907 bp, 14 predicted proteins | sample YL17G09_16_MG_FD_203696 | JGI IMG/M metagenome (GOLD analysis project Ga0315284, IMG submission 203696) | Sediment microbial communities from Yellowstone Lake, YNP, Wyoming, USA - YL17G09_16 | ecosystem: Environmental > Aquatic > Freshwater > Lake > Sediment | place: USA: Wyoming | collected... | reverse complement strand
GGTAACGCTGCTGGGCGCCGAGGTGAGGATGGTGCTGACCACACCGCTGCTGGTAGTGCCGGTAACAGTTCGCTGCCAATTGCCGAGATAACCCGCGCTGGTGGTGATCGTCACCACGCTACTCTCGGGCACCCCCATGACGGTGACGGTGATGGTTGCCGTTGTCAGGCCGTTGGCTATTACCGTCGCAGGGAAAGCCTCAACAACCACACCGGGATCCTGCGCGTCGGCCGACACTGCCAGACCCAACAACAGGCCAAGCAGCCCGGCCAGCGGGGCTGCAACCAACCCCAGCCGGGCAGTGATGGAAAACTTGCTTTCCTGACGTTCAATTTCCATTGGACTCCTCCTTTACTGCACAGTGCGGAAAAATCCGCGCCCCCCCTCCTTCTCCTTCCGCAAGCAGGAGGAGCGAGAGGGGGGCGCGATATGCACTCGCCTTGGAGTTCGCTAGGAACATTCTAGCACATTGAGGAAGCCAGATCAACCAAGATACCCCAACGCCCTTAACCGCTCTTCCACCTCGGCAGCTTCTTCGGCGGTGAGATCTTCTTGTGCCTGTGACGTGGGCACAGCGGCTTGCGTCTCGACGGGCCGCTGCGTGACGAGTGCCTCTCAATTCCTTTGTATTGTGCGGATTACCTGATCACACAAGTCTCTGCTGATCCAGATGTCGGGACGCGCTTTGATCGCGTTCACCAGACCGATAGCTTGTTCTCGCGCAAGATATTGTTGCTGACAGGCAGTGACGATCACACCCAGCGTACCTTTGACCCTGGTAGACACACCGGCTGCAGCCAGGTTATCCAAGGCCACACGCCGCGCTTCGAGATCGTCCACAAGCAGCCAATCGGCGGTCAGTTCAATCGCCAAGCGGATGCTTTCTTCTTCGCCGCGATGGACAAGAGCAGGACGGGGTAGCGAGGCTAACGTTGGAGTGCGCACCTGCAACCAGCCACCCTTAAAAGCAGCCTCCAGAACGTAGACATCCGGCGCATTTTGAGCCAGGCCTGCAGTCACCGCCTCGGTGAACACGGTCGGCGTTGTGATGACGGGCCGGTAAAGTTGCGTCAACAGGTCAAGCGCGTTGACTTTTGCCAACGCAAGCAACGGGCCAGTGTCGGCAACGGCAATCATAATTGCGCGGCTTGGTCGAGAGTGAGCGTATCGGTGAGCCAGTCTGGACCAACCGGGGGAGTTAGTCCATAAGCGTAAGCTAGAGGGATCATCTCGCGGATCGAGATGCCCGCTCGCTCGGCGGCATAGGCCAGTGTGCCGTGTCCTTGCCGATAGTCTTCCAGCGCCTGGCGAATTCGCCATTGACGCAGGCCGAGCTCCAGAACTTGCTCCCGCGTTGTCGGATCAGGCGGGAGCTGTTCGATGACGGTCGGTGAGGCAGAAATTGTCACATAAGCCATTTGCGCAGACATCTTGCTCCTCCGCCGATATTCTAACATGGCAAGTAAGACAGGTCAACCGAGATAACCCAAAGCGCGCAATCGCTCTTCGACTTCGGCAGCTTCTTCGGCAGTAAGGTCTTCTTGCGCGTGTGATGGTGGCACAGCAACTTGTGTCTCGACCAGGCGCTGCGTGACGAGCGCCTCGGTCAGCACGCGCCCGTCCATGTCGTCCGGCACGGGAACGTTCATCAAGTGCAGAATCGTCGGTGCAAGGTCAATAATACGTGCGCCAGAAATTTCGCCACGCCCTATCCCTCGCCCACGTGCGATGAACACGCCGTGCAGGCGATGGCAGCCTGAATCGCTGCGAATCTGCTGCGTGATGATTTGGCCGTCCTGGGCAAACAGCGGGAATGCAATGGTGCGATAGCCGTCCATCATCACGTGCAAGTCCGGCGCGCGGTCGAGGTACGGGCCGGAGGCAGCCTCTTCGCGCGGGATGATGCGATCAACGGGTACGGGCAACCGCGACAATACATCCATGACGCGCTCGCGAACGGCCACGTAATCACCCGGCTCGACGATGCCTTGCGGCTCGCGTCCCTTGAGGTTGACGTACACCTGGCCCACGTGCCCCATCGAATACGCCAGCGTGCGCGACCAGTCCACGTCCTCAAAGCCCAAGAAGCGATTCACCACCTCGTTACGCGCCTTTTTGCTCACGCGCCACACGATGTTTTGCAGGCCAAGTCGCTCAATGATCTTCCACGCCGCCGATGGAGTGAACCCGCGCTTTAACGCCCACGCGCGCAATCGCACCCACGGCGTCCGCCTGAGCGCGAGCAAGCCCGCTTCGAGGAACAGCATGTTGAGATTGACGATGCGGTGCAGCGGTCCAAAACCGTGATCGCTCATCACCATCACGGTTGCATCGGGCGCGAGTTCTATCATCTGGCCGACGACCGAATCGAGCCGCGCGTAAATATCGCGGATGGCGTTGCCGTATTGCGCCGCCTGCGTCGGGTCGTGCGCGGGGTGCGTCGGGTCTTGATGCTTCCACAGCGCGTGCTGGCCAATGTCCGTCGCCAAAAAGTGAACCATCGTAAAATCGGTCGGATGGTCGCGTATCAGCCGGAGCGCATAGCGAGCCTGTGTCTCGATCAAATCGTGAATGTCGGCGATGAACTCGTCCTCGTTGCTGGCCTTGTACGAGACGCGCGGCGTGAGGCGATACGGGCCAAGCTCCGCTTCGTAAGGCTTCAAAAAATCCGGCGGATAGGTCGTCTTGCCCTGATCGGGGCTGAGCAAACCAGGCACCAGGTAGCCGTTGATCTTGCGTGGTGGGTACGTGATGGGAACGTTGAGCACACCACAAGAGAGGCCCGCGTCCGAGAGGTATTCCCAGATCATCCGCCCGTCAATCTGGCTGGCGTTGACCATGTCGAACTTGCCCGCGCGTGGACGGATGAAATCAAACACGCCATGCCGGCCCGGATTCTTGCCCGTCACAAACGACGGCCACGCAGGCGACGTGACCGGCGGCAGTGTGCTCTCGAGCGGCCCGTGTGTTCCTTCATCAATCAGTTTTGCGAGATTCGGGAGATGGCTCTGCGCAGCCCAGGGGCGAATGAGGTCGAGCGTCGCCCCGTCGAGGCCAATTACGAGGAGTCTGTTCATTTCGGATTTCAGATGTCGGAGGTCGGAGATTGGATGTCGGAGGTCAAACGCTCACAGCAAGCAGAGCCGCTCTAACCTCCGTCCCCTGTCTTCCGACTTTCGGCCTCCGATTCATTATTACCTGAGCAACAGCACCAACAAGTAACTCAACATCCCGCACGCCACCAGCCAGATGAGCACCATGGCCGCGGTGAGCATCACATCGAGCTGCGGGCCAGAGGCCACGCTGAGCGGATTGGCTTCGGGCGCAAGCGACGCCGCCGCGGGCGCGGGCACAGGACGGCTGGGCGCAAACTGCGCCGCAGGCGTGGCGGTCGGCATTGCCGCTGCGGCCGCAAGAACAGCAGGTCTGATCGGCTCAACGACTTGAACCGGCTCGGTAGCCTGAGCCGGTTTGATCGGCTCGACTATGGGCTCCGGCGCGGGAGTTGGCTTGGGTGGCCGGAGCGCCTGAGCCACTTGCGCTAACGCGATTGTCGAAGCGGCGCGCAGGCGCGGACGATGCGGCGCGTCGAGGAAGCCGAACTGGACCAGCCGCGCGGCCATCCGGCGAACCATCGCCGAATAGAGATCGTTCAGCCAGGCTTCAGTTTCCAGCAGCGTGGGCTGCCCGCCGACCACCATCCACACCCGCTCGTCAGGCAACTGCTGCAAATCCACCACGCCCAGTTGACTCGGCTCCGGTGCGCGCGCGTCGGGTTGATCCAGATATGCAAACAGGGTGACGTGCACGCGAATGTCGCCGTCAATGTGCTCGCGGTCGCCCACGAAAAAACCCGGCTCGTCTTCCGAGACGTACCGCTCGACAAAGCTGGCGACCATCGGGACGCTGCCTTTGACAATGCCTTCGGCGAGCTTGGTATATTCTTCCGGCATAGGTCACCCCTGGCCCCCGCGCCGGGCGCTTGGCCCGCGCGCAGTCAACATCCTTCCGGCAAGCGTCCAGCCGTCAGGTGAGTGGCCCGGGGTCGGTGTTCAGACAAAGGGCCGCTGGGCGTGGAAACAAGTGGCTGAATGCTCAATGTGATTATACTGCCAAAAGCTTTTTTGAGGTAGCCGCGTAGGCCAGTCGGCGGGAGTCAGTCAACCTTGCGAAGGGCGCACAATCTCGCGCACCGCGTAAATCGGCTTGTTCTGCGTCTCGTGATACGTGCGCGTCATCATCTCGGCGATCAGGCCCAACGAGAAAAACTGGACGCCGATGACGATCAGCAGCACGGCCAACCACAACAATGGCCGGTTAGACAGGCTGACGCGATAGAACACTTTGAGCGCCGTCAGGTAGAGGCCAAACAGTGTGCCTACTCCAAACGATGCCATGCCCAGGAGGCCAAACAACTGCATCGGGCGCGCGCTGTAACTGAGCAGAAAGCCCACCGTGAGCAAATCAAACAGCACACGCAGAGTGCGGCCAAGGCCGACTTTACTTTTGCCATACGCGCGCTTGCGGTCACTGACCATCACCTCGGCGATCTCGACGCCCATCCACGAAGCCAGCGCGGGGATAAAGCGGTGCAGTTCGCCGTAGAGATGCACGTTCTTGACCACCTCGCTCCGATACGCTTTGAGCGAGCAGCCATAGTCGTGCAGCTTTACGTCCGTCGAGCGCGAGATGAGCCAGTTGGCAATGATGGATGGCAGCCGCCGCAGGAAGAACGGCTCCTTGCGATTCTGCCGCCAGCCGGAGACGATGTCGTAACCCTCTTCGAGTTTGGACAGGATGGCCGGGATGTCGGCAGGATCGTTTTGCCCGTCGGCGTCGAGCGTCACCACCACAGCGCCGCGCGCGCGATCAAAGCCCGCTGCGAACGCCGCCGTCTGCCCAAAGTTGCGCCGCAGCGCAATGACGACCAGGTGCGGGTCGGCTTGCGCCAGTTGCTTGAGAACCGCCAAGCTCTCGTCGCGCGAGCCGTCGTCTACGGCAATGATCTCATAGCTCTTGCCCAGCGCCGAAAGCACGGTCGTCAACTCGGCGTGCAGTTCCGGCAATGCACCCGCTTCGTTGTAAACTGGAAGAACGATGGTCAAGTCGAGTGGATTATTCATCGGCATCAAACACAATGCGCGACTCGTCAAACATGAAACGTCAAGAACGCACTCTGACGTTTGACGTTTCACGCATCACGCCACATACCCCAGCTCGCGCAGCCGCTCCATCACCTGCGCCTCGTCTTCTTCCGAATACGGGTTCTCCTCCACATCCCCTTGTCTCCTGGTCTCCCCCTCTCCTTGTCTCCTGGTCTCTGCCCCGAACAATACCTTGCCATCCATCTCAGCCGGGACGGGCAGCCCCATCAGTGCCAGCGTCGTCGGCGCGATGTCAATGATGTTCGCGCCCTCGATGCGGCTTTCGGCGGGAATGCCCGCGCCGCGCAGAATCACAATGCCGTCCATCGTGTGATGCCCGGTCTGGCCGATAGAAGGCTCGATGAGCTGGTTGCTGCCAAAATCGGCGTGGCCGAACGAGACGTACTTGGCGCGGTCAGTATGCAGGATAATGTCGGGCGCATTGGGCAAGCGAGCGCCGTGATACAGCTCTTCGCGCTTGTACGCCGCGCGAATGACCACGTCGCCGGATTCAGGATCGCGCAAGGCGAGCGCCTGGGCAATGACCCGGTCGCGCACAGATTCATATTCCGCGCCTGGCTCGACGATGCCCTGCGGGCGCGCGCCCTGCGCGTTGATGTAAATCTGCCCAAAGTTGCCGATGGAAAACGCCTGCGTGCGCATCCAATCCACGTCGCGCAAGCTGAGGAACAGTTGCCCCATCCAACCGCGCCCGCGCCCGCGCTTGACATTCTTGCGAAATTTGCCCAGCCGCAGCAAGTTGACGATTTTGAGCGCCGTGATAGGAGTAAAACCCAGAGCGAACAGCGCGCGCTTGACGAGGCTGAGAGGCGTTCGCTTGAATTTAAGAAACCCCTGCGAGACCAGCCAGTTGTTGACGTGAAAGAACTTTACGAACGGTCCGCCGCCGTGATCGCTCATCACAACGACGGTCGCCTCCGGCCCCGCCGCTTGGACGAGCTGGCCCACGCACGCATCCATCGCCTGAAAGTATGCGACGATGTCCTCTTTCACTTGCGCGGCCATCGCCGCGTCGTGGCGCGGATGCTGCGGGTCGAGCAAGTGCCACACCTCGTGCTGCGTCGTGTCCGTCGTCTTGATGACGAACGACACCAAATTCCACGGGCGAGTTTTCATCAGCCACGTCACGACCTGTGTGCGCGACTCGTCAAAGTAGCGCATGTCCTGAAGAAACTTGCGCGGGTCGCGGCTGCGGTTGCCTTCGAATTCGTGCAGCGGCCAGGCGAGGCCGGCTTCTTTGATTTGTCGCTTTAGCTCAGGCGGCTGCGTGTATGCGGCTTGCTCGTTCGGCACGATGAATCCGCACACCGTCCAGCCCTTGATCGGCTGCGGCGGGTACGTGATGGGCACGCTCGCCAATCCGACTTGTCCACCGGCGTCTTCAATCACCTTCCAAAATGGCGGCGCGCTGCGCGTATTGACATTCACCACGCCGATGTCGTAAGCGTTCTGGCGCGGGAACACGAAATCGAACACGCCATGCTTGCCCGGATTGCAGCCGGTGGCAAACGACACCCACGCCGAAGGCGACACGGGCGGAATCGTCGTCCTCAGCAGCCCCGATGCGCCGTCTGCCACCAGCTTGCCCAGGTTGGGCAGCTTGCCCGCGTCCATCCACGGGCGCAGGTTCGTCCACGTCGCGCCGTCCAGGCCAATAATCAGAACTTGGTTCACCAATCCGTCCTTTGTCCTTCGTCATTTTTCATTGAACGGGGGGTAACTATAACAGAATCAGCCTCAACACGCAATCACGCAGCGTTGACCAAGCCTGATTCGGGTCTATACTGATGATTACCCACATCGTTCTGGCGGCAGTTGAACTGCCGCCACCGGGCCGCACGTTTCGCGCAACGGCGGTCGAACCGAGTTGTGGGTAATCATCAGGTCTATACAGTTGGCAATCTCTGTCAGATGTGGTAAACTCGGCGTACCCCCAATTCAACGCGGAGAATATCATGCGCGATCAAGCTCTGAGCTTTGCCATCAGCCGCCAAGCCGCTCAGCTTGACGAGCTGAAACAACTATTGTCCATTCCCAGTATCAGCGCCCAGCCCGAGCACAAGGACGATGTCGCCCGCGCGGCGCAATGGCTGGCCGATCACCTGCGGGCGATGGGAATGCAGCGCGGGCAGGTAATGCCCACGTCCGGGCATCCGGTCGTCTACGCCGAATGGCTGGGCGCAGGCGCGAACAAGCCAACGCTTCTCGTCTACGGCCATTACGACGTGCAGCCGGTGGACCCGCTCGACCTGTGGCAATCCGATCCGTTCAAGCCTGAGGTGCGCGGGCAAAATATTTATGCGCGGGGAGCTTCGGACGACAAGGGGCAACTTTACGTGCACGTCAAAGCCGTCGAAGCGTATCTCAAAACATCCGGCAAGCTGCCGGTCAATGTCAAATTCGTCCTCGAGGGCGAAGAAGAAGTTGGCAGTCCGAGCCTCGATCCATTCATCGAAGCGAATCGCCAACTCTTGGCCGCCGACGCGGTGTTGATTTCGGATGGCTCCATGCCGCGCCCCGACCTCCCCGCGCTCACCTATGGACTGCGCGGCATCTGCTACATGGAGGTCAAAATCACCGGACCCAAGCGCGACCTGCATTCCGGCTCGTTCGGCGGCGCGGTCTACAATCCCATCCAGGCGCTCTCGGAAATCATCATCAGCATGAAAGACGCGCGCGGCCACGTCACCATTCCCGGCTTTTACGACCGCGTGCGCCCGATAGATGACGAGGAGCGCCGGTCGCTGGCCAAGGCTCCGTTCGACGAAGCCGCTTTTCTCAGCGAAGCGGGGATTCCCTCCACGTGGGGCGAAAAAGGCTACACCGTGCTCGAACAAATCTGCGCGCGCCCGACGCTGGAATGCAACGGCATCTGGGGCGGCTATATGAGCGAAGGCTCCAAGACGGTGCTGCCCAGCGCAGCGTCCGCCAAGATCAGCATGAGGCTGGTGCCGGACCAAGACCCGAAGGAAATCGCCGAGCTATTCCGCGCGCACGTCAAGCGCGTTGCGCCGCCGCACGTCCAGGTCACGGTAAAAGACTTGCACGGCGGCAAGCCCGCGATGGTGGATCGCAACTCGTCCGTGATGCAAGCCGCTGCCACGGCGCTCGAGCGTGCTTTTGATCAGCGACCGGTCTTGACGCGCGAAGGCGGCAGCATCCCCGTCGTCAGCACATTCCAGAGCGTGTTGGGTATCCCCACCGTGCTCATGGGCCTGGGCCTGCCCGACGACAATCTCCACAGCCCGAACGAAAAGCTGCACCTGCCGAATTTTTACCGAGGCATTCAGGCGTCCATTCACTTCCTCGACGAATGGAGCCAACGACGATAAAGCGAACCTCGGTCTAGGCAGTCCGATCCACCGGCAAAGCAACCCCAAACGTGCTCCCCTGCCCGGCCTGGCTTTCCACCCACACGCGCCCGCCATAGCTTTCGACAATAGACTTGACGATCGCTAGGCCGAGGCCCGTGCCTTCTACGCCCCCTTTAGCGCCGCCCACGCGATAAAACCGCTGAAAGAGCTTGGCCTGCGCCGCCGGCGGAACGCCGGGGCCATTGTCTCGAACGCAAAAACAAACCTCGCGGTCGCGCTGCTCGGCGACGACCTGAACGCTCCCGCCGGGCGGAGTGTACTTGATCGCATTGCCGACGAGATTGCACACGACCTGCGTCAAGCGCACGGGATTGCCCACCACATTCGGCAGAGGCAAGAGGTTGAACGTGAGCGTCTGCTGCCTGTCTTGAGCCTGGCGCTCGAGCATCTCTTGCACGCTGCCGACGAGCCGGACCAGATCGCACGGCTCGGCTTCGCCGCCCAGGCCCGCCTCCACCTGCGCCAGGTCGAGCAGCGATTCGATCAGGTCGCGCATCCGGTCGGCGTTTTCAATGATGGCGCGCACGTGATCGCGCGAGTGCGGCGCAAGCTCGGGCGATTCAGCCAAAACGTGAGCATAGCCAGTGAGCACAGCCAGCGGCGACTTTAGGTCGTGCGACACCACGGCCACCAACTCGATCCAGTCGCGCGGCTTGAAGCGGGCCGCGTTGTGAAAGACGATCAGCGCGCCCCGGCCCGGCGTCGGAACGAGCGTCGCCTGGAACGTGTTGCCGTCCGGCCATTCAACCTGGCAGCGCGTTGCCCCTTCGCGCTGGAGTTGAGCCAGTGTTCCACACAGCGCCTCCGGCAGCCTGGCGCCGACGGCCTCGCCCGCGCTCAAGCCAAACGACTGCGCTCCCGCGGCGTTGATGCAACGAATCGTCCCTTGAGCGTCGGCGACGACGATGGCATCTGGCGCGTCACGGATGATGACGCCTAATAGCTGCAGCGTGTCTTGTAAGAGCAGAGTAGCGTTCGACATGGCAGTTTCATCTTATCATATTTTGCCGGGCCAAGCGGTTACAGTATGCTTACGGTCTAGGGCGCTTGTGGCGACAGCGCACTCCGGCAACGGCGGCGCGTTTGTGTTATAATACGCGACCGAATTGATAACTAGAGGATTGCCGATGCCTTTTGACTTTAGTTCGCTTTTGCGGCCCGAAGTGCTCCTCTCTCGTGTGCTGATCTTGCTCATCGCGTTGCCCGTTCACGAATTGGCGCACGCTTTCATCGCGTATCGCCTGGGCGACGTGACCAGCCGCGATTACGGCCGCTTGAGTCTCAACCCGCTCGACCACCTGGATCCCATTGGCGCGCTGCTGATCTTGGTGTATGGCTTTGGGTGGGCCAAGCCCGTGCCGGTGAATCCGTACGGCCTGTACCGCAGCCGTAATGCGACAATCGGTTTCGCACTCGTTGCGGCGGCCGGGCCACTCTCGAATCTTTTTCTTGCCGCGCTATTTGCCATCCCCGTCCGGCTCCATCTTGTCCCAGGCGGCTTTTTGACCTATATGACCGGTTACTTTGTAGTCGTCAACATCGCACTTGCGGTCTTTAATCTCATTCCCATTCCGCCATTGGACGGGTCGCGCATTGCCGTGGCTGTGCTCCCGCAACAGTGGGGTGAGTACATCTTGCGTCTGGAACCTTATGGCATATTCATCGTGCTGGCGCTTGCATTCGTCGGCGTGATCGGCCTGTTGATGGGACCGCCGATGGATTTCCTGACGCGGCTGATCCTGGGGTTCTAGTAATCGGACCTTCCGGGTCTGCGAGCCGCAGTGATTCTACAGGCCGCAACTTATCGCGTGCGCCAGTTTGTGAGCGCGCTGCTGGCTCGCGTTTCGCCGGACGACTTGCGCGAAGCCGACGAGATGCTGCCGCCCCAGGCGCGAGAACTGTATCGCCGGATGAGTGTCCCCGACCAGCGGCACGCGCTCAACGTGATGCGCGCGTTGCGCGACGAGAGCCACACCGAACCGGACTTGCTCGCCGCGGCGCTGCTGCACGATGTAGCCAAATCCGCCGCGCGGATTCACGCGTGGCATCGCGCAATCATTGTATTGAGCAAACGCTTTGCGCCCGGCGTGCTAGAGTGGCTGACTCGCGGCGAGCCGTGCGGGTGGCGTCGCCCGTTCGTGATTCACCGCCAACATGCCGAACTGGGCGCAGAGTGGGCGGCCCAGGCCGGATGCAGCGCATTGACCGTTTCGCTCATCCGCCGCCACCAGGAATCACTGCATCGCGCGCCGCGAGAAAAAGAAGAACAACTGCTCATCGCGCTTCAGCGAGCTGATGGCTCCAACTGATTTTGGCGCTCTGCAATCCGCAACACTTGCCCGCGCTGCGCGCAAGCGCAAGAATCCGAAATCGAGGCAATCATGCGCAACTTTATCTCCCACAAGGTCGCCAGCATCCCGCCTTCCGGCCTCCGCGCTTTTTTCGATATCGCCGCGACGATGAAGGATGTCATCAGCCTGGGCATCGGCGAGCCTGACTTTGTGACGCCGCCGCACATTATCCGCGCGGGCGTCGAGAGCCTCGGCCGTGGCGAGACGCACTATACGTCCAACCCGGGCACGACCGAGCTGCGCCGCGCGCTCTCCGGCTACCTCGCCCGGCTCTACGGTGTAGAGTACGACCCCGAGACCGAGCTGCTCATCACCGTGGGCGTTTCGGAGGCGCTCTACCTGGCGCTGACGGCGGTGGTAGACCCCGGTGACGAGGTGATTGTCCCCCAGCCGTGCTTTGTCGCCTATATCCCCGAAATCCTCTTTAACGGCGGCGCGCCGGTGACGATTGGCTGTCGTGTAGAGGACAACTTTCAGGTGACAGCCGCGCAAATCGAGCGTAAGATTACACCCAGAACCAAAGCGCTGCTGATGGGCTACCCTAACAACCCGACCGGCGCGGCGCTCCAGCGCCAGACGCTGCTCGAAATCGCTCAGGTCGCCGAAAAGCGCGACCTCGTCGTCATCAGCGACGAAATCTATGACCGGCTGGTGTACGGCATGGAGCACACGTGCTTTGCCAGCCTGCCGGGAATGCGTCAACGCGCGATTCTGTTGGGCGGCTTTTCCAAAAGTCACGCGATGACCGGCTGGCGCATCGGCTACGTGGCCGCGCCCGTCGAGCTGGCCGAGGCGATGAGCAAAGTCCACCAGTACACGATCATGAGCGCGCCCACGCCCGCACAGGCGGCGGCGCTGGAGGCCATCACTTGCGGCGAAGACGACGTGCAGCGGATGCGGGTAGAGTACGACCGGCGCAGGCGGCTCGTCGTGAGCGGGCTGAACGAGATCGGGCTAAAATGCTTTGAGCCGCAAGGCGCGTTCTATGCGTTCCCGTCGGTCGAAATCAGCGGGATGGATGATAGAGGGTTTGCCAACGCATTGTTGGCGGAGGAAAAAGTCGCCGTCATTCCAGGCAGCGCGTTCGGCGAAGCCAGCGGCCATTACGTGCGCGTGTGCTACGCCACAGATTACGACAAGATCGAACAGGCATTAGAAAGAATGCGGCGGTTCGTGCAACGGCACGGATAGCTCAATTCACGAGTCCAACTTCGATGATCCGAAATCGGAAATCAAAAATCAAAAATAAGGAGGTCAAAAATGATCATCGGCGTTCCTAAAGAAATCAAAGACAACGAGTATCGCGTTTCCCTCACCCCTGGCGGGGCGCACATGTTGGCGGGGCAAAGCCATCGCGTCCTGGTGCAGGCGGGCGCCGGCGAAGGCAGCGGCTTTGCCGATGCCGAGTATGCCGAATCCGGCGCGACCATCGTCCAGACGGCGGCCCAGGCCTGGGCCGCAGAAATGGTGATGAAGGTCAAGGAGCCTCTCCCCACCGAGTTCGACTTTCTGCACCCGGACCTGACGCTGTTCACCTACCTGCACTTGGCGGCGGCGGAAAAGCTGACGCACGTGCTCATGGAGAAAAAGACGTTGGGCATTGCCTACGAGACCGTGCAACTGCCGGATCGCTCTTTGCCCTTGCTGACCCCGATGAGTGAAGTGGCCGGACGCATGGCGGTGCAGGTAGGCGCACACTATTTGGAAAAGATGCACGGCGGGCGCGGCCAGTTGTTGGGCGGCGTGCCCGGCGTTGCGCCGTGTAGCGTGGTCGTCATCGGCGGCGGCATCGTCGGCACCAACGCGGCCAAGGTGGCGCTGGGCATGGGCGCGCAGGTGACGATCTTTGACAAAGACCTGAACCGCCTGCGCTATCTCTCCGACGTGCTGCACGGCAACCTGATCACGATGATGTCCAACCCGCTCAACATCGCCTCTGCCGTCGAGCACGCCGACCTGGTCGTCGGCGCGGTGTTGGTGGCCGGCACCAAAGCCCCCTGCCTGGTCACGCGCCAGATGGTTAGCCGCATGAAGCCCGGCAGCGTCATCGTGGACGTGGCCGTGGATCAGGGCGGCTGCGTGGAGACTGTCCATCCGACCACCCACAGCGATCCCGTGTACCTGGTGGATGGCGTGGTGCACTATTGCGTCGCCAACATGCCGGGCGCGGTGCCGCGCACTTCGACTTATGCGCTTTCCAATGCCACTCTGCCGTATGCCGAAAAGCTGGCCAAGGGTCCCGTCTCTGCTTGCAAAGCCGACCCGGCCCTGGCCTTGGGCATCAACACCTACAATGGCAACCTCACCTACAAGGGCGTGGCGGATGCCTTTGGCCTGCCTTACACGGCGCTTGAGACGTTGCTCAAGTAGCGGCTCGTGAAACGTAAAGCGTGAAACGTGAAGCGTAAAAGGTCTATTACGTTTCACGTTTTGCGTTTTTAGGTCACGGTCAATCGCTCGCTCGAATAACGCGCATAGAGTTTGTCTTGGACGATCGTCCGCATTCGGTCAAGCGCCTGGTGAACTTCGGTAAACGTGTTGTAGAGAGGGGCAATGCCGAGCCGGATGTTATCGGGAGTGCGAAAATCCGGGATGACCTTGACCGCCGGGGGAGCAGATTCGATCATGGCGCGGTTGATGCGGTAGCCTTCCGGGTGGCGCAGAGAAACGTGCGAGCCGCGCAGCGCAGCCTGGCGCGGCGAGCCGAGAGTGAACCCGAGCGGGATCAACCATTGCTCGGCCAGGAAAATCAGGTACTCGGTTTGCTGGATGCTCTTGGCGCGAAGCCGTTCCATGCCGGCTGCCAGGAGAATATCAATCGCCGGCTCTATCGCCTTCATTGAAAGCATGGGAGGCGACCCAACGCGATAGCGGGAAATGTCGGGCGCGGGAGTAAAATCAAGCTCGAACGCAAAGGGGCTTGCGGCGGCAAACCAGCCCCACATCGGCTGGCTCAATTGCGCTTGCAAGTCCCGGCGCACGTAGAGAAAGGCCGGCGAGCCAGGGCCGCCATTCAGGTATTTATAAGTGCAGCCCACGGCCAAATCCGCGTGGCAACCGTTCAAATCAACCGGCACGGCCCCGGCCGAGTGGCTCAAATCCCACAGCATAAAGGCCCCGGCCTGGTGGGCCTGTTCCGTCACACGGGCCATGTCGTACATGAACGCGCTCTTGAAGGCGACGTGGGTCAAGCTGACCAGAGCGGTCTCGCCATCTATGGCCGCCGCAACGGCTTCAGGGGCAATGGTGACGCTATCGGCGGAGGGGACGAGCGCCAGGCGATGTTTCTTCCCTAGTAAATCAACGATGCCCTGGAGGATATACAAGTCCGAAGGAAAATTGAAAACGTCGCTGACGATCCTGGCGCGGTCGGGACGCGCTTGGAGGGCAGCGACCGCCAACTTGAAAAGATTGATCGAGGTCGCCTCGGTGACAAGAATCTCGTCGGCTTGCGCGCCGACCAACCTGGCGATTTTAGCTCCCAATTCGGTGGGGGTGTGAATCCAGCCGTCATTCCAAGCTCGAATCAGCCGCTCTCCCCATTCACGCTCAATCGCGTTTTGCATAAAATCAACTGTGCGTTTGGGGAGCCGCCCCAGCGAGTTGCCATCCAGGTAAATCAAATTGGGGTCGCCGATCACAAACTCGTCACGAAAAGGCGCCAACTCGTCTTGGGCATCCAGTTCGCGGGCAAGGCTGATTTCGGTGCGCCAGTTCATCGTCTCTCCCGTTTTCACTGTTATTGACCATGCGCCGAACAGGCGGCCACTCTTGAGGTGCTGCTATGATAACACAAGTCTGGTCATCACAAAAGTCGAGCCGTTGAGGTGTGGTGGTGAACAAGATTGTGCTTTTTGATTTCGATGGCGTGCTGGCTGACACCCTGGACGATATGCTCCTCTTTGCAGAGCGGGTCTGTGCCAACTTGGGGTTTCCTCGAACCCCTACCCAACGAGACCTCAATGCTCTCGATCGAATGGCGTTCGAGGAGCTGGGACGGCAACTCGAGTTGCCCCAGGACAAGATTCAAGATTTTGTGCGAGGCAGCCTGGAGATGTTCAGCCAGTGCGAGACGCTCAAGATCTTTGAAGGAATGGATGATGTCATCGTCCGGTTATCGGCAACGAGCAAAATAGGGGTGGTAACCGGAAACACGTCCAGTGTGGTCAAGAGATTCCTCGACCACTACGGGCTGGCCAAGTACGTCAATCTGGTTCTGGGGGTGGATGTCCCCGGTTCAAGACCCGAAAAGATACGACAGGCTGTGAAGCAAATCGGCGGGCTATTGGGTGGCAGAGCCTACATGGTCGGCGACGCGGTCAGCGACATTCGGGCTGCCCAAGAAGCGTCTGTTGTCAGCGTGGCAGTCGGCTGGGGACATCAGAACTGGGAGAAACTGGCGCAGGCAAAGCCGGATTACTTGGTGCGGTCGCCCAAGGAACTATTAACCGTTCTCGACGCTTGTCACCATCGTCAAGGAGGCAACTTGTGAGACGCTACACTGTCGTTCAGGTGGACGCTTTCACCACAACACCATTGCGAGGCAATCCGTGCGCGGTGCTGCCGGACGCGCGCGGGCTATCCGACGCAGAGATGCAAGCCATTGCGCGCGAGATGAACCTTTCCGAGACGGCGTTCGTGTTCCCGTCCGCGCAGCGTAAAGCCGACTTTCGCTTTCGCTACTTTACGCCCGCCACCGAGATTCCACTCGCGGGTCATCCGACCATCTCGACCGCGCACGTGCTGGTCGAAGAAGGCCGCGTAAAGCTTGCGGATGGCAAAGCGACGTTCATGATGGAACTGAACGTCGGCGTGTTACCCGTAGAGATTACGGGCCGCGAAGGAAACGTGACGCGCGTCGTGATGACGCAAAAGAAACCCGAGTTCGGGCGCACGTTCGAGCACAGCGAGGTCGCGCCCGTGTTTGGCCTGTCGGTGGGCGACCTCGATGCGCGCTTTCCGCCCCAGGTGGTCAGCACGGGCACGCCGCAACTGATGATACTGGTCAAGTCGCTCG
>Ga0315284_10007171_pt1 | contig 15908 bp, 13 predicted proteins | sample YL17G09_16_MG_FD_203696 | JGI IMG/M metagenome (GOLD analysis project Ga0315284, IMG submission 203696) | Sediment microbial communities from Yellowstone Lake, YNP, Wyoming, USA - YL17G09_16 | ecosystem: Environmental > Aquatic > Freshwater > Lake > Sediment | place: USA: Wyoming | collected... | reverse complement strand
AGACCGGAATGGAGGCGGCCCGGCCCGTCAGGACGAAGTCCAGGACGGAGTAATTGAAGGTGAAGGACGGCTCCTGGGGCACGTAACCCACCAGCCGAGCCCGGCTCTTCCCGCTGAGGTCGGCCAGGTCCTGCTCGTCAACGAAGACCGAGCCCCGGGAGGCCGGGAGGATAGCGGCGAGGCACTTGAGGAAGGTCGACTTGCCCGCGCCGTTGGGCCCGACGATGGATGTCACCCGGGCGTCGGCGAAAGTCTGGCCGGCCACGTGAAGCGAAAATTCCCCGTAGGAGAAATGCAGATTCTCGACACGGACCTTCATAGCCAGATCTTGCCCGATTTTTTCAGGAGGACGATGAAGAACGGGATCCCGACGACGCTTGTCAGGATGCCGATGGGGATCTCGAACGATGCCGCGCTGCGGGCGATGTCGTCGGCGACGAGGAGGAGGCAGGCGCCGTAGGCGGCAGACAGCGGGATGACCTTACGGTTGTCCGCCCCGACCGCCATCCGGACGAGGTGAGGCACGATGAGGCCGACCCAACTGATGACGCCGGTGACGGCCGTGGCGGCGGCCGTCGTCAGGGCGGCCAGGACGATGACGACGATCTTCTCCCGCTTGACGTTGACACCCAGGGCCCGGGCCTCGTCCTCGCCGAGCGAGAGGACGTTCAACCGCCAGCGGAGGAGGATCAGGACGGTCACCCCGACGCCGATGATGGGCAGGGTCATACCGAGGTCCTTCCAGTCGGCCTGGGACAGGCTGCCCATGAGCCAAAAGATCAGGGATTGGAGGGCGTACGGGTTGGCGAAGAATTCGACGAGGGACAGCAGGGCCTGGAACAAGGCCGAGACGATGACGCCGCTGAGCAGGATGGTCACGACCTGGGAGGCGGATTTTCCGGCGATCACCAGGACGGCCAGGACGGCGATTATGGCGAAAACGAAGGCGGCGGCCTGAGCCGGGACTTTCCGGCCCAGAAAGACGAGCGAGAGGGCGGCGCCGAAAGCGGCCCCATAGGATATCCCCAGGCTGAATTCAAAGACCAGCGGATTCTTGAACAGCGCCTGCAGAGAAGCCCCGGACACCGCGAGAGCAGCGCCGGCGAATAGCGCCAGGAGAAGCCGCGGCAGGCGGATACGGAAGAGGATGTCGGCGTAGGGCGAAGGGCCGCTCGCCGCCCCGCCTGGAAAGACCGCGCCGACGATGGTCGTGAAGACGGCCTTGGGGGGAATACGGTAGGCGCCGATGTTCAGGGACAGGACGAGAATGACGACGGGCAGGACGGCCGCCAGGATGAAGGCCGTCGTTGTTTTTTTATTCCGGATTCCACTCATGGCATTCGAGGACGCGACAGAGGGCGCTGAAGAGGCCCTCCGTCCCGTAGAACTCCTTGAAAATTTCGTCTCCTTCCCGGACCAGATCGAAGTCCGGGAAGCGACCCGGGTTGAATAGCCGGGCGAGGTAGGCCGTCTCGACGAGGACGAGGGCCGGGTCCCACCAGTACCAGAACCCGAAGGTATAGTGGACGCGCCCTGTCCGGACGGCGCGGACCGAGGCCAGCCGCGGGTCCCGGAGGATGCTCTCGACGGTCACTTGCCTTTCGGCGGGCGGATAGTTCCCCTGGACAAGGATGACCTCCGGGTCCCAGAGCAGGACCTGTTCGGCGGAGACGGTCGCGCCGGCCGTGCCGAGATAGGAAGGGAGGAGGCAGGAAGCGATGTTTTTTCCGCCGGCCGCTTCCACGGGCTCATAGGAGACTGGGGTCCGGAGGAGAGAGCCCCAAAAAGAAAGATAGACCGTCGGCCCGGTGTCCACGCCGGTCGCAGCCGCGGCCCGGCGGACGGCCTCCATGTATTCCTTGAAATACGTCGTGAGCTCCGCCGCGCGGTCCTCACGGCCGAGTATCCGGCCGAGCGTTTCGATCTCCGTGACGAGGTCGCGGAATTTTCCCATCGAGGCCAGCGCCGCTACCGGCAAGCGCATTTTTTTTTCGATCGCCTCAGTCATCCGGAATTCCGAGGGAGAAGAGAAAATAATGTCCGGTTGGAGGCGGATGGCCTCCTCGTAATTGAGGTCCTGGCCTTGGTTGGAGACGACCGGGAGTCGCTCTGACGGAGGGAAGACGAACGGGAAAAGGCGGTCATGATGACGGAGGAAGAAGTCGATTCCGACCAGCCTCTTCCCCTCCCCGAGGGCGACGATGATCCGGGTGACTTCAGGCTCGAGCGAGATGATGCGCTCGACTCTCCCGGGAACGACGATTTCCCGCCCGAGACTGTCGACGATCGTGACCGGGCTCCGGGACTGCCCGACGGCGGCCGGAGCGATCATCGCCGCCAATGCCGGCAGGACGAATGGCAGGATCGACTTCGCCGGGATCATTGGCCCGCCTTCATTGGCCGAAGACGACTTCGCCGAAGAAATCGGGGCGGTGGAAGTCGGGAGAGGGGGTATCGATCCGGCTCCAGGCCCCGTAGTGGGGGAATTCCGTCTCGTCACCGCACTTGTAGAAATTGGCCGCGGCCCGATGTCCGGGGCGGACCTCCAGACCGTAGATCTTCCGGAAGAGCGCGAGGGGGACCCGGTATTCGAGCGTCCATGTGTCGCCGCCGTGCTCCCCGTCGAGTGGACCCGCGACCGATGCGGAGACATCGAATCCGCCCAGGTCTTCCGGCCACAGCGGTTTTCTGTTGAACCGGTCCGGTCCGAAGGCGGCCAGGAGGGTTCCGGCGGCGTTCGTTTCGAAATTGACGTAGCCGAGCCGGCTTTCCGGGAAAGCGTCGATGAAGAACTCGACGCAGCTGTCCTTGTAGACGGGGTCCTGGAATTTCAAGTATTTGACGCGCACCCGGCGTTCCCCCACCCGGAACCTGACATGAAGGAAACTGCGGGAATAACACAGCTTGACCTCGACCGGGGGGCGGTAGCCGTTTTCGAGCCAGAGATAATGATCGATCCCGAGCGACGGGATCCCCGGCCAGGGCCCGGAGGCATCGCCGGGCCCGAACTCGGCGTCGACCGGAAGGATCGTGTACGCCGGGCGAAGCGCGGGGTCCGTCATTTGACCGGCCCCGCGGCGCAGGCCTCGACCAATTTCGTGATGGCCGTAAGGACGGCGAGCTCGGCGTGGGCCGCCGGCTTGGCCGCCTCGGCCAGGATCTTTCCTTTTTCTTCCGCCCAGGCCGTCGGCTGGCTCTGTCCTTTCGTTAGCCGGTCGAGCGCCTCGAGACCGACTTCGCAGGCCCGGGCCAAGCCGAGCGACAGGGGCTCGATCTCTCTCAAGGCCGGCGAAGCGGCGATGAGGGGCAGGACCAGGACGTGGTTGGACTTCCAAAGGGCCAGGATCACGCCGATCTCCCGGCCGAGCTCCGGATCTTTCCCAGCCAGGAATTGGTCGACTTCCTTCCTGAAGGCCCGCGCAGCAAATGATTCGGGCGCGCAGGCGTCGACGAAGCGAGTGAAGGGGGAAAGGCTGGTGTAGGCGGCTTGGCCGTGCCGCTGGTAATTCTTGAGCGGCTCGACGGCCTCGGTCAGGACCTTCAGCGGCTCGATTAGCGGGTCGCCGGCGAGGCGCCTGAGCAGCATGTCCTGGTTCTTGAGATGGAGGAGGCCCAGTTCCTCGAGCTCGACGCTGACGAAGCCGAGCCGGCGGTACATGTCGTCAACGTTCGTCACCGAGGCTGGGGACCAGAGCCGCTCGGCGATGGCCGCCGTCCGCGGCCAGATCCGCGAGTCGATCGTCTCCGGCGTCACCAGCTCGGACCACATCGTCGCTTCACCGCCCAGGATGAGCGCCTTCTGGCGGCCGTCGAGCGGCGAATCCGGGGGCAGGGGGTCGTTCAGATAATGAGCCTCGGCCGGCTGGCAGAGGTCGACATAGTAGCCGTTCGAGAGGATCCCCTGATATCCCTTCTGAGCGGCTTCGACGAGGGCCTTCGGACCGCGCCACGAATGGATGACGGTATCGTTCGGCAGCCCGGGCTGGAAGATCTCGTCCCAGCCGACCATCTTCTTGCCGTGCTTGGTCAGGATCTTGAGAAGACGCTTATTGAAATAAGCCTGGAGGGCGCCGTTGTCCGCAAGGCCGTTCTTTTTCTTGAAGGCCTGGATGGCCGGGTTGGCTTCCCACTGATGGCCTTCGACCTCGTCCCCCCCGATGTGCAGGTACGGATCGGGAAAAAGAGCGTTCATCTCCTTGAAAAACGCGTCGAAAAACGGATAGATCCGCTCGTCGGCCGGGTTGAAGGCCGGTCCGAAGACGCCGAACTTCCGTTCGATGCCGTAGGACCCCGGAGCGCTGGAGAACTCGGGGTAGGCGGCGAACCAGCTCGTCGAATGGCCCGGGATGTCGAATTCGGGCATGACCCGGATACCCCGCTCGCCCGCGTAGTCGACGACGTCCCGGATTTGCGCTTGGGTGTAGTACATCCCGTCGGACCCGAGCTGGTGGAGCTTGGGAAAGACCTTGGATTCGACCCGAAAGCCCTGGTCCTCGGTCAGGTGCCAGTGGAAGACGTTCATCTTGACCGCGGCCATGGCATCGAGGTTACGCTTGATGACGTCGACGGGATGGAAGTGACGGCCGACGTCGATGAGGAGTCCCCGCCAGGTAAAGCGCGGTTTGTCGGCGATGTCGACACAGGGAAAATAATAGCCCGCCTCGTCCGCGCTGAGGAGCTGGAGCAGGGTCTCGAGGCCGCGCAGGACGCCGATGTCGGTTTTCGCGCTCAGGGCGACCTTCGTCGTATCGACCGACAGCGTGTAGGACTCGTCCTCGTTCGGCAGAAGCGCTCCGACTCTATCGAAGGCGTAGAGGATCCCACCCTGACCGGCCGGCTTTTGGGCGGTCAGGAAATCCTGAGTTAGGAACAGGCCCGTCCGGCCGGCCAGCCGGGACATGAAGCGGGCGGCGGCCCCGAAGGCCCGGCCGTTCTCCGGCCCTCGGGCTCCGATGGCCAGGGTTGCGTCCACTCGGAAACGGCCCGGCCGGACGCTCACGCTTTCGGGAACGGGCATGAGCTTGAGGACGCCGTCGACAGAGGCGGCCGCGGCGGCGGGAGGGTGCATTGCCAGGACGCTCCCGAGCGTCAAGAAGGTCAAGATAACGAGAACCTGGGTTTTCACCGACAGGTATCCGGTCATGATCGCTCCTCCATCCTTCGCGTTGCGAAGGACTAGTTATAGCATGGAGGAGCGCCGAAGAAAAGCGACGGGAAGGAAGGTCAGTCTTCGGTCTTCTCGACGACGATGGTCAGGTTCGAAGCGAGCGCGGCGACCGCTCCGACGGCGGCCAGGATGGGGGCGACGATGGCGCCGACGACACCGACGGTAAGGGGGATCTCCATGAACGTCTTGCCGTGCTCGTCCTTGATGATGATCCGGCGGACGTTGCCCTCGTGGATGATTTCCTTGACCTTGTTGAGGATCTCCCCGCCGTTCAGCCGAAATTCTTCAAACCTCGTTTTGCCCTTGCTTTTTTGTTCGCTCATGTCAGTCCTCCGTTCATTTATGATTAGCCTGCCCATGGCCGATTTCGCGCCTTCAATGTAAGATACGTTACAGGTCCGGGAAGAGTTTCCTCAGGATCTCCCTCGATTCCGGAAATAGCCCGAGAAGGTCGACCGACTCCCATTCCGCGAAAGCGAAGCGCCACTCCCCTGCCCCCGTTTTGTCCAGGTCGAACCGGAAGCGGTAAAACTCGCCCGTGTAGCGGATGAGCTTTCTCAGGACCTCGGCCGCCCCGTGCGAGAAGGACATCTCGCACTCGACGGAAGCCCGTCCGTCCGGGCCGGGCCCATCTACGTGCGAGCTCAGGAGATGGATAACGATCCCCCGGAACCTCCCTAGGTAATCGCCGATGAGCCGCTCCGTGCCCGCCTTGTCCCTCTCCTCGAAATCAGAATAATCCGGCGAAAAGCGCTCCATCAAGGCCCCGACCTCCCTTTTTTCGGCCAGAGCCACGGATTTTTTAAGGAACTCCCTGATGCGAGCCTCTTCGGAGGGCGTCCCGCACCCGGCCGGGAAAAAGCCGGCCGCGGCGAGGGCCAGGGCCCAAAGGAACGACAGCTTGCCGGCCTTCATCAGCCCGCGCCTCCGCCACCGCCCCCCCCGCCGCCTCCTCCGCCTCCGCTGAACCCGCCGCCTCCCCCCGAAGAATAGTGGGCGGCCGAGGTGCTGGCCTGGTGGATGGCCGTCGCCGTATGCTCGATGCTGCTGATGACGCTCTGGAGGCCGCCGCCAGCCAGGAAATTCGCCTGGTTGAATCCAGCGTACCACACGGGGACGGCGGCCCGGTCGTCCTGCAGGATGACGGGCAGCATCTTGAGGATCTTTTTCGCGTTGCCGAAGAGTATGCCGAAGACAAGGTAGTGTTCCCAGAGCTTATAGGCTTCCGCGGGGATCTCCTTGAATTCCGAGAAATCGTCGAGGAAGCGCTTAAGGCCAGTCCAGGCCTCGTTCTCGCGCGCCCAGGTCATCGTCCTTCTTTTAAAAGTCGGGATGAGGACCAGCGCCAGGATGAGAAGAACGGGGCTGATGGTCAGCACGGCCAGGGGCAGAGAGACGGCGTAGAAGATGTTCCTCGCCTTAAGCCCCTCGGGTTCGAGGAAGCCCAGGGACTTCGCTTCTTCCCGGATTCCCTTGGTCCACTTCAAGTACCAGGTCTGGAATTTCTGGGGCTTTTTTTTCATGAAGCTCTGGAGCTCGTCGACGCTGAAAGCGGCTCCCGGGCTGGTCCCCACGGGCACGGCCTCCTTGAAGAGAAAATCGAGGAGCGCTTTCTCGAAAGGCCGCAGGTCCGCGGACCGGGAAATGTCCTTTTTCAGCGTGATGACCGTCTCCACCGCCTCTTTGGAGCCGAACATCCTTTTTTTCAGGACGTTCCGGTCCTCCATCTCCAGGACACCACGACGGGCCAGGTCGAAGAGAGTCGCGGTGAACGCCGCCGGGGTCACGGTCCGTCCCTCGCGCATCAGCGTCTGGACGATGGCCGGCGGGTATTTCGACGGCGGCTCGCGGACGTAATCCGGGAGGCCTTCGAACCGGTAATCCTTCCCCACGGCCGACCAGACGCGGAAATAGAAGAAGAGCCAAATGAGCGGGCCGACGACCTGCCAGCCTCCCCAGATGCCCAGGGCCTTAATAAAACTCCGCTTGTTCACCGCGGACCTTTGCCGGCCGAGTTCCTCTTCCCTCTGAGCCCTGAGGACACGCTCGATCGTGTCCTGAACGTAGCCCGCTTCCTCCGCCTTGATCGAGGCGAGGGCGTGCCGGTTCGACGGGACTCCGGCAACGATCCCGGCCGGCCAGACGACGCGAATCTCGAAAAACTGGCGAGAAGCCAGGTCCGGAGCAGAAAAACGGGCCGTGCGCTCGTCGACGACCTCGGCCCAGCCGGCGAGGGGACCGTGGCCCCAGACGTTGAGCTCCTCCTTCTTCGCGACCGGGCCGGGTAGAGTGACAGTGACCCGGACGTTCCTGGCCGGCTTGTCCCAGCCGTCGCCGATCACCTGCCAGTAGAGATCGGTGACATCAGCATAGCTCACGATCCCACCCGTGACGCGGTAATGGATATGGAAGGTCCGTCGCTCGTCCCGGGCGGAATAGAACCACTTGGCCGTAAGGCGCCCGCCTTCCTCCCCGATCTCCGTTCTCAGGGCCATCCCTTGCTCGTCCGTCACGGCGAGTCCCGAAACCTCGACTTCGCGGCGGACGCCCAGCCGTTCGACCCGCAAGGGGATGACGATATAGGCATTGCTGAACCTGCCCTCGAACTTGAAGGTCCGGTACTCGTCGACGAGGAACGAGCCGTCGCTTGCGATCGTAACCTCAACCTTGACTTCCGGAAAATAGTAGTCCTTGGGCGCGGCGGACGCGGTTGCGGGAAAAAGCAAGGCGGCTATGGCCGCGGAGACGAGGGCGAGGGCTGTTTTTGAGGTTCGCATATTTATGGCGAGTCTCACCGCTATTTCAGGAAAAGCTCGATGCGAGCAGGCAAGCTGCGGTCAGGAACATTTTGGACATGGGACCTCCTTTCCGGGACGAGCTTTATTTTTAGCCTAGGATCGGGAGAAAATCAAGTCCGGGCGGGTCAGGCCTCGCTGTCAGTCTTCATCCCGAAAATGTGGTCGATGAGTGTGAATTCGGCGTTAGGCTCGAGGCCGACGAACTGGAGCCCGGCCTCAAAAACCTCCTTGCCGTAAAGCTCCCTGAACCAGCGGACCTCGGCGATGGCCCGGATCCGCTTGCGGGACCGGCCCAGAGTGATGTCCAGCCGGACGCGGGCGCCCACTTCAAGCGCGGCCACGGTCATGATGCGGACTCCGCCCATGGAGATGTCGCGGGTGAGGGAATAGTAGACCGTCGGGGTGCCGGGGTGGATCTCGCCGGTCATTAACGAAACAACGACCTTGTTTTCTTCGACGATACGGACGTCCCGGCGCTTGTCCTTCATGGCCGCCGGCTCGTCCCAAGATTCAACGTTCCCAAACGGGTGCCTCCGGATTTATGATAGCCCGTGATGGATTAGTCGGGCAGGACCGGTCGAGAATGAGGTTTTTAACATTTTAGAAATTGACAATCCGTCGATATTTGGGGTATGTAGAGTCCTAAAAAAAAGAGTCCCCTCTGAGGGACCATATGGGGACATGAACTTCTTAACCGTGTCCCCGATGCGGGAGAATCATGACATGACAAAGAAAGCACAGGTCCTCGGCATAGGCATCATCGGCGGCGGGTTCATCGCCCGTTTCCACATCAAGTCCTGGGTCGGCGTCCGCGACGCCGACATCCTGGGCGTCTTCGACACGGATACGAAACGGGCCCGCGAGGCCTGCGCCCTGGCCAAGTCGCTCGGTGTCGGCGAGGCCAAGCCCTTCGCCTCGATCACGGACATGGCCGCCGACCCGCGCATTGGGGCCCTCTGGATCTGCGCCCCGAACTACACCCGAGGCGCGGTCATGGAAGAGATCAGCCAGGCTGTGACCAAGGGAAAAGCGGAGCTCGTCGGCGTGGCCTGCGAAAAGCCGCTCGGCCGGAACGTCCGGGAGGCCAAGAAGATGCTCGAGCTCGCCAAAAAGGCCGGCCTCCTCGATGGCTACCTGGAGAACCAGGTCTTCTCCCCGGCCGTCGTCCGGGGCAAGGAGATCGTCTGGGCCCGCGGCGCCGCCCTCTCCGGGCCGCCCTACCTAGCCCGGGCGGCCGAAGAGCACAGCGGACCCCACATGCCCTGGTTCTGGGAAGGCACGCTCCAGGGCGGCGGCGTCCTCAACGACATGATGTGCCACTCGGTCGAGGAGGCCCGGTTCATGCTGACCCCGCCCGGCGCCCCCCGCGACGTCCTGACCCCGGTGAGCGTCACCGCCTATACCAACTGCCTCAAGTGGCAGGAGCCCAAATACGCCGCCATCCTGGCCAAAAACAGCGGCGGCAAGACGGACTACCTCAAGCGGCCGTCTGAGGACTTCGCCAGGGCGCTCGTCGAATTCAAGGACAAGGCCGGCAAGATCCTCGTCGTCGAGACGACGACGAGCTGGTGCTACGTCGGGGCGGGCCTCCGCCTGAGCATGGAGCTTCTCGGTCCCGAGTACGCCCTCCAGATCAACACGCTCGACGCCGGCCTCAAGGTCTTCTTCAGCCGGGAGGTCAAGGGCAAGGCCGGCGAGGATCTCGTCGAGAAGCAAAACGCCGAGATCGGGCTGATGCCCATCGTCGCCGACGAAGCCGGCGAATACGGCTACACCGCCGAGAACCGGCACATGGTCCAGTCCTTTATCCGCGGCGTCCGGCCGGAGGAGAATTTCACCGACGGCGTCGCCGTCGCCGAACTCCTCATGGCCGCCTATCGGAGCGCCGAGCTGGGCAAGACCCTGGCCTTCCCGTTCAAAGGCCTGGATGATTACGTCCCGCTCGTGGCCCAAGGGAAGTGGAACCCGAAGTCGAAGTGAAAACGAACGAAGGAAATCCCATGAAACGCATTCCCGCGATCCTCGCCCTCGCCGTCGTCCTCGGCTCTGCCGCTTCGGCTGCACCGCAGATCCGGCACATCTCGCCCGAGCTCCAGAAAGCCGTCGCTTCGACGGACTATGCGGGCGTGCGGATCAAGAAATTCCCCTTCGCCTCGGAGGCCTGGACGTTCCGCAAGTTCACATTCGTCGAGACCGTTCGGATGCTCAAGGAGCTGGGCGTTGCCGCGGTCGAGGCCTTCCCCGGCCAGTCCCTCGCGGCCGAGCTCCCCGGCGCCCGCTTCGACGAGACGATGACCGCCGAACAGGTTGCCTTCGCCAAGGAGGCCCTCAAGGCGGCCGGCGTCACGCTCTACGGCTACGGCGTCGTCGACATCGGCAAGACCGAAGAAAGCATGCGCCAGGTCTTCGACTTCGCCCGCAAGATGGGCATCCGCGTCGTCGTCTGCGAGCCGGCCGACGACGACTTCACCCTGCTCGAGAAGCTGGTCAAGGAATACGACATCAAGATCGCCATCCACAACCACCCTGCGCCCTCGAAGTACAACCTGCCCGAGACCGTCTTCAGCCACGTCGACGGCAAGGACCCGCGCATCGGCTCCTGCGCCGACAGCGGCCACTGGATGCGGGGCATGAACGAGCCGCGCGAGGCCTTCAAGCTCCTCCAGGGCCGTATCCTCGACGTCCACCTCAAGGACCGCAGCGATTTCGGCACTGCCAAGGGCGTCGACGACGTCTCTTGGGGCTCCGGCAAGGGGATGATCCGCGACCTCCTGGCCGAGCTGACCCTCCAGGACTACGACGGCTACCTGACGATGGAATACGAGAACGAATCCGAGGTCGACGACCCCCGGCCCGCCTTCCGCAAGAGCATTGCCTACATCAAGAGCGTCACTTATTTCGAGGGCTACACCCAGATCCTCCGGCGTTCAGGCGGCCGCTACGAGAAACACGGCTGGAACCACTATGGGCCGGGCTACTTCGAGGTCGACGAGAGGACGGGCGTCCTCAAGGGCCAGAGCGGCATGGGCCTCCTCTGGTACTCGAAAAAAGTCAGGGATTTCGTCCTCGAGTTCGATTTCAAGTGTTCGACCGAGGCCACGAACTCGGGCATCTTCCTCCGAGTGCCCTCCGTCCCCGTGAGCGACGATTATATTTACCATTCGATCGAGATCCAGATCGACGATAAGTCGACGGGCATCCATCACACCGGGGCCGCCTACGATATCGAAGCTCCCAAGGTCCTGGCTTCCCTGCCCACGGGCGAATGGAACCATTTCAAGATCGAATTCAAGGGTGCCCATCTCCGCATCGAGCTCAACGGGAAGCTGGTCATGGACTGGGAGGCCAGGCCGGGCGGCAAGGTCAAGGACATCTCTCCCGAGGGCTACATCGGCCTCCAGAACCACGACAGCCAGTCCCCTCCCTACTTCCGGAACGTCTTTCTCAAAGAGCTCTGATCGGCCATCAGGCCCCTGGGAGAGCTGTTAGATAAAAGGAGAAGTGAGCATGACAGCGGTAAAGAGTACGCGCAGCAGACTGTTTATCATGATGGTGATGGAGTTCTTCATCTGGGGCGCATGGCTTCCGCTGATTTTCAGCTATCTGCCGAGTCTCGGATTCACGACGACCCAGCAGGCCTGGATCCTGAATGCCTTCCCCCTCTCGGCCATCGTCGGCATGTTTTTCAGTAACCAGTTCGCGGATCGCCATTTCGCCGCTGAGAAGTTCCTGGGTTTGAGTCACCTCATCGGCGGACTCGCGATACTCGGGCTGGGATTCACCCGCGAGTTCTGGCCCTTTTTTGTCCTGATGCTTGTGCATTGCCTTTTCTACGTCCCGACCATCTCGATCGCCAACTCGATCGCCTTCACCCACATGAAGGACGCGCAGAAAGAGTTCGGTTTTGTCCGCATGGGGGGCACCATAGGCTGGATTCTCGCTGCCTGGCCGTTCACGTTCATTCTCGTGGATTGGGCCCGAGTCAAGGCCGCGGCACCGCAGGGAGTGATCGCTTGGCTCGGAACAGCCCTCGGCTCAGGACTCACCGGCCAAGCGTTGAGACAAGCGACGCGCTGGACATTCATCGTAGCGGGCGTCGTCTCCCTGGGTCTGGCCGCCTACAGCCTGCTCCTCCCCCACACCCCGCCAAAGAAAAAAAAACCGGATGCTTCCGCTGCCGAACGCTTCGCTTGGCTTGAAGCGGTGAGGTTGCTCAAGCACCCGTTCGTGCTGATTCTGTGGTTCTTAGCGTTCGTCGACGCTTTCGTTCATAATTCGTATTTTAACTGGACCGCTTCGTTCCTCGGCGCTAGACCCGAGGCCGGCGGCGTCGGCATTGCTGGCAACTGGATCATGCCCGTCATGAGTTTGGGCCAAGTCTCGGAGATCCTGACCATGCTCGTCTTAGGAGCCGTGTTGAAAAAACTCGGCTGGCGGCTGACGATGCTCATAGGCATTCTTGGGCATGCCGGCCGGTTCGCGGTATACGCCTTTTTCCCCTCCCAGCCATGGATGATCGTGGCTATCCAGGTCTTGCATGGCATCTGCTACGCTTTCTTCTTCGCCACGGTATACATTTTTGTGGACACGTATTTCCCTAAGGACGTTCGTTCGAGCGCGCAGGGGCTGTTCAATGTGATGATTCTCGGCCTCGGAGTACTGGCGGCCAACTCGCTGTGCCCGTGGCTGATACAATCTGTCTTCACCGTCAACGGCGTTACGGACTTCCGGTCGATGTTCTTGCTGCCGTGCCTGACCGCGCTGGGAGCCGCTATCTTGCTGGCTGTGGCCTTCCGGCCTCCGGCAAGGATCGAGACGGGCCAAGGCCAATCGTAGGGTTCGATAGGACTTGCCGGCTGCGATGGCTAGGCTAGAGAAGGACAGAGGCTGAGATCGCCATGAAGATCCGCTATCTCGACGGCAACCGGCTCTACTACGCCTTCCTCGCCGGCGGGCAGGCGGTCATCCGCGACCAGGCCTATCTCAACAAGATCAACGTCTTTCCCGTGCCCGATTCCGACACCGGGACGAACCTGGCTGCGACGATGCGGTCAATCGCCGAGGGGGCCCGGGCCTCGAGATCGGCCAACGTCACGCTGGGGTCGATCGCCGATGCCGCCCTGTCCGGGGCCCGCGGCAACTCGGGCCTCATCTTCGCCCAGTTCCTCTACGGCCTGAGCCAGGAAATCCGGGACGAAAGTCGCCTCACGCCGCATCTCTTCGCCCAGGGTGCCCGCAAGGCCGTCCAGTACGCCCGGCGGGCCATCCTGACGCCTGTCGAAGGCACGATGATCACCCTGCTGCACGATTGGGCCGAAGCGGTCTACGAGCAGCGCTTGAAGATGAACGATTTCGTCGAACTCCTGTCCTACTCTCTCCATATCGCCGAAAAATCACTGAAGGACACGCCGAAAAAGCTGGCCGTCCTGGCCCGGGCCGGGGTTGTCGACGCCGGAGCCAGGGGCTTTTTCGACTTCCTCGAGGGCGTTGTCGGCTTCATCAAGAAAGGGAATATCAAGGCCGTTATGAAGGCCGAGGCCGTCGCGCTTCCCCCTACCAGGGAGGTCTACGCGGACCGCTCATCGATCTCGAAAAGATATTGCTCAGAGGCCCTTCTCGTCGGTGAAGGGATCGATTTCGAAGCCGTCCAGGACCTGGTCAGGCGGTCGGGAGAGTCGGCCATCGTCGCCGGCTCCCCGTCGAAGCTCCGGCTCCACGTCCACACCGACACGCCGGCCGACCTGTTCTACGAAATCCAAAAATACGGGACGATCCAGGATATCAAGGCCGACGACATGCTCCGCCAGTACGAAGCCGCCCACGAGCGGAAGGCGCGGGTCGCCGTACTGACCGACTCGTCCTGCGACCTGCCGCAGAGCGTTCTCGACGGCCACCAGGTCCATGTCATCCCCTTCAACCTGTTTTTCGGTGAGAGCCTTTTCTTGGACAAGGTGACGATCGCTCCCGGACAATTCTACAACCTCCTCAAGTCCCGCCGGGAGATGCCCACGAGCGCCCAGCCGCCCCAGGCCATTGTCCAGAGGGCCATGGAACTCCTGGCCGGACACTACGACTCGGTCATCGCCGTCACCATTTCCGGCGGCCTGACCGGAGTCTACGGACAGCTTCTCAAAGCGCGCGAGGCCCTCGGCCTCGACGCCTCGCGCGTCGCTGTCATCGACTCCCGGCATCTGTCGGTCTCGGAAGCCCTCATCGTCCTCCGCATCGCCGAGGCCGTCCGGGCGGGCCGGCCGTTCGAGGAGATTTCCTTAGATGCTGAAGCCTGGGTTGCGAAGACGAAGCTCTGGGTCGACATCCGGACCCTGAAATACATGGTCCGAGGCGGCCGGGTCAGTCCGCTCAAGGGTTTCATGGCCGCGGCGCTCAACATCAAGCCCATCGTTACGCTCGACGCGGACGGAAAGGCGGCCATCCTGGGCAAGTCGTTCAGCCGGCGTCAGAACATGAAGAAGATCCTCGGCCTCATCGGCCAGGCGGCGGAAGGCCGGCGCATCTGGAACTACGGCCTCGTCCATGCCCAGAACCCCTTCCGGGCCCTGCGCTACGCGGATGACCTGGAGGAGATGCTCGGCAAGAAGGCCGCGTTCATCTCGGAGGTCTCCCCCGTCGTCGGCGCCCACAACGGGATCGGCGTCGTCGGCGTCGGCCTGATGTTCGAATAGCCGCCGCGTCCCCGGCAACGGGACCGGCGAGGGGGCAGCCCATGCTGGAAATTCCGGCCGTTTTCCTCCCTTGCGCGGCGCTCATCGCCGTCTACATGACGGTCTGGTTCGTCGTCGCCCTGATCAAAAAGGACAACTCCGTCGCGGACATCGCCTGGGGGCTCGGCTTCGTGCTCATCGCGGCCTTCACGTTCCTTCGGGGAGGCGACTGGGCGGCCAGGCCGGTCCTCGCCACGGCCCTCGTCTTCATTTGGGGGCTGCGGCTGGCCGTCCATATCCTGCTCAGGAACAGGAAGCGGGGCGAGGACCCCCGCTACGCCGAATGGCGCCGGAAATGGGGCCGCTGGTTCGTCCTGCGCAGCTATGTCCAGGTCTTCCTGCTCCAGGGCCTCTTCCTCCTCCTGATCAGCTATTCCGTGATCCTCATCAACACATCGGTCGGCGCTGGCTCGGCTCGCCCCTTGGGACTCTTAGATTTGGCTGGGACGGCCGTCTGGATGACGGGGTTATTCTTCGAAGCGGTCGGGGACGCCCAGCTCGCCCGCTTCAAGCGGGACCCGGAGAGCCGCGGCAGGATCATGGACCGGGGTCTATGGAAATATACACGTCATCCGAATTATTTCGGCGAATCACTGATGTGGTGGGGGATCTTTCTTCTGGCCCTGTCACTGCCCTACGGCTGGACGGCGGTCGTCAGCCCAGTCCTCGTCACCTTCCTGCTCGTCCGGGTATCCGGCGTCCCTATGCTCGAGAAAAAATACACCGGGAACGCGGAGTTCCAGGCTTACGCCCGCAGGACGAGCGCCTTCGTCCCCTGGGTCCCGAAAAATTCCTAGAAGCCCGGGCTGATGCTCAGTTGGAGATGCCAGCCGCGGACCGGCCGGTCGATCGGGTAGACGTAGTTCAACCCGAGGATGAGGTAGCCGAAGAGGTTAGTCCTCAAACCGATCCCGTAGCTGCTGAGGGGCTTCCGGTTGCCGCCGAAGAATGTGGGCTTGAGGTCCTCGAGATTGAACCCCGGAATCGGATTCCCTTGCGAATCAAACCCGCCCCACCAGCGGCTGATGTTCTGGGCGTAGACGATGCCCCAGTCGAAGAAGCCGAAGAATTCGAGGGGCCAGGCGCCGAAGTAACCCTTGCCCAGGCCGAGGAGGCCCAGCAGCGGGAACCGGAGTTCCACATTGCCCATGATCATCTTGCTGCCGTAGAGCCGGTTGGGATCGAAGGCCTTGGACGGATCCTGTTGGTACGCGGTTAGCT